>ERZ773181.2702-NODE-2702-length-11328-cov-4.471037_pt1 | contig 11328 bp, 8 predicted proteins | sample MGYA00581001_ERZ773181 | MGnify/ENA primary metagenome ERZ773181 (study PRJEB29015, sample SAMEA2737780) | human gut metagenome | biome: human gut; feature: human-associated habitat; material: faeces | place: China | collected 2012 ... | reverse complement strand
TGGGTGCCTCCAAGGTCAGAGACCTGTTCAAACAGGCAAAGGAAAAGGCTCCCTGTATTGTATTTATCGATGAGATCGATGCCATCGGTAAAAAACGTGACGGACAGGTGGGCGGTAACGATGAGAGAGAACAGACACTGAACCAGCTGTTAACAGAGATGGATGGCTTCGAAGGCAACAACGGTGTCATCATCTTGGCGGCCACTAACCGTCCGGAGAGTCTGGATCCCGCACTGTTACGTCCCGGACGTTTTGACAGACGGGTGCCGGTAGAGCTTCCCGACCTGAAAGGAAGAGAAGAAATCTTGAAAGTGCATGCCCGCAAGATCAAAGTCGCAGATAACGTAGACTTCAATAAAATCGCCCGTATGGCATCCGGCGCTTCCGGTGCAGAGCTTGCCAATATCGTCAATGAGGCAGCACTCCGGGCAGTCAGAGATGGACGTAAGTTCGCAACCCAGGCAGACTTAGAAGAGAGTATTGAAGTAGTCATTGCCGGTTATCAGAAAAAGAATGCCATCCTTACAGATAAGGAAAAGCGGATTGTGGCATACCATGAGATCGGACACGCACTGGTGGCAGCGAAGCAGACCAATTCCGCACCGGTGCAGAAGATCACCATTGTTCCCCGTACTTCCGGAGCACTGGGTTATACCATGCAGGTGGAAGAGGAAGGCAATCATTATCTGATGAGCAAGGAAGAGATGGAGAACAAGATCGCTACATTGACCGGTGGACGTGCCGCGGAAGAGATCGCCTTCGGGTCTGTGACCACAGGAGCTTCCAACGATATCGAACAGGCCACCAAACTTGCCAGAGGCATGATCACCCGCTACGGTATGAGCAAAGATTTTGACATGGTAGCCATGGAGACTGTGACGAACCAGTATCTGGGTGGAGATTCCTCCCTGACCTGTTCCATGGAGACCCAGACTGCCATCGATAAGGAAGTGGTGGAGCTGGTGAAAAAACAGCATGAGAAGGCAGGACAGATCCTGATGGAAAATCGTGCTAAACTGGATGAACTGTCTCAGTATTTATATGAAAAAGAGACCATTACCGGAGAAGAATTTATGAAGATATTGAATTCCTAAAAGGGTTCCCGGAGAAGACGGAATCGGCAATTATGCCGGTTCCGTTTTGCGTTAAGGAAATCTTAAACAAAAGGTAAAGGCATCTTAAACCGTGCCTGCTGTTATCTTAAAAAAGAAACCGCTATACTTTTCCTGTAAGAAAAAGTTGTGAAACGACACAGCAGAATGGGAGAGTAAGATGCAAAACAGAAACTATTTGAATAACAATAACATGCAAAAAGGAATTGCACTGGCGACCTGCATGGCAATCGTCATGGGACTGTTCACCGGGTGCGGGAAGAAGAACGATCTGCAGATTGCAGCATCACCTGATGAAGTGCAGAAAGGGCGATACGTAGAGACGGAACTCTCGCTTCCGGAGGAATGGAAGGACAAAAATATCAGCCAGATATTCCGTTCGGGTGATGAATTACATTTTCTCGTGGCAGGAGGATCGGAAGGACAGGTCTCTTTAGAGGAATGGATGCTGGGCGAAGGGGATGCTTTGACGGAAGTGACGAAGGACTGGCTGAAGGCGCTTCCCGAGGGAAAGGATCTGGAGAGCAGTGACAGTTTTACACTGTTGCAGGATGCGGAGGGGAATCAGTACCTGTACGGCAACTGTTACCGGGATGAGGAGAGCTCTTCCGCACATCTGTGGAAGGAAGCGGACGGCAGTGCGCTGGATATTACACCACAGAAGTGGCTGGAGCCTATGGATATGGATGGCTATCGGTTCTATGATACGCCGCAGTATGTGACAATGACGGAGGACGGATTGTTAGTGGGACTGTCTTATTTTTCCCTGGATGTTGTATTGGCACAGGACGGGAGCCTGGTGAGCAGCCAGGAGAGCGACAGCCTGACAGACAATGGTAGTCTGTCGGATAATAAGTGGGTCAGTGCTGTGGGAGATACGTTGTATCTGGCACAGGCAGATGAACAGGGCTCTGTGAACGGATTGTTACAGATGCAGCTGGATGGAAATAGCGGGGCAAAAGCTAAGGGAGTGATTCCCTTTTCCCAGGACAGCTATAGCTCTGCTTATTTCAGTGTACTGGAGGACGGCACAGTCTATGCGGCGGATGCAGACGGATTCTTCCGCTGCAACGTGGGCGATACCAACTGGCAGAAGCTGCTTCAGGGAATCGATACCGGTTTTTCTCTGTCGGATCAGTGGTGCAGGGATATTGTGGCGCTGTCGGACGGCAGTGTATACGCGTGGTTTGGAAGTGAGAGCGGGGATAAAATAATGATTTATCGATATGATCCCGATGCGGTGATAGAGGTGACCGAAGAACTGACGCTGTATACCGTGGAGGAGAGCTTCTTTTTACAGCAGGCTGCGGTGCAGTATCATAAGCAGCATCCGGAGATACTGATCCATGTGGATGCGGCAATCTCCATGACGGATAAATACAGCGGAAATGCGGATTATCAGCAGATCTATCAGGATCTGAACACTTCCCTGACCTCCGGCAACGGACCGGATCTCATGGTGATGGATCATCTGAAACTGGACACATATGCCTCTAAGGGCTTGCTGTTGGATCTTCAGGAGGTGCTGCAGCCCATGGAAGAGGACGGAACCCTGCTTTCCAACATTACAACAGCGTATAAAGAGGCGGATGGAACACGGTATGCGGTGCCGCTGCAATTCGGATTATTGTTAGCTGTCGGCAGGGATGTGCAGCCGGAGGAAATGAGCAGCATGGACGCTATTGCCAAGGCGGTATCCGGAAAGACGGAGAGTTATATGGGAGACCGTACCTGCGGCGAACTGGTGGAAGCGTTCTATCCGTTGATCGTGGATGATATTTTACAGAACCATCAGGTGAATCGTGATACCTTACGTCCCTGGCTGGAAGATTTGAAGAAGATTGCGGATAACTGCGGTATCCTGCCTTCCAGAAAAGAAGGCCGTGCGGCGAATATCTGGGATCTGGGGTCTGATGTGAAGCTGGTACTTCAGGAGACTGACGGATTTAATGAGGCAATGATGCCTTATGCAGTGGCGGAGCTTTTGAATGCCAATGTGGTCTCCATGGAAAACGCATTTTATCCGAAGATGGTCATTGGAATTAACAGCCGGAGTGAGCATGTGGAGACTGCAAAAGAGTTCCTTCGTTTTGCCCTGTCCGAAGAATTACAGAGCGTGGATACCTATGAGGGATTTCCTGTCAATGCAAAAGCGTTGGAGACGCAGGCAGCAGCAGACCGCAGCATGGCGGAAGCCTATACCACCTATGATATCGACGGCAGCACCGCAGAGTTCGCCATCAAATCTTACTCTGTGGAGACCGCTAACCATCTGATGGAGCTGTGCAAGGCAGCCACCCTGTGCCTTAAGGAAGACACTCAGATCGAGAACTCCCTGACCGAGAGCTTACAGGCATACTTAAACGGGCAGGCGAGTGTGGAGGAAGCCATGGATGCTGTGGAAGGAAGCTTGAAGATGTATCTGGCGGAGTAGCGCTTCGCCTGGCATTCAATAGTCGATTTTCGAACGATTTTATTGATAAAATCGTTCGATTTGTGTATAATATAATTGAAAAGAGAGATTCTCTTTATGAGACGATAAATAGTTATTCTTCAAGAAAGGTGATGATGATATGTCTATTACTGCAACTGAATTAAAAATTAATCTTGGTAAATATCTTATGCTTGCAGAAACAGAGGATATTTACATTACTCGTAATGGAAAGGTTGTTGCAAAATTGTCTAACCCATATCAGGACAGAGTAGATGTTGCTAAGTCATTGTTTGGTGTTCTTTCAAATGATATGACTCTGGAAGAAGCACGGGAAGAAAGGTTGAATACGATATGAGAGTTTTAGTTGATACTTGTGTTATCATCGATGCATTACAGTCTCGTGCTCCATTTTCAGAAGTAGCGCAAAAACTCTTTATATATTCTGCAAATAAGCAATTTGAGGGTTATATTACAGCAAAGTCAGTTACAGATATCTATTATCTGACACATCGTTTAACACATAGCGACGCAGAAACACGAAAGATTTTGAGCAAGCTTTTTACTTTATTTCATTTGTTGGATACCACTTCTTTAGATTGCCGGAAAGCAATATCTTCTGAAATTGGTGATTATGAAGATGCTATTATGGTGGAAACAGCAATTCGTTCAGAAATGGATTGTATAGTAACCAGAAATGTAAAAGATTATATGAAATCTCCTGTTAAGGTGTGTGAACCTTCTGCATTATTAAAGCTATTAGAGGAAGAAAACGAAACTGAATAAAAACAAGAAGGTGGTTAAAATATATTATTGTATCATGGTTCAAAAAGCGGAATACAAGGAGATAGGAAATCTAAAAGCAGAGTAAATAGAAATAAATTTGCAAGATTACTCGATTCGTAAGCAGTAAAAAGTTGCCCCCAAAACTGGCTACAAACAAAAAACGGGAAGCCTTGATTTATCAGGCTTCCCGATTTCATAACTAATGCGGAAGATGGGACTTGAACCCACACGGTATTGCTACCACAAGATCCTTAGTCTTGCTCGTCTGCCAATTCCGACACTTCCGCATAGCGATACAAAATAATAATCATCTCGCATCACGCAAGAATGATAATAACATCTTCCCACGGCAATGTCAACATGATTTTGAAATTTGTAGGAATTATTTATACACTTAGAACAGTTTGGAAGAAATGTAAAGATAGAAAATTATGACGATGGCGTCTTAGATTTATTTCTGATATAATACATAACAGAAAATACACTACAGATGATTATTGGAAAAATATAAACAGAAGAAGGAACAACAGTTATGGAATCAAGAGTAGAAAAAGCGGCAGAAAGAAAAATGTGTGGCTACAATTGTGCGCAGGCAGTGGCGTGCACGTATTGTGATCTGGCGGGAATTGATGAAGAGACGGCTAGGAATCTTACCCAGGGATTTGCGGTAGGAATCGGCGGCAGCATGGAAGCTACCTGCGGAGCTGTCATCGGGGCGGTCAATGTACTGGGACTGATCAATAAAAATCCGCAGAAGACCATGCAAGGGTCCAGAAGGATAATTCAGAGCTTCAAGGAGCAGAACGGAACCGTGATCTGTAAGGAATTAAAAGGTATCAACGATGGCATTGTAAAGAGAGAATGCATCGACTGCGTCAGAGATGCAGCGGCTTTACTGGAAGCAGAATTACCGGAAATGTAATCAGATCATACAACAGACAGGAGGAAAATAATATGAAGAGAGTATTTCTGGCAACAGTATTATGTGTTGTCAATGCCGTAGGATTATGTGCCTGCCAGGGACACAATAACGGAGCATCCACACAGAATATGCAGGAGCGGGATTTCGCGGATATGACGGAAGGTTATGCCCGCCGAAACCGGTAGTACCGTAGAGGTGTGACAGCATGAGTACGAAGGAAACTTCAGCGGATAAAACTAAATACCGTCTGGCGGAAGCGGCGAAAAAGTGTATGGCTTCGTCCGGCACCGATGCCATGACAGTGACGCAGATCGTGCAGACCTGCGGCGTGACGAGGCAGACCTTTTACCGGAATTTTCAGGACAAATATGATCTGCTGGAGTGGATTATCGACAAGGAACTGCTGGAACCGGTGGAACCGCTGATCCAGAACGGGATGATCAACGAGGCGCTGGTGCTTCTGTTCAGCGGGATCGAGCGTGAGAAGGAGTTCTACACGAAGGCAAGCCGGCTGGAAGGACAGAATTCATTCGGCAGCATTGCACAAAGCTGTGTGGAGCGCGTGCTGCTACAGGTCATCAAAGGACAGGCAGAGGGCAGAAAAAGCCGGTACGTGTGGCTGACACCAGAGCGTATCGCGGAGTATTATGCACAGTCCATGTGCTATGTGGTGATCACCTGGATCAAGTCCGGAATGACGATTTCATCCAAGGAACTTGCAGAAATCTATAATTACATGATCAAGCGGTCGATGACGGATATTCTGACAGAACTGTAATTGCGGACAGAATACAAATGAATATAAATGTATAGATAGTTATACATTTCGGGTCGAGTGTATAATAACCCGATACACGGAGAAAAGATTGAATATTTTCATATTCAGTCTTTTTTTTATACAATGCTTTTATGGAAAGGAGAGAGGGACCATGATTAAATTTGGAAAAGCGGTCGTCAAGCTGCGAATACCGATTTTGATTCTCAGTATTTTCTTATTGATACCGTCGGCAATCGGATATTTTAACACGAGAGTGAATTATGATATCCTGACATATCTGCCGGAAGAGATTGAGACGATGAAGGGGCAGGATCTCCTGCTTGACGAGTTTGGAACGGGAGCATTCTCGTTTTGTGTAGTGGAGGGTATGGACGCGAAGGACATATCTGCAATGCGGGAGCAGATGGAGGAAGTTCCTCACGTAAAATCAGTGATCTGGTACGATTCACTGGCGGACATCAGCATTCCGATGGAGATGCTGCCGGATGAGATCTATGATTTCTTTAATAATGATGAGAAGGACAGCACCTTGCTCGCAGTGTTATACGATACATCGATGTCCGCGGACGAGACGATGGATGCGATTGAGGAACTGCGCGGTGTGGTAAAAGATCAGTGCTATATCAGCGGTATGTCGGCAGTGGTTACAGATATCAAGAATCTGTCGAACAAGGAGACCCCGGTCTATGTGCTGATTGCGGTTGTACTGGCAGTCATTGTCCTGTCACTTACGATGGATTCGGCTCTGGCGCCGATTTTCTTTTTGCTCAGTATCGGAATGGCGATTGTATACAATCTGGGTACCAATGTTTTCAAGGGAGAGATTTCCTATGTGACACAGGCGCTCGCGGCGGTCTTACAGCTGGGTGTGACGATGGATTATTCCATTTTCCTCTGGCACAGTTACGAAGAGCAGCAGGAGCGTTTTCAGGGAGATAAAAAACGTGCGATGGCGCATGCGATTTCTAATACGATCACATCGGTGGTCGGAAGCTCCATCACGACGGTGGCTGGTTTCGTGGCACTGTGTTTCATGAGCTTTACACTTGGTATGGATCTTGGAATTGTCATGGCAAAGGGTGTTGTTCTCGGCGTTATCTGCTGCGTTACGGTGCTGCCGTCGCTGCTGCTTGTATTTGACAAGGCGATCGAGAAGACGAAGCACAAGGTTATCATCCCGGATCTGGGACGGATTGCAGACTGGATCGTGCGCCATTACGGCGTATTCCTGATCGTATTTCTGGTGGTGTTGGGCCCGGCAATCTACGGCTACACACACACGGATGTGTATTACGATCTTGCGGGAACACTGCCGAAGAGCTTAAGCAGTATTACTGCGAACGATAAGTTAAACGAAGACTTTGAGATGGGTGCGACGCACATGATCATTGCGGACAGCAGTCTCTCCGCAAAAGATGCCAGCGCAATGTTGGATGAGATCAGCAAGGTGGATGGCGTGAAGATGGCGCTTGGCTTTGACTCGCTGGTAGGACCAGGCATCCCGAGGGAGTTTATCCCGGATGACGTAAAAGACGTCTTGATCAACGGCGATTATCAGATGATGGTGGTCGGCTCGGAATATGCGGTTGCTTCTGATGAAGTGAACGCGCAGTGCGAGGAGATCAACAATATCATCAAAAAATATGATTCCTCTGCCATGTTAATCGGTGAGGCACCGTGTACGAAGGATCTGATTGAGATCACAGATCAGGACTTTAAGACAGTCAGCATCGTGTCGATCGGTGCAATTTTCGTGATTATCGCACTGGTATTTAAGTCAGTGTCACTGCCGGTCATTCTGGTGGCGGTCATTGAGTTCGCCATTTTTATCAACATGGGTATTCCGGCATATACGCACACGACGCTGCCGTTTATCGCTTCTATCGTCATCGGTACGATTCAGCTCGGCGCGACGGTCGATTATGCGATTCTCATGACAACAAAGTACAAGAAGCTTCGCTACAACGGGGCGGACAAGAAGGAAGCGATTGCGACGGCACTCCGCAGCTCCATCCAGTCGATCATTGTCAGTGCGCTCAGCTTCTTTGCAGCGACCTTCGGTGTCGGCATGTATTCCAATATTGATATGATCAGTTCCCTGTGTATTCTGATGGCACGCGGAGCAATCATCAGTATGTTTGTCGTTATTTTCATTCTGCCGTCCATGTTTATGATTTTTGATAAACTGATCTGTGCGACGAGCATGGGATTTCGCAATAAAAAGGGCACGACGGTGAATGTGTCGGAAAACAATGTATCGGTACAGTAACGGGAAAGGAAGGTAAAAACCATGAAATTACCAGAGTTAAAATCAAAATTCAAAAATAGATATGCAATCCGCATTATTGCCGGAGTCCTGGTCGTTACGCTTGTTGCAACAGGTTCCTCCGTCTACAGTGTGAATGCGGCAAAGGCAGGCAGCGCTGCCACAGAGACCGTGGAGGAGACGGAAGTTTCTGAGGAGGCGGAAGATACGGAAGATGCCGAGAGCAGCTTAAAGGATCTGCTGGATAACGGAAGCAAAGTAAGCGAGAAAGAGATCGGAAAAGAAGAGACAGTATATGTCATCGCCGACAATACCGGCAAGGAGCAGAAAATCATTGTCTCCGATCATCTGATCAACAACGATGACAAGGATACGCTTGAAGATGCATCCACATTAAAAGATATTGAAAATGTAAAAGGCGATGAGACCTTTACACAAAGCGGCAATAAGGTGACATGGCAGGCAGACGGCAATGACATTTTCTACCAGGGAACGTCAGAGAGCGAGCTGCCGGTGACACAGAAGCTGACCTACTATCTGGACGGCAAGGAAGTGACGCCGGAGGAGCTTGCCGGAAAATCCGGTGAGGTTACGATCCGGTTCGACTACACGAACAACCAGAAAGTGACAGCGAAGATTGACGGAAAAGACGAAGACATCTATGTACCGTTTATGGCAGTCAGCGGCATGATCCTCGGAGATGAATTCTCGGATATCGAGGTGGAAAACGGTAAGGTGATCTCCGACGGAAGCAACAATGTCGTAGTTGGCTATGCACTTCCGGGGCTGAAGGAAAGCCTGAACGTAAAGGACGACGATTTCGACGGGGATGTCACCATTCCGGATTACGTGGAGGTAAAGGCAAAGGTTGAGAACTTCAAGCTTGATACCACGATGACGGTGGTTATGAATGCAACGAACTTCATCAGCGCCGACAGCGACAATGACACCTCGAAGCTGGATGAGGTATTTGACACACTCACAGATGCGATGGATCAGCTGACCGACGGCTCCGCAGAACTGGCAGACGGCGTAGACACCTTGAAGTCCAAGATGGGCGACTTTAAGGACGGTGTTGGCACCCTGCAGTCCGGCGTTCATGCATACACGGACGGAGCGGGAAAAATCGCAAGCGGTATCACGCAGCTTTCCGACAGCATTCCGACATTATCTAACGGTGTCGGCACATTGAACAGCAGTGCGGCAACGATTGCGGACGGCGTAGAACTGTTAGACAATACTTTAAAGACTTCCTTCACCGATCAGGAGAAGGCAGCGATGCAGACACAGGCATCGTCCGCAGTGGATGAACAGGCAGAGGCGATCAAGAATCGGGCATCCGCTGCGGTAGATGCGCAGGCAGAAGCGATTAAAAATCAGGCATCTTCCACGGTAGATGCACAGGCAGAAGCGATCAGGAGTCAGGCATCTGCAGTGGTAGATGCGCAGGCAGAAGCGATTAAGACACAGGCAGAGGCAGTAGTGGACGGTCAGGCGGAAGCGATTAAGAATCAGGCTGCACAGCAGGCAAGCGCAAAGTTTGATAACGGACAGTATGAAGCCATCAAGAATCAGGCAACGCAGGAGATTACCACGAAGATGGACGGTCTGAAGGGATCTCTGACATCTTCTGCGGATGTGCAGAATCTGATTAACGGAGCGGCACTTGCATCGGTTGCAGCGCAGCATCCTACAGAGACCATCGCAGAGATTCAGACCAATCATGCGGATGAAATCGCAGAGGCACAGCAGACGGTTGCAGCACAGCTTGATACCACAATCACAACGCAGCTTGGCGGAGCGGCAGATTCTCTGGCAACGGGTGTGGCAGATACTGCGAAACAGGTCGCTCAGGCAACGGCAGGCGAGGCAGCAGTAACGGGAGCAAAGACAGCAGCCGGAGATGCAGCGGTACTCGGAGCGAAGGCAGCAGCCGGAGATGCAGCGGTACTCGGAGCAAAGGCAGCGGCCGGAGATGCAGCGGTACTTGGAGCGAAGGAAGCAGCCGGAACAGCAGCTGTGTCAGCGGCAGAACAGACAAAGTCCACGATGGCGGCAAGTATTGAGCAGCAGAGCTCGGGCGGATACAGTCTGGTAACCGGAGCGAGAGCACTGGCTAATGGTACCCAGAGTCTGGCAGATGCGGTACCGGCACTGACATCCGGTGTGGCGCAGCTTAAGAACGGAAGTGCAGAACTGGTTTCCAACAATCAGAAGCTCAACGATGGCGTCAACGCGTTAAGTGATGGTACCGACGCAGTGATCGACGGTGTGGATCAGTTATCGGACGGCGCACATCAGCTGGCAGACGGAATCGTTACCTTCAACGAGGAGGGAATTGAGAAGATCTTAAATTCCTACCACGGTGATATTGAGCCTCTGATGGATCGTATCCAGGCGGTTCTGGATGCCGGTGAGGACTATCAGACTTACACGGATATTGCGGACGGCGTGAACGGAAGTATTAAGTTCATCTACAAGACAGATGCGGTGAAAGAGGACTAATGAAAATTGTCTCAATAAATCCGTATTTGTTCTGGAAATATTGTAAGAAGAGAGTATAATAATAAGGAGTCATGTGAGGGAGGACGGAAATGAACTGGATAGAGAATGTTCTGATTATAGCGGGAGTGTCGCTTGATATTTTCGCGGCGATGGAGTGCCAGGGCGCATTGGTCGCAAAAGTGGACAAAAAACAGTTGTCCGTCATCTGCGCGTTGATCGCTGTATGGCAGCTTTGCGCGCTGGCGCTCGGGAACTATCTGTCCGGTCTCCTTTACAGAAATGAGCTGGCACACGATGAGAATTTTGTAGGACTTGTGATTGCGGCGGTGATCTTTTTCGGACTCGGCATCCGTCTGATTGCGAAGGCAGTCAAGAACGAATGGGTCAATGAGCGCCGGGAGGAGAGCCTTGATGTGAAAAAGTTCCTGAGGATGACTGCGGTGACAAGCATCTATACGCTGCTTGCGGGGATCGCATTCGGATTCCTGGGGACGAACGTTGCGCTGATGCTGATCATCATCGTATGTA
>ERZ773181.2701-NODE-2701-length-11331-cov-2.860678_pt1 | contig 11331 bp, 10 predicted proteins | sample MGYA00581001_ERZ773181 | MGnify/ENA primary metagenome ERZ773181 (study PRJEB29015, sample SAMEA2737780) | human gut metagenome | biome: human gut; feature: human-associated habitat; material: faeces | place: China | collected 2012 ... | reverse complement strand
ATCACAGGAGTCGGCGGGTACGTACCCGATTATATCTTGACTAACGACGAGATATCAAAAATGGTGGATACCAACGACGAATGGATTATGACTCGTATCGGAGTAAAGGAAAGACATATTCTGAATGAGGAAGGATTAGGTAGTTCATACATGGCACGCAAAGCTGCCAAACAGTTGATGAAGAAAACTGGTGCTAATCCTGATGACATTGATTTGGTTGTTGTCGCTACCACTACTCCTGACTATCACTTCCCTTCTACAGCTTCTATTCTTTGTGATAAACTCGGACTAAAGAATGCTTTTGCCTTCGACTTGCAGGCTGCTTGTAGCGGATTCCTGTATTTGATGGAGACAGCTGCTAATTTCATCCGTTCGGGAAGATATAAGAAAATTATCATTGTCGGTGCCGATAAGATGTCGTCAATGGTTAACTATACAGATCGTGCTACATGTCCTATCTTTGGTGACGGTGCTGCTGCTTTTATGGTGGAACCGACTACGGAAGATTACGGAATCATGGATTCGATACTGAGAACTGATGGCAAAGGATTGCCTTTCCTCCACATGAAAGCTGGTGGTTCGGTTTGTCCTCCGTCTTATTTCACAGTAGACAATAAAATGCACTATTTGCACCAGGAAGGAAGAACAGTGTTTAAATATGCTGTATCCAACATGTCGGATGTATCTGCTGCTATTGCAGAAAAGAATGGTCTGACGAAAGATAATATCAACTGGATTGTTCCGCATCAGGCGAATGTCCGCATTATCGAAGCCGTGGCTCACCGTATGGAGGTGCCAATGGATAAAGTGTTGGTAAATATTGAGCATTACGGTAACACCAGTGCTGCTACTCTTCCTTTGTGTATCTGGGATTATGAAGATAAACTCAAGAAAGGTGATAATATCATTTTCACTGCATTCGGTGCTGGATTTACATGGGGCGCAGTTTACGTGAAATGGGGTTATGACGGAAAAAAGGAATCGTAACGTAAGTTACTGAACTATAACACTCAAAAACGCATCCTATTTCGATTCGATGCGTTTTTTTGTCTCAACCAATAAAATAAAGAGAAATGCATAAAGCAGGTTTTGTAAACATCGTAGGAAATCCGAATGTCGGAAAGTCGACATTGATGAATGCTTTGGTAGGTGAGCGTATTTCGATTGCTACTTTCAAGGCGCAGACTACTCGTCACCGGATTATGGGAATCTATAATACGGATGAGATGCAGATTGTTTTTTCTGATACTCCGGGAGTATTGAAGCCCAATTATAAACTACAGGAGTCGATGCTGAATTTTTCTACTTCGGCATTGACGGATGCGGATATCTTGCTTTATGTGACTGATGTGGTGGAGACGCCGGATAAGAATAATGAGTTTATGGAGAAGGTGCGCCAGATGACGGTGCCTGTGCTCTTGCTCATCAATAAGATAGATCTTACAGATCAGGAAAAACTGGTAAAGCTGGTGGAAGATTGGAAAGAACTGCTTCCCCAAGCCGAAATTATTCCGATTTCTGCTACATCGAAGTTCAATGTGGACTATGTGATGAAGCGAATCAAAGAACTGTTGCCCGATTCTCCTCCTTATTTTGGAAAGGATCAGTGGACGGACAAGCCTGCCCGTTTCTTCGTGAATGAGATTATCCGGGAAAAGATTCTGCTCTACTACGACAAGGAGATTCCTTATTCGGTGGAAGTGGTCGTAGAGGAGTTTAAGGAAGAGCCGAAGAAGATTCATATTCGTGCGGTGATTAACGTGGAACGTGATTCGCAGAAAGGAATTATTATCGGTAAACAGGGCAAGGCGTTGAAGAAGGTTGCTACCGAGGCTCGCCGTGAATTGGAACGTTTCTTTGGAAAGACTATTTTCCTTGAAACGTATGTGAAAGTGGATAAGGATTGGCGTAGTTCGGATAAGGAACTGCGTAATTTTGGTTATCAGTTAGATTAAGAGTATTCATGCGACTGTGATAGTCGTGAAAAACAAGGTATTGAACTATGGGTAATTTAGTTGCAATTGTAGGACGCCCCAATGTGGGCAAGTCTACCTTATTTAACCGTCTGACGAAGTCGCGTCGGGCTATTGTGAATGAAGAAGCGGGAACAACCCGTGACAGGCAGTATGGCAAGTCGGAATGGCTGGGCCGTGAGTTCTCTGTGGTGGATACCGGAGGATGGGTGGTAAACTCGGACGATATCTTTGAAGAAGAGATCAGAAAGCAGGTGTTGCTGGCTGTGGACGAGGCGGATGTGATTCTGTTTGTGGTGGATGTGATGAATGGAGTGACCGACCTGGATATGCAGGTGGCGACTATCCTGCGTCGTGCCAACAGTCCGGTGATTGTAGTTGCCAACAAGACAGATAATAACGAGTTACAATATAATGCTCCGGAATTCTATAAATTGGGATTGGGCGATCCGTATTGTATTTCTGCGATTACAGGAAGTGGTACGGGTGATTTAATGGACTTGATTGTCGGTAAGTTCAAGAAGGAATCCTCGGAAATTTTGGATGATGAGATACCTCGTTTTGCAGTGGTGGGACGTCCGAATGCCGGTAAATCTTCTATTGTAAATGCATTTATCGGTGAAGACCGTAACATTGTGACCGAGATTGCCGGAACGACTCGTGATTCTATCTATACCCGCTACAATAAGTTCGGATTTGATTTTTATCTGGTGGATACCGCCGGTATCCGTAAGAAGAATAAGGTGAATGAGGATTTGGAATACTACTCTGTGATCCGTTCGATTCGTGCCATTGAAGGTTCGGATGTATGTATTCTGATGCTGGATGCCACGAGAGGAATCGAAAGTCAGGACCTGAATATCTTCTCCCTGATTCAAAAGAATCAGAAAGGATTGGTTGTCGTGATAAATAAATGGGATCTGGTGGAGGATAAATCTGTGAAAGTGCAGAAAACGTTTGAAGAAGCTGTTCGTTCACGTTTTGCTCCCTTTGTGGATTTTCCGATTATATTTGCTTCTGCATTGACCAAACAGCGTATCCTGAAAGTGTCTATCACTCCGGCAGCTGGCGTAGCTTTAGGAGATATCGCACAGGCATCACAACAGATTATCGACAATCTGGAAGATGTACCTCAGGATGTCAGTCTTTACATCGGTGGTAACTACGAAGACCAGCAGGAATCCTTCAGTTCTTTGATCTGGCTGTTACTGTTGTCCCTGATGTTGGTATACATTGTGATGGCCGCTCAGTTCGAATCTTTCAAGATGCCGTTCATTATCATGTTGGCCATTCCGTTTGCATTCACAGGAGTAATTCTGGCCCTGTTGCTCACGAACACCACCTTGAGTATCGTGGCTGCCTTAGGTGCTATTATGTTGGTCGGTATCGTGACGAAGAACGGTATTGTGTTGATCGACTTTATCAACCTGATGCGTGAAAGAGGTATTCGCTTGTACGATGCTATTGCACAAGCTTGTCGTTCCCGTCTGCGTCCGGTATTGATGACCTCTTTGACTACGATTCTGGGTATGGTACCGATGGCGATCAGTGCAGGTGAAGGTTCCGAAACCTGGCGGCCAATGGGTATCGCAGTAATCGGTGGTATGGTTTTCTCCACCATCATTACGATGATCATCGTCCCGGCCGTATACGCTGCTATGGACAAAAGCGGTAGCCGTGACAAGAAAAAGGCACTGGCCAAAGAATTTAAATTTATGAAAGACTTCGATCCTGAAAAAGATCTACCCAAAAAGTAATCGATAATGCAGATTTACAGTTTCAGACCGATATTAAAGTCTGAAATTGTAAATCAAAAATCAAAATCAAATATGAAGAAAGCAGTATTCATAACATACAACCAAGCCCTGACAGAGCGAGTAGCTTTTCTCCTCGATCAATTACAGATCAAAGGATTTACGCAATGGCCTCTGGTTAACGGAGCAGGAACAGAAACCGGAGAACCTCGTATGGGATCTCATACCTGGCCGGAAATGAACTCCGCCACCATTACCATCGTCGAAGAAGAAATGGTGCCCCTGATTCTGAAATACGTCAAAGCGTTGGATGAAGTAAACAAAGAAAACGGTATCCGGGCTTTTGTCTGGGATATTACCGATATGTATTAATCCGAAAACTCAATAGGGTCTGCGCAAAGCAACTGCACAGACCCTATTCAAAAATTCTCTTCCTTAACCACAACCGACAATCTGCCTAAGTGGTGGTGAGATAGTTTCAACTTTCTTTCAGCGGTTTAAAGCCGCGTCCCAGAATTTCTTTCGAATCGATTACGTTGATAAAAGCTTCGGGGTCGATTTCTGCAATCCGATGCCGTAAAATCATCATTTCACGGCGTGTGAGGATGGTGTAGATCATATTGCGGCTTTCTCCCCGATACATACCGACAGCCGGCAATAAGGTAGCTCCCCGGTTGATATCCTTGATAATGACATCCTTCACCGGATCTAACTTATCAGTGACAATCATCAGGGTCTTATGTACAGCAGCACCGTCGATTACCAGATCGATCACTTTTCCTTCGATAAATACGATAATCCAGGAATACATCGGTAAACGCCAGTCACCGAAAGCAACAACCGTCGACAACGTAATGGTACAGTCGACAATAATCACCAAAGTTCCAAGCGATATGTGGGTATATTTATTCAAAATCATAGAAATGATATCGGATCCTCCGGAAGTTGCCCGTGCCTTAAAGATCATACCGATCCCGATACCATAAACAATTCCTCCGAAAATAGCGGACAACAACTGTTCGTTCAGTAACGTACGATCCGTAATACCGGGCTCCAACAAGGCATCATAGCCGTATAAATAGTGGATGAGACGCATAAATGCCGGAATAGCGAACGTACAGATAATGGTTTTTACCCCGAACATACCTCCCAAAAAGTAAATTCCCAACAAGAGTAAAGGAACGTCCATACACAGGGCTGCAATTTCAGTCTCCCACCCCCACAAATGGTGAAATACCATAGACAATCCGTAAGTTCCTCCGGGAGCAAACCCATAAGGCTCAGCAAACATCACCGCCCCCAGGGCAAAAACAAAACATCCGCCCAACAACCAGGCATAGGTTATAAAAAAATCTTTAGAGAGAAATTTCTCTTTCGTAACAAATCCCATATTGACTTTAGATTTATGATTTTGATTTATGATTTAACGCCGCCAAAATTACGAATTGTTTTCGGCATTTTCTTGGCATAAAATATTTTCAACATGTTTTGTTTATATCTGTATATCAATCTATTAAACAACAAGACACAGGCATATTTATACAAGAAAGAGCATATTTATACAAAAACAGGAAATCGCATTGAAAACGATTGAAGCCCTATACGGCAATAACAGGATAAGGTGAGTAATCGTAAAGTTGTATTTTCCCTTTCAAGAGGGATTCAGGAACATCGATCAGCCGTTGATTGCTACTTCCCCTGAAAAGCAAATCGGTATCCCGCAAATGCTGATTAAAACGTCCATCTACCAAAACATCGATATAAGGCAAGATTTGTGCCAACCGGGCAGACCGGCACACCTCTTCGTAGCGATAACCGGTATAACACCAAATATTCTTTTTGCTTTTGTTTTTAATCAACTTAGCCAATTCAGTAAATGCTTCGACTTGCTCCAAAGGGTCTCCCCCACTAAAAGTAATATTTGAAAAAGGATCGGTCAGCAAGCGTTCGGCCACCTCTTCTACTCCGACCGCATGCCCATGCTCACGTTCCCAGGATTGGGGATTATGACAACCGGGGCAATGATGCCGGCATCCTGCCGCATAGAGAGAGGTCCGGAATCCCGGACCATCTACCACGGTATCTTCGATAATATCCAATAAAAACAGGTTCATCGCTAAACTAATTATGTCTGACCCGATCATTCAATTCAGCCAGTTTCGCCTGATTCCAGCGATTTGTCGTACCGACCAGATATCCGGTAATCCGTTGCAGGCGATCGATATGATGTCCTCCGCAATTGGGGCATTCTTCCAAACCGTCGGTCGCGTCTTCATGTCCACAATCCATACAGCGGTTACGGTTGTGATTGACAGAACAATACCCCATATTATAGCGGTCCATCATGTCTACCACCGACATAATCGCATCCGGATTGTGGGTTGCATCTCCATCGATCTCTACATAGAAGATATGCCCTCCGCGGGTCAGATCATGGTAAGGAGCTTCTATTTCTGCTTTATGCCGGGCACTGCATCGATAATAGACAGGCACATGATTCGAGTTCGTGTAATATTCCCGGTCGGTCACTCCCGGGATGATTCCGAAACTCTTTTTATCCTTCTGAGTGAATCTCCCGCTCAATCCTTCGGCAGGAGTAGCCAATACACTATAATTGTGCTGCCAGCGCTCCGAAAATTCATTCGCTTTATCCCGGAAACGGGTTATAATTCGGATCCCTAACTGCTGTGCAGCCGGATCTTCTGCATGGTGCTTACCTGTCAACGCGACCAAACATTCGGCCAAACCGATAAAACCGATCCCCAGTGTCCCTTGATTTATAACACTCTCTATCGTATCTTCAGGTTTCAACTTCTCCGTTCCTACCCACAGAGAACTCATTAAGAGAGGGAATTGCTTTGCCCGGGCAGTTTTCTGAAACTCAAACCGACGATGTAATTGCAAAGCCGTCAACTCAAGGAGTTCGTCCAATTTCGAGAAAAATGTCCGGATTCTTTCTTCCCGTTCGGAAATATCCATACATTCGATAGCCAGACGTACAATGTTTATCGTCGAGAAAGAAAGATTTCCCCTACCGATGGAAGTCTTCTCTCCGAAGCGGTTTTCAAAAACCCGGGTCCGGCATCCCATGGTAGCCGTCTCATAGCGAAAACGCTCCGGATCGTCGGCTTTCCACAATTCATGCCGGTTAAAAGTAGCGTCCAGGTTGATGAAGTTGGGAAAAAAACGCCGGGCACTGACTTTACAAGCAAAAACATATAAGTCGTAATTGGGATCCTGAGGTAAATAATTCACGCCCCGTTTCTTTTTCCAGATCTGAATCGGAAAGATAGCCGTACCTCCGCTTCCCACTCCCCGATAGGTAGAGGTCAGCATTTCCCGAATAATACAACGGCCTTCGGCAGAAGTATCCGTACCGTAATTGACAGAACTGAAAACAACCTGATTGCCTCCCCGGCTATGAATGGTATTCATATTATGGATAAAAGCCTCCATAGACTGATGTACACGACTTACCGTCCGGTTGATCGCATGTTGTAAAACCCGCTCATCCCCGCTCAAACCGTCCAGCTCAATCCGGACATAATCTTTGATGGGAAAATGGTACAGGTGTTTGTAATCTTCGCCGGTAATCTCTTCCAATACTTTCACCTCTTCGATAAAACTATTCCGCACATAAGGTGCCAGATAAAAATCAAAAGCCGGAATCGCCTGTCCGCCATGCATTTCATTCTGAGCCGTCTCGAGCGAAATGCAACCGAGGATGCTAGCCGTCTCGATCCGTTTTGCCGGACGGGATTCACCATGACCGACATAGAATCCGTTTTTCAGGATCTTATCCAAGGGATGCTGTACGCAGGTGAGACTTTTGGTCGGATAATAATCTTTATCGTGTATGTGCAGATATCCTTGCCGAACGGCATTTTTTACTTCTTCTACCAACAAATAATCGTCGACAAACGGCTTTGTCGTTTCACTGGAAAATTTCATCATCATCCCGGCAGGCGTATCCGCATTCATATTGGCATTTTCCCGGGTCACCTCATTCGATTTCGTCTCTATGATTTCCAAAAAGATATCCCGGGTTTTCGCTTTACGGGCCACACTACGCTGATTCCGGTAAGCAATATATAATTGAGCCACATCTTTACGGCGGCTCTTCATCAATTCGATTTCCACACAATTTTGAATATCTTCGACACTCATCTGCTCCTGTCCCCGGCAAGCGATACGATCGGCAATTTCATGTGCCAATTGCATATCTTCTCCTTTATCGGTATGCAGCATCGCTCTTCTCACTGCAGCAACGATTTTCTCCTCATTAAAGCCAACTACACGGCCATCTCTTTTCAATACAGTCTGAATCATTATTTTACTTTTTAATCATAAACCGATAACTCATAAGGCAAGGAGAGGACAAAAAAAAGACAAGCGAATCCTTCTTTCCGGCCTTTCCTCGAAAGCCTCAGAAAACAATAATTACGGCAGGTCTTCTGACTTACTCCCGGTTTAAACAACCTTCCCGCCAATAACGGCAGTGGTTCTTCTCGGGTTTAAACCGCTCTACGGAGCTTACAGCAGCGGGACTGTCCGGGATTCTCACCCGATTCCCTTTTCATCTCATCCCTACGCTAGGATAAGAACCGAAATCAAGACAAAAATAGAAAGTTTTTTACGAAGAGAAAAATATTTTCAGAAACTTTTCTGACATTTTTTCAAAGTAACAGATTATCAAAGTTTTCCAATACAAATCTTTTAATCTAGAATCCGGCACATTCAAACTATTGATAATCAACATATAACTACAAAACAAAATTCAAATCATCAAGCAATCAAACATTTAAAAGTTTTCCAAAATAAAAATCCAAAAATTAATCGAGTTAATATTTTTCAGCATTGATATTTTATTCTTCGTCTTTTACTTTTGATTTTTCATTTTGTAGATATTCCACCCAAATTCGGGCTGCTTCTTCCACTGTTTTGAGACAAGGACGTTTTTTATAATATTCGGGTGTCCGGGCTTCAGGCACCGGATCGAACCCGATTCTTGGGGGAGTCACCCCCAACAATTCACCGCAGATCAACGAACCGTTACGCTTCACAAATTTCTCTGCCAATTGTTGTACCAGTCTATAATTCGCTTCTTTCCCTTCCCTATCTTTTCCCTCTACACAACCTGTTTCGAGGCCTGCCAATATAAACATTCCGCAAGCAGCACCGCAAGTCATTCTCATCCGACCGATCCCTCCACCGAACGAAGCCGACATCCGTAATGCCTGTTCGAAAGTATAACCATACTCGTCTGCAAAAGCAGCACATACCGACTGTGAACAATTGTAGCCTTGCCGGAATAATTCGACGGCACGCTGTATCCGGTCTTCCATCATCCTATTTTTTAATGTCCGGCAAAAGTAACGAAAGACCGTGAGAATAGGAAATCTATTTCTTCTATTGCGTAATAATATTCCCTTGCAAATCTATATCCAAAGCCATATCGAGTCCCGGTTGTTGTTTAGGGGTCAAAACAAAATGATACCGATCTCCCTGAGGGAATTGCCGATAGTCGACGCTCCGTACGGTATAGTTTTCATAAGCGGTACTATTCAGGACTTCTTTCACCACCGCAGGGACTTCGGAAAACAATACCGGCCATTCTGTATACTGCCAGTTCATCGAGCGATCGAAATAGATTTGTTTAGCTTCGTTGCCGTCCAGCATATTCGCCTGATATGCCCCGTCGGACCATTTCCCGACTTCAGTCAGTAAAGCCTGCCTATAATTTTGAGTAACAAAAGTAAGAATCGTCTGAGGAATATCGTTTCCACTATAATCTTCAACGACTGCCCGGTGCAGATAAGCTTCGGCATCAGCCCAAATCGTCACCTCATTCGCCCCGTTCTCCAATTCCACCGCATACCAATCGGGATAATTTTTCCGTTCGAGCACTTCTGTAGCCGCATCCGGCGTCCATAAAGTAGGAGGATAATCAATGCTATTGGCAATAAAATCTTTTATCGCAGCAGGAACCGAGGTATAAGTGACCGCATATTCTGCCTGCAACCAGATCCCGGAGGTATTGAACCAGGCTTCATATTCACGTCCGTTCAAGGTAAAGTCGGCCTCCCGGAAAACTCCTTTAGATTCCCATTCTACACCGGTAGCACCCGGATATTTAGCCTGAAAAGCCAATTCTACCGCTTTCCCCGGCCTATCGTCATCTTTATCCGAAGCATCGTCCCGGCAAGCAACGAACATACCCGAACCCAAAAATCCAAGTAATACAACTATTAATCTCGTTTTCATATTCTTTCGTTTTTTCTATTCCTTACGAAAAAAGAAAGAAAATGTTCGAGCTTATAAAATCCGATTCGAATACATGTCTTCGAAGTTAGAAAACTTTCCGTTTATTTTCTGTGCTTCTTCTCCTTCGGGATTCAGTTCGAGTGCTTTTTTCAAATCTTCGACAGAACCGTTTTTATCTCCTTTCATCAGTTTTGCCCGTCCCCGTTCACTGTAAGCACGCGCAAATTCCGGTTTCAATTCTATCGCTTCATCGAATAGTTCGATGGCCTTATCCGGTTGTTCACGGGCAATATAAAGCGTTCCCAGTTGCAGATACGCTTGTTCGTTAAAAGGATTCAGCCCGGTCACCACTTCATAATCCTGCTCTGCAGCCTGATCGTCACCCAAAGCTTCATGCAGACGCCCCCGGATCAAAAAAGCGTTTTCTTCTTCGGGCATCAAACCGATCACCTTTTCGATATCCTGTAATCCATCTTTATAATCCCGAGTAGACAGCATCATCTCTGCCCTCAGCAACAATGCTTCGGCAAAATCCTCCTTTATCGTAATCGCCTGAGACAAAGAGACGATCGTTCCCAATACATCGCCAGCAGCTTTTTTAGCCTTCGCAGCCAGATAATAAGCCGAAGCATTGGTTGCATCCAAAGCAATTACCCGGTTACAATCGGCAATGGCCGCTTCATATTTTTCAGCCATAAAATTCAGGTTGGCCCTCATTAACAAGACAGGAATATTATCAGGCTCGATATCGACCAAACGTCCTGCCGTTTCTATCGCTTCTTCCATCCGATCTTCGCGGTTATAGGCCCCGACCAAATGTTCGAGTACTTCCACATCCTCTTTCAATTTCAATGCTTCATTGAAACAACGGATAGCATAAGTATTCTTACCGATCTTCAATGCTTTGATACCATCGTATTTCAATACATCGAAATTGCGGTTCAATTTAGTCTCTTCGGATTCATCTGTTTCTCCGAAGAATAAAGATTTCAGAAAATTAGCCATATCGATTCAGCGTTTAATCACCATTTCATCGACAAAATTAAGCATTTTTATATTTCCTGCCAGCAAAAATAGATTTAATGACAGGGTTCCTTTTGACAAGGTTGTCCGGGCAGCTCCAATTCTAAAGTAGCATGTCCGATGCCGGCCTTCTGTAACCGGCATTTTAGTTCACTTTTTATCTGTTCCATTTCTACCATATCTGCAACGACGATATGCGCAGTCAGAGCAATTTCTGTCGTACTCAACCCCCAGATATGCATGTGATGGAAACTATCCACCCCGGGAGTAGTTGAAATAATCTGCCCGATCCGGTCATAGCTGATTCCCTGAGGCAC
>ERZ773181.2700-NODE-2700-length-11335-cov-3.597606_pt1 | contig 11335 bp, 8 predicted proteins | sample MGYA00581001_ERZ773181 | MGnify/ENA primary metagenome ERZ773181 (study PRJEB29015, sample SAMEA2737780) | human gut metagenome | biome: human gut; feature: human-associated habitat; material: faeces | place: China | collected 2012 ... | reverse complement strand
ACAACTCCACAATCTTCAAGTTCAGAGGATAATTTAGAATTTGAAAAAATTTTTATACGAATCACTGAAAAAATATAAACGAATAGGACGTTCATCATTTCACACTCCGGGGCATAAAGGGAATTTTTTTAAATCTCGTGACCTTTTGAGTCTTGATTTTACCGAGTTGCCACTAACCGACAGTCTTTATGAAGCTTCGGGGATAATAGCAAAAGCCGAAGAAAACATTAAAAAACTTTATAATTCAAAACGTTCGATAATTTCATGCGGAGGAAATACTCTGTGCATACAAACCATGTTCAGGCTTGCCGCAGGGAGCGGTGGAAACGTGCTTTGCGACAGACTCGTACACAGATCTGCAGTGTCAGCCATGGCTCTTTTGGATATTAATCCAGTGTGGATCGGACGAAATTTCGGAAAAGAAAGTTTACTTGCTGAAAAAATTGATTTAAAAAGCCTCGAAAAACAGTTATCAAATAATAATTCTTTTAAAGCTTTTTATACAACTAGTCCGAGTTATCACGGAATTTTGCAGGATATTAAAAAAATTTCGGATTTGTGTAGTGCTCACTCAGTCCCTGTACTTGTGGACAATGCTCACGGTTCGCACTTGATGTTTACTTCAAAAAATCTTCATCCGATAGCAAACGGAGCTTCTTTGTGTGCGGATTCTGCTCATAAGACTCTTCCTGTTCTTACGGGAGGTGCATGGCTTCACGTAAATGACGACAAATTTGTAAAAAACGCAAAAAACGCCATGGCATTGTTTGGTTCGACGAGTCCTTCGTATCCGACAATGGCTTCTATGGATATCTGCCTTTCTTGGCTTTGGGATTATGCTGAAAAAGAATTTTTAAAGCTTGAACGCAGAGTGGAAAACATAAGAAATTTGGCTCGAAATATGGGAATATATGTTCCAAATGATGATATAAGCGACCCTGTGAGGATAGTTTTGGGTACTTGGAAGATAGGGTACAGCGGTTATGAATTTCGTGATCACCTGTATAAATATAAAATAGAGCCTGAAATGTGCGATGAAAAATATGTTGTTTTAATAGCGACTCCATTTAATACAAAAGAAGATTTTAGCAGACTGAAAAAAGCTCTTATGTGCATAAACCACACGCTTGACTGCAATAAAGATATAATTAATGAAATCGCCATGAATACTGCTTTGCCCGAAGTTAAAGCAAGTATTCGTGAAGCCGTTATGCATGAAGGAGTTTATGTAGACATTGACAGTTCAAAAAACAGAATAGCTGCAGACATAGTTTGTCCGTGTCCTCCGGGCGTGCCTGTGGTTATGCCGGGTGAAAAGATAGGGCAAACGGAATATGAAGCTCTTAAAAGATATGGAATTTCCGAAATACTTGTGTTAAAATAATTTTACGAATTATACATTCATCGAGAGGTGCAAAAAATGAAACTTGTAATGGCAATTATGAGCAAAGACGATGCTTCGGTCGTTATGGATGCTCTTACGGAAGAAAAATTTCAAGTTACTCGTATGGCTTCCACGGGAGGATTTTTGAGATCAGGAAACACAACGCTGATAATAGGCGTTGAGGATAACAAAACAAATAAAGTTATAGATATAATTTCAAAATACAGCAGTAAAAGAAAGCAAGCGGTAACGAATACGGATCCGATTTTTCCTTCTTCGATTACCCAGACGCCGTTTGAAGTTACCACAGGTGGAGCGATAATATTTGTTCTTAACGTTGATAGATTTGAAAAGGTGTAACCGTGCCAATTGAAGATTTTATGAAAAACAATGATACATATTCAAGCGTGCTTTGCAGTATGGCAAGAGAACATAAATTTCCTCACGCTGTAATACTTGAATGCCCTGACTGCAAAGTTTGCGAAGAAACAGCATTAGAAGCTGCAAAGATTTTTTTGTGTCAAAGTGAGGATAAGCCTTGTGATAAGTGTTCTGATTGCGTAAAGATGAGGAGCGGCTATCATCCCGATGTTAATTTAATATGTCCGCGAGGGACGGGAAAATCAATAAAAGTGGAAGACATTCGCTCTTTGAGAAATGATGCATATATTGCTTCAAATGAGGGAAGTTATAAATTTTATATAATCAAAAATGCCGAATTTATGACTGTTCAGGCTCAAAACGCTTTTATAAAAATACTAGAGGAACCGCCTGAAAAAGTTGTGTTTATGCTTTTATGCGAATCTTCAAGCACTCTTTTGGATACGGTTAAATCTCGTTCGCAAATTTTTAGGCTGTGTAAAAATTTAAAGCCGGAAGAAGATTCTAAATCTTTAGGTATTGCAAAAAATTTGGCTCAATCCGCTGCCGAGAGGGACGTTTGCAAAGTATTGACTTACGCTTCAAAAATTCCGAACGATAGGAAATTATTAAAAAGTATAATTCAAGATACGATTTCAGAACTCTTAAAAATGTATTCAAACGGCAGTTTTGATTCATTTGACGTAAAAAAATTTATAGAGAATCTGGAAGAAATTAAACGTTTACCGCAGCTTGTGGACAAGAATATAAATTTTAATTTGCTTGTATGTTATTTTTGTTCATGCCTGCGAATTTAAGGGAGATATTTATGCAAAAAGTTTTGGGAGTAAGATTTAGAGATATAGGAAAAATTCATTACTTTTTATATTCCAAAAAAGATGATATTAAACGCGGAGATTTGGTTATTGCAGAAACCAAACGCAGCGTGGAATGCGGAAAAGTTATGGTAGTGTGTACAGATTTTCAGTATGATTTGCAGGCACCGATAAGCGACAAAATAATCAGAAAAGCAAATTCGCAAGATTTAAAGTCGCTTGAATCTAAAAAAGAAGAAGAAAAAGAAGCCGAAATAATATGCAAGAAAAAAATAGCCGAACACAAACTCAATATGAAATTGATTGATGTGGAATATATGTTCGATCGCAAAAAAGTTATTTTTTATTTTGTTTCGGAATCTAGAGTCGATTTCAGAAATCTCGTCAGAGACCTTGCACACGTATTTCGAATGAGAATAGAGCTCAGACAAGTAGGAATACGCGATGAAGCTAAGATTCTGGGAGGACTGGGTTTTTGCGGCAAACCGCTTTGCTGCACTACTTTTTTGGAAGATTTTCAGCCTGTTACCATAAAAATGGCGAAAGACCAAGGGATGTCGCTTAATCCGACTAAGCTTTCGGGTACGTGCGGCAGGCTTATGTGTTGTCTTAAATACGAAGAAGATGTTTATCGTGATATTTTAAATAAAATGCCTTCTGTCGGTTCGCGTGTTTCTACTCCTGAAGGAAACGGTACGGTTGTCGGAGGCATTACTATCGAATCCAAAGTAAAGGTTTCTTTAGATTCAGATACTGAAAGTGTAATTCCGAAAATATTTAAAATCAATGAAGTAAAAGAAATCTCTGAAAGTTAATATTTAAAAAAAGAAGCCCACCGGCAGAATCGGTGGCTTTTTGTTTACAGGTAAAATTTTTTACGTGCTTTCTTAAATAATTTTTGAAAAATAATTATCTAATGAAAACGAAAAAGCCGAACCATTAAGCGAATTCGGCTTTAATGCTTATTTTTAGTATGATTGTAAATAGCTGTTTAATTGGTGTATATAAAAATTTGAAAAAATTTTACTTGTTTAACTTTTTTTCATTTTAAAACCCCTAAGGATTTTCACAAATTCGTCTGCTGATTTTTTATCCAATACTTCCAGTTTAACTACACCTAATATAGTAAATTCGGTGTGAGCTAATTTTAGTATTATATGTTGGAGTTGACCTAAATGTTTACTTATGAACAATTGGTTTTCATAACTTAAATTATCGAAATATTTATCAAAGTGTGCTTTTTTTATAATTGCATCAACTGCCAAATCACAAAGTTTGTCAGTTACTGCCCCTGCTCCCGGAATACTGGGGATAGTAGGTATAATAAATTTAATCATTTTTTTACAAATTGCTTCTGGTTTTGAAAGCCCGACCAACTGTGCCACATTTATCTCCATTGAATCCATAAAATGTCATCTCCCTCTTACAAAAATTGTTTTATATAACTATAATTCAAATCGAAAATCATGTCAATACTGTAATTGTTTAACATTTTATTTTAAATTAACTCCAAACAAACTTTATTATTGATCTACTCTCAATTGGGTATATTTTTAATTTATCAACAAAATAATCTTGACATCTATGCCCAAAAATATTGATTAGAAAGCCGTTTTAGTGACAATTGTAACCGTTGATTTTTGGTTAAAAAAGGTGTAAAATAGAAAATAAAATATAAAGAGTAAAAAGATTAATTTAGAATGAATTATATGTTTTATGCTCTGGACATGGCGGTGCAGAAATTGGATAAAAAATTAGAAAAAAAATTCAAAGAACTGCGTAAAAAGTTGTTGGAACGCAGTTTTTCAAGTATGAACAGTAATCAACAAAAGGCGGTTTTCAGCGTTAATGGACCGATTGTAATATTGGCGGGAGCGGGAAGCGGAAAAACCACTGCAATAATTAATCGTATTGTTAATATGGTAAACTACGGAGACGCGTATACAAATCCCGATATCCCCGAAGGAGTCTCGGAAGAGACCGTTAACCTTATGCAAGAATTGTACGATTCGGGCGAGGGAGCGGAAAAAGTAAAAGATATAATTCGAGGAAGCAAAATATTCCCTTGGAACATATTGGCAATAACGTTTACAAATAAAGCCGCACAAGAACTCAAAACCAGACTTTTTGATTCTTTGGGCGAAGACGGCAAACAGGTTTGGGCTTCAACATTCCACTCGATGTGTGCAAGAATTTTAAGGCAATATGCAGACAGAATCGGATACACAAATCATTTTGTGGTGTACGATGATGAAGACACCAAAAAATTAATAAAAGAATGCGAAAAAAATCTTAAGCTTGACGATAAATTGTTGTCTTATAAAACCATTAAGTACGAAATTTCCAGAGCCAAAGATAGTTTAATCGGCTGTGAAGAATATAGGCAAAAATCCGGAAGTGATTTCAGGCTTTCGGGAGTAGCGGAAATCTACGAACTTTACCAGAAAAAACTTATGGAATCCGACGCTATGGATTTTGACGATTTGATTGTAAATACAATAAAGTTGTTTCAAACTTGTCCTGATGTTCTTGAAAAGTATCATGATAAATTTAAATACATTTTGGTAGACGAGTATCAGGATACTAACTATGCACAATATATTCTCATTAGAACTTTGGCTTCAAAATACAAAAATTTATGCGTTGTGGGAGACGACGACCAAAGTATTTATAAATTCCGCGGAGCAACCATTGAAAACATAAGGAATTTCGAAAAAAATTTCCCCGGTGCTCAAGTTATAAGGTTGGAACAAAACTATAGATCTACAAAAAATATTCTTGACGCAGCCAATGCTGTAATTAAAAACAACACCAACCGCAAAGGAAAAACTTTGTGGACAGAAAATGAAGCCGGCAGTAAAATAAAGGTTCACACGGCTTACAGCGAACACGACGAAGCAAATTATATTTCCGAAGCCATACAGGACGCGGTGGCAAAAGGAGCAAAATATTCTGATTTTGCAATTCTTTATCGTATGAACTCTCAGTCCAACGTTATTGAAAAAGTGTTTGTAAAATCGGGAATACTCTATAGAATGCTTGGCGGAGTGCGTTTTTACGAACGTAAAGAAGTGCGTGATATGCTGGCGTATTTGAGCGTTATAAATAATCCTCAGGATGAAATCAGACTTAAAAGAATAATAAATCAGCCTCGCAGATCTATAGGTGAGAGAACAATATCTCAAGCTTCCGAACTTGCCGAGCAGGAAAAGATAAGTTTGCTTGAAGTAATAAGAAATTGTGAATCTTATGAAGGATTGCAAAGAGTTTCTTTGAAGCTGCATGGTTTTGCGGAACTTATGGACAGTCTTATCGAAGCTTCGAAATCTCCTGATACTTCAATCAGCGAGCTTTACCAAATGATTCTCGATAAAACGGACTATATATCGTATTTGAAAATGGATAAAGACAGTTCTGAATCCAGAATAGAAAACGTAAAAGAATTACTCAGTAATATCGTTAGATATGAAAAAGAAGCAGGAAAAGATGCCACTCTTTCTGGATTTTTGGAAGAAGTTTCTCTTATGTCCGACATAGATAATTACGATGAAAATTCCGACGCCGTTTCTATGATGACACTTCACTCTGCGAAAGGTCTTGAATTCCCGACAGTGTTTTTGCCGGGGTTCGAAGAAGGAATATTCCCCGGTATGAAATCTTCCATAAACAATGACGATATCGAAGAAGAACGCAGATTGGCGTATGTGGGCATTACACGTTCGAGAAAAAGTCTTTATATACTTAACTCCGACAGCCGTATGTTGTTCGGAAGCACTTCGCATAATAAGCCTTCTAGGTTCTTAGAAGAAATACCTAGTGAACTTTTGGAAAAAACCAAATCTAAAGACTGGAAAACTCTGGGGAAAGGTGAAACATGTCCTCGTTCTGCTCAAGAGCTTCGTGCAAGGTCTGTTTTGGCAGCTCACAATTTCGGACAGGTTGCTGGCGGTTCAAAGGCATCGTCAAAAGTCGGAGATGTCGTGAATCACAAAAAATTCGGAAAAGGAACCGTTTTAAACGTTACGCCAATGCCAGGTGATGCCATGCTTGAAATTTCTTTCGAAGAATGCGTAAAAAAATTAATGCTCAATTTTGCTCATCTGGAGAAATTATAAAAGTAAACAAACACAAGTAACATAAATAAAAAAACCTCCATAATATATTATTGAAAATAAGAATTTCAATTTCGGGACAGTTAACATTGTGACCTTTAAATATATAATTGTTTTAACATGTTTAACACCCGTTAATATTTATGGGGGGAGTTTTATATGACAGAGAATTTTTCAACGTTCTCATGCCAAGACAGTCAGTTTAAAGAATCGGTTTGTATCGATGCATACAGAGTATATGATTCTTGTGCAGATAAAGATTGTTTAGAAAATTTAAGAGTTAATTTCGGCGAATCCGCTCAGCATGTAATTGATCAGGCTACCGGTGTCAGAGTAAAAAATGTAAGCGTTATCACGACTTATATTGATTTGGAAGCAATACCTTTCAGAAAAGGATACTATTCGGTTGATATGACGTTCTTTTTTGAAGTAGAATTGGAAGCTTTTATTGCTCCAAGCGTCATGCCGGCAACTGTTTCAGGACTTTGTGTGTTCAATAAAAAAGTTGTTTTGTACGGCAGCGAAGGAAACGTCAGGATATTTACTTCTGACTACGTTGCAGATGACTCGGATATACAAAGAATAGCATCAAGAAATTTACCTAAAGCTACTGTTCAGGTTGCAGATCCTGTAGCTCTTTCAGCTAAACTTTGCGACCCAAGAGAATGCTGCCATCAGCCACAATGCAGAGTCCCTGAATGCATATGCCGCAAATTCGGAGGCGAATTTGTACGCAGCAGCAATGTAAATAAAACCGTGGCTGTAACTTTGGGATTGTTTACAATCGTGCAAATAGAGCGAAATGTTCAAATGCGTATTCCTGCATATGATTTCTGCATACCTAAAAAAGAGTGCGTAACTTCGACGGATAATCCGTGCGATCTTTTCAGCAGAATAGAGTTCCCGACAGAAGAATTTTTCCCACCACGCACTTTGGATGATTCTTCTTGCGGATGTTCAAAAAGTTGTTGCGGCGGCGAAACAACAGTATAGTTAGTAAATAACTAATTTATAAAAGATTCTCTCTTACAAGATTTTGTAAGGGAGTTTTTTATATGTGAAAAATTACACTAGATGTATAGCTTGGCGTAGTTTAAAAAAATCTAATACACTAAACTAAAGGCAATCACAACAGTTTAAAGATAGCACGTTATGAAGAACTAAAATGTAAGAAAAAAATAATTTAGTTCATAAATTAAAAAGCGAAAATAAGTAAAATCACAGAAAGTTATGTAAGCGGAGATAATGTAAATAAAAATATGTCCCTATTTGGTGCTTAGTATACGGCCGAAGATAAGCATATTGGGATTATTTGAAGAGAAAAACAGATTTAATAATATCTAAAAGATTTAAAAATATAAAATTTGTATACGAGAATCGAAATTTATGATGAAAAATATTATGTAGATATTGCTTTAAAACAAGATAGAGAGTAAATAGTTAAGTGTATTTTATCAAATAAGATTTTTTTAAGGACAGTAAGCCGTAAATACGTAACTCTCCGGCAGGAAAAAAATTTACTTGCAGTTCAGAAATATTCCCAAAACTGAAATATAACCTTCTATGCAAGTGGATGTTCATTTGAGTGAAAAATTTTTTAATATACATTCTGTGGGTTCAAATTGCGATTATTAAAAAATCAAAAGTTTTATCAACTTGATTTATTGAATGTTAATTTTTATAATTAATAGATAATTGTTTTATAAGGAGAAGAATAAAATGGAAAAAATATCATCTGTGGAAATAAAAAATAAGTTTTTAGATTTCTTTAAAAAGAAAGACCACATGGAAATCGAAAACTCATCTATAATTCCAAAAAATGACCCTACTTTGTTGTTTATAAATTCAGGAATGGCACCGCTGAAAAACTATTTTACTGGAGTGGAAAAACCGCCTTATCCTCGCCTTTGCGACGTGCAGTCTTGTATCAGAACCATTGATATAGACTCCATAGGGGACAAGCATCACTTGACGAGTTTTCAAATGCTTGGAAGCTGGTCAATAAACGATTACTTTAAAGAGAAAGCAATACCGCTTGCTTTTGAATTTTTAACTGATTGTTTGGGAATACCGAAAGAAAAGCTTTACGTAACAGTTTTTTCGGGAGACGAAGAAATGGGACTACCGTGGGACAGCGAAGCATATGAATATTGGAAAAAAGTAGGTATGCCTGAAGATCGTATAATCAAATGTCCTAAAGAAGACAACTTTTGGGGGCCTACCGCAGAAACAGGTCCATGCGGTCCGTGTACCGAAATTTTCTATGATACAGGCGAAGGTAAACAATATGTTCCTGGCGGTGAATTCGACACTCAAAAACGCTACATAGAAATATGGAATGCAGGAGTGTTTATGCAGTTAAACAAAAACGCAGACGGTTCATTCAGTAAGCTTAGCTTTACAAGTATTGACACCGGAGCGGGTTTGGAAAGACTTTCAATGGTTCTCAACGGATGCTCCACGGTTTATGATACCGACCTTTTAAATCCCATAAAGAAGATGATAGAAAGCAAAATTCCCGAAACTGCAAATATTTCACCGAGAGACATTCTTATAATGACTGACCATTTAAGAACAGCTTCTCTTATATTGTCTGAAAAAGTTTCTCCTTCAAACGAGGGAAGGGGCTACATACCCAGAAAATTAATCAGAAGATGTATGATGATTACCGCAAAGAACGGAATCGGAGACTTTGATTTTTCTGAAATTATTGAATTTATAATTGATAATTACAGTAATATTTTTTCAAAATTTGAAGCTAACAAAGAATATATAATAAAAGAATTCGAAAAAGAACATGCTCAGTTTAAAAAAGTTCTTGAAAAAGGAATTGAAAGACTAGAAGATTTAAAAAATTCTTCAAAAAATATTGACGCTCAAGAAGCTTTTGAACTTGTAACGACATACGGATTGCCGTTTGATATTATTTCCACTTACGCCGAAGAAAATAATATGAGCGTAGACAAACAAGGTTTTGAAACTAAAATTGCCGAACATAAAGAAAAATCAAAAAATATGTCTTGCTCGAACAAATCAGGAAACACAGACTTAATTTTAAAACTGCTTGGCGATGTAACCGAAACAGAATTTGTCGGATACGAACAAACTCAGTGTGAATCTGAAATTTTAAAGATAGTTATCGGCGACAAAGAATGCTCAAATGCCAATGTCGGAGAAAACGTTGCGGTTGTTTTAAATAAGTCTTGTTTCTACGCCGAATCGGGAGGACAATGTGCAGATACAGGTTTGTTGATAAATAATAATTGCAAATTCTCTGTAAACGACGTTAAAAAAACTTCTTCGGGAGTATTTATTCATTTTGGCGTTGTTGAATCGGGAACGCTTTCAAAAAATGATGTTGTTACAGCTCAAATTAACGAAGAACAGCGTAAAAATACAGCATGCAACCATACAGGTGTTCATTTGCTTCAAAGTGCTTTAAGGGAAATTTACGGCAAAAACATTCATCAGTCGGGTTCTAAAGTAGACGACAAAAAACTACGTTTTGACTTCAACTACGATATGCCCATAAGTGATGAAGAAGTATTTAAAATAGAAAAGTTAGTTAATACCTATATAAGAGAGAATATAGAAAGAAAAGTTGAAATAAAAAAACTTGCCGACGCTATTAAAGACGGTTCTATTGCTCTTTTCGAAAACAAATACGGAGAAAACGTAAGAGTTGTGACTTACGGAGCGGTTTCAAGCGAACTTTGCGGAGGTACTCATATCGAAAGAACGGGAAATATAGGCCTGTTTTCAATTGTTTCCGTAGAAGGTATAGGAAAAGGCATGAAGAGAATTACAGCCGTTACAGGTCAAGAAGCACTCGAATACGTGCACAGCAAAGTACAAATCGTAAACGATATCGCAAAAATGCTGAAAGTAAAGCCTGAAAACGTCTATGAAAAATTAAAAACCGAACTATCCAAAAAAGATTCTCAAAATCAAAAATCGGGTTCTTTATCAATTAAAGATACCGATGTAGTATATTTGAATAATTCACTGGATATCAAAATAGGTTATCTTGTCGCTACACAGACGGACAAGAAGCTTTTAAACGAAGTTGTTAAAATTTCTGATAAAATCAATGGAGCGGTTATTTGTATAGCCGGTGAAGACAAAAAGCAAATAATTGTATCTGTACCGGATTCTTGTGTGGAAAAATGCGGTGCAAACGAATTACTGAATAAAATAATGCAAAAAGTCAACGGAAAAGGAGGAGGAAATAAAAAAGTTGCTACAGGGGGCAGCAAAATGGGCTTAAATGAAATAATAAGCTGTATATCCGAGATTTTGGTGTGAAAATGAATCGTTTTAACGATTCATTTTTTTAAAAATTATAAAAAACGTCAAAGCTGAAATTTTTTTAAAAAAAGTGTTGACATGGGAGAAGGAAGTATGGTAATATAAAAAAGCACTCGAGAGAGAAAAGAAAAAAGAGTGCAGAGGACCTTGAAAATTAAACAACGCAAAATACGACAAAGTATTTTAAGACCCGTAATTAATTTGAGAATAAAATCTCGGACAGAATAAATTACGATACAGTCAGTGTATCGATTGAGCACAAATTGCTCTAATTGTTTAATTAGAGAGTTTGATCCTGGCTCAGGACGAACGCTGGCGGCGTGCCTAACACATGC
>ERZ773181.2686-NODE-2686-length-11374-cov-5.721000_pt1 | contig 11374 bp, 8 predicted proteins | sample MGYA00581001_ERZ773181 | MGnify/ENA primary metagenome ERZ773181 (study PRJEB29015, sample SAMEA2737780) | human gut metagenome | biome: human gut; feature: human-associated habitat; material: faeces | place: China | collected 2012 ... | reverse complement strand
GTGTCACACCGGTCTTTAATTTCGTGTAGATCTTCACCGGCAGGGTATTGACCTTCGGTCCAGTGACAAAAATACTGATCACCACATCGTCGAAGGACATGGCAAATGCAAGCAGCACTCCCGACAGGATTGCCGGAAGAATCTGTGGCAGGATCACATCCCTAAATACCTGCCACTTCGTAGCTCCCAGATCCAACGCCGCCTCTTCCAGAGACCGGTTCATTCCCACCAGTCTCGCCCGTACCATAGTGAACACGTAGGGCACACAGAACGTGGTATGGGCGATCACCAGTGTGACCATACCAAAGGGCAGTCCCATCAGGGAAAATACGGACAAAAATACCATGCCCAGAATGATCTCCGGGATCATGATGGGGAGTGTGGACACATAGGCCACGGCATCGTCCAGTTTCCGTTTTCTGCGGCTCATCCCCAGTGCTCCCGAAGTGCCGATCAACACCGCAAAGGCACAGCTAAGTACCGCAAGGATCAGGCTGTTAATCAGTGCTTCCCCCAGATCTCTGTCCCGGAACAACTCCCGGTACCATTTCAGGGAAAAGCCCTCCCACACGGAAGTCAGCTTGGAGGCATTGAAGGAATACACCACCGTCAACAGGATCGGGATATAGGTCAGCACTGTGATCAGCGCTACATATACAAAGGGCCATTTTTTCTTTTTCATACGCTACATCATCCCTTCCAGCTGTGAGGTTCCGGTGATCTTGCGGTACAGGCGGATCATCACGGAAGTCAGTATCATCAACACCGCAGACAGCGCCGCCGCAAAAGGCTGGTTCCGCCCCTTGGTGATCTGTTCCTGAATCACACTGCCCACCAGCACGATCTTATTGCCGCCCAGGATATCCGCTATGAAAAACAGTCCCATGGACGGAATAAAGGACAGCACCACGCCGGACAAAAGTCCCGGCAGCGTCAGCCGGAAGCTGACGGTCCAGAAGGCTTTCCACGCCGAGGCTCCCAGATCTCTGGAGGCTTCCACCAGAGAGGCATCCAGCTTCTCCGCACTGGAATACACTGCCAGGATCATAAAAGGCAGTAGCGAATAAACCATTCCCACTACCACTGCCGGATAAGTGTAAAGCAGCTTTAACGGCTGCTTCGTCAGGTGCAGCCCCATCAGGATCTTATCCAGTACACCATTGCTGCGAAAGACAATAATCCAGCCGTACAGGCGGATCAGCGCACTGGTCCAGAAAGGGATCATAATGAGCAACAGCATCCTGCGCTTCCAGACAGCGTTCATTTTCGCCATGAAATAACCGTACGGATATCCGATCAGCGCCACGAAAAAGGTGGCGGTAAATGCCAGCTTCAGAGACTGCCAGAAAGTATCCAGATACAGCGGTTCCAATATTCTCTTATAATTGTCCAGGGTGAATGTAAAGTCCACGCCCCAGACCTGTGCTCTCTGTAAAAAGCTCAAAAGGAACAGATACAGGATCGGCAGAGCCACGAACAGAATCGTGAACACATACATAGGGATCATCAGTCCGACATTCCCGCTTCTCCTGCGGCTGTTACTTGTGATTTTCGTCTTTGTCATTATCTATTACCTTTACTGCGTCTTTCGCATCCCAGCCGATCTGCACCTTCTGTCCCGGCTGCAGATCATTGTCGATTCCGTAGCGGCTGGCGGTCAGAGTCTGTCCGTCCGGCAGACGGAACAAAATGCGTAGCTGCCCTCCGGCAAAGCTTTTTTCCACCACCACAGCTTCCCGGGTGCAGACAGTCTCTCCGTTCATCAGAATGTTTTCCGAGCGGATGGCAAACGTCTCTCCTCCCAGACGGAGGATATTGGCATTTCCCACGAAATCCGCCACATAGCTGGTCTGCGGCTGATAGTACACCTCATTGGGCGTCCCCAGCTGTTCCAGGATGCCTTCGTGCATGACACCGATGCGGTCCGACATATTGATGGCTTCTTCCTGATCGTGAGTGATGTAAATAAACGTGATCCCCAGCTGCTTCTGCAGACGTTTCAGTTCCAGCTGCATCTGCCTGCGCAGCTTCAGATCCAGTGCTCCCAGCGGTTCATCTAACAGCAATACTTTCGGCTCATTGATCACCGCTCTGGCAATGGCAATACGCTGCTTCTGTCCACCGGACAGCTGATCCGGCATCCGTTTTCCATACCCTTCCAGCTGTACCAGACGAAGGGCCTGCTCCACTCTCTCTGCAATCTCTGCCTTGGGAACTTTTCGGATCTTCAATCCATATCCTACGTTGTCCGACACATTCATATGCGGAAACAGGGCATAATTCTGGAACACCGTATTGACATCCCGTTTGTTCGGCTCACGGTTCGTAATGTCCTGTCCTTCCAGGATCACCTGCCCGGCATCCGGCAGCTCCAACCCTGCAATAATGCGTAAGGTCGTGGTCTTGCCACAGCCAGAGGCGCCTAACAGCGTAATAAATTCTCCCTGTCCGGCTTCTAAGTCAATGCCCTTTAATACTTCTGTATTATCAAAAGATTTCCGGATCTGCCGAAGTTGTAATATACTTTCGCCCATGCACCGGCTCCTTTCCTCATTTTCGTATATCATTTTTGATACAGATTCTACCGTATTTTTTTATCTCAGTCAATCCTTTATCCCCAGGCAATAAAAACGATAAAAACAGGCTGCCGGCTTCAGAGCCGCCAGAATATCAGGCATTAAAAAAATGCCAAGCCACAGGTTTTCATCCTGGGCTCAGCACCATATTTTACAACTCAACAACCCGGTCATTCACCTGTGTAAAGCTGCCTCCGTCCATATTTTTACGTACAAAGGGAACCCCCCTGCGCACATAGTATACATTATCCTGAAGCAGGGCATCCGGATTCTCTGACGGGCTGATCGTACCACCGAGATCATCATAGCTGATATTATCGCGGAAGGTATTATGGATCGCCTCCTGCAGACAGAACATCACACATCCGCCCTCATTCTGCCTGCTGTAATTAGATTCATACACCGTTCCGTCCCCGGAATCCGCATCATATGCCATGCCGTCCTGATTGAGTCTGGTGTCTGTGACTTCATTATAGCGAAACAGGGCGTCCTTGCATTTCCAGGGCCAGATCCCGGCTGCCACTTTTCCCATCCGGTCGCCCGGCTCGCAATAGATCCGGTCATTGATCTCGCAGGCCACAGAGTCTGCCATATTATGCTCCACCAAAGGACGCAGGGCATACATCGGCGTGATCCCATCCCCACCGGCCTCTTTTACATAATTATTCCGTATCTGCATATTTTCATGCCCATAGTTCAGAAAAACGTCTTCCTTAAGCTCTGCTCCCCGGAACTTATCATGGGCATAAGTATAGCCTGCTGCAATTCCCCAGCGGCTGACCCGGTGCACGAAGCATCCTTCAATAACGATATCCCGATACCGTGCCACACCCGTCAGTTCCTCACATTCCGGACGGAGCGCTGTCATATAGATCCCACCGTTGTTCATGTGTTTATCGTAGACATTCCCATGGACATCATGGATCCACAGATTCCTAAGTGTGATGCCGCTCCGTACCCCTTTGTCCTTAGCCACCACAGCCACACCGGTACGGTTCATTTTCTCACCCAGGCTATAGCGCTCTCCCGGGATCATGCTGCCTTCATTCGTGATCTCCAGATCCTCGACCACAATATGCTCTGCATCGTACAAAAGCACTGCAGAAGATACATAGCCGTGATACACATGCGTAGGCGAATCCAGCGGAGTCCCATAATCCTGATACCAGATCCCCTGTCCGCAGGCATCGATCCGCGGCGGTGCATCTGCTGTGCCGTATGCTCCGATCACGATCGGTGCCTCTTTCGTACCGCTGTCTGTCACATGCAGATATTGTCCGTAAAATACACTGCCCCGCTCCAGCAGGACACGGTCTCCCGGATGCAGGCTTCTTCGATTAATGGCAGACAGACTGGCAAACGCCGTACTGCACGTCCGTCCGTCATTTTCATCACTGCCTGTTCTCTGACTCACATAATATGTCGCGGATAAGCTTGTCATATGCATCCTCCCGTAACCGTTTCTCAATGATCTGTGACACCTCCTCATAGGTAAAATAGTCCCCATGATAGCGTCCGAACAGATCTCTGTTCTGTTCGTAAAAATCCCGCTTCTCCTGCTCCGTGAAATCCGGGCAGAAGCCACCTTCCCGGACCTTCTCACACGGCTGTACAAAATCCAGCTTCAGGCGGGTCAGCTCATATTGCAGATACGCCGGTGCGGAAAAATAATGCGGTCCGTAGAAGCGCTGTCCTTCCTGTTCCATTCTCCGCAGCTCTTCGTTGTGCTTCTGTCGTCTGGCCTTTAGTCCCTCCATGGAGGGATCCTCGATCAGGCCCATTCTATGCGCCAAAAGGAAGGCTCCCTGAGCCTTCCTGATATGCGCCTGTGTCATAGTTTCCTGTTTTGGCATTTTCTGTTGCATTATTTCACTGCTCCCGTAATTCCATTTGCAAAGCTCTTCTGTAAACACAGGAAGATGATCGCTGTAGGAAGTGTACAGATCAATACTCCCAGCATCAGCATACCATAATCCACACTGTATCCACTCTTCAGATTGGCTACTAACATCGGCATGGTGATCGCCTTGCTGTCCTGTAAAATGATCGTCGGCCACAGATAATTGTTCCACGCATTCATAAATGTAACCGTCATCGCCGCTCCATAGGTAGATTTCATCACCGGAATGAACATCCGGAAGAAAATCTGTATTTCGCTCAGACCCTCCAGTCTGGCAGCCTCGATAATATCATGAGGGAAAGAACGTGCCGCCTGTCTGAAAAGCATGATCATAAACGGAGTCGAGATGGATGGCAGTGCCAGTGCGATCCAGGTATTTACCAGCTTCCAGGAGGTAAACATCTTGAACAGGGGGATCATGATCGCTACGAACGGAAGCATCATTGCCAGCAGCAGAATACTCATCAGAATATCCTTGCCCTTATCATGATAGATCTCAAATCCATAACCGGCAATGGAACAGATCAGCAGTGTCACAACCGTGATCACGATCGCATTGCGGAAGGAATTAAACATCGCAAGTCCGAGATTCTGCATGTCGACCAGGGTCTTGAAATTCTCGATCAGATAGGTACCCGGGATCAGCCGTCCTCTTACCACATCAATACTCTGGTTGGTCGCACCGCACAGCATATAATACAGCGGAAATGCCGACAGAAAACTTGCTATCACTAAGATCGCGTAGGAAATTATTTGTTTGAATTTAGTCACGTTTGTCACCCACCTTCATCTGAATTGCAGACAGAACCGCTACCATCACAAGTATGCATACAGACAACGCTGCCGCATAATTAAATTTCGGTGTCTCCACAAAGGAGATATTGTAAATGTAATGCGCCAATGTCATTGTAGATTTTCCGGGACCGCCTGCTGTCAGGTTCATAGACTCATCGAACAGCTGCAGTGTTCCCGAAGTAGACATGATCGCCGTCATCAGAATGGTCGGCTTTAACAACGGTATCGTGATCTTCATAAACTGCTGGAACGGTGTCGCTCCGTCGATGTAGCTTGCCTCATATACAGAATAGTCGATATTCTGTAATCCTGCCAGATAGAATACCATATTATATCCGGTCCATCTCCAGATCAGCGCGATCACAATGACCCAGCGCGCCGGCCATGTGCTCTGAAACCAGTCCACTGAAGACAGTCCGATGGCCATCAGCACTCTGTTGACCACTCCATCCGGAGCAAACAATGACTTAAATATCATGGAATAAGATACCAGTGACGTTGCACACGGAAGGAAGATCAAAGTACGGAAAATACCTTTTCCTTTTATCTTAGGATTATTCAGCAGCTGTGCCAGCATGAGTGCAAGCACAAGCATGATCGGTACCTGAATCACAAAATAAAAGAAGGTATTGAACAGGCATTGCTGGAATGTTTTATCCTTGAAGATCCTGGCATAATTCGCTACACCATTAAAGACTCCTCCTGTCTTCCGGAAAGAAAGAAGGATGGCCTGTGACATCGGATAGAAACAAAATACAAATATTAAAATCGATGCCGGGAGCAGGAATGCCCATCCGGTCAGATTATGCCTTTTTTCCAAACTTAATTTTGCTTTCTTCTTTTCCATGTTTCTCTCCTACAACAGTACCGGGAACGCACTGCTGCACCCCCGGTACTATCCAGTTTCCATACTCTGGTGATTATTCAGCGATATTAAACTCTACGGTATCCTGAGCGTTTTTGATCTCTGTATCGATATCGGCATTCTTCTGGACAACGTTGGTGATCGCATCTGTCAGTGCGCTTCTGATGTCAGAGTAGTATGCACCGTAGTCAATTCCGGGAACATGTCCGGCGAACTCTACGATATCCTTGTACACTGCCTGACCGCCGTAGAACTCATTGCCCTCATTATAGGTCTCAGACTGTGCTGCGGGCAGGTAACTTGCGATCGCTCCTGCATTTACCAGCAGATCATCGTATAAATCTACATCAGCACCAAAGGTAGCGTTCAGGAAATCAAATGCCAGATCGGTATTTTTGCAGTTAGAAGATACTGCCCAACTTGCACCACCGCAGTTAGCGTAGTTGGTTGCGCCTTCTACATCATCTAACTTAGGCATATTCACGATTGCCCATTTACCTGCCTGATCCTCTGCTGCCTGAATGGAGGACATGATCCAGCAGCCCTGGATAACGCCTGCTGCAGTACCCTTGTTCATGGAAGCGATATACTGATCCCAGTCGGTATAATCTGCCATGATTCCTTCATCGATCAGCTGCTTATAGGTCTCAATTGCTTTCTTCAGTGCTGCGTTGTCAACCAGTGTCACCTCTCCATCCACCATGGGAGAAGCGCCTGCAGACTGTAACATTTCGATCACGATCTCAGAACCACCGGAGCAGGTCAGCATGGGAACATCGTTCGCAGCCATTACCTTCTTAGACAGCTCCATGAACTCAGACCATGTGGTATCCTTGAAATCTTCTACCTTAAGGCCTGCTGCTTCTACCATATCGGAACGGATCGCCATGATGGTAGCACCATTATCAAAAGGAATACCATAATGTGTTCCATCTACAGTGGAGTCAGCCAACTTACCCATAGAGAACTGGGAGAAATCAATTCCGCAGTCATCCAGTGCTGTGAAGATTCCGGGATAATTGGTTGCATTTTTGTGGAAGGAATAATCCTGCATCAGGAAGATATCAGGTAAAGTGCTGTAATCACCGGCTTCAGCCGCTGTGATCAGAGCTGTCTCGATATCGCTATATACCTTCTCCTGGATGTCTAACTTGAAGTTAGGATGATCCACCTGGTATGCCTTCTCTGCCTGCTTCATTGCATAGACATTGAAGTTAGGGTCCCAACACCATACAGTCAGTGTCTCGTCTTCTGCGGAAGCAGGTGTTTCTGCTGCTGCCTCTGTTTCCTTGGATGCCTCGCTGGGTGCTGCGCTCTGCGCATCATTTCCGGCAGGCTTGCTGCCACATCCGGTCAGCATGGACATAGCCATTGCCGCTACTAAGAGCACGCTTAATACTTTCTTTTTCATCTTAAATAACCTCCTTATACTTGTAAAGTACTACCTTATAAAATATGAAACGCTTTTTGCCTTCCATAAGTTACCTGTCTTCCATATCGTCCACCCAACGCATTTCGCCGGGCTTCAGATCCAGCACATACGCACATTTTCCTTTGATATACAGCTCTGTGTGCTGTGCCTGTGCAGAGTTGTTGATCACTGCGATCTTGCCGGTCTTCTGGAATACCGTTACTTCGGTATCCACATTCGTTACATAGTAGCGTTTCATCTCCTGCTCCATGCCGGCTGCATAATAGATTGCCCTAAGCAGAAGCCTGCAGTTCTGGGGAGAATACGGAAGACCTGCAAAATATACGCTGTGTCCTCTGCCATATTCATTGACTACCAGCTGGCTGTATTCCCCATCCATCGCGAGGATCTGATAATGTCCGCCCTGTGCATAGACGCGGCTGGTGCCCTCACCGAAATCCAAGGCTCCTTCAATATCCTCTAAGATAAAGTGATCGTCATTTTTCTCATTATATTTGTCCGTACTGAGAGAGAAGCACATCTCGCGGTCTACACCGAGCACATCGGACAATTGGAAATATCTTCCCTGATACTGATAAGCGGTAGGCTCACCCACACCGATGAAGCCGCCTCCCTGATCCACAAAGCGTCTGATATTGGTCAGGACCTTTTCGTCGATCCAATTCTCCGCGCCGCTGAATGCGGTGTACGCATCCCCGACATTAATGATGACCTTGATCTGGTCAGGGATGCCATTCCTGACATCATCAAAGGAAATGAACTCGACCTCAAAAGGCATTCCGCTTAAGCATTCCAGTACTCCCTCTGCAGAATAGGTTTCCCTGTGCCAGATCGCATGATGTACCTGATTGGACATCCACCTTCTCTGACTGCCCCAGCAGTTCAGGATCGCCACCTTGAAAGGTGCCACATAGGAAGCTGTACCCTGCATATTTTCATGGATCTCTCTAAACTGTGTTACCACGTTTTGGATCTCATCAATGAAACCGGGCCAATTATTTGCCAGCTTCAGATAACCGCCGTATCCAATCCTGTCCAGGGGAGACCTGAGTAATGCACGCCTTGCTTTACGCCAGTTATCCCTTGCCTCTCCGATCGGGTCACCGCCCTCGCAGAACACATCTGGGAAAAAGTAAGGCAGCAGCCGTCCTTCGGTATAATCCACTCCCTTGATATCAGAGATCATGCGGAGTGTCACACCGCTTCCGACAGAGCCTACCACTGCATCCAGTCCGATGCCTGCGAAATATTTACCGTAGGGTTCTGTTCCGATCCAATGATCTCCGAGGAACATCATCGCTTCCTTGCCATAAGAATGTACAATGTCTACCAGCTCCTTCGCCAGCGCACATACCTCGATCTGCTGGAACTCTATGAAATCCAGGAACTGTCTGCTGGGAACGCGGAACATGCAGTTGTGATATCCCTGATCCACAATGTACTCCGGGCGGAATTTGTAGCCTGCCCATTTCTCAAACTGTTCCAGGATATAGGGGCTCACACTTGCGCTGTATCCGAACCACTCTACATATTTTTCACGCTTCTTGTCATCGAAGGTCAGTGTGAACTGATGGAAAAATGTAGTGAAGCGGACCACGTCGATATGAGGATTGTCCTCACACCATTTTCTCAGCTTGTCTTTTACATACTGTTTGGTCTTGGGCTGTCTCACATCGTAAGTCAGCTGATGCGGTGTATCCTTCCAGTCATTCGTGATGAAATTGTACATGTGCACCGGATCCCAGATCAGAAATGCCAGGAAGCTTACCGTATACTCATGATAGGGGATCGTACGGATCTCCACTTCACCGGATGCCTCATCAAATTCCCATGCATCCGTCGGCACTACCTCACCGGTCGTTCTGTCGATCACTTCCCACCAACGCTTCGGGTCGTCCAGCGTGTTGACCTTAAGCTGCTCCGTATGGAAGCCTTCCATCAGACGGATGCGGAGTGTTTCCCCTCTGGCGGTAATGCGGTTGCTGATCAGGTATTCCTGCTGGATCTCCTCCGGATGCTTCATCGCCCACGCATTATCCTTTCTCGTGGTATAATAAGTCGCATATTTCTTCACCGGCTCTGACAAAAGTGCTTCCGGCATCTCGGTTCCGTCACAGTCTCTTAACGCGTCTGCGCCCAGAAGATTTTTTAACCGTATTGTTTCGTCAATGATGTCTGCATCAGTCGGCAGCGTCAGTCTTCCTGTCATCGCATGGTTTCCTCCCCATCGCTTTTGTACTATCTTGTAGCTGATGACTAAAGTATATCGGCTTCCGGACCTGATATCAATTTCTTTGTTGCTTGTTTTATTATGTTTATTGCTATTTTGTTACTAAAATAGTGGATTTTTTGAAATGATTATGTATAATATGCTTATCAAGATCATACATATTTTTAATTTTTCGTCTTTTTTACGAATGTTTTTGTGAAATGTTGTTCTTTTTATATATTTAATATAAAAAATACGATAGATTTGAAAAAGTGCACAATAAAAATAAGATAAAGAAGGTATCTATTTATGAGTAATGAATTTATCAATATCGGCTCCGCAAACAGTTCCCCGGAACATTTCCAGCTTCGTTATATCTCCATCTCCAAATACGAAGGTGACTGGCAGTCCCTTCCGCATACCCACCACTTTTCAGAACTGTTCTATGTCCTGCGGGGTGAGGGAGCCTTCTATATAGAGAATGAAAAGGTGCCTGTGAAGACGGACGATCTGGTCATCATCAACCCTTATGTAGAGCACACGGAGAAAACCCTTCCCAACGATCCCATGGAATATATCGTATTCGGTGTGGAAGGGCTCGCATTTTCCTTTTCCGGTGCAGGGCAGGACAACCCGAAGGGCTACAGCTTCTACAGCTACGGATCTGATAAAAAACAATTCATCAACTTTGCCCAGCTGATGATGCAGGAATTCCGCGACAAGCTTCCCGGTTTTGAACAGGTATGTCACGGACTGCTTCAGGTGCTCCTGGTATATATTTCCCGGAAGCAGAACCTGTCTGTCATCTCCGACTCCTCCTTCCAATTATCCAAGGAATGTGCTCTGGCGAAACGCTATATCGACTCCAATTATTCCCAGAACATTACTTTGGATTCCCTGGCGGAGATCACGCATATCAACAAATTCTATCTGGCACACTCCTTTACCGAATGTGTCGGACAGTCTCCGATCAATTACCTGACAGACCGGAGGCTGGAAGCCTGCAAGGAGCTTCTGGTATCCTCCAATCTGTCGGTAGCTCAGGTAGCCACCAGCGTCGGCTTTTCTTCGCAGTCTTATTTCTCGCAGATCTTCCGTAAAAAGACCGGCATGACACCGCGCCAGTACCGGAGCCGGTATGCCAGAAAATAATGTGTACACTCATAAAAGACCTCACTGCCGACTGTGAGGTCTTTTATAATGGACATTTATTCACTTATTTGATCCAGCCCCAGCATAATCCCAGATATTCCACCAGAAAATACATCCCCCGCAGCCATATCAGCACGGCACAGCCATAGAACATCCAGACATTTTCTTTCTGCCTGTCTGCGATTTTCCCTGCCATGGATAAAATCGCACAAATCAACAAAACCATCGTTCCGAAAGCCGCCCGATCCGGATAGTGTGGGGACAGGATCATGGCACCCCAGGACAACAGTGCCCCCAGCAATAACAGCACTGTATTTCTGCCCAGGTTTTCTTTCAGAATGCCTTTGCAGACGATCAGTGCAAATACCGTAAGCAGCAGGGCAGGGAACAGATACTCCATAACTCCCTTCGCTTCTGCGTAGCAGCGCAGATACAGTCTCCACAG
>ERZ773181.2685-NODE-2685-length-11379-cov-8.177941_pt1 | contig 11379 bp, 16 predicted proteins | sample MGYA00581001_ERZ773181 | MGnify/ENA primary metagenome ERZ773181 (study PRJEB29015, sample SAMEA2737780) | human gut metagenome | biome: human gut; feature: human-associated habitat; material: faeces | place: China | collected 2012 ... | reverse complement strand
AGGTTGAGGATAAACATTTTTGCCTTTTCAGAATAAAAGTGTTTGCCCTATAACATAGTAATATTTATTCTTGTTGTTTTTGGGAAAACTTTAGAAATCCAACAAATGCAGTAAATACAATGGTTTGAAGCTATTTTATAATCCCCAGAATCAGAGTTATCTTTGGGTAAAAGCTATTGATATAGCTGATTATGCAGAGTATGCAGAAGAATTGTATTATCAGGATATGAATTTTGAAGTATTAGAGGATGAACATATACCGATAAGAGATAAAAGCACTATGTATCAGCGTTATTCTATGGTCATAGCTATTTTACCTTTTATAGCTGATGAAAAGATTCGTGCTGTTGCAATTGCAAAGGTTGCAGAACAGTATGGTATCTCTAAACAATCAGTAAGAGGATATTTGTGCAAATATTTATCGTATAACCATGTTCAGAGTTTATTACCTCAAAGGAAGTCCAATGAACGAGAGTTGACACAGGATGAAAAGAATATACGCTGGTCACTGAACAAATTTTTCTATAACCAAAATCGCAATTCCTTAAAAACGGCATATACCATGATGTTAAAAGAAAAGTATTGTGATGCACAGGGAAATTTGATTAAGGAATATCCATCTTTTTATCAATATCGCTATTTCTACAGAAAGCACAAAAAACTACAGAATTATTATATATCCCGTGAAGGATTAACAACTTATCAGAGAGACTACAGACCACTTGTGGGTGGAAATGTGCAGTCTTTTGCTCCTTGCCCTGGGGTTGGAATGATAGATGGAACGATATGTGATATTTACCTTGTTGATGAAGCTGGAAGATTGGTAGGAAGACCTTTGTTGGTGACCTGTGTAGATGCATATTCTGGGATGTGCCTTGGTTATTCTTTGTCGTGGGAAGGTGGAGTATATGCTCTTAGAAATCTAATGCTCAATGTGGTTGCTGATAAGGTGGAACATTGTAGAAGTCATGGAATTTCAATTAATGAAAATGAATGGTGTAATAATCAGTTGCCTTTTAAATTGGTATCGGACCAAGGTTCTGAATATATATGTGATACTTTTTCGCAGCTTACGGAGCTTGGAATACAGATAACAAATCTGCCACCGTACAGACCAGAACTGAAGTCATGGGCAGAGTTATTGTTTCGATTGATACAGGATAATTATAAAAAGTATTTACGGAATAAAGGTGTAATTGATGTAGATTATCAGGAAAGAGGTTCTCATGATTATAGGAAAGATGCATGTCTTACAATAGAGCAGTTTGAAAAGGTTGTGATTCATTGTATTGTGTACCACAATTCAAAACGGCTCAATGACAATTTCCCTTTTACAGAGGAAATGTTGGATGCCAAGGTACAGCCTTATTCATCAGATATATGGAGATGGGGGATAGAACAATCTGGTGTAAAGCTGCTTAGTGCGACACCGAAACAAATAGTATTAACACTGCTTCCGAGAACTACAGGGCGATTTACGAGACAGGGATTAAAAGTAAATGGTATTCGTTACTATAATTCTGGATATACAGAGAACTATTTAGGTGGTGGAGAAGTTTTGGTTGCATATAATCCTGATGATGTATCAGAAATATGGATGATTGATGATGGTAAATACATTCGTTTTGAACTTATTGATAGCAGATTTGATGGTAGGTCGTTTGATGCAGTAGAAGCTTTGAAGCAAAGGCAACGTCAGATAAGTAAAGATGCTATGACGAACAGTTTACAGGCAGATATCCAATTGGCTAGAAATATTGAAGCAGTTGCAAATATGGCTAATCCGAAAAAGAATATCATTGTAAAAGGTATTAGGGAAAATCGCCAGAAGGAACAACAAAAGAAGCATATAGATTATGTAAAGAAAGCAGGTGCAGAGAATGGATTGGAATAATAAGGTGCCAAAGCTGTTGGCAGGTGAGGAACTAAAAAATAAGATGACAGATTTACCAGTATATGATGACGAAGTGAGAAGTAAAGATGCAGCAACACGATTGATGCAACTGACGGATTTATATAAGATTTACTATCCGAATATGATGTCGATGGAGATATATAACCGATTGTATTTGGCAATGATGATGTCTTTAAAAAAGAAAAATACTACACTGGCTACATTACAACAAAAGGAAAATAGTCTTGGCATGAAAAACAAAGAATATCGGGGCATTATTGGAGGTAGTGATTCAAGTACTATTATTGGTTGCTCGGGAATAGGAAAAAGCAGTGTCATAGCGAAAGCTGTTGAATTGGCGACAGGAGATAAGTTGATAGAGATTACTGAACCATACATGAAGATTATTCCCATATTACAGGTACAGTGTGCATGGCTGTCATAAAAGAAAGATATGAAACCTATGAAGAATATTTCGCCAGAGAAGCAGTATAGGCTGTAAAGAAAATTATGAAAGAAGGTGGAACATTAAACTATACAGGTGTACGCAAACATACAAATATAAGACGGGTTCATTTTGAATCATGTTTTATGTATCTTGAAAAATTTACAGACTGTGAGATGGCTGATATAATACGAAAAATGTGAGAGGCCGAATAATTCGACCTCTCGATGGTTAGTGTTTATTTATTTTCTTGTGTAGTTTCTTCTTAGCAGAAGCGTGTACGGACATAGACCTTGATTTGCTTTTCTTTTTGGGTTTCTTTCTGTAAATAAATGGACCTGAATAACATAGACAGGTTGTTTTGCAACGCTGTAAAATATCGCCGCTCATCATACAATATTTAACTTCATCTACAACCATGTAATGTGAACACTTAGGACAACTACAGAGTACAGATTTCTGACGGCGGTGAATAATGGTGCTACAGTTGGCACCTATAGAACCTTTTGCCATGATTATATCCTCCATTTAAAACAGTATATCATCAGGGTTAATGTCAGGTACAATTTGCATTACTGGAAATGATGGTATCCCATAGTCTATTTTTTTGCTTCGCAGGTGGTTGTACAGGATGCCACAAGCAAGATAATAGTATCGTTTATTTTTTATGTGACGTTCAGAATATTTACTTGAACAATCGGATAAAGCATATTTCAGAATTTCATCTAATAGGGTTTCTTCATCTTTGTTAAGATGTTGGATTTTATAAATCTCCTTTACAACATTAGAGATTCTTTCTTTTTCTTTTTTTAGGGAAGCTCGTTCCTGAAAATTAGATTTAGCCATAATATATTCCTCCTTATCTTGGCTGTATTTTTGGGAAACTCTATGGTATAATCTTTTTGCAGAAAGAGAGCCATAGAGTTCACAATTATTTTTAAAAAGGAAGTTCAGCATCTTTCACAGATGTCTGGGCTTCTTTTTTTGTTAGACTGTAACCGACCAATAGATTACGTTCGGTTTTGTGGTTATATGTGCCGCTGGCTTTGAAAATTCCCTTTGCTCTCATGCACTGGTTTACCTTATGTTTTGGCATTGGAGTAAAAGCATTATCATTACACCATTTTTCATAAAGTGGATAGAATTTGGGTAATGGTATTACAGCTCCAGGGGATTCATATAATTCAGAGTCAAAAAAGGTTTGCAATATCTGTCCCTGAGTTTGATATTCATCTATTGCTTGTTTTATAGCTACTGGCTCTACGAGACCATGCTGTGCATATTGTGAAAATCCTTTTAGACAGAAATTCAGTAATGCACTTAATTCATTCGGCCGCATGAGCTTTGTACGCAGATTTTTGTCCTGTTCTGCGACAGTAAAATGGTGGTTGAAAGGAATCACTCGCAAGCGGTTATATCAGAAATATTGCCGTATCGGTTACCGCGAATAAAGAATAGAAGACTGCAAGACCCACATGTTGTTATAGTGGGGGCAGGAGCATCTATAGCCGCTTGTAGGTTGGATAAAAATGGAATGAAAGTTCCGTTGTTAAAGAATATGGACTCTTTATATGAGGATAATATGGTGCCTATGTTTGTTGCGACCAACAGTAAGAAGGTAAACGGTGCAGGTGTTATCCTTTATGATGGACTTTTAAGAACATTTGCTGAAAAGATTGGCGGTGACTTCTTCATTTTACCAAGTTCTGTGCATGAGGTTATATTTGTTCCTGCTAATGGAGATATTGATGCGAGACACCTTATCCAGATGGTAAAAGAAGTAAATGCTACAGAGGTAGCACCTGATGAGGTATTATCCGATAATGTTTATATGTATCATGCTGATGAAGACTTTGTGGAAATGATGTAATCCATAAGGTCTTATTTTTTTGCCCATTTTTAAGAAAACGGAGGAAATGAATTATGTTAGATAAGAAAGAAATGAAGCTGGTGAGCTTTGAGAAAGCGAAGAAATATCTAATGGATGGTGTACAGGTTTATATGGTAAATCTGGACGGAAGCCTTGTGGAACAGAATGAGGATACAGACTGGAAAAGTATTTTGCTCCATAATCTGAAAGGTGGCAGCTATGCTGTTTACCGTAAGAAGTATAAAGGTATCGGTGAGTTCCACAAGGAAATTCATATCGGTAAAAAGGTGTTTTCTGTAGAACATACCAAGGAAGGTGGTGCATAATGGATGTTAGCATCTTACAGGGAAAAACAATAACCACTGAAATGCCTGGAGCTTGTAACAGATGCGGTCTGTACTTAAATACCTGCTCTCCTATTGTGGAGAATGGTTTTTTAGTCGGTGCAGAGTGCGACTATGACTGTTGTTGTGATTGTCCATATTATGAAGAATGTGGACAGTAGAAAGGAGAATTTCTATGAAAGAGAAAGTAATAAAACGTCTTACTCAGGATGTGGAGGATATGAATATTGAGCCAGACAATGTAGGAGGTAAGAATCCTGATGAATTAAAGCAGGACAGCAAACCAAAAGCCGATAGACCTGTTACACAGAAACAGATTAAGTATCTGGAAACACTTATGAGCCAGCATAATACATCTACAGAAGCTATAAGCAAGTACACTATGAATACTTGGGGAATCGAAGATTACAAAAAGATTTCGGGTGTACAGTGTTCGCAGTTGATTGATAAGTTCAAATCATTGGAACAGCAGTAATAGAAAAACTGTCTATATGATTCTTGGTGATATTTATTAGAGCCTCTCGCTGAAACTAACAGCTTTTGAGTAAGAAAATGTATCTATCTCGCCCATGAATTGTGCTTTTATGTTACATTTCATGGGCGAGGTAGGTATATTATAAAGTAAATGAATATAGTCGAATAGACAGAAATAATTATATTTTCTATGGTGCTGTCTATAGGAAGGGGAAGTAGGATGGATAACAATACAAATAGACTTGTAGGTAATAATTTGAGAAGAGAACGCTGGATAAGAGAATGGAGTCAGGCATTTGTAGCAGGGCTACTAGATATATCCATTAGAACAATCTCGCGAGCAGAGACAGGACGTGGAGTCTCTAAACGAGTATTGAAGAAGTTGTGTTGCCTATATCAGATATCTATTGCGGAATTGTATGATGAAAAGAAAATAATGCAGAAGCCAGTAGCCACGCGGGTTGATTTAGTTCCTGAGAATGTTGCAGTAGGTCTGCTAATTAAGAATTCATTTATCAGTGATTTACAATATGAGACAATTTGTCGATATAATAATAGAATAAGAAAGGATGCAGTTATGCATCGGGAAGAGATAGAAGAATTTCTTCCTGAGATTATTAGTGAAAAGAAACAGTATTCGTTAGCGGATGTGATTAGTTGCTGTATGGCGGTGAATCAGAAGACGATACTAAATATAGTTCATTTGGGAATTGATGAACATTTGTTGGATAAAGTGAAATAAATGAAAAGGAGTATTGTGATGGCAGATTATACGGAGATAATAAATGCTTATATGAATTTTTTTGCCTGTCATTTATTAGAAAACGTTGATGATACAAAGACAAAAATGTATTTTGAAGAAGTTTATAGTTTTAAGAAACAATTTGATAAGAATGTTGAAAAGTGTATTTATGAATTACATATACCAGATATTTATTCGACAGAAGAAAAAGATATCATTCTTTTTTTGGATGCGTTAATTAGTTCTTTGAGGAATAAAATTCGAAATCAATTAAAAGAAATAGACAGTAGAGAAAGAAAAATTATATTTTATATGTTGGCAGCTTTCCAGGCCGAATTTCACGGTAGAGTAAATGTGCTTATTGATGGAGGGAAGCTAGATTTAACAAGTACACATCCATTAGAAAGATGTGTTTTAGAATTAGTAATGAATAAAAAGTATGTTTTTGAAATAAAAGCAATTTGTGCCATGGATAAGTATACAGTTCAAATGATTTTTCAAGAGTGTTTGATGGCACAGCATATACAGGAAAGCTCAATTAAAAAAGTAATGAATACAGAAATGTTTGTTGAAATTTATGGTAATGCTTTAACGGTAATGGAATTAATAAGTAAAAGATGGATGTTGTTGTTAGGCGTTTTAAATAATCCTATATTAAATATAGAAAATGGAAGGGTCGAGTTCCAAGAGGGGTTTGTATATGATATAGAGAAGTACGTTAGTAAATTTGAAGCAGATACGAGACAATATCAAAATGCGTATCCAGAGAATGTAAGAAATCTTTTGGATAACAATTTTCAAAAGATGTATGGCTTTAGAGTTGATACAATTGAGAAAATAGCTGGCGGCATGCCTAAATTGTTTGTAGATAATAATTTGGTTACTGAATCAAATTATGCAACAATTATTATGGAAATTATGTTGACTTCGAATTGTACGATAGAAGAAGCAGAAAGTATTTTTGCTTATATGATTGTAGATGAAACAAAAAAGGTTGGAAGACTGTCGGAAACACCAGAGAAAGACAATAACAGAATTTTTGAAAAATGTATTTTGAAGGTTGGTGAAGATAGATATTTATATTCACATATATTAATTGGTTATGCATACCTTATACTTTTAAGAAAATTAGAATTTAATCTACTTGAAAAATGTGAAGGATTGAATGCCAAAATAATTGATAAGAAGATAAAAAAAAAATTTGAAGAAGAAGTACAATTATATATAGAACAGTATTGTCCCAATGTGTTATCAAATATTCATAAACTTGATAATGGGGCTACGCTATCTAATGAAATTGATATATTGTTTGCTATAAATGGAAACTTATATATTGTTGAGTGCAAAGATGTAACTTTCAGATACACTCCAAATGGTTTCATGGCGGATGTAAGAAAAGAGCGGGAATTTGTGAAGGATATGGTTTCAAAAAAGAAGAGTGTAATAGATAATATTACATATTTTGAAAAGAAATTTGAACGGAAAATAAATGAGGTGAAAGGTTACTTGGTGTATCGAACAACCAATTTTGTAACGGAAACGGTGAAAGGTGATAAAGATATTACGATTATGTCTTTTGAAGAATTAAAAAAAACATTAAGTCAAATGTAATAAGATAAAATACAGGTATATTCAAATTGGTATTTTGAGAGAAAGGATGTTAAGTATGTTTAATATTTATTATATCAACTATGCAAAAGCTTATGAGATAGCAATGTTGTTAGATAATAAAATCTTGGAGCAAATTACTAAAGAACATAATACAGAAGGTGGAGTTGCAGGAGCGGCTGAAACAGGTACAGAAGGTTTGACAGAAATTCCGCTTATAGGAAAGTATTTACCGAAGTTATCGCTGAATGGTGAACTTACAGGGAGCAAAAGCAGTAAAGTAATTGATACTGTCAAGGTTATTACAACTAAATCTAATATTTTGGATGTGATTTATAAAAAGGCTAAAGAGGTATCTAAGTTAAGCGACAGAACAGTTGGAAATCTCATTAAAATTAGAAATGTTTCATTAGAGATAGAAAATGAAAATGACATCTTGGGAGCAAAGACATTCCTAAGCGGTGCATTCGGAGATATAGCAGTGGATGGCATTGGAAATGTCAATTTGCCAACATTATTAGAAGTCTTATTTAAAGATTCTGCTTACATATTGGAAGGAGTATTACCAGAAAAACGATTTGGTGGTACAGAAAAAATTGTAATCAAGATTCCTATGCAAGCTGAAAATGAAATGGAAAATCAGTATAGCCTTAGTGATTTGGAGATTGGCAAAGTAACGGTCGTTGGTATATATCGAGGTTGCTTTAAACGAGGAGAACTCAATAAAAAGTTAAGTCGGTTTGTAAAGAATCAGGATGAGATGGCAGCAGATATGGGAATTGAAAGTGATGATGGAAATGTTGCTATAAAATCATTAAACGATAACATTCATTACATTGATGTTATTTCTATTGTGCAAGATATTAGTTTTTGAGGTGAAAAAATATTGAAGAAGATTACTTTATATGAATATGATAAGAGAAATAGAGAAGATTTTTTGAAGCAACTTGACGATGCGGGATATGCTTTCCTATCTATTATGGCTGGGGAGGATATACAAAACGCATTTGGTGAAATAACTGCGAATACGAAAGGTTTTATAATGGATGTAACCCCGTTTTTTCGAGATGATGAGAGGAGTTTATCGTTCACGCTTGTTGTTGAGAAAATCATTGAAAATATGCAAGCTGATTGGCCAGTATTCTTTATTATAGATAGACGATATTCATATGGATTTCAAGACTTATTATTCTATCGATTGGAACAGGTAGAAAGCTTAGAAGTAGCAATGGGATTAGAGGTTTCAGAGAATAAGGATATTGTAAGTTTGGATGAGAAAGAGTTTAAACAATTGATTGCGGCAATGCAGAATGAACTTGTCGGAAATGAAAAGTTTAAAAGAAGACTGGAAGAGGAGTTAAGAAAATACCGTGTATTTAATAAATTGGGGTATCAACCAATATTTTCGGTTTTGGTTTGTGGAAATTCAGGAATAGGCAAGACTGAGGTGGCGAGAATATTAACAAGAACCTTATCGCCAGACGAACCCTTAATCAAAATTAATTTTGGCAATTATAGTGACCATAATGCTTTAAGTAGCTTAATAGGAAGTCCAAGAGGATATATTGGTAGTAGTAAGGGAGAGTTATCAGAAAAGCTTACCAACAGTCGCTCAAAAGTTATCTTAATTGATGAGTTCGAGAAGTGTGATAAGCAGGTACAAAACTTTTTCTTGCAATTATTAGAAGACGGTGTTTTTACCGATTCGCTAGGACGAGATTATAATCTAGATAGATACATTATTGTGTTTACTGCTAATTTATCTCCAGATAAGATAACCACCAAGATTTCACCTGAATTATTGTCGAGATTTAATTTGAAATATTCGTTTTCACTATTATCAGATAAAGAAAAAGAAATATATATAGATAATAGGACAGCTCTAATGTTGAAAGATATACGGGAAGAGTTAAATATCAGTGTGAGTTCTGAAAAAGTATCAGAGATTAAGCACATAGACATTAAGAAGTATAGTAATATGCGTGATATTAATGCGGAACTGATGAAGCGAATTAGTGATGCTATTTATCCAGAATTATTTGTTTAGAATGAAAAAGGAGATTGGAAAAATGAGTTTAATTTTACCAAAGAAACCTGAAGGCGATATAATGAAAATGCTTATTCGTGCAAACCAGTTTTTAGAACACGCAAAAACACATGCAAAGAGTGGTAGTGATTTTGATATTATGATAGCTATTCACAATTTGGATAATGCGATTGAGTATATGTTGCGAATTTTGATTCGACATCTTGAAATTGAAGAGGCAACAGGAAAAAACATTGTAACATGTGAATTGGCTCAGATTATTGGAGATGTCCAAAAATTTTTAAAAGATAATTCAGCACCGCAGTTATCATATGTACAAGAGCTGAAAATGGTTAGAGAATTGAGAAATATGGTTCAACATGCAATGATTAATCCTGCATCTGAGGCAATGACTTATTTGAATTATGGAGAAAAATTTTTTGAAAAGTCATTAACAAAATATTTCGGATTAAGCAAGGCAGAATTGAGATTTTCTACTTTGATAACAAACGATGTATTAAAAGCAAAGCTGAGATGTTCAGAAGAAAAAATGGATGAAGGTATGTTTTTAGAATCAGTAGTTGAAAGTAGAGATGCATTTGATTACGCAAGATTTATTTATACTTCTGAATTTGGAGGGAGAATTTGGAATGCTCCAGCCCTTACAGAAATCAAATCATCATATAGTAATCTATACAGAATGCTGGACGATATGAATGAGAGTATTAAGCTCAATTCATTAAATATTAATATGAGTAAATACAATCACTATTGTGAGTATATAAGATGTATACCTAGAGAATATCGAGCTGATTGGTCTAGTAATACAGTCTTACAGCGGGAATGGAATAAGCAAGATGCAGAGTTTTGCTATTTGTTTGTGGCTAATGCTTTGCTTGATTGGCAGACACATCATATGGAACCTATTCAGAGTATAGGAGATGGAGAGCAAGTATTCTCTTTTTCTGAAAAGATATGTGGGGTAGAAACTAAAGAGCATTTTATTAGAAAGTGTTGTACATATGCATTGGAAAATCAAATGGCAGAGTTGTTTTATGTTTCTACAAAAGAAGATTTAGAGGCATTAAAAACAGGGACATCTAAAGGAGTGGCATGTCAAGAAAATAAGAGATGGTTTTTAGAAAATCTACAGATGCATTATACAGGATTAATTCAAATAACAAATTTTGACTACAGATTTGTGATGAATAGTCCTGCAACATGGGAAGTGGTAATATTTTATGATGAGGTTCCATTTACCAGAAAGAGTTTGTTGGATGACTCAGTTATAGATATTGATGGTGAACTTGGTGATAAGTTGGAAGAGGCTAGTCAAGATATAATAAGAGAATATATTCCATTGAAGTCAGTAGAAAAGGCGAAAGAGTTATTGGCTAAGTTACGGGAAATTGATTCAAAACATATAAATGAGATATATAGTTCTGTATTGGTTCATAATCTAATCGATGCTGAATAAATATTACTGTTTTAGAGAAGTGTCCTAACGTTATTCATTAGAGCACTTGTTGTATGAGCATGTGCAATCAGTAATTGAATATTAGTAAAAAATGTCTTTAGAATGGCTACATAAAATGCATAGTATGCATAAATATAGGAGAGGGATTATTCTTGTAATTTTATTAATAGCCATTTATAATAAGTCACAAGGTCAGAAATACTATGTTAAAGGGCAAAGCAAATTAGCCTGAAAGGGCAAAAATGTTTAGCCTCAACAAATGAATAAAAGAATGGTAAATGACCTTGATTCATAGCCTTTAAATGGCTATCGTCAAGGTCATTTTTTATTCTATCATTCAGGTGTTTCACCTTGTAAATGCAGCGTTTCAGAGATTATTGCTGATAGTGGTATCTCTATAAATAACATGATTATGTTACTCTTAATCATAGACAATATGGTTAGAGGTTGAGGATAAACATTTTTGCCTTTTCAGAATAAAAGTGTTTGCCCTATAACA
>ERZ773181.2675-NODE-2675-length-11399-cov-5.510755_pt1 | contig 11399 bp, 8 predicted proteins | sample MGYA00581001_ERZ773181 | MGnify/ENA primary metagenome ERZ773181 (study PRJEB29015, sample SAMEA2737780) | human gut metagenome | biome: human gut; feature: human-associated habitat; material: faeces | place: China | collected 2012 ... | reverse complement strand
AGCTTCAACAGGATTGCTGAAAATCACAAGGAAAAAGAGCTTGTGAGGAAGGTAATGGTTGATAAACTATATACAGAGTTTCACAGACTAAAAAGATAAGAAGAGAAGCAATAAGGACCAAAGATGAAAAAAATTTTTTACGGAGCTTTTTCAGTTTTTTTATTAGGCATTTTGGTGATTGTAATAAGGCATCCCAGCAATAACCTGATCCCTTCGAGGATGGTTTTGTTCACAGCCATCTGGATAGGATTCCTGTATGGAATCAGAATTTTGTTGCAGCTTATAGAAAAGTGGATTCAAAAAAAGGGATGGAATCTCAATAAAATATCTAAAAGCGGACTGATAATCTATGCGGCAGTATTTACAATTGTATTATATGTAATCAGCATATTACTTCGGAATGAGCCGGTGACAGACTATGGATCCGTATATCAGACGGCATGGAAACTGGCATCCGGAGAAGCAGTAGAAGATTGGTCGTATTTTAGCATGTGGACCAACAATCTGGGAACATTGACCATGCTGACAGCCCTCATGAAAACAGGTCTGCTGATTGGATTTACGGATCCGTATTATTTTGTATTGGCGGTCAATACAGGTAACGGCAGTCCTGATCAGTATATTTTACATTACGGGGAAAATAGGCGGCGCTTCACCGGCACTCCAGTGGTTCGCAGCACTGGTATTCAGCATGTGGACGCCGGTGTGGGCCTGTACAAATTCGTTCTATTCAGACCAGCTCAGTTTTGGCGGAAGCATGATAGCCATTGCGATTCTGTTGCGTTGCAGGGATATGTCTGGATATAAAAAATACCTTCTGTATCTGCTTTCAGGATTCCTGTGGGGACTGGCCATTGTGGTAAAAGCTACGGCAGGGATTCCGCTGGTTGCATTTATCATAACAGTGATTTTAACAGCGAAAAATCAAAAAAAGATTTATTGGAAAAGCCTTTCCCTGGTACTGGTGATCGCATTGTGTATTGTAGGAATGTCGTTGATCTCAGATACCTATCCATCCAAACAGGAGGAACAGAGACTGAAATTTTCCACAGAATACTGGGTAGCTCTGGGTCTTTTAAAAAACGGAACTTACGGTGAAAACCCGGAATTTATAGAAGGATGTTATCTCAGTCCCGATCAGGATGCGAGAAAAGAATACTGCCGACAGGTCATTTATGATAACAGGAAAAATTTCTACGATGTAGGACGTATGATAGAAAAAACCTCCGTGATCTTCGGGTCAGGAGAGATAGCCCCTACCTCCCATATTTATCCGAGAAGCGAAAACATTTTGTGGCAATGGGTATTTTATGATGGCATCTATTTTTGGAAATATTGTTGTCTGTCCACCGGTTTTTTTGATGCTGTGCTGGTGATCATGCTATGGGGATGCCTTCGAAGACTGTTTGAAAAAAAGGAAGAAAACGGGTTGGTATTTATGTCTTATCTGACGGTATTTGGTCTGTTTTTCTTCATGATGTTCTGGGAAGCACAGAATAAACAGCTCTATAATCATATTCCCTGGATGACATTCTGCGTCGTCTGGGCAATGAGGTCTATGCACTCAGATCCAGATTCCGTCCGATCAGCATAGCAGCATCTGCGGATTTTATTGTAAGCGTTGGTCACATGCTCCTGCTCGTGGGCACGGACTCTGGAGGTAGAAGCCTGGGGTGAAATGTTCTATGAGGGCAGGTTAAGATTGCCGAAAAATCCGCTCTACTTCGGAAATTACCGAAGTCGTTCCCAAGATTACAATGGGATCCGGACAAGAACCCGCCAGAGTCAGTGCCTGCGCCACCGAATCCGTCCATTCCGAAGAAAATTCCTCTTGTGCCAGAAATTCCTGCTGCTTTTGGGAAAAATGATAATGTGGATTCCCGGATTTGGTGAGAATGATGCGGGCAGGCACATCTTTCATGGACAGGACCACGCCGGCATAATCCTTATCCTCCGGAATCCCCACGATAACAGTACAATTCGAAATCCCCAGATGACGCAGAACTTCTTTTACATTTTCACAGCTGGCGGAATGGATGCACGCATCCAGCAGGATCAAAGGGTCCGAACTTAGAATTTCCATCCGCCCCGGATGATGGATCGCAGACAGCTGGCGGCGAATTTGATTGCACACTGTATCTGAAAATATATCCGGAGCTTCGGATTCCCGGCAAAGATCCGCCATGACATCCACGCACAGGGCCAGAGCCAGTGCGCAGTTTTTCGCCTGATGTTCTCCCAATAACGGAATCTGTAAATCCGGATAAATGTTATCTCCGATCACCACATCAAACTGCATACCGGAACAGGTATAGCGGATATTTTCTGCCTGAAAATCCCGCCCGTAAAACTTATAAGGAACCTGTAACATCTCGGCACGGCGCACCAGCACCTTCAATACTTCCGGCTCCTGCTCCGCAAAATAGACACACTTCTGCTCTCCGGTGATAACGTGGGATTTATCTTCCGCAATGGCAGCTAACGTATCTCCCAGCTCTCTTGTATGCTCTAAGAAAATCCGGTTCATCACGGCATAATCGTGACGAATGTTGTTTACATCATCATATTTTGCACCCTTTCCGCATTCAAATACATTGAAATCCGTATGCTTTTCCGAAAAATAAGTCAGTGCCAGGTCCGCCTGAATGCCCATGGGGCTGATACATACCGACTCCGGCAGATCGGAGGCAATGTCCAGAATCTCCGGCTGGATCTCTGTCATCAGACGGCAGAAGTCAGATTCACTGATCATCGTATCATTGACACGGAAGCGTTCGCGAAAGTCCGTGATATGAGGGCTGGTCATCAGTCCCACAGAGAATCTTGTCTGCAGGATTCGGGAGATCATGTTGGAAACGGAGCCTTTTCCCTTGCTTCCGGTGACAACGATGCAGGGAGTAACGGATTTTTGCCAAAGCAGAGATCTCGTCAGCTCAGGATGTCTTTTTCCGGCATCCTTTGCGGCATAGTCCTGATGTGTGGAAGCTCGCAGATAGGAAGCATAGACGAAGTCTTCCGCCTCCTTACGTGTAGTGATTTTATGAAATTGCAGTGATGTTTCGGAAGTGTTATTCATATAAATACCTTTTTGTAGCCTACAATTTTCCAGATACTTTAGTATCATGTATTTTCGTACACTGTGCAGGCACATATTTGCGCATGAAAAAACTATTTTTTACACTAAGTCTTTGATGTAAAGTCAGATTGTATCGTCTCAATAATTTTTCCCGCAACATTTATGCCGGAAGCCTTTTCAATACCTTCCAGTCCCGGCATGACATTGATTTCGCAAAAATAAGGTTTTTCTCTGCCAAAAAGCAGATCAATTCCCAGAAAATCCAGTCCGGTCTGCTCGTAAATATCTGCGGCTATGGTACGGATGCCGGAAGTGACAGGGTAAGGCTCTACCGAAGCGCCCAGAGCTACATTTGCACGGAAATCCCCCTGGGATGTGCGCTGCATACAGGCAACGGCTTCTCCGCGGATGCTGTAAAAGCGCAGATCTCTGCCGTAGCTTTCTGAGATAAATTCTTCGAAGAGCCATTCCTTGGAGGAAGGGTAGTTAAGAGAGAGTTCCTCATAAGAAGCTTTATCCCGGATGCAGATGATTTCCTCTCCCATGGAGCTTTCCAGTCCTTTACTGACAAAAGGAAGCCCCAATTGTTCTACAATAGAAGAAAAAGGCAACAGTGAAGTTCCCAGAAGATATTTCGGGATCAAAAAGGCTTCGGAATGAAGTCTTCGTACCTGTTCGAATTTATTAATATAGATATTATAAGCAGTTAAAGGATTATAGCTTCGGGTGGCAAGTGCATTTATAGCATCCTTTTCCCGTCCCCATTTATAGCGGTTGATGACAAAATCCACAGGTTCCAGTATTTTACCATGATTTATAACACCATGCGGAGAGACCATAGTATCGTGGATCCCTACAATCTGCAGATCCATATCCAGGGCAGAAGCTTCCTGTACCAGACGGTTGCAGGTATAAGCGTTAGTCATAGTATTATATTTTTCTATGATATATCCTCTGATAGGCATAAGGCACCTCGTAATTTCAGTATTCTCATGGTTAACATAGCAAAATGTTGTCAAAATAGCAAGAAATATAGTTCTTCTATTGAAAAAGGACTAATATCCTGCGTATAATAAGAGACATAAGAGCATAAAAGTGGGATGATAATTCCACGATATGCGAATATTGGGTAGAATTGTGGTAGTGCGTAGCACGAAGCAATTCGTAGGTATCAAAGTCGGGGGCTTTTGACCCCGACATCATTAAAATATATTAAGAAGAAACAAAAGAGGAGACATACAATGAAATTACTCGAAGAGCGCATTCGCAAAGACGGTACAGTAAAAGCAGGGAATGTATTAAAAGTAGATTCTTTTCTGAATCATCAGATGGACATTGATCTGTTCAATGAAATGGGAAAAGAGTGGGCGCGTCTGTTCGCAGACCGTAAGATTACGAAGATCTTGACTGTGGAGGCTTCCGGTATCGGCATCGCCTGTGTGGCAGCCCAGCATTTTCATGTGCCGGTGGTATTTGCAAAAAAGTCCCAGTCCGTAAATATTGACGGTGAAGTATATTCCACCAAGATCGAATCCTTTACGCATAAGAGAGTATATGACGTGATTGTCTCCAAAAAATTTCTGCATCCGGAAGATCATATTCTGATCATTGATGATTTCCTGGCCAACGGATGCGCACTGGAGGGTCTGATTGACATTGTCAATAAAGCGGGAGCTTCTGTAGAGGGTGTCGGCATTGCTGTTGAGAAGGGATTCCAGAAGGGCGGCGATCTGATCCGTTCCAAGGGTATCCGTGTAGAGTCACTCGCTATTGTGGAAAGTATGGATGACAAGACCGGAGAGATCACATTTCGATCTTAATAGTTATCAAATTTAATACTTCTCTTGACAAAAAGTCAGACAAATGCTTATACTGACTAATGTTGAGAGAGTACAATAAAGGGGTTGTATGAAGGTGTCATACACCCTTTTTGCGTTGACTCACCGGTTTATCTGCAGATCTGTGCCCGCGCTGCTACATGGATCTGTAACGAAGCAGCAGCGCAGAAAGAGGAGAATTATGAAAAAGAAAGTCGTAAGTTTACTCGCAGCTATGGCTCTCGCAGTTACTGCTCTGGCAGGATGCGGATCCAATAACGCAGCTACCACCGGCACAGATGCGACAACTGTTGCAGCTACTACTGAGGCAGCAGCTACTACTGAAGCAGCAGCTGATGGCGAAACTGTCAGTGGTGTAAAGGCAGGTTTTATTTTCCTGCATGATGAGAACTCTACTTATGATCTGAACTTCCTGAACGGAGCAAAGGCAGCTTGTGAGAAGCTTGGCATTGAGTACATGACCAAGACCAATATTCCTGAAGGACAGGAAGCTTATGAAGCAGCTTGTGAGCTTGCTGATGCAGGCTGTAATTTCATTTTTGCGGACAGCTTTGGACATGAGGACTACATCATCGAGGCTGCTAAGGAGTATCCCAATGTTCAGTTCAGCCATGCAACCGGAACCAAGGCTCATACCGAGGGTCTGGACAATTTCCACAATGCATTTGCTTCCATCTATGATGGCCGTTACCTTGCAGGTATCGTTGCAGGCATGAAGCTGAATGAGATGATCGCTAACGGTGATATTACCGAGGATCAGGCTAAGATGGGTTATGTAGGTGCTTATACATATGCAGAAGTTATGTCCGGTTATACATCCTTCTTCCTGGGTGCCCGTTCCGTATGCCCCAGCGTTACCATGGATGTAACCTTTACCGGTTCCTGGTACGATGAGACCGCTGAGAAGGAAGCAGCTAACAAGCTGATCGAGGGCGGATGTGTACTGATCAGCCAGCATGCAGACTCCATGGGTGCTCCTACCGCATGCGAGACCGCAGGTGTTCCTAACGTATCTTATAATGGAAGCACTGAGGCAGCCTGCCCCAATACCTTCCTGGTATCTTCCAGAGTTAACTGGGAGCCTTATTTTGAGTATGCTATTAAATGTGTAGCAGATGGAACTCCTATCGATACCGATTGGTGTGGTACTCTGGAGACCGGCTCTGTAGAGCTGAGTGATCTTGGTGCTGCTGTAGCAGAGGGTACTGCAGAAGCAGTAGAAGCTGCAAAGGCTGATTTGATCGCAGGCAAGACTCACGTATATGATATCACTACCTTCACTGTAGACGGCAAGACCCTGGACAGCTATGAGGCTGATATCGATACCGATCCTGATTATACTCCCGATCATGAGGTAGTAAGTGACGGATACTTCCATGAGTCCGATGTTGCATTCCGTTCCGCTCCTTACTTCAATGTAAGAATCGACGGCATCAACCTGCTGGACGAGCAGTATTAATTGATTTATTGAAATAGCCCGGACGGCGCAGCGTTTATCGCCGCGCCGCCCTTTTTCTACCTTATGGATCTTTTGCTTTTGTGGATGGATGAGGTAGAAAAGGGGCGGCCAGTGTGCTTATGCCAGGTATTAAAAGACCTGAAAATTGCAGGTCATGGATAAATTGGAAAGGTGACTAGGATGGAAAAAGAGACAAAAGTAGCTGCGGTTTCGATGAAAAACATTACCAAGACTTTTGGATCCGTGATCGCCAATGACAAGGTGAATCTGGATATCTACAAAGGTGAGATCTTATCACTGCTTGGAGAAAACGGCAGCGGTAAGACGACACTGATGAATATGCTCTCCGGTATTTATTTCCCGGATGAGGGACAGATCTTTATTAACGGTAAGGAAGAGGTCATCAAATCCCCCAAGGATGCGTTACGGCTGGGAATCGGTATGGTGCATCAGCATTTTAAGCTGATCGATGTACTTTCCGCTACCGAGAATATCATCCTGGGTCTGGAAGGCAGGCTTAATATCAAGGAGGCTTCCCGGAAAATAGAGGAAATCTGTGACAAATACGGTTTTGAAGTGGACCCGAAGCAGAAAATCTATGATATGACGGTATCCCAGAAGCAGACCGTAGAGATTGTAAAGGTGCTGTATCGTGGTGCGGATATCCTGATCCTGGATGAGCCTACCGCCGTACTGACACCGCAGGAGACAGAGAAGCTTTTCAATGTTCTCCGGAAAATGAGAGATGACGGCAAGGCTATTGTTATCATTACCCATAAAATGCATGAAGTGGAATCACTGTCCGACAGGGTGGCTGTGCTTCGTAACGGTCAGTATATTGGAAGCATGCTGACAAAGGATACCACCGTTACGGAAATGACCAATATGATGGTGGGCCATGCGGTTACTTTGAATATTGTCAGACCGGAACCTGTGAATCCGAAGCCGCGTATCGAAGTACAGGGACTGACTGTACGTAACGAAGAGGGTATCGTTAAGCTGAAGGATGTCTCCTTTACCGCCAATAGTGGTGAGATCCTGGGAATCGCCGGTATCTCCGGCTGTGGACAGAAGGAGCTTCTGGAAGCCATTGCAGGTCTGCAGGTAACAGAAGCCGGCACGATCAGCTATGTGGAAGATGATGGAAGTAAGGAAATGCTGATCGGCAAGGATCCGTTGAAGATCGCAGAGATGGGAGTATCTCTTTCTTTTGTACCGGAGGATCGTCTCGGCATGGGTCTGGTAGGCAATATGGATCTGACCGATAATATGATGTTACGTTCCTTCCGACAGGGACATACACCGTTTACGAACCGAAAGCCTTCCAAACAGCTTGCGACTGATGTGGTAGAAAATCTGGAGGTTGTGACCCCGGGTATCACCACTCCGGTACGCAGATTGTCCGGTGGTAATGTACAGAAGGTTCTCGTTGGAAGAGAGATTGCATCTGCACCTACCGTATTGTTAACGGCTTATGCGGTACGTGGACTGGATATCAATTCTTCGTATACTATATATGACCTGATCAATGAGCAGAAGAAAAAGGGTGTTGCCGTAATTTTCGTAGGTGAGGATCTGGATGTGCTGATGGAGCTGTCCGACCGTATCATGGTATTGTGCGGTGGAGAAGTGAGTGGTATTCTCGATGCGAGAAAGACAGATAAAAATGAGGTCGGTATGCTGATGACCAGAGTAGGAGGCAAAGAACATGAAGGAGAAGAATAGAGAGCCTTTGTTTCATATCGTAAAAAGAGATGCACTCCCCTGGTACAAATCGCTGGGCATCCGTTTCGTGGCAATCCTGCTGGCATTGATCCTCTGCGGTATCATTACGACGATTACCACGGGAATCAATCCTTTACAGGTATATCAGTCCATTGTTCTGGGTGCTTTCGGATCCGTCCGCAAGACATGGGTCACTTTTCAGAATATAGCGATCCTGCTTTTGATCGCATTGGCACTGACCCCGGCATTTAAGATGAAATTCTGGAATATCGGCGGTGAGGGACAGGTGCTGATCGGCGGTCTGGCAGCAGCAGCCTGCATGATCTGTCTGGGAGATAAGCTTCCGAATGCAGTTGTGATCCTGTGCATGATCGTGGCCAGCCTGGCATCAGGAGCCATCTGGGGATTCATTCCCGCATTTTTCAAGGCGAAATGGAATACCAATGAAACGCTGTCTACGCTGATGATGAACTATATAGCTACACAGCTGGTGGCATTCTATACTATCGTATGGGAGGTTCCTAAGGGATCCGGTAAGATCGGCATTATCAACCAGAACACCAACGTGGGCTGGCTGCCGCAGATCTTCGGTTCCAAATATCTGTTAAGTATTGTAGTGGCAGTAGTGATCACGATATTTATGTATGTGTATCTGAACTACAGTAAGCAGGGATACGAGATTTCCGTTGTGGGTGAGAGTGAAAATACCGCAAAATATGTGGGCATTAAGGTAGAAAAAGTAATTATCCGGACCATGCTGTTATCCGGTGCGCTGTGTGGACTGGTAGGTCTGCTTCTGGTAGGAGGCATCAATCATACTGTGACCACCACGATTGCAGGTGGACAGGGATTTACCGCTGTACTGGTATCCTGGATGTCCAAGTTCAATCCTCTGACCATGGTATTCTCCAGTTTCCTGATCATTTTCATGGATCGTGGTGCCAGTGAGATCTCTACCAATTTCGGACTGAATCATTCTTACTCCGATATTCTGACAGGTATTATCCTGTTCTTTATCATCGGTTGTGAGTTTTTCATTACTTACAGACTGCAGTTCCGTAAAAAAGCAGAAAAGGAGGAACAGTAATCATGTGGTCATTTTTACTTGCATTTATTCCGAGAGCGATTGTACAGGGAATTCCTCTTTTATACGGAAGTACCGGTGAGATCATCACGGAGAAATCCGGTAACCTGAATCTGGGAATCCCCGGCGTTATGTATGTGGGAGGTATCTGCGGTGTCATCGGATCCTTCTTCTATGAGAGATCCGCAGGAGGCGCGGCAAATATGAATGGGTTCCTTGCCATTGCGATTCCGATGTTCTGCTGCCTGTCAGGGTCCCTGCTGATGGGGTTACTGTACTGCTTCCTGACTGTCACCCTGCGGGCGAACCAGAACGTCACCGGTCTGGCAATGACCACCTTCGGTGTCGGCTTCGGTAACTTCTTCGGCGGATCCCTGATCAAGCTGGTAAACAGTGATGTACCTTCCATTGCACTGTCTGCTACCAGTAGTTATTTCAGTAAGTCCCTTCCTTTTGCGGGAAAACTTGGCTGGTTCGGAAAGCTGTTTTTATCTTATGGATTCCTGGCATACCTTGCTGTGATCATTGCGTTTGCAGCATCGTATGTTCTGAGTCATACCAGAACCGGACTGCACTTAAGAGCAGTCGGTGAGGGCCCCAATACCGCAGATGCAGCCGGTATCAACGTATCCCGGTATAAATACATCGCTACCTGTGTGGGATGTATGATCGCAGGTCTGGGCGGTCTGTACTACGTAATGGATTATGCTTGCGGTGTCTGGTCTAACGATGCATTCGGTGACAGAGGCTGGCTTGCCATTGCACTGGTTATCTTCACTATCTGGAGACCGAATATCAGTGTATTTGCTTCTTTCCTGTTCGGTGGTCTGTATATTCTGTATCTGTATCTGCCCACCGGTATCGAACATATGGAGTACCAGGAGCTATATAAGATGATCCCTTATGTTGTGACCTTATTGGTACTGGTTATCACCAGCATGCGGAGCAAGAGAGAGAATCAGCCCCCTGCAAGTCTGGGACTGGCGTACTTCCGAGAAGAAAGATAATAATTTTATAGAAAGACGATTAAAAACGGCGTTTTCCGGAAATTTCCGGAGAATGCTGTTTTTTAGTGCACATTTTGGAAAAAACTCACAGAAACTTTAGGAAAACTTTTGATTTTATTCGGATGGAATTTACCTGTGTCTGTTATGCTGAGATCAATTCAGAGAAAATAAACGGAAGGGAGAAAAAAGATGAAAGTATTGATCACAACAGACTGGTACAAGCCGGCCATCAACGGAGTTGTTACTTCGGTATGCAATCTGCGGGAGGAATTACAGCAAAGAGGACATGAAGTGAAGATCCTGACCCTGTCCCGTACAGCTCGTTCCTACGAAGAAGAGGGTGTGATCTATATGGGTTCCGTGAATGCCGGATATATTTATCCGGGAGCAAGACTTCGGGTGTCCCCGGGACGCGAACTGTATCGCGGGATTATAGAGTGGAATCCGGATATTGTGCATTCCCAGTGTGAATTTTCTACCTTTTTCATGGCAAAAAAGATCGCAGAGGAATGTAAGATCCCTCTGGTGCATACTTACCATACTGTATACGAAGATTATACCCACTATTTTTCCCATTACAAGAAATGGGGCAGGGATATGGTACAGTTCCTGACGCGACAGATCTCCGAGAAGGTGGACAGTATGATCGCTCCCAGCACAAAAATAGAGACATTACTAAAAGGCTATGGCATTCATTGTCCGGTATCAGTGATCCCATCGGGGATTGATCTGAGTAAATATGATGCGCAGACCCGGACGGATTCTCGGGAGAGAATACGAAGAAAATATAAAATGGACTGGAAGACCACAGTGCTTTTATATGTAGGTCGTCTGGCAAAAGAGAAGAATGTGGAAGAATTGCTGGAGTACCAGCAGAAAATTCAGGAGAGCGGCACAATACTGATGATTGTAGGCGGCGGTCCTTATTTGGAGACTTTACGGAAAAAGGCAGCAGAACTGGGTGTGACGGAAAGCGTTATTTTTACCGGAATGGTATCACCCGCTGAAGTAGCATCTTATTATCCGGCAGGAGATCTGTTCGTCAGCGCTTCCACCAGTGAGACCCAGGGGCTTACCTATGCGGAAGCACTGGCAGCAGGATTACCGTTATTATGCAGAAGGGATCAATGCCTGCGGGCGGTTGTGGAAGAGGACAAAAACGGCTGGCAGTACCGGACCGAGGAGGAATTCTTGAAAGACCTGAAGAACT
>ERZ773181.2674-NODE-2674-length-11403-cov-3.195189_pt1 | contig 11403 bp, 8 predicted proteins | sample MGYA00581001_ERZ773181 | MGnify/ENA primary metagenome ERZ773181 (study PRJEB29015, sample SAMEA2737780) | human gut metagenome | biome: human gut; feature: human-associated habitat; material: faeces | place: China | collected 2012 ... | reverse complement strand
GCGCTCCCGCCGCCGGAAGACGGCGGGAGCCTGCGGTCTCGGGATCAGTTCAGCTTCAGGTAGTTGACGAGCACCAGAGCGACCTGCGCGCGCGTTGCGCTACCGGCCGGGTTCAGCGTCGTGGGCGTCATGCCGACGATGATGCCGGACTGCACCGTCCAGCTCATGGCCTCCAGTGCCCAATCGGCGACCTCACCGCGGTCCTGATAGCCCGCAAGGACATCGTCCTTCGCGGTATACTTGCCGCCCTGCAGCTTCCAGTAGCGATAGAGCATCGTGGCCATTTCCTGACGGGTGATCGGGGCCTCCGGGCGGAACGTGCCGTCGGGATAGCCGTTGACCACGCCCTGCTCGGCCGCCCAGTTGACGGCGTCGGTGTACCACTGGCCCTCGGCAATGTCCGTGAAGGACGCCGTGCCCTTCGCGGCAGGCTCGCCCGCCTCACGATAGAGAACGGTCGCAAGCGTCGCACGGTCCAGCGTGGCGTTCGGCGCGAAATAGTCTCTGCCGACGCCGTTCATCAGGCCTGCGTCCCAGGCGGCGTAAACGGCATCGTAATACCAGGCGTTCTCGTCCAGGACATCGTTAAAGCGATAGTCGAAGGGCAGCATGGACTTACTCTGCCAGCCGGTCTCCGTATCGATCACGTTCCAAGAATAGGTCTTGCCGTGCTGGCCGCGGAACGTGAGGCGCAGGACCGGCGTTCCATCCTTCTGCGCGGTGTAGGCCGCCCAGGCGAAGTGCACCGTGCCGGGCTTCGAGGCGTCGAGGTCGGTGATGCCGTTCTCGGCATCCAGCGTGCTGCGGGCGGAAACGAGCGTCAGTTCCTCGGGGTACGTCAGCTCCAGCCGGCCGTTCTTCATACCTTCCCAGGTAAGCAGGTCGACCGTCAGGCTGTTCGTTGTGCTGCTGTTCGCTATACTGATGACATAGCCCGCGCCCTCAGGCTCGGCGGCCAGGGCCGTCGCACCGGCGCCCAGCAGCATTACGGCTGCAAGAAGCAGCGCAAAGAGTTTTTTCATCATAACAGGAAGTCTCCTTTCCGTTCCGCGCTCACTGCAGAGCCGGGAGCGGCTGGGCCGTCAGCGTCTCCGCTGCGGCGGGCTCCAGAGCCTGCATACCGGTCTGGCGCTCCGCCCACGGGGCAAGCGCCGCTGCGTCGTCCGCAGCCGCATTCTGCATTGCGGAGTACAGGGCGACGGGCGCCGCGCTGATCTGCCCGATCGAAATGGGCCAGAAGATGTCGGCCGTCAGGTCCACATAGCTGAGCTTGGAGGCCGACGTGGTCAGCACACTGATGTACAGGCGGTTATCCGCATAGTACAGCGCAGAACCGGCGGCGTAGTTCGCCATCACGTCCGGCACGTTGCCGAGCAGCGAGCGGGAGTACAGGCCATAGGTCTTGCGGCCGTAGGCATTCGTGTAGTAAGCCATGGAGAAGAGATAGACGCTGCCGTCGCTGCACAGCATGGCGAAATCATCGCAGGTACCGTACTCGTCGGTTTCCTCCGGGCCGACATAGGTCATGCCGACGATGTAGACACCTCTGCCGATCACGGAGGCAAAGCTGCCGAGGCTCGTCATCGTGCCTGTCGCGGTGTCGACACGCAGGAGGTTGTAGCCGTAGCCCGCCAGCAGCGTACCGCCGTTCAGGTGCGGCAGATAGGTCATGGAGGTGTAGGCCGCTTTGCTCTGCGAACCGATCTTCGTAGCGGTGTAGTCCGTCTCATCGACGCTGTAGAGCGTGGAAACAAGGTTCTTTGCATCATCCAGCTCATTGCTGGCCAGCAGGAGCTTGCCCTCCGGGCCTCTCGTGACGGAAAGGACAGATGCGGGCAGGGGATTGTTTTCGTTCAGGGCCTTGATGCTGCTCTTGTCCTCGGTGTCCAGCTCGAGGAAGAGGGTCGTGTCATCCGTGCCGGGAACGGCCGCACGGAGCGTGGCGTTGGCAGCAGGCTGCTCAACATTGCCGCCGAAGCTCGTCTGATAGGCGGTGACATTGCAGGCGTAGTCATAGACCGCGACGAGCAGGTCGTTGGTGTAGATGCCGTCGAGCGGGAATTCCAGCGTCGTCTCTGTGCCGGGCTCCGTCTGGTTGACGGCCTGACGCGCGAGGATCTGCTTGCCGTTGCGGCTGAGCAGGAGGACGGCCGCGACATAGCGGTTATCCTGCACCGTGACGCTCAGGGAGCGCTTGCCGGTGGCAGCGCTGCTGTGCAGCACGATGTCGTTGGCCTGCGGGGCGGTGTTGTCCAGCACGAAGCGGGTCGTCCAGAAGGCGCTCTCCGGCAGGTTCTCTTCGCCGCCGATGACCGTCTCCGTCTCGCGATCCCAGTAGTATTCCGGGACGGCGCGGGTGACGACCTCGATGGGCGTTCCCTCGGGCAGGAGCGTCTTGTTGTCCGCCGCGGTGCCGCGCCAGCTCAGGTTGACCTGCGTGCCGGTCGCGGACCACGCGGCGGAGGAGGCGGAGTAATATGCGCCGGTCGCCGTGCCGTAGTCGACGGTCTTATAGACCTCGCCGGTCTCGGCATTGCGGATCGTGACCTTCAGATCGGACGCATTGCGGATCATGGTCGGAACGGCCGCATAGATCGTATTGCCGCTCTCATTGGCGAAGGACGCGCGGTCCGCGATGGCCTCGTCATCCTCGGCATAGAGGTTGCCGCCGAAGTAGTAGCCGGACGTGGAGCCTGCCATGCGCTGCACGAGGAAGTTCGTGCGCTGGGCAACATAGCCCGTTGCGCCCTCGGTGCACATATCCTCGAGATATACGGACTTGTCATACATGCTCGGCTCGGCCCAGCTGCCGTAGAAGCCCAGCATCGGGACGGAGAGCTGGCGGCCGTCGCCGTCGCAGGAATCGGCATAGAGGAAGCCCTCGATATAGGAGCCGTTCGGATAATGCCCGTTCAGCCACGCCTTGTCGCCGTCGGTCAGGCGGACGGTGAAGTTGACGTTCATGCTGCCGTTTGCGGGGACCTCGTAGGTCACAGCGTAGACGTCCACGACGCTCTTGTCGCCCTTGACCGCCGCAAGATAGAGCTGCGCATCGGCCGTGGTGATGGTGCCGTCGGCATCGAGGTCGTACTTCTGCACGGTCTCGGCGTCGAGCGCGTCATGCGTACCGTTTGCGGCCTTCAGCAGGACGAGCGCATCCTGCTCGTCGACCTTGTCGTCGCCGTTAAGGTCATAGACATAGACGCTCTTGCCGTCGGCGGAGAACGTCACGTTCGCATCCAGCGCATAGGCGCTGTCGCTCATGTAATCCTCGCCCTCGATCTCCTCGACGGCCATGGTCGTGACCTTGCCGCTGAGTGCATAGTGCAGCGGAGAATCGGACAGGTTCTGGACGGAGAAGCTGCCGGTGTAGACGCCGGTGCGCTCCGCATCGTCGCCAAAAGTCAGCTTGACCTTACCGTCGTTGCCTTCCTTCTCACCGACGAGCAGGTAGGCCGGAGATGTCACGGCCTCCTGCAGCTGCATCAGGCCGGAGCCCTGCTGGCGCGGGGAATAGGTCACGCCGGTGTCCGGGTCGGTCAGCGGCTCGGACGTGCTCATCATGAGCGCCATGGCCAGCGCACGGACCGTGAGGCCCTCCTGCTTGCTGAGCTTGTGTTCCTTGATGTACTGCGCCATGATCGCTGCGCCGCCCGCTGCGGACGGAGCCGCCATGGACGTGCCGCTCATCATGCCGTAGCTGCTGTGGTTCAGCGTGGAATAGATGTTTCCGCCGGGCGTCATAAGCTCGGGCTTCAGGTCGAGATTTTCCGTCGTGCCCCAGGAGGAGAACGAGCTGGGCTTGTAGCCGTCGGCCACGCCGTGCAGCGTCTCGGCCTTGGCGGAGACGGTCATCTTGCCGCCCCAGAGGCCGGTCGTCTCATCCTGCGTCGAAGCCGCGAGGATCTCCTTGGCCTTGGCCTGCTCGATCATAACGGCAGGATTCGGGAAGTTATAGCCCGTCAGGTTCATGTTGATGGAGCCGGGCGCGTTGTTGTAGATGACGGCCGCCGCGGCACCTGCCTGAATGGCCGCGTTGGCCTTGTCCGCAAACGAAGAATTGCCGCGGGAGATCAGGACGACCTTGCCCTTCACGTCGACGTTTGCATAGTTCTCGGGCAGGCCGTAGATGCCCTCGCCCTTGACGGGATCGCCGAGGAAGACATAATCATACGTCGTGCCGCTCTGGTCCTCGCTCGTATCGAGCGTGGAGAAATTCTTTGCGCCGTAGGTCTCACCGGTGTCGCCGGGGATCGCGGCGACGCCGTTGAACTTGCCCATCACGCCGCTCATGCTCGTGTTCGTCACGGAGGCGATCGTGAAGGAGTTCGTATAGGAGCCGGGGCTGCCGCCGGTGTGCATGCGCACATCCGTCGTATAGGTCATGCCGGTTCCGGTCAGAACGTTCTCGCCCCATGCGCCGTTGTTGCCGGCAGAGACCGTCACGACCGTATCCGTATTCCGGAAGCTGTCGAGGATCTGCTGATCACTCTTCGAGCCGTAGCTGCGGCCTGCGCTGCCGGAGCCGAGGGACAGGTTGACGCTGTCGCAGTTCAGCCAGATGGCGTCTTCGATGGCGGCCATATAGTCGGAAGAATACGCGCCGCCGCCCACGCCGAAGACCTTCATCACGACGAGCTGGGCATCCGGGGCAACGCCGGTCACGCCGAGCTCCTGCTTATCATAGTACAGGTCGCCGTCAGCGTCATAGTGCGGGACATAGCGGTTCGCCGCCGCGATACCGGCGACATGCGTGCCGTGGTCGCCGTTGCTGTCGCCCTCGGCATCGTGGGAGACATCCAGACCGTCATCCACATAGTTATAGGCAAAGGGGACCTTGGCATTGCGGTACAGGTCGTCCGCCTTGGGCGGGTTCTTGTCCGCGGAAATGCTCAGGTTCGGCAGCGCCTTTTTGATCTCTTCCTTCGTCAGAAGGTTGTAATCAGAGATCTTCTTGCCGAAGCTCGCCGCGCTGATGCCCAAGCTGTAGTAATAGCCGCCCTCCGAAAACGAGGGATGCGACAGGTCAAGGCCCGTGTCGATGATGGCAATGCGGCTGCCCGCGCCGGTATAGCCGTCCGCCCATGCGCTGTAGGAGCCGACCATCTCGCCCGCAGTCGCCGTATCCGGCTGGACCGTCTCATCAAGCTCGTAGCGTTCCTCCAGGTAGACATCCGCCACGCCGTCGACGGCAAGGATCTGCTCGATCCTGCCATAGGGCACCACCGTTGCAACGCCGTTGACGGCAACGGTGAACTGATAACGGATCTCCAGCTCCTCCCCGCCGAGCGCCTCGCGCTCGATGCGGTCGACCAGAGACAGCTGCTGCTTCTTCAGGCTGCTGCTGTAGCTGGCAGCCTTCTCATTCTCCAGCAGGTCTTTGGTAGAGAAGCCCTTCTTCGCCAGGGATTTCTGCTCGAACAGGATGATCACATGGACCTCCTCGTCCGCGGCAGGAACGTCCTGCTCCGCGTCCTGCTCTGCTTCCGGCAGCACGGCCGTGCCCGTATCGATCACGGAAGGATCGACCTCGGTATACGACACGCTTGCCGCACTTGCGCCCGCACCGAAGGACGGCAGGAGAGCAAGCAGCATGCAGGCAGCCAGGACAAATGCGAGGGATCGCTTCGCCTTGCCTTTTAACATCGCTTTTACCTCTTTCCTTTGATTTTCATTCTTTTACAGGAAAGGACGAATCCCGTTATCCTTTACCATGCAAAAGTTTAAGATAATTATGCCATAATCCTCCGTCGAATTCAAGGCTTTTTTCGGAAAAATATCCATTTTTTATCGTCATTTGGAGCAAAAGAAGAGGCCGCCCCGCCAAAGCGGAGCAGCCTCTCATCTTTAAGGTTCTGTAAAATCTTTGTGAAATATCAGAAGAATTATTCTGCGACAGCGTCCTTCAGAGCCTTACCGGCCTTGAACACAGGAACACGCGTTGCCGGGATCTCGATGGTCTCCTTCGTCTTGGGGTTGCGGCCCGTGCGCGCCTCTCGCTGCTTCGTCTCAAAGGAGCCAAAGCCGACGAGCTGCACCTTGTCACCCTTGACGACGGCTTCCGTGATGGTCTCAACGACGGCGCCGAGCGCCTTCTCTGCGTCCTTGCGGGACAGGCCGGCCTTGTTGGCGACTTCCGCAATGAGTTCAGTCTTGTTCATAATGGGTATCCTCTTTTCTCAGTATATCATTCTCCGGGGAGATCCCCGAGCGCATGCTTATAAAATCTACCACATGCCTGGCAAATACGCAAGGTTTTTTCTGGAAAAAATCAGCGAACGCGCAGAATTTTTGCAATTTTCTCGCCCTTGGGCAGCAGCAGGCAGTCCTCATAGGTCAAAACCTTGAGCACAATGATGAGCACGACGTACACGAGGACCGCCACGACGATGGAGCCGAGGCAGGCGACAGCACGGCCCATGCCGATGCGGCCGAGGCCCCAGTAGGCCAGCCACGTCGTGCCGCCCATGAGAACGGCGGCGATGGTCGTCTTCCACAGGTTCGGCAGGAGCTTCGGCGCATTGCGGCGCAGCACGCGGCGCATGGCGATGAGGTTCAGCACGGTGATGACGGCATAGCAGGCGATGGTGCCGACGGGCGCGCCCGTGATGGCGATATCGGGGTTGCCGACGAGAATGTAGTTGACGATGACCTTGACGATGCCGCCGATGAGCGTGTTGATAACGGGGATGACGGCGTGGTTGTGCGCCTGCATGATGGCGTCCGTCATGAGCACGATGCTGTTGAACACCACGGCGACGCCGAGGATGGCCATGAGCTTCGTGGCAAGCGTGAGGTTCGCGCCGGTATAGCCGCCAAGCAGGGCGACGATGGGCTCTGCCAGCACGATGAGGCCGACGGCGCAGGGCATGGCGATGAGACCCATGAGTCGCAGCGACGAATTCTGCACGGAGCGCACGCCGCGGCGGTCCTGCAGCGTCAGGCTGTTCGTAATGGCCGGGATGATGGCGATGGTGATGCAGGGAATGAAGGCGCAGGGGAAATTGAAGATGGTCTGGCAGTAGTTATAAACGCCCTTGACGACGTCCGCGCGCTCCTGCGTGTAGCCCGCAGCATTGATGAGGCGGTTCATGACCGTCGCCGCATCGAACAGGTTGATGATCTGCAGACCGGCTGCGCCGAGCGTGATGGGCACGGCAATGGCCAGCAGGCGCTTGAGCGTCTCTCCCGCGGGTCTTGCCTGCCCCTCCGCGCGGCTGAGCTCGCGTGTGCGGCGGCGCGTCTTGCAGAAGAGGTAGAGGGCCGAGAGCACCGTGCCGATCGTCACACCCGCGATGGAACCGGCAGCGGCGAGCGGGCCGTCGCCGAGGCGATTCATGACGAGCCAGGCAAGGCCGAGGCCGAGGAAGAGCTTGCACAGGGCCTCGATGATCTGGCTGACGGCCGTGGGGGCCATGTTCCCCTGCCCCTGGAAGAAGCCGCGGCAGGCGGAGATGTAGCACACGAAGAGCACGGCCGGGCCGAGCGCAAAGATGGACCACATGGCATTCGGGTTCTCCATCATGTTGGCCAGCTGCTTCGGGATGATCAGCATCAGCGCCGAGCCGATGATGCCGATGGACAGGAAGGCCATGAGGGAGACGCGGTAGATCTGCCGCACCTGTTTGCCGTTGTTCAGCGCGCGGGCCTCGGAGATCATGCGGCTCATGGCGACGGGCAGGCCCGTCGTGGAGATCATGAGCAGCACGGTGTAGATGTCATAGGCCGTGGTGAAATAGCCGTAGTTTGCCTCGCCGATGAGGCGGTTGAGCGGGATTTTGAAGAACATGCCGATGACCTTGACGATCATCGTCGCCAGCGACAGTACCGCCGCACCGGCCAGGAAATTCTGCTTCTTCGTTGTCTTTTCTTCCAACATTCATCCGTCCTTTCCGTTTGGATCAGCTGCGCGCTTCTTCGAAAATGCGCGGCATGACGTAGCCGGACAGCTCGCGCACGACGCTGTCGAGGTCGATCGTCGGATACTTGCCCGCAGCATAGAGCACCTGCCCGCGCACCATGGTCATCACGACGTCGTGGCCGGAGGCGGCATAGACGAGATGCGACATCACATTGTGGCACGGCATGAGATGCGGCGACGTGAAGTCGAGCAGCACGAGGTCGGCGTCCATGCCGAGCTTCAGCATGCCGCACTCGGCCTCGCGGCCCTGCGCACGCGCGCCGCAGACCGTCGCCATCATCAGCACGGCCTCGACCGGCAGCGCCTTCGGGTCGCCGGATGTCACCTTGGCCATGAGGGCCGCGGCCTTCATCTCCTCGAACAGGTCGAGGTTGTTGTTCGATGCGGACGAGTCCGTGCCGAGGGCGACGTTCATGCCCGCCTTGACCATCGCCGTCACGGGGGCGCAGCCGGAGGCGAGCTTCAGGTTCGAAACGGGGCAGTGCACAGCCGTCACGCCGCGCTTGGCCAGCAGGCGCATGTCCTCCGGCGTGACCCAGACGCAGTGGGCCGCAATGGCGCGCGTGTCAAAGACATGGTGGCAGTCGAGCACCTGCGCGGGCGTCAGGCCGTTTCGCTCGAGGCACTGCTCATGCTCAGCCTTTGTCTCGGACAGGTGGACGTGCATACCGGCCTTCTCGTTGATGGCAAATTCGCTCAGCGCGTCCCAAAGGCGGTAGTCCGAGGTATATTCGCCGTGCACGGAGGCCTCGACGCGGATGCGGCCGTTGTCACAGCCGTCCCACTTTTCCTTCAGGGCGACAAGCTCGCGGCAGGCGGGGTGCGTTTCAAAGTCGAAGTCCTCGCCGAACAGTGTCGCGCCGCGGGCAATGTTGGCCTTGATGCCGGACTCGGCCACGGCCTGGCAGATGGCGTCGCAGTGGTCGTACATGTCGGACACCGACGTCACGCCGAAGCGCAGACACTCGGCAATGGCAAGAAGTGCCGCGGCCTTGGCACTGCGGCCGTCGAGCCGGTCCTCATGCGGGAAGATATAGTCGTTGAGCCAGCTCGAAAGCTCGACATCGTCGGCATAGCCGCGCAGCACGGACATCGGCAGATGCGTGTGGCAGTTGATGAGGCCGGGCATGAGCACCATGCCCTCACCGGGAACAAGGCGCTTTGTCTTCTCCTTGGGGGCCTCGCGCGCGAGATAGCTGATCTTGCCGTCCGTCACGCCGAGGTAGGCATCAAAGTAGACGTGCATGGCCTCGTCCATGGTCACGATCGTCACATTGGAAAATAAAGTGTCCATAAATTTCCTTTCCGTGCCTCACAGCAGGCGGAACGCCGCGTCCTTCTGAGCCAGAACGTCGTCGATGCGCTCGAGATACTGCTGCGGGAATTTGGGATTGTGGAAGCGCTCCAGACGGCCGTCGGGCAGGTTGATCTTCGTCATGGCCCCGCCGCCGAGCGACACGATGGAATGCATCTCCTCCATCATATAGATGTTGTAAAGTCCGGCCGTGCCCGGGCGGCACCAGCCGATGTTCTCAAAGCTGCCGGACATGTATTTCTGCCGGTAGAGATAGTAGGGCGTGTAGCCCGCCGCGCGGAGCGAGGCCTCCGCCCCGGCCAGCATCTGCGCCACATCGTCCGCCGAGGGAAGCTCCATCCGCCCGGCATAGAGGTCCGCGCCCTTTTTGAGGGCCAGCGTGTGGACGGTCACGTTCTCCGGGGCCAGCGCCAGCACCTGCCGCAGCGAATCGGCAAACGACTTCGGGTCATCGCCGGGCAGGCCCGCGATAAGGTCCATATTCACAGCGTCATAGCCCGCTGCGCGCGCCGCCTGATAGGCGGCCACGGTCTGCGCCGCAGTGTGGCGGCGGCCGACCCGCGCAAGGACGGCGTCGTTCATGGTCTGGGGATTGATGCTCATGCGGCCGCAGCCCATGGCGGCGATCGTCTCGAGCTTTTCGGCGTCGAGCGTGTCCGGGCGGCCGCCTTCCACCGTATATTCTACCAGCTCTGTCAAGTCAATATGTGTCCGCAGCGCCTCCATGAGCCTGCGCAGCTGGGCCGCCGAGAGCGTCGTGGGCGTGCCGCCGCCGATATACAGCGTGCGGACCGTCCGGCCGGACGCACGCAGCAGGTCGCCCGTGCGGGCGATTTCACGCACCAGCGCGTCAAGATACGGCTCCAGCAGGCCGGAAAAGCGCTCGATGGACGAGCTGACAAAGCTGCAGTAGGCGCAGCGCGTCGGGCAGAAGGGAATGCCGACATAGACGGAAACATCCTGCGGCCGCAGCAGCTGCGCTGCCTGTACCGTGGCCTCCGAGGCCTCGACGCACAGGCGGCTGCGCTCCGGCGAGACATGGTAGCGCGTGCGCAGGAGCTTTTCCGCCTCGGCGGGCGTCCTGCCCTCCAGCAGGGCGCGCGTCGTGAGCTTCGTCGGGCGGACGCCGGACAGGCTGCCCCAGGCGGGCGGCTCGCGCAGGCACATGGCAGCCTCATAATAGGTGTTCTGCAGCAGACGGCGGCGCGCAGGCACGTCGGCCTCCGCCGCGCGCAGGCGGCGGCAGGCGCGGCCCGTCCTGCCGTGCAGCGTGATCTCGGCCGTGGCCGTGAGCCAGACCGCGCCGGTGTGCAGGGACGAAACCGCCCCGTCACCGGAAAACGGCTCCGTCGCCCGAAAAGGGCGCGTCCGTTTGCTCCATCGGTTCCTCCGGGAGCAGCGCGAGCTGGAGCTGCTCGACGGCATAGCGGTCGTCGTGGCCGCGCAGGAGCAGCTTCATGCCATCGCCTCCCGCAGATAGGGATTGTCCGCGCGCTCGGCGTCCAGCGTGGTCGCCGGGCCGTGGCCGGGCAGAACGGCATAGTTGCCGGGCAGCTCCGCCAGCCGCTTCAGGCTCGTGCCCATCTGCGCCGGAACGCCGCCTGCCAGATCGACACGGCCGCAGGAGCCTGCAAAGAGTGTGTCGCCGGAGAACAGGACGTTCTCGCACAGGAGGCACACGGAGCCGGGCGTGTGGCCCGGCGTCTCCAGCACGGTAAAGCGCAGGCTTCCGACCTCGACAGTGTCACCGTCGGCATAGGTGTCGGTGTAATACAGCGGCCCGGCCGTCAGGCGCTCGGGCAGGACCGTGTCCGCCTCGCACAGCCAGACGGGGCAGCGCGCCGCCTCCGCCACGCCGCGCACGCCGCCGACATGGTCAAAATGGCCATGTGTCAGCAGGACAGCGCGGATGGTCAGGCCATAGCGCTGCGCTGCCTCCAGCACGCGCTCTGGCGTATAGCCGGGATCGATGACGGCGCAGACGCCGTCGTCATCCGCAGCGAGATAGCAATTGGTCTGGTAGCTGCCCAGCATCAGGGAATAGACCTTCATGGGCTCCTCCTTTTCAGTCATCGGACAAACGCATAGGGGACCCCCAGCGCGCCGGAATAGGGAACCTCTGATTAAATTGCAAGAGCGGTCAGCGAGGGATTTTGTTCCAAATTGA
>ERZ773181.2672-NODE-2672-length-11405-cov-6.420000_pt1 | contig 11405 bp, 10 predicted proteins | sample MGYA00581001_ERZ773181 | MGnify/ENA primary metagenome ERZ773181 (study PRJEB29015, sample SAMEA2737780) | human gut metagenome | biome: human gut; feature: human-associated habitat; material: faeces | place: China | collected 2012 ... | reverse complement strand
GGCGATGCTTCCTATGGAAAATATGTGATCGAACCCCTGGAGCGCGGTTACGGAATGACTTTAGGCAATGCGCTGCGGCGCGTCCTGACCTCGTCCCTTCCCGGCACGGCAGCCACCAGCATCAAGATCGCCGGTGTGCAGCACGAGTTTTCCACCATCCCCGGTGTGAAGGAAGATGTGACGGAGATCGTTCTGAACGTGAAGAATCTGCTGACCAAGCTGCACTGCGAGGGCGCCAAGACGGTCTTTATCGAGGCCACCGGCCCCTGCGAGGTGACAGCCGGCGACATCAAGAGCGACGGTGAAGTGGAGGTTCTGAACCCCGAGCTTCATCTGGCGACTCTGGACGTGGGCGCCACGTTGAGCATGGAGATCGCACTGAGCCACGGCCGTGGCTACGTGGACGCGGAGCACAATAAGGCGCTGCGCCCCAATGTGATCGGCGTGATCCCCATCGACAGCATTTACAGCCCCGTCTACAAGGTCAATTTCAGCGTGGAAAACACCCGTGTCGGCGCTTCCAGCGACTACGATAAGCTGACGCTGGAGGCTTGGACGGACAGCACCATCACGGCTCGTGACGCGGTGTCTCTGGGCGCCAAGATCCTGTGTGACCATTTTGCCCTGTTCACCGACCTTAGCGACACGCTGGGCGACAAGTCCACCGTGGTGGAGAAGGCCACCGATTCCAAGGACAAGATGCTGGAGCTGACCATCGAGGAGCTGGATCTGTCCGTCCGCAGCTTCAACTGCCTCAAGCGTGCCAACATCAACACCGTTGAGGACTTGATCTCCAAGACCGAGGACGAGATGATGAAGGTCCGCAATCTGGGACGCAAGTCTCTGGAGGAAGTTATCAACAAGCTGGCCATGATGGGTCTCTCTCTGGCCAGTGAGGACAACAACTAACTGATCTGCGCAGCTGCGCATATCCTTACAAGGAGGAAACAGAAATGCCCGGAACTCGTAAGCTCGGTAAGACTACCGATCAGCGTATGGCGATGCTCCGTCAGCAGGTCACCGACCTTCTGGACAACGGCAAGATGGAAACGACCGTCACCCGCGCCAAGGAGATCAAGCCCCTGGCTGAGAAGATGATCACCCTCGGCAAGAAGGGCGATCTGGCGGCTTATCGTCAGGCGATGGCTTTCATCACCCGCGAAGACGTCTGCAAGAAGACCTTCAAGGAGCTGGCCCCCGCCTATGCTGAGCGCAATGGCGGCTATACCCGCATCGTCCGCACCGGCGTTCGCCGCGGCGACGCTGCTGAGACGGCCATCATCGAGCTGGTCTAAGCATAACAGCGTAAGTAAAAAGTCCTTTTGTATGGCAGATCGCGAAGCCATACAAAAGGACTTTTTATGCTTCTCTGCCGCATGGTCGGAAACGCCTGTTTTCCTTGCGGCGCAAAACGCCCTCTGTTGCACGCCGCAGTGCATCGGAGGGAAAAGAACGATCCGCGGCCCGTCCCGCAGGGATAAGCGCGCCGCCGGGCGCATAAGCTCCTCCGAGGGGGCGATGGAATGACAAGGAAAAAGCGGCGGGCGCTGCTGTGTATGCTCGCCGTACCGCTGCTGGCGCTTGCGCCGCGTTCGGAGGAAAGTCTGCCGGCCTCTGCCGCGGAGCCGGCGGCTGTGCCGGAGAAATATGTGGCGCTGACCTTCGACGACGGCCCATGGCCCGAGACCACCGAGCAGCTGCTCGACGGCCTCGCGGAGCGGGGCGCCAAGGCGACCTTCTTCCTGATCGGCGAGCAAATCGCCGGGCATGAGGACACCGTGCGCCGCATGGCGGACGAGGGGCATCAGGTCGGCAGCCATACCTTTACGCACATGGATCTCAGCCGCGGCGACCCCGCCGAGCGCCTGCGCGAGATCGCTGCGACCGATGAGACGCTGCGCGCGCTTCTTGGCGACGGAGTCTATTGGCTCCGCCCGCCGTGGGGCTTTCTCGCCCCGCAGACCGCCGCGGCGGTCGAGGTGCCGATGGTCTACTGGTCGCTGGATACGGAGGACTGGCGCAGGCTGGACGCCGACGCCGTAGCGCAGGACATCATCGACCATGCCCGCGACGGCGACATCATTCTCCTGCACGACCCTTACACCACAAGCGTCGAGGCGGCGCTGCGCGCCATCGACGCCCTGACCCCGCAGGGCTACCGCTTTGTCACCTTAGAGGAGCTCTTTCGGCAAAAGGGTGTCGAGCCGGAGCCGGGAAAGCTCTACATCCGTCCCGACGAGCTCAAGCGGATCGCGTGAGACAGAGAAAAAGAGCTGCCGAAGCGAGGCTCCGGCAGCTCTTTTTGATTACAAATCGTCGAATATGCGCGAAAAATTACAGCATGTTGAGAACGAGCGTCAGGACGATGAACGCAGCGCCGACCCACTTGGTCGCGCGGGCGAGCTTGGCGTCCATGCTCTTGGCCTTGTTCTTCGCCATAAAGGAATCGGCCACGCCGCCGATGGCGCCGCTCAGGCCGGCGGACTTGCCGCTCTGGAAGAGCACGATGCCGATGACGATCAGACCGCAGATGAGCTGAAGAATGGTGATAAACAGTTCCATAACAGGAGACCTCCAATCAGTTGATAAACGCAGAACGCGCTGTATTCACAGGATGTAATCATACCACAGTCCCGGACAAAAAGCAAGCGGAAATTAGCAGTTTTTCACCCAAAACGCAGCGAATGTGCAAAGCCTCAAGGGACCTTGCACATTCGCAGTAAGCTCCGGCGGGAAGGAAGATCGGGATGGGGGTGGCCGGAGTTTCCTCGGTAGCGGGTAAATATGAATTTATATTCGCGAATCAAAATGATGACATAGTATAAGAGGATATTCATGCAAAGTCAATCGGTTTGATATTCAAAATTCACGCACAATAATTAAATTTTCTTATGCAAAATGACAAGAATCCGTTGCAGATGCAAAAGAGACTTGCAATTCAAAAAGAAAAGAGATAAAATACGAAGAAATTGAGTAAATACCGAATGAAAATACGCAAAACGGCTGTATACGCCGAATGAAATCTCAAAAGTACAAGGGCGCATCTCGGCTCGTTCGCGGGGTGCGCGGGAAGTGAGGATACCACATGAATACGACCTACGGAGTGCTCAACAACTCAAGCCTGATCATTGATACCGACAAACTGCGCGAAAACGTGCGCACGATCCTGCGCTCGCTCCCGGCGGGGACGAAGCTCATCCCCGTTGTCAAGGACGACGCCTACGGCATGGGAATGGTCGGCGTCGCGCGGACGCTCAGCGCCTTTCCGGAGATCGGCTGCTTTGCCGTCGCCAACGTCTCCGAGGGCGTGACGCTGCGCCGTGAGGGCATCCGTCAGGACATCCTGATCATGGGCAGCACGCTGCCGTTCCAGTATGCGCCTGCGGTCGAATGTGACCTGACCGTGACCGTCTCGCGCCTCGGCATGGTGCCGGAGCTTGCGGAGGTCTGCAAGGCGCAGAGCAAGCCGCTGAACGTGCAGATCAAACTGGAGACCGGTATGCACCGCATCGGCGTGGAGCCGGGCGAGGAGCTCGCCGCGCTGATCGGGGAGCTCAAGGCGGCGCAGGAGTGGGTCCATGTCACCGGCGCGTTCTCCCATTTCGCGTGGCCCGGCAACGACGAGGTCTGCGAGGCGCAGTATAAGAAGCTGCTTGCCGGCGTGGAGCAGCTCAAGGCGGCGGGCATTCCGGTCCCGATGTGCCACATCAGTGCCTCGGAGAGCTCCGAGCTCTTCCCGCAGTACGCGCTCGACGCCGTGCGCATTGGCCGCCGGCTCTATATGGACCATCCGAAAAAGCCGCTCGGCAACATTCAGGAGGTCGTCTCCTGGCGCAGTTACCTCACCAACGTCAAGCAGCGCCACGCGGGCGACTCGCTCGCCTACTTCGGCAAGTACGTTCTGGATAAGGATACCGTCGTGGCGACCGTCGGCGTCGGCTACGGCGACGGCCTGAACGAAAAGCTTGTGGCGTGCCACGCGCCGGTGCTCGTGGGCGGCAAGCGCTGCCCGTTGCTGGCGTGCTGCATGGACCAGTGCTTCGTGGATGTCACCGGTGTAGAGGATGCCAAGGTCGGCGACGAGATCACCTTCTTCGGCTATGACAGCGACGGTAATTTCCTCTCCTCACAGGAAACGGCGAACCTCATCGGCGACGACGAGGGCTGCGGCCTGACCTCCGCGCTGATGCACCGCGTCGCCCGCGTATTCCACTGATTTCCGCGCGGCGTGTGCCGCATGTGCCAGTGAACGGTTATTTTTGCATACATCGTTGCATAATTTTTGATATTACAGTATAATAGTCGCAGAACCACGCATGAAATAACATACGGTGGGGGTAAGCTATGAAGAGCAAGCGACAGGAGAAGATCCTTGAACTGATCGCGCAGTACGCGATCGAAACGCAGGAGGAGCTGCTCGAGCGGCTTTCCGAGTGCGGCATCCCCAGCACGCAGGCGACCGTTTCCCGCGACATCAAGCAGCTGCACCTGTATAAAGAGCCGTGCGGCGGCGGACGCTACCGTTACGCCTCCTCGGCGCGCTCGACGGGCTGCGACTTTAACGACCGGCTCCAGCGCATCCTGCGCGAGTGCAGCCTGAGCGTGGACTACGCGCAGAACCTCGTGATTCTCAAGACCATGCCGGGCCTTGCCAGCGCGGCGGGCGCGGCTTTCGACGCGATGGACGATCTGCCCGCCATGATCGGCTGCGTCTGCGGCGACGATACGGTGCTCGTTGTCATGCGGGACGAAGCCTCGGCGCAGAGCTTCTGCGAGGAGCTGAGCGGACTGTGCAAGTAAAAAACGATCGGAAAAGGCAAGGCGTTCGCCTTGCCTTTTCTCCTGCCCTGTGCTATAGTTTTCCGAGAATCTCAGGAAGGCAGGTCACGCCATGAAAGCAGAAAGAGCCTATCCCCGCTTCACCATCACCGCCAAGGGGACCCGCTGGGTCGAGGGCGGCCACCCGTGGATCTACGCGCAGGAGATCGTCTCCGCGCCCGAGGGCGTGGGAAACGGCGCGCTCGTGGACGCGGTGAGCGAGAAAGGGAAATACCTTGGCAGCGGCTTTTTCTCCCGCGAGAGCAAGATCCGTATCCGTCTGCTCTCCCGCAACGCGAACGACCGCTTCGACGCGGACTTCTGGCGCCGCCGCATCCGCTACGCCTGGGACTACCGCAAGACGGTCATGGGCGCGGACGTTTCCTGCTGCCGCGTCATCTTCGGCGAGGCGGACGGCTTCCCCGGCCTGACGGTGGATCGCTTTGAAAACCTGCTCGTCACGCAGACCCTCTCCGTCGGCATGGAGCGCATCAAGGAGATGCTTTTCCCGCTGCTCGTCGAGGTTCTCGCCGAGGACGGCGTTGTGACCGACGGCGTTTTCGAGCGCAACGACGCGGCCATCCGCGCCCTTGAGGGTATGGAGCAGGGGAAGGGCTGGTTCCCGCTCGAGGGCAGGGACGTGCCCGCGAGCGCTGTGACGGAGATCTGCGAGAACGGCGTCTATTACCGCGTGGACGTGGAGAACGGTCAGAAGACCGGCTTCTTCCTCGACCAGAAGTATAACCGCCTCGCGGTCGCGCGCCTTGCCCGCGGCCGCCGCGTGCTCGACTGCTTCACCCACACCGGCTCCTTTGCGCTCAATGCCGCGCGGGGCGGCGCGGAGCACGTCACCGCCGTGGACATCTCGCAGAGCGCCATCGACATGGCCCGCGCGAACGCCGTGCGCAACGGGCTGGAGGGCCGCATGGACTTCCTGACCGCGGACGTGTTCGACCTTCTCACCGAGCTGGAGAAAAAGGGCGGCAAGCCGTATGACTTTATCATCCTCGACCCGCCGGCCTTCACCAAGTCGCGCAAAACGGTGAAGAGCGCCGAACGCGGCTATAAGGACATCAACCTCCGCGCCCTGCGGCTGCTGCCGCGCGGCGGCTACTTCGCCACCGCCTCGTGCAGCCACTTCATGCCGAGCGAGCTGTTTGAAAAAATGCTGCGCTCCGCCGCGCTGGACGCGGGCGTGGAGCTGCGCCAGATCGGGGCCCGTCAGCAATCCCCCGACCATCCGATCCTCTGGAACGTGCCGGAGACGGACTACCTCAAATTCTACCTCTTTCAGGTGGTGTAAAGGAGAAGCGCCATGTACCATTGCTTTCGCCTGCATCGCGGCGACGATCTGTATGAGAGCATCCAACGCTATGCCGACGCGCATCATATCGCCGCGGGCGTCGTGCTCTCTGCCGTCGGCTGCGTCTACCGCTGGGAGCTGCGCGACGCGAGCGGCGTCGATGTGCAGAGCGGCACGGAGGATGTGGAGATCGTCTCGCTCATGGGCACGGTCAGCGAGCACGGCAGCCACCTGCACGCGAGCCTTGCCCACCGTGACCTGAGCGTGTTCGGCGGACATCTGCGCCCCGGCTGCCTTGTGAACACCACGGCGGAGATCGTCCTCGCCGAGCTGCCGGACACCGTCTTTACCCGCGAGCGCGACGAGACGACCGGCTACGAGGAGCTGGCGATCCGGAAAATTGATAGACAATTCTAATTGATCTGCATCTTCGATAGAAAACTTAAATACATCGCCAAATCCTGGCGCGAAAAAGAGAAAAATTTGGCGGATTTGAACAATTCCCGAAAAAGAGAAAGAAAACGGCTGCTTTGCAGCCGTTTTCTCCTCTCTCCGTTCAGAGCGCGTTAAAATCCCTGTTGACAAGCGGCGAAAAGACGGGTATCCTGTCCTTAGTTCGTAGAAGCCCCTTGAATCCGCAGGGAGACTGGGGGTGGAGATGGCTCTGGAAAATCTCAGCAATGAGTGCCGAAGGTGTAAGGCCCCGCACGGGTTGAATCTCTCAGGCAAAGAGGACAGGGCAGGAAACCGCTATGCGGTTTTGCTGCGCTGTTTTTTCATGGATGGGAATTTGGATCAGGGCTGTCGATTTCTTCGGCGGCCCTGTTTTTTGCTTTGGCTGCAAAGCGAGAGGAGGAAGAAAAGCGGGGCTCAATATTTTTAGGAGGAAATTTCCCATGACTGAAACACTTCTCCCCATTGTGCAGAAGATCAACGGCTACCTGTCCGACTACATTCTGGTCGCGCTGCTCATCGCCGTTGGTCTGTGGTACTCCATCAAGACCCGCTTCGTGCAGGTCCGTCACTTCAAGGAGGGCTGGAACAGCGTGTTCGGCAGCCTCAGTCTCCGCGGCGGAAAGCAGGAGAGCGGCATGAGCTCCTTCCAGGCGCTCGCCACCGCCATTGCGGCGCAGGTCGGCACCGGCAATATCGTCGGCGCGTCCGGCGCGATCCTCACCGGCGGCCCCGGCGCCATCTTCTGGATGTGGGTCATCGCCTTCCTCGGCATGGCGACCATCTACGCGGAAGCCACGCTCGCGCAGGAAACGCGCACCGTGGATAAGGACGGCAACGTCCTCGGCGGCCCTGTTTACTATATCACCACCGCCTTCAAGGGCGGCTTCGGCAAGTTCCTCGCGGGCTTCTTCGCCGTCGCCATCATTCTGGCGCTCGGCTTCTTCGGCTGCATGGTGCAGTCCAACTCCATCGGCGAGACCTTCTCCAACGCCTTCAACGTGCCGACGTGGATCATCGGCGTGGTGCTCGTCGCCATCTGCGGCTTCATCTTCCTCGGCGGCGTGCAGCGCCTCGCCTCCGTGACCGAGAAGATCGTGCCCATCATGGCGGCTGTTTTCCTGGCCGGCGGACTGATCGTCCTCATCGCCCGCATCAAGTACGTCCCCGCGACCTTCGGCATGATCTTCCGGTATGCCTTTGCCCCGCAGGCCATCATCGGCGGCGGCTTCGGCGCGGCGCTGAAGATCGCACTCTCCCAGGGCGCGAAGCGCGGCCTGTTCTCCAATGAGGCCGGTATGGGCTCCACGCCTCACGCCCACGCGCAGGCCAACGTCAAGAATCCCCACCAGCAGGGCGTCGTCGCCATGATCGGCGTGTTCATCGACACCTTCGTGGTCCTCACCCTCAACGCCCTCGTCATCATCTCCACCCTCTACACCGAGGGAGGCCCGCTCCACGGCTGCGGCGCGGCTGCGGCGCAGGACGTGCTCAAGAAGACCAACCTCGCCCAGACCGCCTTCGGCGTCGTCTTCGGCGAGAGCGCGGGCGCGATGTTCGTCGCGGTCTGCCTGTTCTTCTTCGCTTTCTCCACCATCCTCGGCTGGAACCTCTTCGGCAAGATCAACATGGCTTACCTCTTCGGTCAGAGGTCCACGGTCGTCTACACCGTCATCGCGCTGGTGTTCATTTTCCTCGGCACGCTGACCTCCAGCGACCTCGTGTGGGAGCTGAGCGATATGTTCAATAACCTCATGGTCATCCCCAACGCCATCGCCCTCTTTGCCCTGACGGGACTGGTCGTCAAGCACGTGAACGGCACGCCCGAGGCGGACCGCTGGGAGTAATTTCTCCCGAAAACAGCAGATAAAGAATCGCTTCCCGATCAGGGAAGCGATTCTTTTACATTATTTCACCACGCCGAACTGATAGAGATGATCGCGCCATTGCACATAGTAGGGCGCGCGGACATGAACGCCGTCGCCGGAGTAGTCGGCGCGCAGCGCGCCGTTCTCGTCGTCGAAGAGCGGATTGAGGTCGAGGTAGAAGATCGTTTTGCCGTCCGCCAGCTGCGCGATGGCGGCGTTGCGCTCGTTGATGACCTCGTTTTTGAAGTAGGAGCTATCCGACTTCTTCTGCGTGGTGTGGAAGATGGACTGGATGAAAATGACCGCATCGGGCTGCTTTTCGCGCACGAGATCGAGCAGCGATTTGTACTGGGCCGCCCAGTCCGCGGCGGTGTAAGCGCCGATCTCGTTGATGCCGAGGAGGATATAGACCTTGCCGAACTGCCTCGTGCCGAGCGCCTCGGCGAGCGTGACCTTTTTGCCGTCCAGCTCGATGAAGCTCTTTTCCACGGCGTCCTTTACCGTCAGACCGTTCTTGGTGAAGTAGGTCGCGTTGCCCAGCCCCGCGTAGTCGTGGAAGCCGTCGGTGTGCGAGTCGCCGAGAAAGAGCGCGTCGTCAAAATAGCTCGCGTCCACCGTGGTAAATTGGCTGACCGGCTCCTCCGGCTCGTCGGGGATCACCGGATCGACCACCTCGGGCGGCTGGGGCAGGAGATCGGGCACGGGGCTCGGGATCGGCTCGGACACGCCGGGGATCGTCCACGGAAAGACGCCGCTCTCGGCGGCATCAAAAAAAGCGGCGATGGCGGGCGTATTCTCGCCCAGCGCGTCGAGATACTGCTCGTAAGCGCCGGTGGGGTCGAGCGCGGTGAAGGAATTGAGCGCCGCGGCGCTCACCGCGCACAGCCACAGCAGGGGAGAAAAGTGGGACATGGAAAGACCTCCTTCGGAAAAATTCAGAAGCGGGCGTAGAGGAACGGGTTGCCCGTGCCGGTCGCGATGAGATAGAGACACAGCCAGAACACCGCGAACAGCGGCAGCCAGACGAGCGGCGTCGCGCGGTACTTTTCATAGAAGCGGCGCGGCCACGGCGTGGCGAGGAGAATGCCGAGAGCAAAGAGCCACCAGTAGCTTTCCAGCTGGCGCAGAAGATCGCCGGCAAACACGCTCTCGCCGCTGCTGAGGAAGGGATAGAGACGGGAGAAGTAGTCCCCCAGCTCGCCGAGATCAGAGATGCGGAATACCACCCACGTCTGCGGAATAAGAAAGAGAAAATAGAGACGCGAGAGGAAGCGGTGACGCTCTAAAAAGCCGCCGATGCAGAACTTTTCCAGCGCGATGAACACAAAGAGCACAAGGCCCCACAGAACGAAATTCCACGCCGCACCGTGCCAGAGACCCGTGAGCGTCCATACAACGAACAGGCTCAGAAGAAGCCGGCGCTTGCCGTTCCGGCTGCCGCCGAGCGGGATATAGAGGTAGTCGCGGAACCAGATGCCAAGCGTGATGTGCCAGCGCCGCCAGAATTCGGAGATGGAGCGTGAGCAGTAGGGCAGGTCGAAGTTGCGCGGGATCACAAAGCCGAGCATACGGGCAAGCCCCATCGCCATGAGCGAGTAGCCCGCGAAGTCGTAGTAAAGCTGCAGGCTGTAGCCCACCGCGCCGAACCACGCCAGCGGCGCGGAGAGATAGGCGAAGCCGATACGTTCGAGCGCCGTCCACAGCGAGGCGAGCTGGTCGGCCAGAACGACCTTGCAGCCAAGCCCGACCACAAAAAGCGAAAAGCCGCTCTCGACCGCCGCGCGGGAGAAGGGACGCTTCGTGTGCAGCTCCGCGCTCACATCGCGCAGGCGCAGGATGGGACCCATGACGAGCTGGGGGAACATCGCCTGAAAGGCGGCATAGTCCAAAAGGCTGCGCTCGGCCTCGGCGTCGCCGCGGTAGACGTCCGCGATGTAGGCGATGCTCTGAAATACATAGAAGCTCACGCCGAGCGGCAGGGCGACACGGAAAAAGGAAAAGTCGGTATTCGTCAGTCTGCCCAGATTTTCCAGAAACCAACCCATGTACTTGAAATAAAAGAGACTGCCCACATCGCACGCGAGCGCGAGGATGAGCCAGGCGCGCCGCTCGTCGCCGTGCGCGTCCTCGATCAGCCGCCCCGCGGCAAAGTTGACGAGAATGAGCGCGACCAGCACGAGAAGAGCGCCCGTACCCGCGCCGAGCCAATAGAAGAGCAGGCTCCCCAGTGCGAGCACAGCGTTGCGGAAGCGGGCGGGGACAATATAGTATACCGCCAGAAAGGCGGGCAGAAAATAAAAGAGAAACGGTAAGGTCGAAAAGCTCACGGTGGATGCTCCTACAGTAAAATGAAAAAGGAAGAGTGGTTTACAAACTGCGGAATGCGTGCTACAATATCCGCGCCGCAAGCCGCTGCAATACCTTATTGTAGGTGCTTCGGCGCCGTTCGTCAACAACAAAACGGTTACAAATTTCAGGAAATGAGCAGGAGGCGGGCGATACGGTGAGTAAGGAGAAAATTTTTGCGCTGCTCAGCGCGCAGGCGGGAGACTTTGTCTCCGGCGAGGACATCTCCGCGCAGCTCGGCATCTCCCGCGCGGCGGTGTGGAAGGCGGTCGGCGCTCTGCGGCGCGATGGCTACACCATTGAGGCGCAGACGGGGTTGGGCTACCGGCTGGCGGATTCGCCGGACGTGCTCAGCGAGCGCGAGCTGCGCCGCCGCCTCGGCGAGACGAAAATAGTCGGGCGCACACTTGATTGCTTTGAGAGTGTGGATTCCACGAACAGCTATCTCAAGCGCATTGCCGCGGAGGGTGCGCCGGACGGCGCGGTGGCGGTGGCCGACGAGCAGACTGCGGGGCGCGGACGGCGCGGCCGCAGCTTCTCAAGCTGCCCGGGGCGCGGCGTGTATCTCTCGGCGCTGCTGCGCCCGCAGCTCGCGCCGGAGAAGATACTGCCGCTCA
>ERZ773181.2667-NODE-2667-length-11409-cov-6.812929_pt1 | contig 11409 bp, 14 predicted proteins | sample MGYA00581001_ERZ773181 | MGnify/ENA primary metagenome ERZ773181 (study PRJEB29015, sample SAMEA2737780) | human gut metagenome | biome: human gut; feature: human-associated habitat; material: faeces | place: China | collected 2012 ... | reverse complement strand
CGTTGCCCGTGGACGAGCAGGCGATGATCTTCGCGCCCGCCTCATGCGCCTTGGCAACGGCCATGGCGGAGGCACGGTCTTTCAGAGAAGCGGTCGGGTTGATGCCGTCGTCCTTGACCCACAGACGGCCAAGACCCAGCATTTCTGCCAGCTTCGGCTCCTCATACAGCGGGCTCCAGCCCACGCGCAGCGGCGTGTCGGGCGTGGTGTCCTCGACCGGCAGCAGCTCGCGATAGCGCCACATGGTCGGGTTCACGCGGTTTTTCAGCGTTTCCTTGGTGAAATGCGCCTTGATGTAATCATAATCATACACGATATCCAGAATCCCGCCGCAGGAGCAGTTGGTCAGATTCGGGACAGCCTCATATTCCTTGCCGCAGCGCACGCAGCGCGCACATTTGACGTTTTTGAGCATGGTGTTCTCCTTATTCAGCGTAATAATATTCGTCTTCCGCCCATTTCGCGGGGTTGTCGTCAATATATCTCCAGATATGAAGATAATCTTCCTTGTTGCGGATTACATGATCGTAGAAGGAGCGCTGCCAAATAGATACGCCGATCTGCTTGGAAACAAGCGTTTTAAACGAGCGAATCCGGTCGGACACAGACTGTGTAGGGGCCGATGCCCACATCGGCCCGTCTCCCGATTCAATCCGCACGATCATATGAACGTGATTGGGCATGATGACATAGGTATCAATTCCCGGTATCCGCAGAAGGTAGGTTTCAACAATGCTTCCCCAGTCTGTCAACTCGGTGCACGGGCCGATGTGGGCATCGGCCCCTACAAAACGCAGAAGCGGCTTAATATTCTCTGTGGTTCAGTGCGCCCCAGAGCTTCTTGGCGGCTTCGAGGATATGCGCGTTTTCGGCTTCCTCGTCGATGCCGATGAGCTCGCGGTCCTTCATCAGAAGCTTGCCGTTTGCGATGGTCGTGCGGCAGAGTTTGCCGGTCATGCCGAAGAGGATGTGGCCATCGATGTTCTCATCCGAGAACGGGGTGAACGGCTTGTAATCCATGACGATGATATCGGCAGCGGCACCGGCCTTCAGAACGCCCAGCTCGTCCGGGAAATACTTTGCGCCGATCTTCGCGTTGTTTTTAAAGAGCATGCCCGTGACTTCGCACCATGCGACGTTCGGCAGGCAGGCGTTCAGGCGCTGGACGCAGAGCGCGGCCTTGAGCGATTCGATCATGTCGTTCGTCCATGCGTCGGTGCCGAGGCCGAGCAGGATGCCCGCCTTGGAAAGCGGCAGCACCGGGCAGACGCCGACAGCGTTGGACATATTGGATTCGGGGTTGTTGACGACCATGGTGTGGGTATTCTGGATAAGCTCGATCTCAGCCGGGTTCACGTGGATGCAGTGGCCGAGGATGGTCTTGTCGCCCAGGATACCGTGGTCGTGCAGGCGCTGCACGGGGCGGCGGCCATAGTTCTGCAGGCTGTCATAGACGTCGTTCATGCCCTCGGAGACGTGGATGTGATAGCCGGTGCGGCCGTTGTTGGCCTCGACCATGCGGTCGAAGGTCTTGTCGGAGATGGTGAACAGCGCGTGGCCGCCGAACATGGCGGCGAGCATCGGGTCCTTCTGCTGCTCGCAGTAGGTGATCCAGTCGGCGTTCTCCTTGATGGCCTGCAGGCACTTCTCCTCGCCGTCGCGGTCGGAGACCTCGTAGCACAGACAGGAGCGGATGCCGAATTTCTTGGCGCTCTCGCCGATCTGGAACAGGGAGCCGGGGATCTCGCAGTAGGCCGCGTGATGGTCGAAAATGGTCGTGACGCCCTGCTTGATGCAGTCAATGTACAGGGCATCTGCGGAGGCGCGGGAGCCTTCGAGCGTCAGCTTGCGGTCCATGGCCCACCACGTACCGTCGAGGACCTCATAGAAGTTCGTGGGATTGTTGCCGACGATGGACAGGCCGCGTGCCAGCGCGGAATAGATGTGGGTATGCGCGTTGATGAATGCGGGCATGATGACGCCGCCCTTGGCGTCGATGATCTCGGCCTGCGGGTATTTTGCGCGCAGCGCGGCTTCTTCGCCGACCTCGACGATTTTGGTGCCTTCATAGGCGACGGCGCCTTTTTCGTAATAGCCCTTGCCGCCCTCGTCCCGGGTGATGACGCGTCCGTTTGTGAGTAAGTTCATGGGGGTTCCTCCTTTTCGTGATGCTCACCGGTGCATATAACAAAAGTGCTTCAGATCTTCATCTGAAACACTCTGCCGTGCAAGCCGAGTGATAGTTGCAGCCCGTGTGCGAAACACTTCCTTACAGCTACCAATCTTAGATTGTAGTTTCATTATAAATGGCGGGCAAAAAAAATTCAATGCTCCTGTCAAATTTTCTGCCCGCCATTTTTTACAAACTTCGCGCCCCATTTTTGAGCATTTTGCACGCCGTTTGCGATTGCGGAACAATATCTAGCCGATGCCCGTCCACTGCTCCGCCGCAGCCGGTACGCAGCAGGTATGGTCGACCGACGCCTCGATCAGATCGGCGTAATACCACGCCGTCTCGTCCTGATTGTCCCAATACCACGCGGCGGCACGCAGCTGCACATCTTCCCTGTCCGGACTGCGGGAGAGCAAACTGTTCATTGCGCGCGCAAGCTCCGCCCGGCTGACCGCCGCGCTGCCTGCGGCGCTCCCCTGCCCCGCTTCAAAAACCGTTTTCTCTTCCCACGCACCAGTCAGCGCCGGAAATATCTCGCGGCCCGTCTCCGAGTCCGCCAGCGTATCCAGCACGCCGCACAGCTCCCGCCAGCTGACTGCGGCAGACGGCAGGAACCAGCCGCCGTCTCCGAACGGCAGCAGTCCCAGGCCCGTGAGCTTCCCGATCTGCGCGCAGGCCCAGTGGTCGCCAGGCACATCAAAAAACGTCACGCGCTCCGGCTCCGGCAGCGGCTCCTCCGCCAGCCGCACGAGCGCGCAGGCAAGCTGCGCCCGCGTGACGGGCGCACCCGGCTGGATGCTTCCATCCGGGTAGCCGCAAAGATAGGCGCGGTGCGTCTGCTCCGCTGCCCACGCAGGAAGCGCCAGCACCGCTGCCAGCGCCGCTGCGCAGAAAAGCCCCCGCAGCTGTTTTTTCATCTGCATCCCCTCTTCCGAAAGTTCTGCCCTTAGTGTGGCAGATTCGCCGCGCGGATACAGTCGGGACATGGGCAGGGAAAAGCAGGCAGAGCCGGCAGTGCGCTGCAGCATTCCCATCTTCTATGAAGCGGCAAAGGCTCCCCTTTGGAACAAGGGGAGCCTTTGGTACGGCGGTTATTCTTCCTCTCTATACGCCTTCAGTCCCGCGCGTCCCTCTTCGGTGACGGGCTTGAGCCAGCGCATGGATCTGAAGTGGAGCAGACACAGGATGCTCTTCGGGATGTCCTCGCCCAGATACGCGAGGATCACGACGCCGAGGAACGACACGTGCAGCACCCGCGTACCCAGCAGCGCCAGCGGGATGGCGACGACCCAGAGACTTGCAAGGTCGAAGATCATGCCCGTCAGCGTATCGCCGCCGGAGCGGAACACGCCCACGACCTGCACATAGGAGATATTGCGGAAGCAGTATTCCAGCGAGCAGAAGATCGTCACGGCGTAGGCCGTTGAGATGGTCGTGGCCGAAAGATTGTCGCCCATGGCGAACAGGGACACGAGCGGGTGCCGCGCGGCGATCATCGTCAGGCCCACAACGAGGCCCATCAGCGGCACCAGCACGGAAAAGCGCCGGGCGTCGGACACGCCGCGCTGAATTTTGCCGCTGCCGATGGATTTGCCGACCATGATGACGCAGGCGTTGCCGAGGCCGACATAGAACGCGAAGGCCAGCTCGGAAAACGTCTTGAAGATGGTCATGCCCGCGTAATATTCATAGCCCATGTTGGCATAAATGCGGTTGAGCATGAGCATACCGAGCGCCCACAGGCCTTCGTTCGACATGACGGGCAGTGCGCGGGCGCAGAACTCGCCGAGCTGCTTCAGGTTGAAGTCAAGCAGCTCCCGCACCGGGCCGACCAGCAGGTTTTTCTCAAACGCAGAGAAGATCAGAATCAGCACCGGCCCCAGCCAGGACGAAATGCACGTTGCGATGGCCGCGCCCTCTACGCCGAGCCGCGGCAGGCCGAACGCGCCGAAGATCAGGCCATAGTCCGCAAAGGCGTTGGCGATGGTCGTGACGATAGAGACATAGAGCGGCAGGCGGACGCGCTCTGTACCGCGCAGGACGTTGGACAGCAGATACGTCAGCGCGACGGCAGGATAGGAGAAGCAGACGATGCGCAGATACCGGCAGCCGGTTTCCACGACGGCGGGGTCTTGATTGAACAGGCCCAGCACCCATGTGGGCGCCGCCAGCGCGACGGCCAGAAAGCCGAGCGAAACGAACATCGCCAGCATCAGGCCGATGCCCATCACGCGCCGGATGCCCTTGAGATCCTTGACGCCCCAATATTGCGAGATAAACACGCTCATGCCCGAGCACAGGCCAAAGCCCAGAAGCCCGCACAGCCAGCCCCACTGGGCCGCCATGCCGACGGCGGAGAGCGTCACGTCGCCCAGCTGCGACACCATCAGCGTGTCGACCAGCTGGAACGAGCTTGTCAATACGTTTTGCAGCGCGACCGGGACCGCCAGCTTCACGGTCACGCGCCAGAAGGGCTTATCGCCCAGATAATCAGTCAGTTTCATAAGAAATAATACTCCAAGGCAAAGATGTGGGGATGCTGCCTTGCGGCAGTATCCCCACGAAGTTTTTCAGGTGGCGCAGGACACCGCGTCAGAAGAAAGCCTTTCGGAACGCATCCTTGCAAAGCAAGGCTGCTTATCCTGTCGGCTTCCTTCTTCCGCTCCAAAACGCAAGCGAAGCTCGCGTTTTGGCTTTGACGGAGTGCGTAGGGGCCGACGACTCTGTCGGCCTCAAAAATGTGGCAAATTCGCCGCTGATTTTCGAAAAAACACTGCGTTCTGCGGGCGGACAGTGTCGTCCGCCCCTACAGATTGTGTTCGAATTTACGAAAATTCCATAAAATTACAGCTTACGCCATACCAGCGGTGATGATGGCCATCTTGTAGACCTCGTCGGCGTTGCAGCCGCGGGAGAGGTCGTTGATGGGGGCGTTCAGACCCTGCAGGATGGGGCCGTAGGCCTCAAAGCCGCCGAGGCGCTGGGCGATCTTGTAGCCGATGTTGCCGGCTTCGATGCACGGGAAGATGAACGTGTTGGCGTAGCCCGCGACCTTGCTGCCGGGGAACTTCAGCTGGCCGACGACCGGGGAGACGGCCGCGTCAAACTGCATTTCGCCGTCGATGGCCAGCTCGGGTGCAAGCTTCTGCGCCTCGATGGTGGCGTCGTGGCTGAGCTGGACCGTGCCGCCCTTGCCGGAGCCCTTCGTCGAGAAGGACAGGAGCGCGACCTTCGGGTCGATGCCGAAGAACTCTGCCGTGCGGGCAGACTCGACCGCGACCTCAGCCAGCTTCTGCGCTGCCGTGAAGGTCACCTCGCCGGTCGCCTTGTCGACGGTATCCTGATAGTCGATGTTGATGGCGCAGTCGCCCATGCAGTACTTCTCGTCATTGCCGTCCTTGTCCTTGCGGAAGAGAATGAAGGAGGAGGACACCAGATGCGCGCCCTTCTTCGTCTTGACCAGCTGCAGCGCCGGACGGACGGTATCAGCGGTGGAATAGGTCGCGCCGCCGAGCAGTGCGTCGGCCTTGCCCATCTTGACGAGCATGGTGCCGAAATAGTTGCCCTTGGCCAGCGCCTTGCGGCAGTCTTCCTCGGACATCTTGCCCTTGCGCAGCTCGACCATCTTTACGACCATCTCGTCCATGCCGGCATAGGTGGCCGGATCGATGATCTCGGCCTTGGCAATGTCGAAGCCGCCCTTTTCGGCTGCGGCCTTGACCTCGTCGACATTGCCGATGAGGATGACGTTCATCAGATCGTCCTTGATGAGGCGGTCAGCCGCTTCGAGAATACGGGCGTCGGGGCCTTCGGTAAAGACGATGGTGCGGCGGGTAGCCTTCAGTGCGTCGATCAGCTTTGTAAACATGGTATCTTACCTCCATTATGCGGTTTTCCGCTGTTATCTAGCCTCCAGTATACAACGAAATCCAGCATAAAACAACACCTCAGGCAAAAAAATTCCGTCTATTTGGAACTGTGCACCGGGATGGTGATTTCGGTCACGAATTTTTCAGGGTCGCTGGTCAGGCCGTAGTCGATCATTGTGATCTCGCGGGAAAAGCCCGCCGGGGTCAGAGCGTGCGCATCGATGTACGCAAGCAGACGCGCATACTGTTCCGGTGCTTGCAGATGGCTGCCCCGGAAGCGGACGCGCACGCACTGGCTCTGTTCCAACTCGCTGCAATCCGTAATGCGCAGTGTCTGCCCGATCCAGAACAGGCGGCAGGGCTCGCTTTCAATCTGTTCGATCTGTCCCAACGGCGGTGCGCGCGTGGTCTTTTGCGCCTACAGACTGCGCGATGGATACCGTCGTGCCCATTGCAAGCCCCACGATCATCACGGTCAGCATGTGCATCACCTGCGAGCCGACGGACACTGCCGTTGTTGCCTCCACGCCTGCGTACTGTCCGATGATGAATAGATCAGCCATGCCATAGAGTGTCTGCAGAAAATAAGACAGCAGATACGGCAGCGAAAACCGCACGACGTTCTTTAAAACGCTTCCTCTTGTCAGATCCAGTTCCATGATAACGGCCCCCTTTTGCCGCACATTATAAACGTTGCAGCTATTGCAAAGTCAAGCTTTTTTTGCAGAAAGGGTTTACTTTTTCCCGGTTATCACATATAATATATGGCGTTTGCGCCGCTTCCCGGCGCGAGTATGTCTCAAACGAGGTGCGGTATGCAGCGCAGTCATCATTTTCACGGGCAGATGTCCGATACCTTCCGCGCAGCGGTCTTCGTCACGCTCTCCGGCGGCTTTCAGGACGCCTATACCTACAGTCTCGTGACGGAGTTCACCGACATCCGCGCCATCTGGGTCTGCTGCGGATTGCTGCTCATCAGCTTCATCCTCATGTTCATCCGCGACGATCAGGAGGCATGAACGCGTGCGCACATCGAAGCCTTCCTCCGGGGATGCCTTGGGGCGCTCCCGCGCCCGTGCTTCATACAAAACCGGCCCGCTGCTTTTTTGCAGCGGGCCGGACTTTTTACAGGACCTTCCCCAAGAAATCCTGCAGACGGGGATTCTGGGGGTGCTCAAAAATCTGCTCAGGTGTTCCCTGCTCGACGAGCTTACCGTCGGCCATGAACAGCACGCGGCTGCCGACCTCACGGGCGAAGCCCATCTCGTGCGTGACGACGACCATCGTCATGCCGTCGTGCGCCAGCTCCTTCATGACCTCCAGAACCTCGCCGACCATCTCCGGGTCGAGCGCGCTCGTCGGCTCGTCGAAGAGCATGACCTCCGGCTCCATCATGAGCGCGCGGACAATGGCCACGCGCTGTTTCTGTCCGCCGGACAGCTGCGCGGGGTACGCGTTCCCGCGGTCGCCGAGACCGACGCGCTGCAGCAGCTTCAGCGCCTGCGCGTCCGCTTCCTCCTGCGATTTATGCAGGAGCTTTACGGGCGCAAGGGTCATGTTGCGCAGGATGGTCATATGCGGGAAGAGATTGAAATGCTGGAACACCATGCCCATCTTCTGGCGGTGGAGGTTAATATTGCAGCTCTTATCGGTGATATCGACGCCGTTAAAGAGAATCTGTCCGCCCGTCGGAACCTCCAGCAGGTTGAGGCAGCGCAGGAACGTGGACTTGCCGGAGCCGGACGGGCCGATGACGACCACGACTTCACCCTTTTTGATATCGACCGAAACGCCGTCGAGCGCCTTGATGGCGGACGTGCCGGTAAAATGCTTTTTCAGATCCTGAACCTGGATCAGAACGTCAGTGGTCACTGCTGCGCAGCCTCCTTTCCAGTTTGCTTACCAGATGCGAGAAGAATACGACCATGATGAGATACAAGGCTGCGACGATCAGCAGAGGCATGGCCTGAATGTACGTCTGCGAGCGGATGATCTCGCCGCCCTTGGTCAGATCGTTGACGGCCACATAGCAGGCGACGGACGTTTCCTTCAGCAGCACGATAAACTCGTTCGCCAGCGCGGGCAGCACGTTTTTGAGCGCCTGCGGAATGATGATATAGAGCATGGTCTGCGCAAAGTTAAGGCCGAGCGATCGGCCCGCCTCGTTCTGTCCTTCGTCGACGGCCATGATGCCGCTGCGGATGATCTCAGCGACGTAAGCGCCGGAGTTGATGCCGAAGGTGAGCATGGCGACGGGCGTACCGTTGCGTGCGGTGGAGAAGACGACGAAGAACATGATGAGGATCTGGATCATCGCAGGCGTGCCCCGAATGACAGTCAGATAGACCTTGCAGAGCCAGTTTGCGATGTTCAGAAGCGTCCGGCCGGGGCCGGGACGCATCGTCTCATGCGTCTTGTCATGTGTCGAGCGGATAATGGCGACGATCGTGCCGATCAGGATACCCAAAAGCACGGCGGCCAGCGCGATCTGGAGCGTATTGCCCAGACCCTTTACGATATATTTCCAGCGATCCTTGGTGATGAAGCAGGTGACAAAGTCCTTTGCGACCTTTGCGATCCATTCCCGAAACCATTCTGTCATGGGCGAAGCGCTCCCTCTTTTCTATAAAGTCGTATGGCGCGAAGCAGCGGGGCGGAGCATCGCTCCGTCCCGTTGCGAAGATACAGATTGAATTTTTATTTGCCGATGTACTTGTCAACGATGGACTGCAGCGTGCCGTCGGCGGTCAATTCGGACAGCGCCTTGTTGACCTTCTCCAGCAGGTCGGTGTTTTCCTTGGCGATGGCGATGGCGTAGTCCTCAACGGCATATTCGGTGTCGAGGATGTGCAGACCCTCGTTGGCCGCGACCAGCGCCTTTGCAGGCTCGTTGTCGAGGATGACGCAGTCGACCTGACCGTTCTTCAGCGCTTCAACGGCGTCGGTCGTCTTGCCGAAGGACTTGACAGTGCCGAGACCGGCATCTTCAATGTCGGACGTGGCATAGATAAAGCCCGTGGTGCCCGCCTGCGTGCCGACGACGGTGCTGGCGCCGTCCGCGAACAGATCGTCGACCGAGGTGATGGGGCTGTCGTCCTTGACGATGACGACCTGCACGCCCGTGGCGTAGGAATCGGAGAAGTTGACCTGCTCCTTGCGCTCGTCAGTCACGGTCATACCAGCCATGCCCATGTCATACTTGCCGGTCTGCACGCCGGGGATGATGGAGTCGAATGCGATGTCGGTGACTTCCAGCTCCATGCCGAGCTTGTCTGCGATGGCCTGTGCGACCTCCACGTCGATGCCGACGATGGCGTCGCCGTCATAGTATTCATACGGCTGGAAGGTGGCCTCAGTCGCCATGGTCAGCTTGCCGGAAGTGGAAGCGGCGTCCTCAGTCTTTGCGGTGGAAGCGCAGGCCGCAAGGCTCAGCGCCATAATGGCTGCAAGCAGCAGTGCAAGATACTTTTTCATGTTCAGTTCCTCCTGTGACGCGTGTGCGTCGTGCGTGTTATTTTGTATGCTCATAATTATACACGTAGAATGCATATTGTCAAGAGAAACCGAATAAAAAACCGCACAACTCTGTTGGTACATGCGTCCAGAAAAGCGGCGGTTTGCACAATTCCGCGCAAACCGTGTAATTTTTCGCAAAAGCGGCAGCCTCTCGTGCGGGTCGGTCCATACATATCTTTTGTATATATACAGAGCGTATACTTTTTGTGCAGCGTCCGTTGTTTTTTTGCCGGGCCAATTTGTAAAGGGTCAGATCTGTGCATTCAGTGAGACGGTGCCTTCGTTTGCGTGAAAGAGCCTGCGGTTTCATCACAGCTGTACGGAATCAGCACCCGCATGAGCGTGCCTTGCCCGATTTTGCTCTGCGTCGTCAGCTTTGCACCGCAGACCATCTGTAAGCGGTCGCGGACGAGCTGCAGTCCCACGTGTTCCTTTCCGTCCTGCGGTGGCTGCTCCGGGTCAAAGCCCACGCCGTCGTCCGACACGGTGATTTCCGCGCCAAGCGGCGTTTTTCTGGTCATAAGCGTCACCGTGCCGCCATCCTCTTTGCGTCCGACGCCCCATTTCACGGCGTTTTCGACAAGCGGCTGAATCGTCAGCGCGGGTAAGTAAAAGTCCGTCTCGGCAATGTCCAGTTCAACATGAAGCTCGTCGCCGAAGCGCAGCTGCTCCAGATAGAGATATGTTTTGATTATCCCGAATTCAGGATAACCAGGCGTTTTCTACAGCTGGCAGGAGGAAAGGATTTGAAGATGCAAGAGGTACTCTCTTCTTTGAACTGGCCAGAGTGGTTAAAGAGAAGCGACCGTCGTATCTTTTTCTTGAAAACGTGCCTGGGCTCCTTTCGCATGACCGAGGCCGGACGTTTGGTGTCATCCTCTCCGCGCTTTATGACCTGGGGTATCATGTCGAATGGACTGTGCTTAACAGCAAACATTTTGGAGTCCCTCAATCAAGACGGCGGCTGTTCCTTATCGGATATCTTGATCCCCGATGCGTCGGAAAAATACTTCCTGTCTTTGGAACAGATGCAAAAGCTCTTGTACAGATCGTCCATGGACGGCTGGGCAAACGAGTCTATGATTCTGCCGGAATCGCCTGCACACAGGACACCAGCAGACAATCCGGACTCTACTTTGTAGATCTGACAAAGGGCGATCCGAAGATCACGGCGAACGCCAGATGTTTGCATACCCGGCAGGACGGCTCCCTTACCAACTTCAAAGGGCAAAATTCCGGCGTTCTCTATATCAAGGAAGCAACCAAGAAAGGCTACAAGGAAGCGCATGAAGGCGATTCCATCGATCTCGGCTTCGCGGGCAGCAATACGCGCCGCGGGCGTGTGTTTGCGGGCGTTGCCCATACGGTGGACACGGCGAACACACATGGCATTGTCCTGCGCGGCGGCAGAGTCCGAAGGCTGATGCCGCGGGAGTGTTTCCGTTTGCAGGGTTTCAGCGAGGATCAGATTGACAAGATCCTCGCTATCAACTCCGATGCGCAGGCATACAAGCAAGCCGGCAACGGTGTGACCGTGACGGTCATAGAAGCCATTGGCCGCCGCATCCGCGCAGCAGATGCGGAACTGCATGATAAAGAGGAAGGACGTGACGTATGCCCTACGATGTAGTAAATATGTTCTTTCTTCAGGACTGTGAGCAGCGATGATTGGCATCAAAGATCAGTGCTTCGGCGTGGAGATTGAGCTGACCGGCATCACGCGAGCAGAAGCGGCAGAGGCACTTGCTGCGTATTTTGAAACAACGCCGCAGCGCAGCTATGATAATTATGATAGTTGGTATGTACCGGATCGGGAGGGCAAGCAGTGGCGCATCATGAGCGACGGCAGTA
>ERZ773181.2660-NODE-2660-length-11421-cov-3.296762_pt1 | contig 11421 bp, 10 predicted proteins | sample MGYA00581001_ERZ773181 | MGnify/ENA primary metagenome ERZ773181 (study PRJEB29015, sample SAMEA2737780) | human gut metagenome | biome: human gut; feature: human-associated habitat; material: faeces | place: China | collected 2012 ... | reverse complement strand
CCAACACCGGCGGACAGGCGTCCAAGGCCTCCAACATCGGTCAGGTCGCGCAGTTCGCGGCTGCCGGTAAGGAGCTCAAGAGCAAGAGCCTTGCCGAGATCGCCATGGGCTATGGCTACATCTACGTGGCGCAGGTCGCCATGGGCGCAAACCCGGCGCAGACCATCAAGGCCATCAAGGAAGCGGAAGCTTACCCCGGCCCGTCCCTGATCATCGGCTACGCCCCCTGCGAGATGCACAGCATCAAGAAGGGCGGCATGACCAATTGCCAGGGCGAGATGAAGCGCGCGGTCGACTGCGGCTACTGGAATCTCTTCCGTTACGATCCGTCCGCTGAAAAGCCCTTCGCGCTCGACAGCAAGGAGCCGGCCGGCGGCTACCGCGACTTCCTCATGAACGAGGCGCGTTACGCCCGCCTGACCAACGAGTTCCCGGAGCGTGCCGAGGAGCTGTTCGCCAAGTCCGAGGTCAACGCCAAGGCCCGCTACGAGCACCTGCTCAAGCTCAAGCAGCTTTACGACGAGGCATAAGTTTACCTACCCACGCAGGCGGGGCTGATTTCAGCCCCGCCTTTTTGCGCTGAAAAGCGCAAAAAGGCACCACTCCATCCGCGGCGGGCCTTGCGCTGCGATATCCAAGGAGTTTAGGAAACTAATGTGCGAGTTGACAAATAAGAGAAACCATGGTAATCTTAACAACTAATGTAAAAGGATGTGAGACTATGGCGTGGGAAGATGTCGTTACAAATATTGGGCGTCGCTTGACGGGAGACGTGTGTCCACAATGTAAGCGCGCATGGATCCCCGGAAGTAGATGTCCCTACTGCGGATATTCCCCTAAAATTATTGCTTGCCCCAAATGCGCTGAAATCGTGAAACCATCAATCGCTGAACGCAGAAGAATCATGTCTGATCCTCAAAAAGCAAAAACAACATTTTTGTGCTCGTGCAATGCTCCATATATAGAATTAGACATGACATATGATGAATACAACAAAATCTATTATTCCAACTATAAAACAGAATCGTGGTGGCCTGATCGCTGGATCGCATCTGCGCACATCCTAGCAGAATATGCGACAAACAGACCTATATTCGAAAATTTGTTCGACAAGTCGCAACTAGACATGGATTCTGATGCGTACAAATTTCATTACGCACTCATGTATCCAGAGTCAGAAGAAAGCATAGAGCGATATAAGCAATATGGCGGCATTGAAAACTATTACTTTCCGCAAAACCCAGACGCTACTTCTCGTGCTAAGCACGTTCCAAAATGCCCCATCTGCGGCTCTGAAAATCTCACGCGACTGACCACGATGAAAAAGGCTGCAAAAATAGCGTTGGTGGGAATTTATGGGCTTGAAGATTGTGGAAAGACGTGGAAATGCAATAATTGTGGCAGTAAGTTTTGATGACAAAGGCGAGGCCGTTTGGCCTCGCCTTCCATTTACACTTAATGATTAGTTTTATCCGTTCCTGCTGTGGTTTACCTCTATGTTGTCACGACTCTTGTTTTCTACTGGCAACAGTTGATACCCTCGTTTAGATGTTACACCCATTTTTACTAACTGCTCAAATTCTGTGGCAGCGGCTTCATATCCATCGCAAACCCTTTTATCAAACGATGTCATCTTATGTGCCATTATTGCTGCACCAATTTGGGTACAAATTGACATTATAAAAACCTCCGTGTCTGAATGAAGCGCTCAAAATTATACTTTTTTATATAATCGACCATCAATTCATTATATGCCGTAACAGCTTCATATACGTCCTTATTTTCTTCAAGTTTTTCAATTTGAAGTTTTAGTCTTTCCAATTCGACGCGACTTATTGGTCGCCCGTGGGATTTCCATTCTTTGTTATCGCTCAAATTCTGGGCTATTTCCATTGCACGCGCCCGTTTTTCTTCAATGGACACCGGTTCTTGTGTAGAGGTGTGAGTAGCCCAGTTCTTGAATTTATATTTAGGCAACCATTCCACAAGCAAGTCAATAGCTAAATCTCTAGCTTGCTCATAAGCCCGCAATTCGGCTAAATCAAAATCCTTCAATATAATAAATTCCGCATTTGTGAGTTCATTATTTTTTGCTTTTTGAATTAGTTCGTCAATTTTGTCTAAATATCCAAGAGCTGCTACAAATTTTCCGTCTCTATTCATAACCTGCGGATCAATCGGCCCTAACACGCTATAGTAATCCATATAAATCTTATCACCGCTACAACACATTACCGTACCAGCACTATATGCATAATCAGGGACAATAAAATTAACCTCCGCGTAGAAATTACGGAATATGTTTACAATGCGCTTAACAGGACTCAAACTGCCACCATGAGTTGTTAAGAGGACAAACAGCGTCTCATGCTTTTGAGTTTCATTGCATATTTGCTCAACAATCTGTTTAACATCCGCTTCGACACCATCAACTAAATCACCATAATACACAAAAACATCGGCGTTTAGCTTTTCTTCCAACGTGTTAAATGCGTTTTGCATTGCTTGACGATTTGAAGTGGTAACGGGAGAATTTATCATTTTCGTCACACCCATCAATATGTTTTGCTTACATTTTAGCACACAAAATCATTCATGTCGATAGCACCTTCCGAAAACCACTCTCAATTTTAAAGTTTCACATTTAGAAAGCAGCAATATCTCTCTATTTTTAATTATAGCATGGATTCTTAAAAAGTAAAATATTTGTACTCACAATTCAGGCCTTGCCCCGCCCGCCGGAACGTGTTGAAAACCGGCGGGGCATGGCGTATACTAGATAACAAATCCCGCACGAAAGGGGAGACCGCCATTTGAATACGGACACCTATCAGAACGCGCTCGAATCCACGAAAGACAGCATCGAGGACGTGAACAGCGCCATCGGCTTCAGCCTCGGCAATCTCACGCTCGAAAAGCTCATCACCTCCGCCATCACGCTCGTGATCTGCGTGCTCGTCATCTGGCTCGTCATGCGCGTCGCGCGGCGCATCTCGGCGCACTCGCGGCTGTCGGAGAGCCTGAGCAGGTTCATCCTCAAGGTGCTCAAGATCGCGCTGGAGTTCATGGCCATCCTCATCGTGGCCGACAGTCTTGGCTTTAACGTTACGGCGCTGCTGGCCGTGTTCAGCCTGCTCGGCCTGGCTTTGTCGCTCTCGGTGCAAAACTGCCTGTCAAACGCCATGAGCGGCATCACCATCCTGCTCACGCGGCCGTTCGAGGACGGCGATTTCGTCGAGGCCGGCGACGTGAGCGGCACCGTCAAGGACATCGGCCTGATCTATACGCAGCTGTGCACGCTGGATAACAAGGACATTTACGTGCCGAACAGCGACCTCTCCGCGTCCAAGATCGTCAACTACAGCCGCGAGCCGCAGCGGCGCGTGGATCTGACCTTCGGCGCGGACTATACCTGCCGCCCGGAGCAGGTAAAGGCGGCGCTGCACAACGCCGTGTCGCTCGTGTCCGGCATCCTGCCGGAGCCGGCGCCGTTCGTGCGCGTGTCGGGCTACGGGGAGAGCAATATTGAGTATACGGTGCGCGTCTGGTGCAAAACGGCCGATTACTGGACCGTGTATTATGACCTCATGGAGGCCGTCGGAGCGGCATTTGACGCGCACGGCGTGTCCATGTCCTACCCGCAGATGAACGTGCACGTGCTCGATACGCCGGAAAGTGCAAAAAGGGATTGACTTTCTCGCTTTTTCAGGTATAATAATATGGCCTGCGTGTTGACGTGGGTGATCCTTGCTCTCATTTGAGATGAGGGCCACTAGACCAGAAGGAGGTGCAACTGAAATGGCAAAAACCACCGAAAAGTACGAACTGATGTATATCATCAACCCCAATCTGTCGGAGGAAGAGACTGCAGCAGTCGTCGAGAAGTTCAAGGCGCTTGTCGAGCAGAACGGCACGCTGGAGGAAATGGAGGAGATGGGTAAGCGCAAGCTCGCTTACGAGATCAACTACATTTCTGAGGGCTACTACGTGCTCGTCAAGTTCACCAGCGGCCCGGATTTCCCGGCCGAGCTGGATCGTGTGCTGGGCATCACGGACGGTATTCTCCGCTCCCTGATCACCCGTCGCCCGGAATAAGGAGGCACGGCAATGCTGAACCACATTGTGCTCATGGGCCGTCTGACCCGTGACCCCGAGCTTCGTTATACCCAGTCCCAGATCCCCGTGGCGTCGTTCCGGCTGGCGGTCGACCGTGATTTCGGCGGCCGTGACGGCGGCGAGCGGCAGACGGACTTCATCGACATTGTCGCGTGGAGAAGCACGGCGGAGTTCGTCTCCAAGTACTTCACCAAGGGCAGCATGGCCGCCGTGAGCGGCCGTCTGCAGATCCGCGAATGGACTGACCGCGAAGGCGGAAAGCGCACGACCGCGGAGGTCGTGGCGGACAATGTCTACTTCGGCGAGAGCAAGCGCCGCGACGGCGGCGATACGTCTCGCCCGGCAGCGCCGAGCGCATCGGCCCCGGCTCATCGCGGCAGCTATGGCGGATATGACAATGTCCCCCAGGGCGGCAGCGCATTTTCCGAGCTGGACGACGATGACGGCGATCTGCCGTTCTGATTTTGATAAAGGAGGATTACAGTCTTGGCTTTTGACAGAGATAAGAGCAAGAACCGCAAACGCAGAAAAGTTTGCCAGTTCTGTGTTGACAAGTGCACTTATATCGACTACAAAGACACCGCGAAGCTTCGCCGCTTCCTGTCCGAGCGCAGCAAGATCCTGCCGCGCCGCACGACCGGTACCTGCGCGATGCATCAGCGCGAGCTCACCGAGGCCATCAAGAGAGCGCGTCAGATCGCCCTCCTGCCGTACGTGACCGACTGAGTTTCTGTTCACAGACAGCAAATCGCCCCCATCGAACGATGGGGGCGATTTTTCTTTTTCTTTTGCGCCGTGTCAGTCCCCGAGGTGCAGCGGGATGTTCTCGACCTGCGCGATAACGGAGACCATGGCGCGGATCTGCGGCGTGAGCACCTTGTCGCGGTGGTGCACCAGCTGGCTCCACTGCTCCATGTGGCAGTCCGTGACCGGCAGAATGGCAAGCCGGCCCTCTTCCGCGCGGCGGCGCGCCGTGTAGCGCGGCAGCACGGACAGATAGGGGTTGTGCTCGAGCAGCTGCATGACCATGCTCGTGCTCTCCAGCTCCAGAAACGGCCGGATCGACAGCTTCTGGTGTGCCAGCTCCATGTCGAACTGGTGGCGATAGCTGTTGAACTGCGGCATGAGCACGAACGGCTCATTGACGAGGTCGGCCAGCTTGAGCTGCTTGGCGGCGGCGAACGGGTGCTTGGGGCTGGCGACGATGACGATCTCCTGCGGACACTCGAACAGCTTGATCCGCTGCGCGTCGTAACCCATGTCGTCGAGCGTGTAGATCAGGTCGACTTCATTGTGCATGAGCATATCCGACAGCGTCTTCGTGTCGCCTTCGATCAGCTGCGTGTTCACGCGCGGACAGTGCTCATGATACAGCGGCAGGATCTCCCCGAAGCTGGCCGTCATGATGGATTCGATCGTGCCGATGCGCAGCGTGCCGGTCAGGTCGCGCTCCTGCACCGTAAACGACACGGCGCGCGCCGCGGCCGACACGACATCGCGCGCGTAGGGGATGAACTCCTGCCCGTAGTGGGTGATGGATACGGTTTTTCCGATGCGGTCAAACAGGCGCACGCCCAGCTCGTTTTCGAGCTGTTGGACCTGCACCGTAACGGCGGACTGGGAATACCCCAGGGATTCTGCGGCCTTGGAGAAGCTCTGTAGCTGCGCGACCTTTAAAAACGTGGTCAGCAAACGAAGTTCCATAAGGCGATGCCTCCTTATCCCGATTTGGTTCCGTTTTTTTCTCAAGCCTATAATACGTCGCAAATCCGGCCTGCGTCAAGCATTTTTTCGCCTATCCAACAGGTGACAGGGAAGGATTGACAGGAAAATATCATTTTTGCGAAAGAATATCATCAAAATTTTGGATTGAATCGAAAACGCAAAACGTACCTTTCGGAATTGTGAATTTTACAACAGGCGCGCGATATGCTATCATGCAACTGTAAGCGAGGGGATCGGCCGACGGCCTCCCCGGAACCAAAAAAATTCAGGAGGTAGCTGCTATGAAAAACATTTGGCTGAACATTCTTGCGTTCGTTGCGTTTCTCGCGATCGAGATCGTCGCTGTCTCCTTTATGAGCGCGTACTCCGCGGGCTCTGCTGCGATGGCGCTGCTGGGTGTGCTTGCGCTCGTGATCGGCGGCATTTACACGGTTCTGCTTGGCAGAGACATCGTGAGCATCCGCCGCTGATCTCATTTTCCTTTGCTATTTTTCATCCATTTCTGTTTTTTTCTCCAAGGTTTCCGGGAGTAACCGCCTCCCGGTGACCACCCCCCAACGTGTGGTTTTCTGCACGTAAAAAATCTCCTCCCGTTAACCGCCGGGAGGAGATTTTTTTATCCGTGCCGACGCTCGGAAAAAGATTTACAACCGTTCCGGCCTGTGATACACTACGCTCAGAACTGTATATTGCGCAGTCTTCGCCGCTTCGGGCGGCAGGGGAAATGTGGGTGCAAAGCCCCGCGAGTCGGTCACTGTGAAGCCGCCGGAAGGCGGATCAGTCAGAATACCCGAAGGCTGCAGGCATTTCTGCCGGAACCGGAAGTTGCATGGCTGAACGAAGGAATTTCGTCCGGCCGGTTTTGTTGCACCTGTCCGCCGGTTTCGGCGGGCAGAATTTTTTCTTTCAGGAGGGAAACACATGAAAAAACGGTTGCTGTCCTTGCTGCTGGTGCTGGCAATGGTGTTCAGCCTCATGCCGGCGGCACTGGCGGCGGACAAGCCGAGCTTCCAGAGCTTCTTTGAAAGCGTCCCGGCCAACGCCGAGACGGAGCCCGGCTCCCCGAACAGCACGAACAAATGGAAAGTGGCCTCGTTGGACGGGGACTATGTGCTCAAGTCCGGCGGAGCCGGAAAAAGCAAAGCCAACAGCACCCTGCAGTTGACCTTTACCGCAGACGCAGAGCTCACATTTGAGTACAAGGTCTCGTCCGAGCCCAATTACGACTACTTCACCATCACCTATGACGGGGCGGAAAAGGTCAAAGAGAGCGGCGACCTCGGCTGGAAGACCTACACGCTCTCGGCCGAGTCCGGCAAGGTGCTGACGCTGACCTATGCAAAGGACAGCAGCGGCGACAAGTTCAAGGACTGCGTCTATGTCCGCAACTTCACGGCGGGCAAGGCCACGGTCGTCACCTTCCACGCCAACGGCGGCGTGGGCGCCGACTACACGCAGAATTTCTACGGTCAGGCCGCGCTCAAGCTCAACGCCTTCACGAAGGCGGACGGCGTGTTCGCCGGCTGGGCGACAACACCGGACGGGGAAGTCGCTTACACCGACGGCGCGAAGCTCAACCCCACGGAGGCGATGGATCTCTACGCCGTCTGGACGCCGGCGTACACCGTCACCTTTGCTTATAACGACGGCACAACAGCCGACACCACGGTCGCCATCGCGTGCGGCACGGCCATCGGCGCCGGCGCCATCCCGCAGCCGACGCGCACCGGCTATACGTTCGGCGGCTGGTTCGCCGGCAACACCGCGCTGACGGCGGACACGGTCATTGCGGACGACACGACCTATACGGCCGCGTGGACGGCCAACACCTACACCGTGCAGTACCTGCCCAACGGCGGCACGGGCGAGATGGCCGCGCAGACCTTCACCTATGACGCCGAGCAGGCGCTGACGGCCAACGCCTTCACCCGCGCGGGCTACGACTTCCGCGGCTGGAACACCTCTGCTTCCGGCAGCAGCGTGCAGTATACCGACGGCGCGGCCGTCAAGAACCTGAGCGCGGAGAACAACGCTGTCGTGAAGCTCTACGCCGTCTGGGCCGGTCAGCCGGTGCAGGTGACGGTGTATCGCAACGACGGCTCCGAGCCGACCGTGCGCACCGGCGTTGTGGGCTATAACTATAACTACATCTACGAAAACGGCAGCGCCCGCTACAACCAGATCCCCGATCCACCCGCACGGGCTACATCTTCCTCGGCTGGTTCGACGCGCCGGAGGGCGGCACGGAGATCACCAACCAGACCAAGTTCGCCGACGCCACGCCCGTGACGCTCTATGCGCACTGGCAGGAGGGCATCACCGTCCATTTTGACGGCAACGGCTACAAGGGCAAGATCTCGGACAAGACCGTGCGCAAGGATGCCGTCGGCAAGAATCTGCCCTACCTGTCGGAGTACAGCTACCCGGCCAACAAGGCGCTCGACGGCTGGTATACCGCCAAAGAGGGCGGCGAGCGCGTGACGCAGGACACGGTCTTCACCGAATCCGAGATCACGCTCTATGCCCACTGGAGAGACTATCAGTATCAGGTCGAATTTAACGTTCGATACAGCGACAAGAGCAGCGTGACCGGCGAGATGGCCACCGTGGCCGTCCCGTTCGGCGTGGACTACAAACTGCCTGCCTGCACGTTCCAGCGCGAGGGCTACAAGTTTGCCGGCTGGAGCGAGTCGTCTTATGGCACGACGGTCAAGTATGCCGATCAGGCGACCATCCACCGTGATTTTGAAGACGACGACTGGGGCGACGGCAGCGAAGACAACGAGATCTACAAGCTCTATGCCGTCTGGACGAAGGATGTTTTCGGCATCGCGTTTGACGCGGTAGCAGCCGCGCTGCCGGCCGACGGCACCATCCGCACCGCGGATGCGCTCACGCTGCCCACGAGCGGTGACGGCTATACGATCACCTATACCAGCAGCGCCCCGGCGGTGCTGGCTGCCGACGGCACGGTCACGCTGCCGGCCTCCGGCGTGCAGACCGTGACGCTCACCGCCACGGTTACGGACACCGACGGCACGGTAAAGGCGCGCGACTATACGCTCACGGTCTATTCGGCTGCGGCCGCCGCGGCCGAGGCGCGCCTTGCGCAGGCGGCGCAGACGCTGGGCAAAACGTTTGAGCCGGCCTACGGCAAGGATACGAACGCGGCCGACGCCCTTGCCGCGCTGCTGGCGTCCAAGGGCTACGACGATGTGACCGTCACGGTCAAGGCCGCCGCGGGCGACGCGAAGGCCTCCATTGACGCCGACGGCACGATCCATTATTACTTCGATGCCGGCATGAGCAGCCGCAGCAGCTATTTCTACGCGACGTTTGTCCTCAGTCTGGACGGCGCCAGCGTGGAAAAAGAAGTCTATGTGCACATCACCTGGGATCTGGCGCGCGCGCAGGCCGTGCTGCAGGCGGAGCTGGATCGCATCACGCTCCCGACCGAGCCGGTCACGTCTCTGACGCTGCCGCGCTACCCGGTCAAGGAAGGCATCGACCCGTCGCAGGTCGATTACAGCAAGTACGAAAACTTCAACACCTGGGCGACCGTCACCTGGACGAGCGCCAACGACCAGATCGTCAAGGTCGGCTCGGCACCCTACACGCCGTACTACGCGCCCTACGCCACGACGCTCACCCGCACCGCGGCAGACCAGCAGGTGACGCTCACGGCGTCCATCGTCTGCAACAGCATTGAGGGACTGACGCTGACGAAGGCCTTTACCGTGACGGTGGCCGCCTCGCAGGAATCGCAGGCGACGCTGCGCGAGCAGCTTCAGGCCAAGCTCGACGCGGGCTTTGCCGCCTATGGCGGCCTGCGCGATGCCGTGACCGGTGAGCCCCTGGAAGAGCGCGACGGCAAGTACATCGCAGCCAACGACATCCACTTCCCGAACACGCGCGATTTCGGCGTGGACGGCAAGTATACCCCGGTCATCATCACGAGCAGCGATGCGGACACCATCGTGCCCCCCGGCGTGAACAACGCCGCGCGCGTGGAGGTCTACCGTCCGCTGCCCGGCGAGGCGGCAAAGGACGTCACCGTCACCGTGACGATCAAGGATAAGGAGACCGGTATCTCCGTCTCGCGCGATTTTGTCATCGCCGTCCAGCCGCTCACGCAGCAGGAGATCGACGCGGAGCTTGCGCTCATGGCCGAGGTCAAGGCGCATTACTTTGACGGTATCCGCAATGGCAATCCCGATCCCGAGCACATTACCGGCAACCTGCACGCCTTCCGCGAGGCGTATCTGGACGCCGACGGCCAGCTCGTCTGGGTGTACGACATTGACGATCAGGCCAACCACGGCATTGTCCCCTCGGAGCTGCCGGGCTGGCAGGCCAGCGAGCGGTGGCGCCTGTTCCGCTCGACGAATCCGGCCGTCATCAGCCACGAAAACCTGCTCGTAACGCGCGCGACGGAGCATAAGGCCGTCACGATTGTCAGCGAGCTCTCGAGCGAGACGCTCGGCAAGTACGCCGCGCGTTACCCGGACAACGCCGATTTCCAGGCGCTGAGCCATCAGGCCGTTTCCGCGCGCCTGATCGTGCGCGGCACCGCACCCACGAGCGACGAGCCGCAGGTCACGACCAGCACCGTCACCTTCCAACTGCACACGGACACCGAAATGTGGATCCAGCCGACCATCGTTTACGATCAGCCCGAGGGCACGACGGCGATGGATGTGTTCCGGCAGGTGCTCACGGCCAACGGCTACACCTATGAGGCGAAGGGCAGCTATGTGCAGGCCGTCATCAAGCCCGACGGCACGAAAGTGGCCGAATTCAGCAAGGGGCCGAATTCCGGCTGGGTCTTCCGCGTCAACGGGGAGTTCCCGGACGTTGCCATGAGCGATTACCAGCTCTCGGACGGCGACGTGATCGAGGTGCTCTTCATTGCCAACTATATGGACGAGCCGGGGCTGTTCCTGCCGTTTACCGATGTAAACAACCACTGGGCGTACAGCGCGATCAAGCGCGTGTATAACCGCGGCCTCATGCTTGGCGTGAGCGACACGCGCTTTGCGCCGAACCAGGCGCTCAGCCGCGCCATGCTCGTGACCGTCCTCTACCGCTTGGCGGACGAACCGGATGTGACGGCGGATAACCCGTTCACGGACGTTCCGGCCGGTCAGTGGTACACGAACGCCGTGATCTGGGCGGCGGCCAACGGCATCGTCAGCGGCTTCGGCGACGGCACGTTCCGGCCAAACGCGCTGGCCACGCGCGCACAGGCAGCGGTCATGCTGTGCGGGTACGCGAAGCTTGCCGGACGCGACACGACGCAGCGCGCGGATCTGTCCGCGTATGCGGACGCGGCGGAGATCCCGTCCTGGGCGCTGGCGGAGATGCAGTGGGCGAACGCCGCACAGCTCATCCGCGGCCGCAGCGACACGATCCTTGCCCCGAACGCCGGGACGACCCGTGCCGAGATGGCCAAGATTCTCAGCACATTCATCGGCAAATAACACACAAAACAGCAGCACCCCCGAACTTCGGTTCGGGGGTGTTTCGACTGCCGGAAAACCGCAGGGGTTTTCCGACAAAAGGCTTGCAGTCTGCTGCGCG
>ERZ773181.2658-NODE-2658-length-11433-cov-3.525400_pt1 | contig 11433 bp, 9 predicted proteins | sample MGYA00581001_ERZ773181 | MGnify/ENA primary metagenome ERZ773181 (study PRJEB29015, sample SAMEA2737780) | human gut metagenome | biome: human gut; feature: human-associated habitat; material: faeces | place: China | collected 2012 ... | reverse complement strand
GTATATACCCGCCATTTTTTTTACAGAATTTGAAGTAAGAAGGCGCTATATGAAAGAACTAAGTATTTTTATTGATGAGTCTGGGGATTTTGGTGAATATGATTATCATTCTCCTTGGTATATAGTTACAATGGTATTTCATGAACAAGAAGCATCCATTCAAGAGCCAATGGAATATTTAAATAGAGAATTATCACTTTTGGGATTAGAAAATCATTGTATACATACAGGCCCTATTATTCGAAAAGAGGAAGAATACTCTGAAATGGATTATATAGAACGTAGAAAGATATTTAATAAGATGGTTACGTTTATGAGACAGAGTGGGGTAAAATATAAAGCTTTCCATATAGAGAAAAAGCATATTGAAGATATTGTTGAAGCAACGGGTAAACTTTCAAAGCAAATATCTGTTTTTATTAGGGAGCACTATGACTTCTTGCTTTCGTTCGACTTGGTTAAAATATACTATGATAATGGACAAGTAGAGTTAAACAAAATATTATCGACCTTGTTTAATGCATTTTTGCCAAGAGTGGAGTTTCGAAAAGTAAAACCATCGGATTATAGGTTGTTTCAGGTGGCTGATATGATATGCACTTTTGAACTGTTAAAGCTAAAAATACAGAATCATTCCTTTTCGAAATCAGAGCAAATATTCTTTGGCTCAGTAAATGATTTAAAGAGAAACTACTTGAAGATTGTCAAAAGACAGGATATTGATCATTAGGCAATAACTCCAGTGAATTCAACGATTCACTGGAGTTATTTTTACCATCCCTTAATCTGTTTAATCTGTTCTGCCCGTTCGGGATCTCTGTGATACTGCAGCTTGAATTGTATCGTTTCCACCACTTCTTTCCTAGCTTCATCATCCAACTGGTAAAAGGAAGTCAGCAAATTATCCACATCAGGCATACTGTTTTTCCCGAAAAGATACATAAGCGGGTACATGGAATTTTTTAAATACGTTTTTACCCGATTTCCGTCAAGAGCGCCATTCAATCCATTCGGTAATGTAGGATATATTTCTTCTTCTGTGATTGCACCCGAAAAGGGACTGGCAGAGCATATCTCATTCACGTCAATTTCTAATTCATTTGCCAGTCTAAGTGCAAAGTCAAATCGGATATTAGAATCCTTTTGAATAATTGAATAAAGTGTTGTGGCACTGATACCAGTTGCTTTTGCAATCTGGCGGACATTCGTGCCTTTACTGTCTAATATTTCTTTCAATTTCTTACCGTCTCCCATTGAAACCTCCTGTTTTCATAAATTGAAAATTTACGAATTGCATAAATCTAATTATTATCATAGCACAAATACGAAAGACATAAAAGAGTAATTTTCAAAAATAGAATATACGAATATCGTAAAAATATAATTACGAAGTCTTGACAAAAGAAATGTGTAGTGATAATATGAATGTACGAAAATCATACACAAAATAAATACAAGAAATGTAACAAGATTCAAAGTATGGAAGGGAGGACGAATGTATGGCGAATTATCGATATATGATGAGTGCCGATGATGTAGCCCGAGAATTGAATTGTTCCAAATCTCATGCGTACAAGCTGGTAAAAAGCATGAATGAAGAGTTGGCTTCGCAAGGATATATCACAATGGCTGGAAGAATTCCAAGAGCGTATTGGGCGAAAAAAATGTATGGCTACGAATTATCAGTAGGATAGGAAAGGAGAGCAGTATGGCATACAAAGAAAAAGACACAAAGAAATGGACAGCGCAATGGTTTGAAACAAATGCCAGGGGTGAAAAGAAAAAGCGAAGAAAAAGAGGTTTTGAGACAAAGCGAGAAGCTCTTGAGTATGAGCGACAGAAGAAATTGAATAACAGCAGAAGTATGGATATGAAGCTAAGTGAATTTATGGAAGTTTATTTTGAAGATAAGCAGAATGAGCTGAAGGAACGCACCATGAAGAACAAGCGGTATATGATGGAGCAACATATTGTTCCATATTTCGGTAATCAGATGATGAGCGAGATAACCGCAGGGCAGATTATACAATGGCAGAACGAAATGCAGACAAAGGGATTTTCAGAAGCCTATTTGAGAATGATACAAAATCAATTAACCAGCTTATATACTCATGCATCAAAGATTTACGACTTGCACGCAAATCCCTGTAAGAAAGTAAAGAGAATGGGAAGTTCAGATAATCGAAGTCTGGATTTTTGGACGGTAGATGAATATCAGAAATTCATACAGACAATGGAACCAGGCACGAGATACTATCTCATCTTTGAAATCCTCTTCTGGACTGGATGCAGAATCGGAGAACTACTGGCACTTACTCCAAAGGATATTGATTTTGACAGAAATCAGATTAGTATTACAAAGACCTATTATCGAACCGAAAGGCAGGATGTTATTACCGAGCCTAAGACCAAGCAATCTGTCCGTGTTGTAGAGATACCAGAATTCCTAAAGCAAGAGATTAAAGATTTTGTGGATAGGCATTACGGAATGCCGGAGGATGAAAGACTTTTCCCCATTGTACAGGAAGCAGTGCAGCATAAGATGAAACGACAGATGGAGAAAGCCGGAGTAAAGAAAATTCGGGTTCATGATTTGAGACATTCTCATGTAGCGTACTTAATCAATAAAGGTGTTGAGCCTATTTTGATAAAGGAAAGAGTGGGGCATAAGGACATTCGCATCACATTGAATACTTATGGGCACTTATATCCGAACCAACAAAGAAAAGTGGCAGATTTGCTTGATACCGAAAAAGAAAAAAGCCCCAACAGCGGCAACTGTTAGGACTTAAGATAACAGGAAAATCTCTGTTACCTATGTATTTATAACACCAGTATAACAGAGGTTTTCCAGCGTATCAACGAGAAATTTTACGAATGGAGGACATTATGTAATGGAAGAACAGAAAACAGAATTAAAACTGATCAAAATGTCAGAAGTGCAATCACAGGAAATTGAGTGGTTATGGTTTCCCTTTATTCCTTATGGAAAGCTGACAATTATCCAAGGAGACCCGGGTGATGGAAAGACAACCCTGGTATTGAACATTGCAGCCAAATTGTCTAAGGGAGAAAGATTAGATGAAAATATGAATATTACAGAAACCGTCAATATCATATACCAGACTGCAGAAGATGGGCTTGCAGATACCGTAAAGCCAAGGCTGGAATTAGCAGGAGCAGATTGTGAAAGAATAGCAGTCATTGATGAAAGTGAGAAATCGCTATCCATGATAGATGAAAGGCTGGAAGAAGCTATTGTTAGGACACATGCTAAGTTATTGATTTTAGACCCGATACAAGCCTATCTGGGTGGTGGCATGGATATGAACAGAGCAAATGAAGCAAGGGATATGACGAAGCGATTAGGAGCTTTGGCGGAGAAATACAAATGTGCCATTATTCTTATCGGTCATATGAATAAGGCATCTGGTAATAAGGCGGCTTATAGGGGCATGGGTTCTATTGATTTCTTTGCAGTAGCAAGGAGCGTGTTGTTAGTCGGCAGAGTGGAAGGAGAACCTAATATCAGAGCAGTTGTTCAGATAAAAAATAATTTGGCACAGTTCGGACATCCCAAGGCATTTGAACTGATGGAACGTGGTTTTAAGTGGATGGGAGATTATGAGATTACAGCGGATGAAGTGCTTGGTGGTATTGCCCCAAAAGCAAATAAATTGGAGCAGGCAAAGCGGATGCTTCGGGAACTGGCAGAGACTTCTAATGCGGTACAGAGTAATGAGATTTTTGATATGGCTGAGGAACAGGGGATTTCTAAAAGAACATTGGAAAATGCCAAAAAGGAGCTGTGTATCAGGGCAAGAAAAATCAATGACTCATGGTATTGGGAACTGGATAAGATAAAGCAGATTTAAGGGAAGACCGCAACAATGCAGACTATATAAAATTTGCGGTGACAAACCTTGCAAGGTTGCAAAATTTATAGACCTTGCGTTGTTGCGGTCTTGATGGAAAGGATGGATTGATAGATTGAAAAATGTGCAGATTTCTGAGGAACTATTTTTTGCACTCCTTAAATATCATTTATTGAAAATGGATGATGTTTTACCGGAGATAAAGAAAGGTTTGGAAGAAAAATTGGAAGCTATGGTCAGGCGGGATTTATATACAAAATACAAGACTGCTCCAACCGAGGAAGAAAGAGAAAAAGCAAGGCAGGAATATCTGAAAAAGGTGGGAATGCACCGGAGTTTCCGCTGGTAAACTTTTCCTTCAGTGTGTAGGACTGGAGCGTGACACGCTCCTGTAAATACGATTAAAGAGAAAGCAGTGTGAGGGAACAAATGGCAGGAACCGGACTTCTCTCACAAGCCCTCGGCGTTTGAGAGCGAAATACACCCATCGCACAAATCTTCGATTTGTACTCTGTGTATTTCGCCCTTGCAGGGGGCTGACATTCGCAATCCGCTATGCTACTTGCTCATGAACGCAGCTGCTTCGCAGTACAGCGAAAGAGCATCGCTGTATAAGCATTTACAATGCTTACCTGCGTTCAAATGCTGTCGCATTTGTGCCCATGTCGGATACGGCAATGAGTTCGTAAACGGACACCTATGTGTCCACTCACAATGGCGTAATCACCATCATTTTTCAAAGAAAGGGGGCAATATCTATTGTAAGAAATTCATTTATACAGATGTCAAAATTGACAAATTTAAAAGGCAGGATTAACTATATCTCCAGTCACGCAAGGCAGGAAAATTTGTACGCAGTTTATGAAACAACTGACCGTAAGTTTTGGACGGAACTTGCCAAGTGTAATCAGGAGGAGTTTAAGAAAAGCGGAACGGAAGGCAAGTGCATTGAAGCAAGGGAACTGATCATTGCACTGCCGGAAAGCTTTGTGGATTATGAGCCGGACAGGCTGCTGAAACTTTTTACGGAACACTTCAAACAAAATTACGGTGTGGAGTGTATCGCTGCTTTGCACCATAACAAACGCAAGACCAATTATCATATCCATCTTATCTTTTCGGAGCGAAAGTTGCTTGATGAGCCGGTGGAGAAGATTGCCACAAGGAATATGTTTTATGATGAAAACGGAAAGCATGTACGAACCAAAAAAGAGATACTGGATCAAGTAGGACAGCTTCGGTGTGGCTGTAAAATCATTCCCAAGGGCGAGGTATATGAGCGGAACGTATTTACCATAAAAGACAGCCGGTTTAAGAGCGACGTTTTCCTTGATGAAGTAAAACGCTCCTATACAGATCTTATCAATATTTATGTGCGGGATGATAAGGAGAAGCTGAAAGTATTCGATAAGAATGGTGTGTATCTGCCAATGAAGAAAATTGGAAAAAACAATCCCAAAGCAGAGCAGATTGAAGAGAATAATCGGGTTCGTACCATGTGGAACCAGACGGTGGACAGGGCATTGGTCAGCGGTGTGCCGGAGGAACAGATTTTAGAAGTGAAACAGAGTGAAATCGGACAGACAGCAAAAGCGTCTATTCAGAAGTCAGGGAGAAATCCGGCACTGTTTAAAAGCCTGATTATGACGGCTATATATGCTTTGGAGCTTCTGATTAGTAAGGTGTTTAAAACAGCTTTGGAAAAGGCTGATAAGGTGACGGAAGGGGGTGTAAAGTCAGAGCCTGAGCAGATGAAAGTTCGGGCAGTCAATGAGCTTGTGATGGCGAAAAGTGAACCGATACCGGAAATGCCGAAGAAGTCCAAACCTGCTTCCAACTATCCAAGGCTTGCAGATATTTATAGCAAGTTGGGGAAGCAGAACAAAGCCATTTGTCAAAGGGAGCAACAGCTTGCAAGTGTTGAGAAGGAGATTGCCGGAACAAAAGGGATTTTCAAGGGAAAACAGCGTAAGGAGTTGCAGGAGCAGGCAGAACAGTTAATGATACAGATAGCCAATATCAAACAGTATTTGTCAAGTATCGTGCAGAGTTATGGCTATAACAATGTAAAGGAGTTCTTGGCTGAATACCATACCTGTAAAGCTGAATACTGCGATTATCAGTCTGCAGTTGCAAGGTGGGAACAGCAGGCCGGAAATAAGGCAGAGTCGGACAGCTTAAAGGCAAGGCTTCAAAGAAAGGCGCAAGAAGTAAAGGAACGAGAAAACAACAGACAGAGCCAGCATTACCGGAGCGATAGAGGTGGCAGATAGGAAAATATATAATCATATTGACAAACAAGACCACAAGTGATAGTCTCTAAATAAGACTACTGCTTGTGGTCTACTGGCTTTAGGAGGATACATATATGGATATTCAATTAGGTGTTATTGAGGCAAGATATGCAGATATGATTTGGGAGCATGAACCAGTTACTTCATCGGAACTGGTAAAGATGACGGCAGTGGAGTTTAACTGGAAGCGTACAACTGCACACAATGTTTTGAGAAGATTGATTGATAAGGGATTGTTTCAGAATGAAAACGGACTGGTAACAGCCGTAATATCCAGAGAGAATTTTTATGCCAGACAGAGCAGACAGTATGTAGAAGACACCTTTGCGGGTTCTCTTCCGGCATTTATTGCTGCATTTACGCAGGATGCAAAACTGACACCGGAAGAAGCTGAGGCAATCCGTAAGATGATTAATCAGGCGGAGGAAAAGTGAGTATGGGAGAAATTTTTTTAAAACTGCTGAATCTGAGCATCACAGCCAGTTGGTTGATTTTGGCAGTATTATGCATTCGTCTTATATTCAGGAAAATACCTAAGTGGATTACCTGTTTATTATGGGGTGTGGTAGCAATCAGACTGATATTTCCGTTTTCCATAGAAAGTGGATTTAGTCTGCAACCAAGTGCAGAGCCTATCAGAACCAGTACCATGGTAGAGGGAGAACTGATACCTTATGTGCCGTCCGTAGACAGTAACATAGGTGTTGTAGAAAATACTGTAAATCCTTTATTGGCAGAAGCCTTTGCATATCAGGAAACAGAAAGTGTGGCTCCATTACAGATAGCGACAGGAATCGCAGGAAGTGTCTGGCTGTGCGGAATGGTAGTACTTCTTATTTTTGCACTGGTGAGTATGATAAAATTACTTCTATGTGTAAGGGAAGCTGTGTGCTATAAAGAAAACATCTATATTTGTGATACAGTAAAGTCCCCCTTTATTTTGGGAATTATCAAGCCAAGGATTTATCTTTCTTCTGCTATAAATGAGGAGAAAATGGATTTCATTCTTGCACATGAAAGGGCGCATTTACGAAGAAAAGATCATTTGTGGAAGCCTTTTGGATACCTGCTTTTGTGCATCTATTGGTTCAATCCTTTGTGCTGGATTGCCTATATTATGTTGTGCAAGGATATTGAACTGGCTTGTGATGAAAAAGTAATTAAGGATATGAGTTTTGGGGATAAGAAGGAGTATTCGAGAGTATTGTTGTCCTGTGCTACACAGAGACGTTTGGTTTCGGTATGTCCCTTGGCTTTTGGAGAAGTGGGAGTGAAGGAAAGAGTGAAAACCGTATTGAATTATAAGAGACCGGCATTTTGGATTACCATACTGGCTATTATAGTATGTATTATTGTTGCGATTTGCTTTCTGACGAATCCACAAAAAGAATACTCTGTTAGAATTACAATCCCGGCAAGTAGTACAGAAGAAATTGTTTATCAGGAAGATTTTTTCTACTCAGGAGAAGAAATATCTCCAACCAGTAATAAGATTACCATTTCTCTAAGTGAGGGGATGGGAGATACAGAAGTGGTATTAAAACCGATAGAAGTCAAGGAAGAGAATGTCTATGAACCGATCTATATTACCCACGGCATGCCTGTTAAATTGGATGTGGAGAAGGGTGCATGGTATAAAATCGGTGTAAATATGCAGAATCCCACAGCAGAGGATATTGATGTTTATGTTACGGTTCGCGGTGTAGAGGTGAGAATTGAATCTAAAACAAAGGGTGAGAATGATTCCAATGGAGAAAGTGCTGAAGAGCAGAATTCAGTAACACCTCAGAATTTGGAAAGACCACAAGAACCGGATGCGAATGAGGACGAGGTCTATGAAGAATTGAACCGGGTGGTTAGTACCATTGGTTTGGAGAATGCTTATCCATGGAATAATACAGTAGAGTTTAAACCGAATGCGGATGTTCTCATTAAAATGGCAAGTGATGGGTCGGGTCGGTTTGAGATTTATGGTATTTTGAGTGAAAAATATGGAAGCTACGGGCTTTTGCTGAATGATTGGATAGGTGGAGAGCAGAATTGGAACTTTGCCCTTGTTCCCTGGTATTATTCAGGGAATCCTTCGGAACAGCCCATTTTAGAATCAGACGGGAAGGGAAGATACATTTTTGCATATGTGTATGATTACGATGATGTCCCATTGTGGCATGAGTGCGTTTTGGATTGTGGATATGATACCGGGCATATGGAGTTAATTCCCGAGAATGAATATCGTGCCATGTTGTTGGAAGAAGAGCAGACAGCATTACCTTTTGAAAGTCAAGGAGAAAATGGTAATAATCCAGAAGAAAAACCTATAGCCCAAACTGCTATGGTAGATACTTCTAAAGTTTTCAGTATTGTAGTGACAAACGGGAATACGGGAGAACAGATAACACTTACTGCAGAAACTTCTGCATATAATGATTTAATCAAACTCTATTCGCAGTTGGATTTTACAGCAGAATGTGCAGAAAATGCAAGGGTTGGTTATCAATATAGCATGAAACTGCAGGATGCAGAGGAAAATAAATTGCAGTCGGTAACGCCCTATAAGGATGGTTTGACAGTTGACAGCTTTTTTTATCAGTACGGTCTTGCAGACAATGGGGCAGATGCTTCGTTAAGACTAATGGAGTATTTGGAGCACATTTTCTATCCGGAGAAAACATCAATGGCAATGTCTTTCAACGAAGCTCCAGTGAATACTTTGCCGGATGTGACTATGATAATGATCAAATATAAAAATTATGAGGGAGATATTGAAATTATTAATGGAAGTGACGGTGAACTTCAAACAGGTGAATGGTTTTGCATTCAGAAGTGGGAGGAGGGATCTTGGCATCGGGTAGATGAACTGATAGACGGAATATGGAAAGAGGTTGCCTATCGTCTTCCGGCTGGAGAAACAGCAGTTTTGCAGACCAGTTGGAAAACGTTGTTTGGGGAATTGCCGCCCGGCAAGTACCGTATTATAAAAAAAGTATATGTAGAGGCGGCTGATAGAACGGATATACACTATCTGGCAGCAGAGTTTGAAATTAACAAAAATAATTAGTTGTTTTGTATGAACTGGTGGCTTTTTGGTAAGCATTCTGTAAACTGATATTAAGTGCAAAATGTATATTAACTAGTCAGGAGCAAGTATTCCGGTGCCAAAACGGTGCCAAGAAACCATGCAAATAAAAATAGACCATGTAAAATCAACGAAACTATGCAGATTTCAGCCATAAAAAGCATAGAAAATATGTTGAAAAATGCTATTCAGATAACGTGAGGGTGGTAGAACTGTAGGTTCAGGCCGTGTTGCTACAATCATCGAGTAATTAAATATTATTCAGTAAATTTAAGGCTCCCAGGGTTTTCCTTGGGAGCCTTTTTTGCATTAAAGTGGGAAACTGTAGCTGCCGGGATCTGGATCGGCGGTTGCAGGAGAGGAAAACTGTAGCTGTCGGAGTCTAGGATAACCGTCATGGAACTGAGAAATCGCGGGCAAGAGGCCACTCGACGGAACGTAGAATCCGCACAAATTCACCATATTCTACGCTGCGTGTGTGTGAAAGCCGTGGGAGCGGGGACATAATGAGACCAGAAAGGAGGAAGACATGGACCAGATTAAGACAGGAAAATTTATTGCAGATGAGAGAAAGAAAAAGGGTTACACGCAGAGACAGCTGGCAGAGCAGCTGGGAATCAGTGATAAGACGATCTCAAAATGGGAGCGCGGAAATGGTTTCCCGGAGATTTCACTGCTGCTGCCGTTATGTAACGAACTGGATCTATCTGTAAACGAATTGCTGACAGGAGAACGGATTTCCGAGACAGAGTATCGGGAGAAAGCGGAGGAGAATATGGTGAATTTAGTGAAAGAAGCACAGGAAAGCAAGAAGAAAATTATTTTATCCGGAATGGTATCGGCGCTCGTGATTATTGCAGCTACGCCAATGTTTGTGGTAGCGGGAGCATTTCCGATGGAGGACTGGATGCGGATTGCGCTGATTGCAGTCGGCATAGTTGTCATTGTGATCGGCATTGCGATTGCATGCATTCTTGATCGTGATGCAGGAGCTTATGAGTGTCCGGAGTGTAAGACGCGATTTGTGCCTGAGATGGGTGCTTATGTTATGGGACCGCACACGCTGACCAGAAGGAAGCTGGTATGCCCGCATTGCGGAGCGCACCGGTACTGTAAAAAGGTGTTGACGAGATAAAAAATATATCTGAAAATATAGGTAGAAACCTAAAGAAGGTACGCCTATGATTACATTAAATGATTATCTCTATTCTGGAGACACCGTCTTAAAGATTTTGAAAAAATACACCGAAGACCTGCGGCAGTCCGCAGTGCAGACCGGGAATGAAGTGGATGTCAGGCACTGTGAATTTCTGTCGCAGATTATGGAATTGCTCGAGCACAATGATTTCCTGACGGCGCAGTCGCAGAAGATCCGGGAATTCTATAAATATATGGCGCGGGAATATCCTTATCTGTCCTTTACATTCAAAGGGCGGATCAAGTCTTTGATCCGTGCGGAGTCGAAGTTCAACGGTTATGTTGTGGAGTACATCTATGATTACTATACGAAGAACGGAACGTATCCGCCGGTGTCGGAATTGCAGGAACGCTTGAACTGCTTCCGGGATCTGATTGCGTACCGGATTGTCATCTCCATGCCGAAGTGCCATCTTAAGAATCCGGAGGACGGAGAGCGGGAGGAGATCCGTTATCTGTATGAGATTGCCAATGTGCTTAAGGGATTTCTGGAGGAGCGCGGGTTTACGGCGGAGTCCGCCGGAGGTGTGAAGGAGAGCGACTCCCTGCTGCTTTCGGATGCGGTGCGCCCGTATTACCGCGATTATATCGCGCATGTGGACCCGGACGGCTACCGCTCCCTGCATATTACATTCTTTGATAACAGCGCGAAGTGCTACATGGAAATGCAGCTTCGGACGAAACGGATGGACGATATTGCAGAGATCGGATCCGCCAATCACCTGGGGTATGAGAAAAAGCAGGAGAGCGACCGGGCGAGAAGGGATGCCATCCCTGAGGGGGAATGTGTCTACTTTGATGAAGCCTACGAGCGCTGCCGGAGACTGCACGAACTGGAGCTTGCGAAGCTGGACGTCAATATGTTTGCGGCAATCGACAACAGCCTCATCAATGACGGGTGCGGGCTGTACCGTGGCCGGCTGATTCTTCCGTATGAGCACCTGCCGCATTGGTTGTGGAAAGATCCATCAGACCATCTTTTAAGGGACTC
>ERZ773181.2652-NODE-2652-length-11448-cov-4.451593_pt1 | contig 11448 bp, 11 predicted proteins | sample MGYA00581001_ERZ773181 | MGnify/ENA primary metagenome ERZ773181 (study PRJEB29015, sample SAMEA2737780) | human gut metagenome | biome: human gut; feature: human-associated habitat; material: faeces | place: China | collected 2012 ... | reverse complement strand
GGGTTGGTCTTTTCGCAATAGTGCGCCTCATGGCCGCAGATATTTTCTGCCGCCACCTCGCCCATGGCGGAGGCGGTATGCGCCAGCTGTGCATGGCCAAACACGCAGTCACCGATGGCGTATACGCCGGAAACGCTGGTCTCCATCTTATCGTTGACGAGAATACGACCCTTATCGTTGTCGATCTTGCCGGCGGCCAGATCCAGCGCGGCGGTGTTGGCCTTGCGGCCGATGGCCACCAGCACCTTCTCCGCCTCGAAGCTGACGGTGTTGCCGGACTTATCCTTGCAGACCACCTTCGCGCCCACGGGGCTGTCCTCCACGGACTGCACGGGGCACTCCAGATGGAACTCCATGCCCATTTTCTTCATGTGGGCCACCCCGATCTTCGTCAGATCGCCGTCCAGCATAGGCAGCATATGGTCCATGGCCTCCACCACGGTGATCTTCGTGCCGAAGGCCGCGTAGGCGCAGGCCAGCTCCAGGCCGATGACGCCGCCGCCGATGACCACCATGGTCGCGGGCAGCTTGTCCAGCGACAGCGCGCCGGTGGAGTCGATGCAGTTGGGGTTCTCCTTCAGACCGGGGATAGGCGGCTGGGCATTGACGGAGCCGGTGGCCACGATGATGGCATCGGCGGTCATGCTCTCCTTGCTGCCGTCGGGCTTGGTGACCTCAAGCTGCTTTTCGCCGGTGAACTTGGCGGTGCCGTCCACCTTCTTGACCTTGTTCAGCTTCAGCAGGCCGGCCACACCGCTGGTGAGCTGCTTGCTGATGGCGTTCTTATGGGCGATGACCTGGGGGAAGTTGACCTTGACGCCCTCTACCTCCACGCCGATTTCCTTACCCTGGGTCTTGATCTGCTCCACCAGCTCGGCGGAATGCAGCAGGCACTTGGTGGGAATGCAGCCCACATTCAGGCAGGTGCCGCCCAGGTACTGCTTCTCCACAACGGTGACCTCCGCACCCAGCTGCGCGGCGCGGATAGCAGCCACATAGCCACCGGGGCCGCCGCCGATGACGATGACGGACTTTTTGCCGCCGGCAGGGGCAGCGGCAGGCGCCGCCGGAGCCTGGGGCACGGCCGCCGCCACAGCGGCAGGTACTGCACCGGGCACAGCCTCGCCGGCCTGGCCGATCCAGGCCAGGGTGCCCTTGACGGGAATGTCGTCACCCTCCTGAGCCACGAGCTTCAGCATAACGCCGTCCTGCTCGCTGGTCAGCTCGTTGGTCAGCTTGTCGGTGGTGATCTCCGCCACCACCTCGCCGGCCTTCACGGTATCGCCCTCGTGCTTGAGCCACTTGGAAAGAGTACCCTCCTCCATAGTCAGGCCCAGCTGGGGCATTTTCAGTTCATAAGCCATATTCTAATCCTCCCCGCTTACAGGATGATGCTCATGGGCTTCTCCAGCAGATCCCGGAGAGCCATCACGAACTTGGCGGCCACGGCGCCGTCGATGAGGCGGTGGTCATAGGTAAAGGACAGCCGCATGACCTGGTGCTTGGAGATGTTGCCCTCGTCGTCCATCACCAGCTCGTCCTCCACGGCGCACACACCCAAAATGGCGGCGTCGGGCTGGTTGACGATGGGTGTGAAGGTCTCAATGCCGAACATACCCAGGTTTGAAACAGAGAAGGTGGAGCCCTTGTACTCGTCCGGGGTCAGCTTGTTGCTCTTGGCCCGGGAGGCCAGATCCTTGGCGGCGGCGGAGAGGGCGTCCAGACCCATGCGGTCGGCGTCGCGGATCACGGGAACGATCAGCCCCGCGTCCAGAGCCACTGCCATACCCAGATTTACATGGGCCCGCTGGATAACCTGGTCGCCGTCCAGGCTCACCAGCACCTCCGGGTGCTGGCGCAGGCACTTGGCCGTGGCCTTGAGGATCAGATCGTTGACAGAATACTTGTTGCCCGTCTCGCCCAGGAGCATCTTGCGGAACTTCATCAGCTCCGTAACATCCACCTTGGTGTTCTGGGTAACAGGGGGGATCTCCGTGTGGGACTGCAGCATACGCTGGGCCACCACCTTGCGCATACCCGCCAGCTTGGAGACGGTGTCGCCCTCCATCAGCTCCAGCCCGGTCTTGCTCACGGGCTTGGCGGCGGGGGCGGGCTCGGCAGCCACAGGTGCCGCGGCCTTAGGAGCCTTGGCGGCAGCCAGCACATCCTGCTGGCGGATACGGGCGCTGGGACCGCTGCCTACGATACCGCTGACATCCACGCCCAGCTTGGCCGCCGTCTTGCGGGCCAGGGGGGAGATGCGGATACGGGCGCCGCCTGCGGCCACGGGAGCGGGCACAGGGGCGGCGGCGGGTGCGGCGGGAGCAGCCGGGGCGGCAGGCTTATCGCCTACGGCCTCGCCGGGCTGGCCCACATAGCACAGCAGGCCCTTCACGGGTACATCCTCGCCCTCCTGGGCTACGATCTTCAGCAGAACGCCGTCATGCTCGCTGGTGACCTCATTGGTCAGCTTGTCGGTGGTGATCTCCAGCAGCACATCGCCGGTCTTTACGGCATCGCCCTCATGCTTGATCCACTGAGAGACAGTGCCCTCCTCCATGGTCAGGCCCAACTGGGGCATACATACTTCAAAAGCCATAGTTCTCCCTCCTTACTTGTTCAGCACGCGCTTTACCGCGGCCACGATATCCTCCGGGTGGGGGAAGTTCTTGTCCTCCAGCACGGGGCTGAAGGGGGAGCAGATGTTCAGGCCGCAGACACGCTCCACCGGAGCGTCCAGCTCGTCGAACAGCTCCTCGCCGATCTGAGCGGAAAGCTCGCCGGCGAAGCTGCCGCGCTTGACCTCCTCGGAGACGATGATGGCATTGTGGGTCTTGGAAACGGTCTTGACAATGGCGTCCCAATCCAGGGGTACCAGAGTGCGCAGGTCCAGCACCTCGGCCTCAATGCCCTCCTGGGCCAGCTTGGCGGCAGCCTCCAGGGAGAAGTTTACCTCGCGGCTCCAGGTGATGATGGAAATATCCTTGCCCTCCCGCTTCACAGCGGCCTGGCCCAGAGGAATGGTGTACTCCTCCTCGGGGATCTCCTCCTTCTTGGCGTACAGCAGCTTGTGCTCCAGGAAGATAACGGGGTCATCGTCCCGAATGGCGGTTTTCAGCAGGCCCTTGGCATCCGCGGCGGAGCAGGGAGCCACCACCTTCAGGCCGGGGAAGTGGCAGAAGAAGTTCTCCAGCGACTGGGAGTGCTGGCCGGCGTTGCGGCGGCCGGCACCCATGGGGGCCCGCAGGACCATGGGCACATTGCACTGGCCGCCGGTCATGTAGCGGATCTTGGCCGCCTGGTTGAACAGGGGGTCGGCGCACTCGGTGGCGAAGTCGTCATACATCAGCTCCACCACGGGACGCAGGCCGCGCATAGCCGCGCCTACGGCCATGCCTACGAAGCCCTCCTCGGAAATGGGGGTATCAATGACCCGGTTGGGGCCGAACTCCTCCAAAAAGCCCTTGGTAATGGCAAACACATTGCCCATAACGGCCATGTCCTCGCCCATGATAAAGACATTTTTGTCCCGGAGCATCTCCTCGTGCAGGGCCTCACCGATGGCCTTGCTGACAGTAATCTTTTTCATCGTGCCACACACCTTTCATTGTCGCTCACATACATATCGTCCAGCACCGTGGCGGGATCGGGATACTCAGACTCATCGGCAAACTTAACGGCCTCGGTCATCTCGGCATCCGCCGCTGCGGTGATCTCGTCCAGCTCCTCCTGGGTAGCACCCAAGGCCAGCAGACGCTTGCCCAGCTTCATGATGCCGTCGTTCTCCAGGGCGTGCTCCATGTACTCCTTGGGACGGTACACGGCGGGGTCGCCGCAGTAATGGCCCTGATAGCGGTACACGGTGGCCTCCACCAAATAGGGGCCCTTGCCACTGCGGGCATGCTCCATGGCCTTCTGCATGGCCTCGTAAACCTCCGTGGGGTTGGTGCCGTCCACGATGGCATATGGCACGCCGTAAGCCTCAGCACGGCTGGCCAGATGGGAGGTGTTGGTGACCCGGTGGATCTCGGTGGACACGCCGTAGCAGTTATTTTCAATGAACCACACCAGGGGAAGCTGCCATGCGGCGGCCATATTCAGGGACTCGTGGAAGCTGCCCTCGTTGGTGGCGCCGTCGCCGAAGCAGCCCACGGTCACCGCGCCGTCGCCCAGGATCTTGGAGGCCAGGGCGCTGCCGGCGGAGATGGGCTGGCCGCCGCCTACGATGCCGTTGGCGCCCAGGTGGTTCATCTTCTCCATATCCGCAATATGCATGGAGCCGCCCTTGCCCTTGCAGTAGCCGGTCTTCTTGCCGAACAGCTCGGCCATAGCCAGCTTGGGGTCAGCGCCCCGGGCAATGGCGTGGCCGTGGCCGCGGTGGGTGGAGGTAAAGTAGTCCAGGGGGCCGATGGCGGCGAAAGCGCCGGCCTCAGCGGCCTCCTGGCCGATGCTCAGATGGATGTTTCCTGCCAGCATACCCTTGGTGAAGCACTCAGCGGCCTTCTCCTCGAAGGTACGGATGCGCACCATCGTGCGGTAGAACTCCAAAAGCTGCTCCTTACTGTACATTTCCTTAGTTTTCTTTTCAGCCAATGTTCTCACACCTTTCTTTAGTTACCCCTTACGCCTGCTTGGGCGCGAACAGGGGCACTTCCAATTCGTCGTCAAATTTTCTTCCCATGACCAGCCCGCCGATTTCGGCGATGATCACATCCACGGTGAGCAGCACCTTGGTGCCCTCCACCAGGTGGCCGCCGTGGGCATTGCCGTAGCGGTCGCTGAGGCTCATGTGTACATGGAGGTTCGTGACCCCCTGGTCATCATGGCAGATGATGCCGCTGCCGGCGGTAAGCTCAATGGGCCCCGTCAGGTGCAGCACCTCGCCGTAGCCGTAGCCGGCCTTCTTGTCCGGCAGCTCCACGGGATTGCAGTAGGCCACACCGTCCAGACTGCCGATGGCGCTGAGGATCACACCGTTGTTGATACCCGCACGGCGGCAAGCCTCGGTGAGGCCCAGCAGCACATCCGTTCCGGGACGCAGCCGCACGGCGATGACCCGGGTGAGATTGCCCTGGGCCATTTCCAGAATGTCATTCATGGTTATTCACTTCCTATTCCGTTAAAGCTCGATTTGCTGCATCGGTTCCGTCAGCGGCAGGACCCGCAGCCCGCTGTCCGCCGCCCCTCGCGGCATACGCCGCGCCATATCCTGCATATGCATCCCGTCGTCCTCCGGAAAGGGGACGTGGTAGACGCACAGCGTATCCGTGTCAAAATGTCCGTGAAACAGGCGGGTATTATAATAAGCCTGGTAAAACAGGGGATTGAGGAACACCGCGTACAGGGGTGTTCCCGCCAGCCGGGAGAAATCCTCGTGGAGATAGTCGCTGTCCGCCGTGAACAGCACCCGCCGCCCGTCAAAGCTCAGCAGATAGCACACATGGGGCACGGACCGGTACTCCTCTCCCAGATGGGGCACCATAAACGCCTGCACCGAAATACCCGGCTCGATCTGTATGGCGGCCCGGTCCGTCCCGCGGCACAGCGGCACACAGGGGATGCCCTCCTGCTGCAGCCACCGGCTGAGCTTCTGCACCGCCGGGGCCTCGTCCTTCGGATAAAACAGGCCCTTCACCCTTCGATGCTCCAAAAGCGCCCGGACCATCTCCGGGTCAAAGTGATCGGGATGGTAGTGGGTGAACAGCAGATAGTCCAGCCGCTCAAAGGGCGGCTCGCCCCGAAGCATGGCCTCCCGGCAGCCGGGGGGCAGGAGGCTGAAGGGATTGTCCTTTCTGCCGAACAGCCCGTCCAGGAGCAGAGCCGTGTCCCGGTATCGGATCAGCACGCCGGCGTTGGCCAGCAGGGTTACGCGGATGGGATAGCGATCCATAGGTTTATTTTTCCTCGCCCACGGTCACATCCATCTTATCCTCGTAATACTTGACCATGGCGATCTGATCCTCGTCGATATGGCCGTTGTCGTTCATCCAGTCCATGACCCGCAGCACCACGTCGGTCATAGGTGTATCCACGCCCATATGGTGGGCAAAGTGCTTGGCATTGAGGATGTCCTTACGGTGAACGGCTACCCGGGCGCCGGGCTCGAAGTCGCGCTTGATGAGCTTGGGCACCTTGTTTTCATACACAGGGCCGCCGGCAAAGCCGCCCCGGGTGGCCTCGAAGGTGGTCTGCAGGTCAATGCCCGCCTTGGCGGCGAAGGCATAGGCCTCGGCGATAACCACCATATAGGCCCCGGCCACCATGTTGTTCACCAGCTTGGTGACGCTGCCGCTGCCGCTGCCGCCGGTGTAAACGGGATGACCCATGCACTCCAGCAGGGGCTTCACGCTGTCAAACACTTCCTTGTCACCGCCGGTCATAATGGCCAGGGTGCCGGCAATGGCCATGGGATTGCCGCCGCTGATGGGGGAATCCAGCAGGTACATACCCGCCTCTCTGACGGTTTTGTACAGATCCTGGATGATGTCGGGGGCGGTGGAGCTGAGGTCGATGATGATGTTGCCCCGCTTGCCGTAGTGTACGGCGTCCTCCACAGACTTGCGGATAATGGCGTGGGTGGGCAGGATCTGCATGATGATGTCACACTGCTTATAAATATCCGTCTGTTCCTTCACCGGCGTACCGCCTGCGGCGGCGAACTCGTCCAAACGGCTCTGAGCCACATCAAAGCCCAGCACCTCGCAGCCGCTCTTTTTTATCAGATTTTTCGCCATAGGCAGGCCCATGACGCCCAGGCCCAGGAAACCGATCTTCATATACATACATCTCCTTATTAAAATACATATGGAAACTCAACAAACTCCTTAGTTCTTCCGCCGCGTCCCCGCTCCCTTCAAGGGGGCGGGGATCACATTGGAAACAGAAAAGGAGTGATAATGGTGGCAATATTATGTCCTTACTTCTTCAGCAGGGACGGCAGCCAGGTGGTCAGCGGGTCCACATAGGTAATCAGCAGCAGCACCACGACGCTGATGAGCAGCAGGGGCATCAGTGCCTTCAGGGACTTGCTGAGGCTGGTCTCGCCGATCTGGTTGCTCAGCAGCAGGCACAGGCCCACAGGAGGCGTGACCAGGCCGATGCACAGGTTGAAGCTCATGACGATGCCGAACATCAGGGGGTTGATGCCGTACAGGGTCAGCAGGGGCATCAGGATGGGGGTCATCATAATGATGGCGGCATTGGCCTCCATGAGCATACCGATGATGAGGAACAGCAGGTTCAGCAGCAGCAGGATCAGCACCCGGCTCTCGGTGAGGCTGGAGAAGGTGTCCAGCAGCAGGGCCGGCAGGCCGGAGGTGACCACCACATAGCTGGAGGCCTTGGACAGGCCCACCATCACCATGATGGTGGCGGTGGAAACGGACGCCTCCACAAAGGAGGAGGGCAATTCGCTCCACTTGGTATCCTTATAGATAAACAGGCTCACGATCAGGGCGTACACCACGGCCACGGCAGCGGCCTCGGTGGCGGTGAAGATACCGCCGAAGATACCGCCCAAAATGATAATGGGCATCAGCAGCGCCCAGATGCTGCTCTTGAAGGTCTTGGCCACCTCCTTGGCGGGCATCTTCTCGTGGGCGGGGAGGTTATTGCGCTTAGCATATACCAGGGCGTAGCCCATGAGGCACACCACCAGCAGCAGGCCGGGGATCACCGAGCCGATAAACAGCTTGGACACCGACACATTGGTGATGGAGGCGTACACGATCAGGGTAATAGATGGAGGAATGATGGGACCCAAAATGGACGAAATAGACGACACGGCCACGGCGAAGGGAGCGGGATAGCCCTCCTTCTTCATGGCGGGAATGGTCAGGCCGCCAATGGCAGAGGCCGTGGCCACACCGGAGCCGGAGATGGCGCCGAACAGGCCGGAGGCCACCACCGTCACCAGGGCCAGGCTGCCCTTGATGCGCCCGATGAGGGCGTTGGCCACATCAATAAGCTTTCCCGTAATACTGCGGGACATAAGGTTGCCAGCCAAAATGAAGAAGGGAATGGCCAGCAGGGAGGAGGAGTTCATGCCGGCAAAGAGCTTCTGGGGCAGCACCAGCATGGGCAGATCCGCCATGTTCAGGGCTATCAGGGTGCCGATGCCCAGGGCGATAAAGATGGGAATGCCCAGGAAGGACAGAAGCAGCAGCAGAATAAATACGAGCAGTCCTGCGTTCATACGGCGGCGCCTCCTTTCTTTTCATCAGCCAGTTCCTGAATGTTTTTGAGAATGACCTCTACGGAGGTCAGCACCATCAGCGCCGTGCCGATGGGTACACAGGTATAGGGAATGGACATGGGCAGGCCCAGGCCGGCGGAGGTGTTAGGCGCGCCGCTGCGCACCAGCTCCAGGGAGAGGATGAACAGGTATACCAGAAACACCAGGCCCACCGTCGTGGCGCAGATGGTGAAGATCCGGCGCACATGGGGCTTCAGAACGTTGAGCAGAATGTCGATCTGCAGGTGGCTGTTGCGCCGCACAGCAATGGCCGCGGCCATCATCACATTGAAAATGAACAGATAGCGCACCAGCTCCTCGCTCCAGGCCGGGGAATTGTGGAACACATACCGCATGACAACCTGGTAGAACATGATCAGCACCATGGCCGGCACGGACACGGTCAGAATGACCTTCTGGATCTTCTCCAGAATATCCAGAAATTTGGAATACGCTTTGATCACAACAATTCTCCTCCTTTCTTAGCCCTTGGCAGGATCCATGGCGGCGATGCGCTCCACCCAATCGGCAAACTGGGGATAGTTAGTGGCGGCGAAGTCCTTGAAGTGCTCGGCGAAGGCGGCGTTATCCACCTCGATGATGGTCTTGCCCTCGTCCTCCAGCTCCTGCCAGGCCACGGCATCCTTGTCCGCCTGCTGCTCACTGATGGCCCGGCCCGCAAAATCGGCGGCCTCCAGGGTGGCCTTCTGAATGTCGGCGGGCAGGCTCTCGAAGTACTTCTTGTCCATGATCACCACATTGCAGCCGTACACATGGTTGGTCTTGATCCAGTAGTTGCACACCTCATCAAAGGCGTAGTTCACGGAGTCCACCACGGGGTTTTCCTGGCCGTCCACGGTTTTCTGCTGCAGAGCGGTGTAAACCTCGTTCATAGGCACCGGTGTGGGGTTAGCCCCCGCCCACTGCCAGGTCTTCAGATACATCTCCAGGTTGGGAGCCCGGAGCTTGAAGCCCTTGAAGTCGGCAATGGTTTTCAGCTCCTTGGTGGCGCACACCACACGGGGACCGCGGTAGGACGCACCCATGAGCTTGAAGCCGGCGTCATCGCCTACAGCGTCCTTGATCTCCTGGCCCAGGTCGCTGTACCACACATTCATAAAGTGATCGTAGCTGCTGAACATATAAGGCATCGCCTCAATGTTGGCCAGGGGGGTAAAGGTAGCCAGCGTACCGATGGATTCGCACATCACATCGGCCACACCTGCATACATGCCCTCCAGCACCTCCGCCGTGGTGCCCAGCTGGGCGCCGCCGTACAGGTCTACCTGCACCCGGCCATCGGTCAGCTCCTTGATCTTCTGGGCGAACAGAACGCCGGTGTCATAGGCGTTATCGCCCTCGGTGGAGTTCAGCGCCATTTTCCAGCGGTATTCCACCTTCTCGTCGTTCGCGGTGCTTGCACAGCCCGATAACAGGCCCGCCAGCATCAGGCCCGCCAGCACCGCTGCCATCAGCTTTTTCATACGGTTCCTCCTAACTCTCAAAGTTTCTCAAATTCGCTCTCAAAAAGATGGTAATTTGGTCATACCATCTAACCACGATACCAAAATAGCACCTCTTTCGCCCCTCGTCAATCCGCAATAAAAGCCGAATTTTGAGGGAGGGAGTTGTCTATTGTGTATAAAAAAGCTTCAATAAATTTATCGAAACGAAAAAAGAGGGGATATACCCCTTTTCCAGGGGGTATATCCTCCTCTTTTTCTTGTCGGGAAATAAACTCTCAGGCCTCCTCCGGCACAGGAGCCTCCTCCTCGCCGCTGTCCCGGGCGGGATAGCACTGCGCATATTGGGAAACGATGTTCAGGTGTCGGATCATCGCCTCCTGGGCCCCTGCCGCATTGCGGCTCTTTACGGCCATATATATTTCATGGTGGGTCTGCTGGGTCAGCTCCTTGTAGCTGGGCAGGTCCCAAAACCGCATCCGCACATCGGCGATAAGATTATTCACCAGATAAATGGTGGAGGCCAGCATGGCATTGTGGCTGGCCACGGCCAAGGCATCGTGAAACTCCACATCGTGCATATAGTTGGCGGGATCCTCGTCCAGGTTGCGGATGGCCTCGTCCAGGGCGGCCATATCCTCCTCCGTAGCCCGCTCACAGGCCAGGCCCACGATGCCCACCTCGATGACCCGGCGGAACTCATTGAACGGCTCTGTGCCGCCCATCTCATTGGAGCATTCGATCCAGCTGCGGGCCTTCTGAATATAGTCTGCGTCCCGCAGCAGCACCTTGCGGTTGCCCCGGCCGTCGATGGCGCCCAGAAATTCCAAAATAGCCAGGCACTCTCGCAGGGAGCCGCGGCCCACACCCAGCATTTCCGCCAGGTCTCTCTCTGAGGGCATATCCTCGCCTACCCGGATGTGGCCGTCCTCTATGGCCTTGACCAGCGCCTGCATGATCAGCTCCGGCACTCGCGGCGCAATGTTCTGCTGTATTTTCTCGATATGCATGGCCGTCATTCCTTACCCTTTCCGCTTTTGCCATAATGGGGCAACAATCTTCTTATCAGCTTATTCTACACGGAATTTTTACATAAATCAATGGTATGACCAAATTTTGTTTCAGTTTTTTTATGAGACTCACTTTTTCTGCTCTGTGATGTGCCGCGCGATGATATTTTTACCCGCGCTTTGGCATCTATTTCTTTCTTTTGGAGGAGAACACCGGCCTTAGCGAGAACAAAAAGGGAGGTGTATTCCTATGGATCTGATGCACATTTTCACAGGTCCCGGCGGATATGCCGGTTCTGTAAAATCCGGTATGATACAGCAGTGCAGAAGGCGAATTTGTGCAATCTGCATAATTCGTATAGTAGGATATTGTGCGTTATGACATCATTTTGGCGGAATCGACTATTGACTTCAATAACAGGTTTTGTTAGAATTCACTCAACACTTTTGAAGCGAAGGAGGCGGCCAGCATGACCAACACCATGAACAGTAAGATGCATAAGACCATGACCGCCGCCTGCACCGGCGCTGCCTTCTGCTGCGCCTGTGCCGCTTTCCATACTGTCATTCTGTCCGTGCTGGGCGCCATTATTATGGCGTCCATTATTATTTGCATTCTGGTACTGGTACTGCTGGTACTGGTTCTTTCTCCACGCACGCCATTGGCACGGATCGTCGCATGACACGCTGACACGATACAGCAAAGCGGCTCCGCCAACAGGCGGGGCCGCTTTTTTGTATG
>ERZ773181.2633-NODE-2633-length-11485-cov-3.666142_pt1 | contig 11485 bp, 9 predicted proteins | sample MGYA00581001_ERZ773181 | MGnify/ENA primary metagenome ERZ773181 (study PRJEB29015, sample SAMEA2737780) | human gut metagenome | biome: human gut; feature: human-associated habitat; material: faeces | place: China | collected 2012 ... | reverse complement strand
CACCGGCAGATTTGCGCAAATGATACAAAGAAAAGCAATCTATCCCGTATCCCTCCGCCGTTTGGGTGGAGGGATACGGCGTTTTTCGTGCGGCACCTCCTGTTTTTGGGGTGCGAACCGGCTGGGAGAGGGATGATTGCTTCCGGTTCGCATCAGATGATCAGCGCGCCTTCCGGGGCATAGCCGGCTTTTGCGCCGAAGTGCTCGATGCAGGTCTCGTATTTGTTGCCGAGGTAATAAAAGCGCAGGCTGTCTTTTTCTTCGTCCATGATGGCGCGCAGTTTCTGCTGGAGCTGCTTGCACTGCGCGGCGTCGACCAGACATTCAAAGACGGAGTTCTGCACGCGCTGGCCGTAGTTCACGCACTGCTTCGCGATCTGACGCAGGCGTTTCCGGCCGCCGGCGTCCTCGGTATTGACGTCATAGGTGATGAGCACCATCATACGCGGCACCTCATTTCCACAAAAACGGCGGGTATGCGTCCAGATCGTCCCACAGATACCGCGCCAGCAGCAGCGCCTGCATATACGGAACCAGCCCCCAGGGCAGCTTTTCCTGCAGATACGGGTGCGTGATCACCTCCTGCTTGCGCTCCTGCCAGCTTCTGAGAAGCTTTCTGCGCCCATCGTCTGTCATGGTCACCGCTCCGCTCTCAGCCGTCTCAAAATCATCGGGGCCCATGACCTTATTGTTGATAAGGGTCAGGACGAATCGATCCGCCATACATGGCCGCAGCTCTTCCATTATATCCAGGGCAAGGGATGTTCTGCCCGGACGATCCCGATGCATAAAGCCCACATAGGCATCCAGCCCGACGCTCTCCAGCGCCGAGGCGCAATCCCCCGCCAGCAGGCTGTAGGCAAAAGAGAGCATAGCATTGACAGGGTCCGTGGGGGGGCGCCGGTTCCTCCCGTGGAAATAGAAGCTCTCCTTGTTCCGCAGGATCATATCGTCAAAGACATCGAAGTACAGCGTGGCGGCTGCGCCCTCAAGGCCCCGGAGGGAATCCAGCGACTCCGCCTGTATGACCTGCGGCATCAGGTCATAGATCGCCGATGATACATTTCGGAATTTCTCCTCGTCGACGCGCAGCTTGTGGTCCCGTTTCGTTCGCTCGATGCTCCACCGGCCATTAAAAAGCTTGCCCCAGATCATATATTTCGCGATCCGGCAGCTGGCAGCCAAATCATCCGCCAGGCGATACTGCTCCCGGCGCAGCAGCACGTTGCCATTGGTGATCCCAGCCGCCCGGGCCAAAAATCGCCCACCCGGTGTGCAGAAGCTCAAGGCGATGCTCCGCTTGACGCAGGCCCCCATCAGCGCCGGAGAGGCCCCTGCATAAGAAAAGCACAGGATCCCCTCCAAATTGTGCAAAGGGAATCGGCCCAGCTCTTCCCGGTCCCGGCGGACCACAACGTTTTCCCCGTCCAGTGCCAAATACGCATCTTCAGAGGTTACAAACAGCGTATTGAGTAAACGTCTCATACCGTCTCCTCCATATATCGCTCCAAGTAGCTTTTCACCGAGCCGCTGCGCAGCAGCTTAGGCAGGCACAATTCCTTTAATGAGCAGGCATTGCAGGCCTTGGTCGGCTTCACCTTGGGCGTGTATCCCCGCTTATACAGCCGATGCATCTGTAACAGGGTCTCCGTGACCTCCCGGCGGAGCTCCGGGGTGAATGCCACCTCCACCCGCCGCCGCACCTCGCCAAAATACAGGGCGCCCTTGGGTATGTCGCAGCAGAGCATCTCCTCCAGGCACAGGGCCTGGCCGCAGAGCTGCAGCTCATTGGCACGGTCCTCCCGAGGTGAGCCGCGCTTATATTCCACGGGATAGGGCTGAAAAAGCCCCTCCTCATTCCGCAGCGGGACCCCCGCCGCACAGCGCCTGAACTCCACCACATCGCACGCCCCGGATACGCCCAGAGTGCGGGAGGAAACGGCCATGCCCCGCACGACGATCAGTCCCGGCCGCTTTTCCCGCAGCCCGGGATCATGGGCGCGCTCATGCAGGATCTGTCCATCCACCGTCCGGAGATTTTCCGCCCACAGGTTCTCAATATGGATCAGCGCCCACTGTCTGCGGCAGAAGCGAAAGTGCTGGAGCCCGGAAAGCTGGAGATACTCCTCTTCCTTATAGTCCATCTATGATCTCCGGTGTCAGCCCCGGCAGCTCATCCAGGGTGATCTCATAGTCATCCACGCACTGGGGCAGGCCCTCCGCGTTTTTGGGCGTGACATGGACGCTGCGGTGTACCTTGGCCGAGGAATACTGCCCGTCCTTGCAGTTATGCTCCCACCAATAGAGCTTCACCACCTCCATAGAGCCCTCCGGCCGGGCAGAAGACGCATCGTTTACGAACAGCGTCCGCAGACATTCTTTTATGACCGCGGCATCCTCCCGGGTAAAGCCGGTCTTTTCCGCCAGCTGCACATTGATGGCGCCCGTGATCTCGTACAGGCCGAAGCGGACGAAATTTATTGTCCCCATCGTATCTCTCCCGCGCGTTTCTCCCGGCTCTCCATTTAGGCTCTTGGTGATCTTCATTTCTGCAATATCCACAGGCGATATGCTCACCCCCTGGTGAACGGTAACCGGTCCCCGCACGCCAATGGAAACTCCATCCCCTCTTTTGCCATTTGTCGTAAAGGCAAATACTTGGCCAAAGCTGCGCACATCCATCCATTTTTTACACGCCGTTTCTGCATAAGTCTTCCTGTCCTTGATTCCCTTCAGTTCCTTATCCGCCCGCTCTCTTTGACTCTTGCAGTCATCTTTACGGTTGTCATCGGGCTGCAAGAAAATGGCGTGGCCCATATCCTGCATGCGGTTGCGAATTTTTCTTTTAATGCACACAGTTGATATTTCCCCTCGGCCATTCAAGTCGGTCCTGGGACGGTTGCCATCCGTCGGGTCGCCGTTACAGTTGGCGTTGGTCACAGAGATCAGTGCTACAAAGTCGATTTTGTTTTCCAAAGCTGCCATAATTATTCCTCCTCCGTATTGTCGTCCGTCTGGTTTTTGGTAAAGAATGCGTTCCGCTGCAGTTCATAGCCCATCAGGTAAATATCCTCCAGGGGCCGGTTCAGCTCCTCCTCCGGGAATTCACGCAGGATGCCGATGATCTCACCCACAAGCCGCTTATAGCGGGCGGCCTGCCACGGCTCCACACGGCCCAGATAGGCCAGCTGCAGGTGCTGATTGACTCTCTCAAACACCGTAAACGGTCTCCGTTTAAATTCGCTCATGTACTTGATCGCGTTTGTCTGCCTGCCCTCCTGGGTTTTGGAGTAGTAGTCCTCCTCCAGCCGCTCCATAGCCGCCAGGAGCCTGCCGTATTGGAAGCTGCGGTTCTTTTTATCCAGTGCCCAAGCCATTTCGTTCCCTCCCTGTTTTGTGTCATATCTGTATTTCTGCAGCGCCGCGCAGGCCGTCCGCAAAATCCTTCTCCAATTTGCCTTTTCATAGCCCAACGGCGATGAGGCCCGCTGTGTCAGCGCCCGCAGAATGTCCAGCGGAAATATCTCCCCGTCCACCTTACACTGCAGCAGTCTCTGCAAATGCTGCCCCAGAACATTACCGTCCGTTGTCAATTTTTTATCCCGCTCCACGCCAAAGGCGCAGTCCACAATGTCCAGCAGGTTCGGTGCCTGGATGTCAGACTTCTCCGCATACCAGCAGCAGTGTCCGTCCCAGTCCTCCATGCGCCGCAAAAAGGTTTCCAGGCCTATCTCGTTGTAGTAGGTCACCGCCAGCCGCCCGGTGGTGGCCGCGTCAAAGCTCACTAGAACGGCCCTGTCCTCGTTTTTCAGCTGATGGTCCTCCCGGAAACTCAGAAGTGTACCTTGCAGCTGCTTCTTGTAGTCGCTGGGCTTGCGCACCGGCGCAGTCTCTGCTCTCGGCACCCTGCGCATAGGTTGCGGCACCGCCTTCCCCTCCGGGTTCCAGCACAGAAAGGCCCGCGTGCTCGCGCCCTCCCGAATCCCCTGGTCCGCCGTCAGCCACCGCAGCGCACTGTGCGCCTTCTGCGATGCTATATATCCCACCGTAGCCGCCTGCTTTTCATCCGAAAAACGCCCCCGATAGGTAAAACCTTTCCCGTCATTGGCCGAGATCAGCTTCGCCATGTATGGATTAGAAATGATCCCGCACGGGTGCTTTGTAGCGATCAAGTCCTCTTTTCCGCTTACCATGCACAAAGCCTGTCCCCGGTCACAGATCACGCCATAATAGTACTCCTGATAAAGTGAAAACAATCGCTTGTTTTTCCAGCAGGCAGGCTCTTCCTGTTCACATCCATCCACGCGCCATCTGATCAAAAGTTTTATCGTTTTATCCTCGTGCCGCGCTTTTTCTTTTATGACCCCGCAGTTTATCAGGTCAGCAATGATGGTCTCACTCTCCACATAGGCACGCACAGCGCTCAAAATGGGGTGCGAATACGCCGACTCCTCCCATGCACAAAGCTCCCTCAAATATAGTTCATGCGCTTCTTCATTGTCAGGGGCAACATACTTGATTTGGTCGCAAAGTGGATGCGCCGCCAATTTATTTGTGCGCCCCCCGGAATCTTCCGTAACCGGGATAACCGTTCTTCCCTCTTTCTTGGTCAAAAGCCTCGCACCGCGAAATTTCCCTTGTTCATTTAGCCTGATCTCAATATGTGCATTGGCTGTGATGTGTGAAATGGGTGCCAGCGGCTCGTGCCCCTCCCGGTACACCCCCGCCAGGGCGGCGCTGGCGTCGTATGTCTCAATGGCGCGCTGTAAAAGTCCCATTATGTAACCTCCCCAAATTCCCGCAGGCCGGAGAAATTATCCAGCTCGCCTCCAAAGGGTTTTATCTCCATATCCCGGATGGTCTTCTGCACCGGGCACTGCTCCGGCGGCACAAATTCGATCACGCCCTTCTTCATCACCGGGTACCAAAGCCGCACCGTCATCTTCCCCCGTGTGTCCGCCGAATACGCCTCGTCTGCGTAGGTGATGCCGTGGTACATGAGCCCGAAGGCCAGCTGTTCCGTGTCGTCGTAGGCACTTGCCCCCTCGCCGAATACGCACGGCTCCACATAGCCCTGGCACTCCCGCGCGCCCAGGAAAATGTCCCGCCGGCCGCCCTTGCGGATCATCTTTTTGGCGATCTCATGGTGCTTGTTCTCGTTGCGGTCGGCAGCCAGCTCAGGGCGGTTCTCATTCCACTCAAAGTGGGCCCGGACCTGGTAGCAGCAGTCCTTCAGATAGGTATAGTAGCTCAGGTCGTTCTTTTTCTCTCCCCCGCCGTATCGAATTGGGCGGATTCCCTTGGTCTCCATCTGAATGGGCTTCATCACCCGCACCGCGTCTATGACCCAAAGGATGGTGGGCTTCCAGTACACGGAGTGCAATATCCCTTTGAGGGCCTCATAGGTGGGCACCTGGTACGTGCACTTTTCCCCACCCACGCGCATAATGGGGTCAGAAAACAGGGCGTAGTCCCCCGTCACCTGAAACTCCACAATGTTGTCATACTTGGTGTTTTTCACTCTCGCACCTCCCAAAATTCATGTTTCTCCGTCTCTGTCACCAGGCCCACCGTGTCATCATAAAATCCCTCTGCCAGAGCCCGGGCGCAATCATCGCACACGGAGTGCAGCGCCCCTTTCTCCTCCAGCTGCTTTTTTTGATACGGATAGATCCCCACACAGTAGGCGGCTGCCTCCTGCAGCACCGCAGCCCGGTGCTCCGCATCATGCCGGCATCGCTCCCCGCACAGCTCCGCAATGAGCTCCTTTCCCTTGCCGTAGGGCACCAAAACATCCGTGGTGTCCTCCTGAAATACGGAAAAATACCGTCCTGCCGTCTTAAATGCCTGCCGCAGGCAGAACATCTCTGCCCCGGCGCACCCCTCATCGGCATACCGCCGGTTGTCCGCCATCAGGTCAAACAGGCTGGTCCCTTGCTCCTTGATATAATAGGCCTGCTCCCCCTCCGCCATATCCCGGTACACCGCCCGGTAATAGTAGCGGATGGCTTCCTCCGAAAACAGATTGCCGCCAAGCTTCTCCGGCATTCTTTGAAACGCCTCCATCAGCGATAGGGTGGCGTCCTTTCCCCGCCGGATGTCCCGCAGCATACCCAGCTTTTCATCTGCGCAGTTCACCGTGTACACAGGCCGGGGCACTCGGGATTCCCCGCCGCGGTTGCACCGCCCCGCCGCCTGGACGACGCTGTCCATGCCCGCCGTCAGCCGTACCACCGCGTCAAAGGAGATGTCCACCCCCGCCTCGATCACCTGGGTGGCGATGCATAGCACCTTTTCCCGCCGGGCCAGCGCCGTCCGCAAAGCCTCCAGCACATCCCGCCGATTCTGCATGCACATCCCCGCCGACAGGTGAAAGCTCCCATACTCCTTCGATTTTGTCTTTTCCAGCAGATAGGCCGCCTCGCTTTTTTTGTTGCACACCACCAGGAGGCTTTCCGTCATCTCCATCTGTTCGGCTATCCACTCCGGCAGCTCCTCCAACCGTCGGTCCGGAAGCCGGATGAGCTCCGTCCGGTGAAAGGCCGCCCAAAGTGTCTCATCCCGGGGTACCATTTCCTCCGGCTTCTCCCGCAGCGGGTGGGCGGCGCACTCCAGCTCCGGCTGGGTGGCCGAGCACAGCACCACCGTTGCAGCGCACTGTTCGCTTAAAAACTGGACAGCCAGGTTAAACAGCGTCAGCATCTTCGCCGGCACCGTCTGCACCTCGTCTATGACAATGACGCTGCCGCACAGGGCCTGGAAACGCCGTACTGCCGTGGTCTTCCCGGCAAACAGAGTGTCCAGCAGCTGTACCAGTGTGGTGATGATAATGGGTGCCTCCCAGCTCTGCACCAGCAGCTCCCGCTCGTCCAGCTCCTCCCGGGAAAGTCCCGTCTGCACCACATTGGAGTGATGCTCCAAAATCAGCCCATCGTCCCCCACATATTCATGGATGACCCTGGCATTCTGTTCCAGGATCGACAGCAGCGGCGAAACGAAAATCAGCCGGTTTTTATGGTATATCCTGCCGTGAGCCAGGGCGTATCGCAGGGAGCTGAGGGTCTTGCCGCCCCCGGTGGGGACGTTTAGCCGGAAAATGCCCGGCTCCCGGGACGCAAAGGCCCGGCATCGCTCTGAGATGGCATGCCGTGCCTTCTCAACCGGCGTTTCCTGTGGAAACTGCGCCAGCTTTCCCTCCAAATATGCCAGTCTCCCCTCCCAGACCGGGCCCATGTCCTCCGGCCAGGTCCGCAGATGTGGCCCGCTCATAAAGGCCCCCGTGTCATGGCGATCCCCTTCAATCACAGCGGATAGGATCAGCCGCGCCAAAAGGCCTGTTTCAAATGCGTAGTCCCGGTCGTCTCCATAGGCTTCATCCAGCCGGCCCATGATCCCGTCGACTTCCGCCGCCGCCTTTTTAAACCGCGCCCCGATCTCCCGCTCCGGTATCTCGCTCAAAAGGGCCGCTGCAGCGGCTTCATAGGATATGCCCTTCTTTTCACATCTATATGAAAACCCCAGCCGCTGTGCCGGATCCACACAATCAAATAGCCCGTGGTGGGCCCCTATGGCAAAGGCAATCAGCTCGGCGCACACAATCTCCGGAAACGTCGCCCCCTCTCCATGAAAGATCTCCATCATATACCGGCATCCCTGAAAGGTGTGGATCACGCTGCCCCGTCGTCCGGGATCACCTTCCTCCAGATACTGCTGAAATTCCTCGGTGTACTTTCCCATATCGTGCAGCAGACCTGCCAGGTACCCCGTATTCTCCAATCCCACACTCCGCAGGCACTGCCCGGCCCGCTGCGCCGTCCCTATAAGGTGCGCATACACCGTCTGTCGGCTCATCTCTCCGTCAGGCTCCACCCGTTTGTGGGCATAAAACGCCATATGTCTCCCCCCCGCCTCTCTTTTTTTGCAATGGCCCGCCTTAGCCATTTTCCGTTCCGACTTTCACGCTGTGCGCTGTGTAATTCGGCTTTCTATTTTACTATACCTTATTTTTCTCGTTATTTCAACAGCATTCCGCAGTTTATTCCCATTTATTGAAATATATGGTCAATAATTTACATTTTTATCAGAGGGATATGTCTTGTGTTTTTACTTTTATCACATCATTTTGCAGCCGGCGAGTCTCGAAAGGAGCTTTAGGTCGGGCGTGTAAAACGCAAGGGCCTGCCGTCTGTAATTCACAGACAGCAGGCCCTTTCGGTCGCTTGAATAAAAGTTAGATGGTTTTCTTTCCCTTGTTATCTTATGGCGGCTTATTCTTCCTCGAACTTCACAGCCTTGTCAAACAGCTCCTCCACATCCTTGCCGGGCTTCTTGCTCAGCAGGGAGGCTACGATGGCGGCGATCATGCTGGCGGCAAAAGCGGGGATAATCTCATAGATACCCGTACCGGACAGGAACGCCAGCCACAGGCCGTCCACAGCCGCACCCACAATGATGCTGACCACGGCGCCGGCAAAGGTAAACCGCTTCCAAAACAGGCTCAGCATAATAGCCGGGCCGAAGGCCGCGCCAAACACGCCCCAGGCGTTGGACACCAGAGACATAATGGTGCCGGAATTGGGATTGGATGCAATAATCAGTGCCACCACGGAAATGATGAGCACCACGATACGGCCGGCCCACATCATCTCCTTATCGCTGGCCTTACCCTTGCGGAATACAGGCTTATACACATCGCTGGCAAAGGCGCTGGCAGCCATGAGCAGCTGGGAATCCGCCGTGGACATGGATGCCGCCAGCACCGCTGACAGCAGCAGGCCGGAAATCACGCCCGGGAAGATCTTGCGCACCATGGTGATGAACACCAGGGAGTGGCCATTGATAGCTTCGTCATAGCCCAGGAACAGGCGGCCAATAATACCCACCGCAGCGGCAAAGATGACGATGAGTACCGTCCAGGTAATGCCGATCTTGGCGGACTTCTTCAAGCTCTTCTGAGACTCCAGGGACATAAAGCGAATAATGATATGCGGCATGCCGAAGTAACCCAGACCCCAGCCCAAGCCGGAGACAATGTCCTTCCAGCTGCTGAAGGCGTTGAAGTAATCGGGCGTATCCACAGCATGGATGCCCATACCCTGAAGCATAAACAGCGCAAAGATTGGGGCAATGAGCAGTGCGCCCAGCATCAGCATACCCTGGAAAAAGTCCGTCCAACACACGGCAGAAAAACCGCCCAGGAAGGTATAGCCGATGATGATGATGGAGGCAAGATACATCGCCGCCGTCTCGTCCATACCGGTCACAGTGTTAAAGAGGGTGCCGCATGCCTTCACACTGGAGGCGGCGTACACGGTGTAAGCCACCAGGAAGATCACCGCGCAGATGATCTGCAGGGCCTTAGATTTGGACAGGAACCGGTTGGTCAGGTACTGGGGGATGGTGATGGAGTCATTGGCCACAATGGAGAACCGCCGCAGCCGGGGTGCCTCCACGAGCCAGCTGATGGTGTAGCCAATGGCCAGACCCACAGAGATCCACACCTGCCCCACGCCCAGGGCATAGATAGAGGTAGGCAGACCCATGAGTACCCACGCGCTCATGTCGGAGGCGCCTGCGGACAGAGCCGTGACCCAGGGGCCCATCTGACGGCCACCCAGGAAATATGTCTTCTCGCCGCCGGAGCGATTCTTAAAGAAGAAATACACCCCGATGGACAGCATAAAGACCAGATAAATCACAAACACAATAACTTCGCTGATTTTCATAGCTTTCACTCCTAACGCATTCTTAGCTTAACGCAGGCAAGTATAACACAAACATAACAAGAATGAAATACAGAACCATGTATAGAATGAATTCTATACATGGTTCTCATATAATCCAGTTATTTCTTGATTTTATTCTTTTTTTATATAGACCATATGTAGTACCAAAATAAGCTCTCAAAATCATTTTCGGGAGCTTATTCTGCCGCCCGGAAGCCCTGTAAAAACATCGGCATCATCAGGGCGCTGTACCGGCTCAGGGCGTATTCGCCACCACTGAGGCACCAATCATACATCAGTCCCCTCTCAAACATGGCGTAGGCCTTCACGATCTCATTGGCGGTCATGTCTGTGCGCAGCTGGCCCCGGCCTTGGCCGGTGCGGATGATTTGATAGAGCAGCTTAAAATAGGTGCGGCTGCGGTCTAACAGATGCTTTTCACCTCGGGTCACCAGCTGGGAGGATAGCAGCCTTGCCAGCAGCTCCATAGACACACTGTTATCGATCATGCCGAATACCTCTCGGTTCAGGAATGCCAGGGTGTCCACCGCATCCGCCTCCGGGTCCAGCTGTGGCCGCAGCTCCTCGTACTTTTCGTCAAACAGTACCGACAGGGACTCCAACAGCGCATCCTTGCCGTCAAAGTAGTGGTAAAACGATCCCTTGGAGGTCTCGGATTCAAACACGATGTCCTCCACGGTGGTATCCTCATAGCCCTGCTCGTAAAACAGCTTCCACGCCGCCGCCACGATCCGTGCCTTCGTGTTCCGTCCTGCCTTCCTCGCCATCACAAATCCTCCTTACAGTATGGCCCCCGGGCCCGCTTTCCCGCCTCGTAGGAAGGCAGCTGTCACGCCCGCGCATCCTCCTGTCCCTCATCCGGCTGCTGCAGCTCTGTCTCCCGAGTTGTACCAAAGTCCAGCTGAATCACCGCCTGGCGCACATTCACGGCGCAGCTCACCTGCAGGCCCTTCTTGCCGGCCTCCTCCGCAGCCCCCGCCAGAATCTCATTTAGAATCTCCCGGTTCAATCCGCCGCCACGCCAGTGGAACACGAACTGCGTCTGTTTTTTTCGCAGCGCCTGGCGCACCCGGTTTACCACATCCTCCGTTTTTGTCAGGGATACGGAGCGGTAATAATACCCCTTGTCCTCCGTGCATTTCGGCACCGGCAGCACCAGTTTCTCATGATCCGAGAAAATATGCTTATCGTCCAGGTTGAAGTAATCATACCGATGGGTACCCCGCTGCAGGGAGTTGTCGAAGGTAGCATCCATATGGTATCGTTTTCCGTCTATTGTAAGTACATTCCAGGTGTGACGGTAGCGCACTCCCTTTTCCGGGTTTGCCTCGCTGAGGGCGATGATACACTCTACTCCCGCCGCATCACACAGTGCCTTCACCGTTTTAGCGATGCCCTCGCACACACCCACCCCTTGGGTCAGCGGGCCGATGATCTCGTGGGAATAAGATTTTTTCAGCTTATCATAGCGAACGCTGTCCAATATGAAATCGTGAATGGCAATTTCCTTTTCCAGCTGACTCTTTCCCCGCAGGGGCCGGGTAAGCCGCTCTATGCGGGCCGCTATTGCCTGCTGGTGGGTGCGGATCTTTCCCTTGTCAAACAGGTATTCCGGCAGCAGCTCCACATGCTCTGCCCCGGGATAAAACCGATAGCTATATCCCGTCACATGAAACAGCAGCGGTGTATCCAGCTTTAACCGCAGGTAAACCTCCGCCAGTCTTGCCGGCTCCAGCCGC
>ERZ773181.2628-NODE-2628-length-11506-cov-2.745786_pt1 | contig 11506 bp, 9 predicted proteins | sample MGYA00581001_ERZ773181 | MGnify/ENA primary metagenome ERZ773181 (study PRJEB29015, sample SAMEA2737780) | human gut metagenome | biome: human gut; feature: human-associated habitat; material: faeces | place: China | collected 2012 ... | reverse complement strand
AAGGGCGAAGTGGGCGCTGAATGCGGACGAGTTGCAGACCATGAAGGACAGGGCGCAGTTCTTCGGGCTGGACAAGGCGGAGGGGTTCAGGGAGTTTGAGGAGAAGTACGTCAGAGTGTCCGAAACCTTGAAAAGTCAAACAAAAAGTGGTATAATGCACGAGGAAGCAAACTATGTGAGCAAAAAGGGTTTTGTCATTCATCAAGACAAAATTCAGAAATACTTTCTGCTTCCCGGCGCAAAGCATTTCCAAGAGTTTCTTGACGTAGGTTACAGTTCCGACCCTCAAACGATAGAAATGGAATCACTGCGATTGGCATCCGACATCGAGGCGTTCTATGATTTGAGCAAGGTGTTCGACTTCAAGCAGCAACCAAATGGCAGTTACCGCTTTAGCCTGTATGCTTATTTGGGGTTAGGCGAGAAGAAAAGATTCCGAACTGTTTGGGCGAAGGATAGCCCTGACGCTATGCCGCGCCTAATTACAGCGCATAGGGAGTGATAGACATGCTGGAACTTTTCGACCACGTTCGCATATTGCGCAACGGCGTAACAGGGCAGATTGTAGACGTTTGCGGAGCTGGCAATTCGGCGCGTTTCGTTGTGGAAAGCGATGCAGAGAGCGTGGACGAAACAGCAGACTACCCTTGCAAGTGGTCGCTGTACGACTGCCAAGAAAACGAACTGGAAAAGATAGAAACAGAATGAGCATCAGAAACTATTGCGGCAAGAAAGTCCTGATTACAGCGGACGAACAGGAGAAGTTCGCGGGCGTTGTGGTGGATTATGTGTTTCCCGAAGATAACAATCCAGAGGGAGAGAGCATCATCATCCGCAGCATAGACGGGCAGCTGATAGAGTTCCGCCCAGAAGAAATCAAGACAATCGAAGAAATTCGCTAAAAGCACCCTGCACACGCACGGTGCTTTTTTGATACCCCAAATTCACCACCAAGGAGGACGACACCCGATGACAGACGGAGAAAGACTGACGGCGATTCTTGCGCAGTACGCCATCCCCTGCGACAAGTGCAGCTTCCGCGGCAAGCTGGACGCGCTGGCGGCAGGGCTGGGCATCCGGACACAAGGGCGGCTGCTGGGCGACGTGTTGGATGACATTGCCGCCAAGATGGGCGTGGAGCGCGACAACCGCCTCTATGGCGCCTTCATCCGCAAGCTGTACGAGGGCGTGACCAGCGGCGAGGACGCGACGCTTTCCGGCAATCCGCTGACGCTGACGGAGTGCATCGGTGGGAAACCGTTTGGCGCGCTCCATGTGTACGGCAAAAGCACGCAAGCCGCCACGCCGCTCCCGACTGCGCCCTTGCCGATTGCCAGCGCGGGTGACGGCGGAATGGTGACGGTCACGGTGTCGGACGGCGCGAACAATTCGAAGACGCTGACGCTGCAAACGCCGAACGCGCTGCCGGGCATCCCGGTTTCCTCCGGCGGGAACTACACGGACGAGAACGGGCAGCAGTGGGTTTGCGATGAGGTGGATTTGGCGCGTGGGGTGCGGGTGCAGCGTATCCGGAAAATCAAGGTAACATCGTCGCTCAATTGGCAGACGGCAGGGCGCGAGGTTGACCGCTACTTCGCTTGGTTCAACGGCACATACACGTCGAACGTGCTCTGCACGCACTTTTCCACCGCTCTTGGCTCTGAAACGGTCGGCGGGGCGATTGCCAATCAGAATAACCTTGTCGGCTTTGCATTCGCCGAAAAAGGCACGACGACCCTCGATGACTTTAAGCAGTTTTTGGACGAGAATGACGTTTTTATTTGGGCTGCGCTTGCTACACCGGTGGAAACCGCCCTTTCCGCCGCTGAAATTGCCGCGTACAAAGCGCTGACCACCTACGCCCAGACGACCGTCATCAGCGCAAGCGGCGTGGCGGGGCTGGCGGCAAGCTATCAGCAGAGCATCCTACCCAGCAATGCGCCGGCTGCGCTTTTGACGGCTTCCCCGGCGAACCTCTACGAAGCCCAAATCAGCGCGAAGGTCGGCAATCGGGTTCAGCGGTCAAAGCGCGTGACCTACGGCTACCGCAGCATCCGATTCGACAAGGACACGGGCTTCTATCTCAACGGCATCCACACGAAGCTGAAAGGCGTGTGCGTTCACCACGACGGCGGGTGCATCGGCGCGGCGGAGAACCGCAGCGCCATTGAACGGCAGGTGGACATCCTGACCAACATGGGCTGCAACGCGATTCGCCTGACGCACAACCCGTTCGGCGCGGAATACCTCGACGTATGCCAGCGCAAGGGCGTGCTGCTGGTGGAAGAGCTATTCGACGGCTGGACGAAGAGCAAGAAACAGAAGGATTTCGGGCGGTATTTCGCCGACCATTACAGCGAAGTCGTGACCAGCACGATTCGCCGCGACTGGAACAATCCGGCGGTCATTATGTGGTCGCTGGGCAACGAAGTGCGCACGAATTTGACGCTTGGCGACTATTCATCCAGCGAGATTGTGAACGTCTGCACGATGGTGAACAACGCGGTGAAAGCCCTCGACGCAACCCGCCCAACGACGATGGGAAACAACGCGCCCGGCGGCAATCTATCTGCGCTGATGGCTATCGTAGATGTCGTTGGCATCAACTACAACGGCAACAACCAGACCTACCAGACCGACCGCCCGATTTACGGCAGCGAAACGACCTCGGCGCTTTCCAGCCGCGGCGTATATGCGACAGACAGCGCGAACATGGCGTATCCATCCTACGACAACAAGGCGGTTTCGTGGGGCAACACGGCTGCGGAAACGGTGAACGCCTACTTGAACAACGCTCGTTCCTGCGGGCATTTCGTCTGGACGGGCTTTGACTACATCGGCGAACCGACCGAATGGAACAAGTATCCGGCGAAATCAAGCTATTTCGGCATTGTGGACACTTGCGGATTCCCGAAGGACATTTACTATATGTACCAGTCCATGTGGGACAGCCGCCCGATGATTCACATCCTGCCGCACTGGACGCACGAATCCGGCAATATCGACGTATGGCTGTACTCGAACTGTGCGTCCGTCGAGTTATTCTTGAACGGTACATCGCTTGGCAAGAAGACGCTTTCGCAGCGCGGGACGAAGAATCAGTACGCCTACACGGTGGCATACGCGGCGGGAACCATCGTCGCGAATGGTTACGACAGCAGCGGCAAGCTGGTCGCGCAGGACGTGCAGTACACGGCGGGAACGCCCGCGAAGCTGTCCTTGTCTGCGGACAAAACCAGCGTCGGCATCGGTACGGACGACCTTGTGTACATCACCTGCGACGTGGTGGACAAGAACGGCACGCTCTGCCCGAACGCTGACAACAGCGTGACCTTTACGGTCGTGGGCGGAACGATTATCGGCACGGACAACGGTCACGGCGCGAATGTGGAGAAACTCTCCGGCAGCACGCACGCTGCGTTCAGCGGCAAGTGCCTGTGCGTGGTGAAGCACGACGGCGCATCCGGAACGATGAAGATTACGGCGACGGCGAACGGTTTGGCAGCGGGAACAATCAGCGTGACGAAGGGGGAAACCACCATCGCGGCAACCGCTCCGGCAGCGTCTTTTGTGGACGCGACGAACCCGCCGCGCCGCGACACGAGCGAACCGACCGAACCTGCGCCGACGATTTCCGCCATCAGCGCGGACAAAACGACGGCGGCGCTGAACGAGGAAATCACCTTCACCATGACGGTCAAAAACACGACGAGCATCCGCGTGTACATTGACGGCAGCGTGAACCGCTACATCTACGACGTAACGGACGGGACGATGACGTACAAGCTCTCCTTCACGGATGCGGGCAGCGGAACGCGCACGGTTGCGTTTGAGCCTTGCAGGGGCGACGTGGTGGGCGCGAAAACGGCGGAAACGGTGATTACGCTGGCGGCGAACAGCTGATGCTATTAAGGCAATACCGCACAAATGAGTTGGTGCGATGGCGAATGCATTTTTTGTTAGATGCGATTGCAGAAATCGAAGGTTTACTGGAGGTAAATCGAGATTTCTGCAAGAAGCAGATGGCAGAAAAGGCATCGCCAGCGCTGCCGACGAATTGTGCGGTAGTGCCTTAACCCAATCGAAAAGGGAGCAGCTCATGCGGGCTGCTCCCCCTTTTCTTTGATTTCGATTTCTGGTATAATGACTTACGCAAGATGCCGCGCAAGCACATTCTGCACCAGCGCGCCGTCTGCCTTGCCCTTCACGCGCGGCATGAGCGTTTTCATGATAAGCCCCTTCTGCTTCGCGGTCGGCGCATCCAGCCCCAGTTCCGCCAGCACAGCGGTCACTTCCGCCTCCACCTCGTCCTCGGACATCATCTTCGGCGCGAACTCCTGATATACCTTCATGCGCAGCGTGTTTTCCGCGATAATATCCTCACGGCCGTTCGCCTGCTCAATGGATTCCTGACACTGCTTGATTTCGCGCAGGACGACGGCGTTCTCTTCGTCCTCCGTGAGGTCGGCGCGCTTGTCAATCGCCTTGTTTTTCAGCGCGGACAGCAGCAGCGACAGCGCTTCCTTGCGCTCCTTGTCGTGATCCTTCATTGCCTGCATCATCGCGGCGCGTACGGTTTCGATTCGAGACATATTCCTCATCCTTTCCTGATGGATTCAACCATATTGTACACCCATTTATCCAATTGTCAAGGAGGATTTTTCCCATGCTTTCCAAGCGCGAAAAGCTGTTTGCCGCCGTTTCTGACCTGCACGGGCTGATTTGCCCTGTCTGCCGCCAGCTGCTTTCCCGGCAGGGCGACAATTTAATTTGCGCGGGCGGTCACGCCATAAATGTGAACCGGCGCGGGTGCGTTAATCTGCTTTCGGCGCAGGCGGATACGTTCTATGACGCGGCGCTGTTTGCCGCCCGTGAGCGTGTGTTTGCGGCGGGGTGCTATCAGCCGGTCGCGGATGCCATCGATGCGCTGCTGCCGGATGCGCCACAAAAGCTGCTTGACGCGGGCTGCGGCGAAGGCTGGTACCTGAACGCCCTGCTGACGCGCCGAACGGACAGCATCGGCGCGGGCATCGACATCAGTCGGGACGCGATTCTGCAAGCAACCAACCAGCCTTGCCAAGCCGTCTGGTGCGTGGGGGATTTGCGCCGCCTGCCTTTTGCGGACGGCACGTTTTCCGCCGTGCTGGATGTGCTGACCCCCGCGAATTACGACGAGTTCCGCCGCGTACTATCCCCGGACGGCATGCTGGTGAAGGTCTATCCGGGGCAGGACTATTTGCGGGAGATTCGCGCGGCGCGGGGCATGTCCGCCTACGAGGAAGGGCAGGTGGATGCGTACCTGCGGGAGAAGGCACAGCTGGTGAAGGCGGTGCGGGTGCATGAGACACTGCCCGTCTCGCCGGAATTATGGGGCGATTTCGTGCGCATGACGCCGCTGAATCACGATTTGTCGGCGGCGGAGAAGGATGCGCTGGCGCAAAGGGCAGATGCGCATGTGACGGTGGATTTGCATGTTGCGCTGTGCAAATTCAGATAAAGAAACGGCAGCCTTCCCGCGATTTTGGGGAGAGCTGCCGTTTTGATTATTTCCGCTTCCACGCAACGAGCGTCAGTTCAGGGCCAACATAAGTGCCAATCAGACACCCGATTTTGACGCAGCGGATGTCCTGAATACCGAGATTCGCCGCTTCAATCTGCGACTTGATGAGCGCAACCGTCTCCGGGCAGTCCGCGCCGCCGATATAGACCGGAACGTCCGGATCGGGCGGACACTCCTTCAGCTGCTCGATGTACCACGCGCGCCCCTTCGCCATTCCGTGCACCATGCCCGCCTTGCTGACGATGCCGTCCTCAATCTTCAGCGTCGGCTTGATGCTCAGGCGGTTGCCCAGCTTGCCCACCAAAGGCGAAAGGCGTCCGCCCATGACGAGATATTTGAGGTCAGCCGCCATGCCGATGATTTTGTAGTGCGCCATCACATCGCGCAGCTTCGCCAGCATGGTCTGCATGTCGCTGACACCCTCGCGGCGATAGCGCAGCGCCTGATCGACGAGCATGTACTCCGCGCACGTCGCGTTGAGCGAATCCAGCACCGTCACGCGCGCCGGGTCGTGGCACGCCTCCCGCGCAATGCACGCCGACTGGTAGCACCCGGACAGCTTCGACGAGCCGGTTATCACCAGCACTTCGTCCTCCGGATTCTCCAGCAGACGGTTGAAGCACTTGCGGTAATGTTCCACCGGCACCTGGCTGGTCTTGGGCAGTTCCTTGGCAACCCGCAGGCGCGCATAAAAATCATCCTGCGTCAGGGATACGCCGTCATCCCAGTATTCCTCCATGCCGAAGCGAATCGGCAGCGGCATCACGATGAGATCAGCGGCCTTGGCTTCCTCCTGCGTAAAATCGGACATGGATTCGGTGACGATGCGAATCATGCTTTCCTCCCATAATGCGGCAAAATGCCGGGAATATCAACAAATACGAAGCATAGCATAAAACCTTGACCGTGTCAAGCATTCAGCAGAAAGATAAACGGACGTTGAAAATTCATTCTCTCTCCGCGGCGCGCAAATGTAAAAACAGCGCCCTTTGCTTGCAATATCCGCCGAAAACGGGTATACTGATGGAGGAATCAACGAAGAGGAGGCGCAGTATGCAGCCGCGGCAAATGATTCAAAGGCTGATGAACAATATCAGCACCGTTATCGTGGGCAAGCAGGAAGTTATCGAATATGCGCTGATTGCGCTGTTATGCCGGGGGCATGTGCTGATTGAGGACGTGCCGGGCGTGGGCAAGACGACGCTCGCCAGCGCCCTGGCGAAATCGCTGGACTGCACGTTCCGGCGCATTCAGTTCACCCCCGACCTGATGCCCTCCGACGTGACAGGCTACACGCTGGTCAACTTCAAGACCGGCGAAACGGAATACCGCGAAGGCTCGGTAATGAGTCAGGTGGTGCTGGCGGACGAAATCAACCGCACCAGCCCGAAAACGCAGTCCGCCCTGCTGGAAGTGATGGAAGAGCAGCAGGTGACGGTGGATGGCGTGACGCACCCCGTGCCGCAGCCCTTTATCGTGCTGGCGACGCAGAATCCCGTCGGCTCGGCCGGAACGCAGCTCCTGCCCCCGGCGCAGCTCGACCGATTCCTGCTGTGCCTGAGCATGGGCTACCCCGACCGGGAAAGTCAGGTGGAGCTGATGAAGGAGCGCCACCACGCCGACCCGCTTGCGCAGGTGCGCCCCGTGACGGACGCCGCCGCGCTCTGCGGCCTGATGGATGCCGCCGCCATGACGTTCGTGGCGGACCCGGTCTATGATTATACGGCCCGCCTGCTTGAGGCCACGCGCTGCCATGAGAGCCTGCAGCTCGGCCTGAGCCCACGCGCCGGTCTGGCCCTGTGCCGCGCGGCCAAGGCGCGCGCGTTCCTGCATGCGCGGGACTATGTCCTGCCGGAGGACGTCGCGGAGGCTGCGCCCGATGTCTGTGCCCACCGCCTTGTGCTCGCGCCGCGCGCCCGCCTGCATGACGAGACGGCGCGGTCGGTGCTTGCCGAAATTCTCGAGCGCGTCCCGCAGCCCGCGGTGCGCGAATTCAAAAGCTGATGCGGAAGCGGATGCTGCGCGCCTGGCTGCTGTGGCTGCTGGCGGCGGCCTGCTGTGCGCTGGCCTTTGCTTTTACCCATGCCGGGGCAGCGCTGGCCGCGCTCTGCGTGCCGGTGCTGGCGGCGCTGGCGGGATTCGTCGTGCTGCGGTGCAGCAGGCTGCCCGCGCTTTCGCTCCGGCTCCCGGCAGGTGGGCGGAAGGACGGCGAGATCGCGGGCGAGATCGCGGCCTCCCGCCGCGCGCCAGGCCGCGTCCTGTGCCGCATCGAGGTGCGCAATGACCTGACGGGCGAAATAACGGAATTTTTCGCGGAGGAACGCTTCTCGTTCCGCGCCGAACACTGCGGCCGCCTGACGGTCCGCATCCGCAGGGCCTGGCTCCTCGGCCTGCCGGGCCTGTTTGCCCGGAAGATCCGGACGGACGCGGCGGCGCACGTCACGGTCCTGCCGGATACGTTCCCGGCCTCCGTCCATGTGACGATGCCGGAGGTGCAGAGCCCGGACAGCGACACCAGCAGCCCGGACCGCCGCGGAAGCGACCTGACGGAGCCGTTCCGCCTGCGCGAGTATGCGCCGGGCGACAGTCTTCGCCAGATCCACTGGAAGCTTTCCTCCAAGCTCGATCGCCTCGTGATCCGTGAGCCGGGCATGCCCGCCGCGCGTACGCTGCTCGTCTTCTGGGACCGCAGCGGCGATGCCGCCGCGCGCGATGCGCAGGCGGAGGCCGTGTTCTCCGTCTGCCAGAGCCTGAGCGAGCAGGGGTATGCCTATCAGCTCGGCTGGCCCGAGGGCGGCACGGCCCGCTTTGCGGAGGCAGGCTCCACGGAGGAACTGCTGCGCGATCTGCCGCTGCTGCTGCGCGGCGGCGCGGAGCCTCTGCAGGAGACCGGGGCGCTGCGCGGGTTCGGCAAGATTCTCTATTTTACGGCCTCGCCGGACCCGGTCTGGCGCAGCCTGACGGCGGATGCGGAGCCGGTCCTGCTGCTGTGCGGCGTGCCGGAGCAGCCGGATGTCCGCTGCATCTGCTATACCAAAGAGGACTATGCTGCCGCGCTGCAGCAGCTGGAGCTTTGAGCATGAAACGAACGAACGGTTTTCAACTGGAACGTGCCCCTGCCGGGGGGCAGACTCTGCCGCCGTGGGCGGCCGCGCTGTGCGGCGGCCTGTGCGCTGCGGGGGCGCTGACGCTGCTGGCGGGGATCTTCCCCGTGCTGCCTGCGTGGGCGGCCCCGCTGCTCGGCCTGCTGCTGGGAGCCGGGCTTGCGCTCCTGCCGCAGCGGGCGTGGCTGACGCCTGCGCTCTGCGGTGCGGCGGCGCTGTTCTGCCTGTGCGCCTTTGTGCCCGTCACGGCGGGCCTGCGGCAGCTGGCGGACTGCGTGCGCCGCTGGCTGACGGCGCGGACCGGGTACATCTATTTGACATCTTCTGGCGGAATGCGGCAGGGCCTCTGGGCCTTCCTGCCGCTCGGCTTTCTGACGGCGCTGGCCTCCGGCCGCTGCGCCCGGCGCGGGAGCGTGTGGTTCGCGGCCGTCTCGCTGCCCCTTGCGGCAGCTGGCTGCACCATTGGGCTGTTCCCGTCGTGCTGGGGCCTGCTGCTTCTGGCGGGCGGCATGACGGCCCTGCTGCTGTTCCGCACGGACCGGGGACGGACGGCGGCCCTGCTGCTTGCGGGCTGCCTGCTGCTCAGCGCGCCGCTCGGACTTCTCTCCATGCCCGAGAGCGGGGCAGCGGCAGCGCTGGCCAGCGGGCTGCATGCACTGCGCTATGACGCGGCGGCCAACTCCATGCCGGAGGGAAAACTGCACGATCTTTCCGCGTGGGAAAAGAACGGGACGCCCGCGCTGCGCGTGACGATGGAGCAGCCGCAGCGGCTTTACCTGCGCGGCTTTGTCGGCGAGGTCTATACGGGCCGGAGCTGGCAGCCGCTCGATCCGCAGACGCTGGCGGACGAGGCCGGGCGCTTCTACTGGCTGCATGAAAAGGGCTATTATGCCCAGAGCGCCGTCGGGACTGCGGCGGCGCTCGCCGGGCAGACGCAGGTGCAGACCGTCACGGTCACAAACCTGTCTGCCTGCGGCGCGCAGGCCTATCTGCCGACGGGCCTTGCGGACAACGCCCTGCTGGAGCCGGACCGCATCGGCGACCGCGCGGCGAAAGCGCCGGGGGAAACGTATTCCTGTTCCTGCGCCGTCGGCGGCCTGCGCGACTGGTATACCGCGCAGCAGGCGCTGGCGGACGATCCGGACGGCGCGGCGCAGTGGCTCACGCTGGACGAGGGCTACCGGGCATTTGCCGAGGCACAGTTCCTTGAGCTTACGCCGGAGGCGGCTGGAGCCGCGCAGGCACTGCTGGGGAGCGAAATGCAGGGGAAGACCCTGCCGGAGATCCTGCAGGCCATCCGGCAGACGCTCACGGAGCACTTCGTCTATGACGAGAGCGTCTCGACGCAGAACGGGACGCAGGACTTTTTCCAATATGTGCAGTCCGTCACCGCGCGCGGCTACAGCGTGCACTATGCGACGGCCGCCGTGCTGATGCTGCGCTATTGCGGCGTCCCGGCGCGCTATGCCGAGGGCTACTACCTCTCCGGACAGGATGCGGCCTCCGGCGAGCAGACGTTTGAACTGGATGAGACGCACGCCCATGCGTGGGCGGAATATTATCTGACCGGCGTGGGCTGGGTCCCGTTTGAGGTCACACCGGGCTATGTAGAGGCCGAGGACCTCGGAGCAGGCGGCGAGGCGGGTGGAAAGCAGTATGAAAATACGCAGCTGCCGCCCGTTGTGGAGCAGCCGGAGCAGCAGGCCCCACAGGAGGAGACGCAGCGCAGTTTCCACTGGTGGCTCGCTGCGATCCCGCTTGCCGCGGCCCTCCTCGCGCTCGTCCTGTGCCAGCTCTGGCGCAGACGCCGCCTGCACCGCCGGATCGCGGCCATGGCGGCGGACGAGCCGCGCGAGGCCGTGACGCAGCTCTATGGCTACGCCGTGTTCCTGCTGGCGCGGACCGGCGCGGCCCCGCCCGCAGGGCTGGAGCAGGCCCGGCAGGACAATGCCGAGGCCATGTTCAGCGGCCACGATATTCCAGCGGAAAAGGTCGCTGCCATGCAGCGCTTCGTGCAGGAGGTTCTGCAGGCCTGCCGGAAAAAACGCAATCCGCTCCAACGGTTCGCGGACCGCTGGATCCGTATCTGGTATTAGGTTTAGGAGGCAATGCTTATGAAGTCCATTCGATTTCTTGCCCTGCTGCTGTGCGCAGCGCTGCTGCTTCCGCTCGTGCCCGTGCATGCGGCGCAGAGCGGCGGGAGCTTCTATCTGACGGCCTCCACGGCCGGGCAGACGCTCATTGAGCCGGTCGCCGTGCCCTATACGGCCGGGCAGACCATCCGGGATGCCCTGCGCGGCAGCGGTTATGCCTTCGGCGGCATCGATACCGCGTTCATCACGGACATCGAGGGCGTCGCGGGAAACTTTACGGTCTATTATGACGGCGGCGCGTATTCGCTCGATGCGATTGCCAGCCCGGAGACCGTGACGGCCGTCGTCTTCTCCGAGCGTGAAAGAGGCTTTCCGGCCCTGCTGGACGCCGTGACGGAGCTTGCCCGCTTCCGGGAGCGCACGGACCATGTGCAGAATTATCCGGCGGCGCAGCAGGCCTATGCGGCGGCGCTGTCCGGCCTGCGGACGGCGGACGAGGCGGGCCTGACGACGCTTCTTGCCACGCTGCGCAGCGCCGTGGCGGAATACGAGGCCATTCTGAACGGCACAAAGTACCCCGTGACCTTTACGGACACGGCCGGGACGGCCGCGCAGCTCACGCTGACGGACAGCTACGGCAATGTGACGCAGGTACAGGGCCTGCGCGCCGAGGTCGTGGCAGGGGAGTACACGTTCAGCCTGTCTGACGGCGGCGCGAACCGCGTCGACGGCACGCTGACCGTGGCAGG
>ERZ773181.2621-NODE-2621-length-11532-cov-2.475473_pt1 | contig 11532 bp, 9 predicted proteins | sample MGYA00581001_ERZ773181 | MGnify/ENA primary metagenome ERZ773181 (study PRJEB29015, sample SAMEA2737780) | human gut metagenome | biome: human gut; feature: human-associated habitat; material: faeces | place: China | collected 2012 ... | reverse complement strand
TAAACTTGTTCTTTGCACGGTAACCTTTACTTCCAAAATAGTAAATGCTGCCGTTGGCTGCTACATATTTGTAATTCTTTTCCATGGCAAAGGATGTAGTGCTGAAATAATAATATTTCCTGCCCACCTTGCGCATACCTGTCAGGGCTTTGCCATCTGCTCCGAAATAGTAGGTCTTGCCTTTCTTTGTCACAACTTTATTTTCTACACGTACACCGTTTTTGTCCACGTAATAAGCAGTGCCGTCTTTCTTGATCAGCTTGCTTTTATATAAGTGTCCGTCTACGGAACTAAAGCAGTAATACTTGCCATCAATTTCCAGCCAGCCTTTGGCCTTTTTATCATTTGTGTAGTAATATTTTCTGCCTTTAACAGTGGTCCAGCCATTCTTGTGAAGCTTGGGATCTGAATATAAAGGCTGTTTTGCAGGGGTATAGCCTTCCTGAGAATTCCATCTGGGAACAACCTTGGTTGTATAATCTACATAGCCAAAGTTCAGATCCACATTGTTCTCTTTGGGAACTCCACTGATCAGCTTCTTGGTACTGATCATACCTGAAACTTCATCACCAGCTGTGCACTGCCAGATGGTGTATTTGTATTTGCTGGCGCTCGGTGCAAGAATTGTATCTCCGTAGCTTGCAATCCAGACATCCAGACCGGAGCCTTCCAGAACGTTCCAGTCTACAAAATTATTATACCAATTCAGATTCATGTAGAGAATTGGTGTATATCCTGCCTTGCGAATCTCATCACAGAATGTGAGAGCTATCTGGGAAATTTCCTTTCTAGTCAAGGTTCCCAATGTAGCTTCATCTTCCAGGTCAAAAGCTACCGGATAGGAAACCTTATGTCCCTGCATCTGACGAATGGCCAGCTGCGCTTCAGCAAGTGCTTCTTTGTTTGTCTTGGCAAGACTGTATACATAAGTTCCCACCGGCACATCTGCTGCCTCTGCCTCAGTCATATTATAGTCATAATAATCATCCAGATGTCTGGTTCCATAGGAAATACGCACAAAGGCAAAATCCAGATCTTTCTTGGCTTCCTTCCAATTGATCTTTCCCTGCCATTCTGAGATATCCATACCTCTGGTAATGGCTCCTTCTACTTTCTTTCCGCTTCCATTGTAGCAGACTCCGTCAATTTTGTGCCATGCCTTTGAGCTTGTCTTGGAAGAGGAATCTCCTACACTTGGTGCCAGATGCGCATCTGGTGAAACATTTTCAATATTATATGGCTTATTTCCTGCATTGGCACTTACATCTGCAGTTGGTCCTGCAATTATTGCAGTTCCAAGCATAGCTGTAAATAAACCGGCAGACAGCCATTTTTTCCATTTTCCCATATCTCCTCCTGATAAACCGTTTCAGGTTACGATCCTTACTGGACCAGTAGTGTTTACCGTTTTCCCTTATTCGCTTGTTTCTTACAAGATGTTAAAAATGTGTTACTTTGTTATTATACAGTTTCCATTTTCAAATTTCAATGTTATTCTCCAAAACAGTAAAAAGGTGCCTTAAAATCATCAAATCTGATAATTTTAAGACACCCTTTTTGGCTTTTTATGTCGTTTTTTTATCAACAACTATCTTTCAGAGTAAGCTATTAAGCTGCCGGATCGGTCGGATCGTAGTATCCGCCATTCTTAATTCCCTTCAGCGGTGTAATTGCGCGACGTCCCAGCGGTCCTTTGAATACCTCATCAGATTTATAGGTTCCATCGAAAATATAAATGGTGGAACCATTGCAGTTCTCATATACCCATTTTGCATCGGCAACACAGATACGGATACAGCCATGGGAAGCAGGGCTTCCAAGCTTAAGATATGCACTAACCGGCAAATTATAGCTGTTTGCTGAGCCGCATGCAATAGAATGGACGAAAATTCCGCCCTGACCAGCACCATCTACATGAGTACCATACTGTCCCCAGGACGGTCCCATAAGCGCCTGCCATCTGCTGTATCTTGTCAGTTTATATCTACCTGTCGGAGTATCTGTTCCAGGATTGCCTACTGAAACACGAATGGTCTTAACCGGAATTGTACGGTTCGCATCTGCATAAATTGTCATAACACCATTTACACGATCCACTTCAACTGTATATCCTGATTTGTAAATATTTGTCACGTCATTGATTCTGTAACCATTCTTATCAAAGTAATACAGCTTGCCATCAATCCACTTGGATTCATTTTGTACAAAGCCCTTCTTATCCGGGTTAATGTAACGAACCAGATTCTGGGAATTGTCTACAACCACCCAGCCTGTAGTGAACTTACCAGTGGCATCTACATATCCGTATTTTTTGCCTTTCTTCACGAATGCATTCTTCACAAGACTCATATTCTTGAAGTAATACCAGTTTCCATCAATCTTCTGCCATCCGCTCTTGCGAAGTACACCCTTAGAGTCTGCAAAATATGTTTTTTTCTTGTAAACAAACATTTCATTCTTAACCATCTGGCCATTTCTTGTATTAGATGTAGATGGTTTAAAGAAATAACTCTTGCCATTGATCACGGTAACTCCGCTGGCAAGTCTTCCATCAGCTTTGAAATAATATCCGTTTCTCAGTGTATTAGCGTAATGATTTCCTTTTTTATTGAACAGGAACCAGCCATAGAATTTCCCCTTAGAGGTGGTTACTTTCTGCCATCCGGTTTTCTTCACAATCCGGCCAGCAGTAGAACCAAAATAGTACATTCTGTTTCCAGCCCCAGGACAGCGGTGCCATACCTTTTTCCATGTTGCTCTTGCACCGGTTTCTGTTACATAATATTGTTTCTTTTTATAAGTGACAATACGATTCTTATAAATGCAACCATTCTTATCTGTCAGATAATATTTGCCATCTGTGGCTTTCTTCATAGTCTTCTTAAGAAGATAGCCATTCTTATCGATCAGATAGGAATTTTCCGCATCTTTATGTCCGTCAAGATCTGTTACAATAACGCCATGAACCATAAGCTGTCCAATCTTACTGCTGTCCAGCTCACCGGAATCATAATATTTCCACTGCTCACCGGCTGTTCCTACAAAACTCTTCCATCCATCACGGTACATCTTTCCTGGAATTTCCTGATCTGTTTCTGCTGGCTGGAAGTAGTACTGTGCAGCTACTCCGTTTACAGTCAGAGTAACATCCCCTGTACGTGGTGTTCCATTCTCATCCAGACAATAATACTCATCATTGATCTTATAATATCCTGTATATGTATTATTTGCCTTGGCGGCTTCATCCAGCTGTGCAGTGGTTAATGCCTTACCATCTGCGCCATAATAATGGAAGTTTCTGCTTTCTTTGTTCCACAGCCAGTAATCCTTCTTCATCTGACCAAGTGTGGTCTTCCACGGAACCAGTGCAGCACCCTGTCCATTATATTCTGTATATGCCTGTGCACTATCGGAAGCTGTAAAATAGAATTCACCAACAGCCCCATTTGCACTCTCCGTTCCAGCTAAAGTCTTAATGCCAGTAACCAGAAATCCATTGGCATCAAACAGATAACTTCCTGTATGAACTGCTCCAGCCTCGTTTCTTGTAGTAATCTCTACAATTCCATCTGCCGCAGTATAATATTCAGCCTGAGCAGTTGTTCCTTCAGCCTCTACACTTTCCGTACCTGCTGCTTCGCCATTCTCCTGGACTTCATCAAAAGCCTGAATCTCATCAGAACCAGCCACATTCTGAGCCTCAGCAGCTGCACTTACAGCTGATTTCTTCTTGCGAAGCTTAAAACCATCAGCTGTCTGCTCCCATTCTTTCCAGTCAAATACTCCGTCTGAATTATCTGCCTGTACTTCCTGAGTCCCATCCAATGTGCCTTCAGGAACAGCTTCAAATCCATCTACCGGAGCAGTACTTCCATTCTCCTCCACTGTTTCACCTGAAGTAAAGCCATCGGAAAAACCATCTGTACTTTCTCCTGAATTTTCACTGTCTGTATGTTCTTCCTTGTCCTGGCTTTCCTGTGCCTGCTGCTCCTCAGCTGCTGCCGTATCCGCAGGTGCCTCTGTATCCTCAGACGGCTGTACTGCTTCTGCTCCGTCTTCTGTTTGCACATCTGCTGCCTGTTCAGATGTAAATCCGGATTCAAATCCGCTATCCAAAGCTGCGGCTGGAACTTCCAGACCCATGGACACACTTAACATAATCCCTAAAACTGCGGCTGCTACTCTCTTTTTCACTTTTATGCCTCCCTATTGTAACGTTGTAAATCTTATTCTCCTAAACCATTGTTGATAACAGTTACAAGATTTCTTAAAGCCTCTGTTTCGTCCTCGCCTTCGCAAAATATAGTAATCTCATCACCACATTTCACACACGCGCCCAGAACACTGAGCACGCTTTTGGCATTGGCAGACCCCTGACCATACTGAAATGTTATAAGAGATTTATATTTCATAGCTTCCTTACAAAGAATGCCTGCCGGTCGTAAATGAAGGCCGGAAGGATTGTTCACCCTTACTTTCTCACTTACCATAGTTTCTCTCCCTTATTGCTGCTGTTCTCTGGATCCATGGCAATATATTTTGCCAAACGTTATCCGTAAACAACAGCTCATTCATTATTAGTATCTGAATTGGAAACTTCTGATATAGTCACATCTGCAACCACATCATCCAGAAGTTCAAATCCCTTAGGCAGCTTCACAGTCACAGGGATCTGATAGCTTCCTACTTCCATATCCTTCAGATCAACAGAAGCTTTCACTTCGTCAAGATTAAAGTCATCAAGCTCTCCAGCTGTTGCTTTCACGCGGATTTCAATCTTATCTGTTCCAAATGTTACCAGAAGATTATCAGCAAGGTTATCTACCGTAACCTGATTGGAGGGAAGACCATATGAATGACTTCCAATAGGTAAAATACTTACCTTCACCCAAACGTCCTCACTGGTTCCGCTTGTCAGCTTCACATCCTCAGGAAGCACATCTTTCAGACTGACTTTCTTCTCAATATCAGTTGTCTCTCCTGTAATATCAATATCAGTACCGCCTATCCAGATCGTGTTGTCATTCTGCTTCAGAGTCTCCAATGCCTCATCTGTTCCCGCAATACTTACAGTATCCGGAACAGTAGTCACACTCTCCACCTGATAGCCATCTGCCGGCACACCTACATAGTCCGCACCAATATTAACGCCTGTGCGAATCTTCCAAAATTTAGTTGTAACAACAACTTTGGTATTATCTATGGTGAGATAAGCCATTCTTCCGGCAAGACTGTCCTGATTCTTATCAATAATATTCAGTTCTGCCTCTTCGGAAAAATCCTTTGTTCGGCCATCAACATCAACGGTCGCATTTACTTTATCAATTTTATTCACAAGAGATTTCGGACCTGTAATTTTAACTTTCTCCGGACTTGCAGTCTGGGAACCAACCTCGTAGCCCTTGCCCGGCTGGCTGGAACCGTAATTTACATTAACCAGAAACTCCTGTGTTACTTTTTCTTCCAGTCTGACACTGAGATACTGTGGTGTCACTTTAATATTCTCGGGGCTGATTCCCGGACAGGAGGCAGTGATCGGAACCATAACCGGATCTGTATCAAGGCTTCCTGCCTGCTGCAGATCTGCCGTCAAGGTTATATTGGTCTGAGTAATCCTGGAAAGAAGTCTTTGTCAGAAGCCTTCTCTCCCCTGTAATCGTCACACGGATCGGATCCGGATCATCATCCTGCATACACATCATGTTTGCACTATCCACATAAGCCGTATTCTGGAGTTCTACATTTTCTCCGGCAATGGTGATACTTTTACTGGATACCGGATTGTCCACATTTACCACAATAAACCAGATCAGAAATCCGATGAAAACAGACATGATCTTCAAGGTAAAATTCCTAGTCAGCTTTGTCTTCTTCATGTCTCATTCTTCCTTTCAACAGATGACGCAGTTTACTGTTAGTTACAACCTTTTTATTCTGAGCCTTGATCAATGCAGATCTCAGTTCAGCACTGGTAAGACCTCTGCTGAGCTGTCCGTTCTGGGCCATGGACACCTGCCCGGTTTCTTCTGAAACAATAATTGTCAGGGAATCACTTACTTCACTAATTCCCACACCAGCTCTGTGTCTGGTTCCAAGCTGTTTGCTCAGCTCCATATTATCGGAAAGAGGCAGATAACAGGTAGCTGCTACAATTCGATTGCCACGCACCAGGACAGCGCCATCATGGAGTGGTGTATTATGTTCAAAAATATTGATCAGGAGCTGACTTGTAAGAACTGCATCCACATTGATTCCTGTGCGCTCATATTCACTTAAGCGGATATTCTGCTCAATGACGATCAATGCGCCAGTTCTTACTTCTCCCATGTCAAAACATGCCTTCACAAGCTCATTGATTGTTTTATCTGTAAACCTTTCCTGTACCTCTTTGCCGGCATCCAAAGGGAAAATAGAAGCCATAAACTTCTTCTGTCCCAGCTGCTCCAGCATTTTCCGAAGTTCTGGCTGGAAAATAACAACAACACTGGTAAGAAGTATAGTAGAAAGATTCTTAATGATCCAGAGGATCGTATTCATTTTCAACACATATGCAAATAAAATAAAAAGGAGTACTATCAGAATTCCCTTCAACAGAGTATAAGCGCGGGTAAACTTGATCCACACCATAAACTGATAGATAAAGAAGGAAATCAGGGCAATCTCCAGTATGTCTGTTACTCCCAGACTGGGCAGGGAGAGTTTTGACAAATATCCTGATAATCTGACTGCCATATCCTGCATAGTGTACTCCTTTCTTTGTTACCATTCACTGCCAAGCAGTAACCTTAAAGATCTTTAAGAGATTCTTCAAGTTTTTTTTCAAAATCAATATCCTTAGCAGCAGGTTTCTCTGCCTGTCTTGGCTTTCTGTCTGCTGCTGGAGAAGCTTTCTTTCTTTTAGGCTTCTCATCCTGTCGGAAGATTGGATTGGCATAAGTACCAGAGTTGTCCTCTGCCTTGCGCTCTTCACGAACAGGTTCTGCATTTATTTTCTTAATACTTCTCTCGGAAGTTGCAACAGAAGCCTTGGGAACTGCTTTTACATAATAGAAGTACTCATCATCCTCATACTCCAGACGCTCTGCACGGCTGTAATCTCCTCCAAATGCAAAGAACTCAAGCACAAGTGCCAAGAGAACAGCTGCAATCGTACAGATCAGAAGCGGAATCATTGCAACAGTTGCATTCAGGTTCATTCCAAAACTTCCAACAAGCATTATAAACACATAGGCAACACCGCCTGTAATAATAGATATCCTCCATGCATGATCAAAAGAGCGGGTACGGATCAGATGTACCAGAAGGATAACTGCTACAAAAGCAACAACTGCAATCCACATTCCCCAGTTCTGTACCAGACCGTCAGCCATGATCTGCAGCTTATCTGTCATCTCCAGATCCGGATTCACAAGAATTGTTGACTGTGATCTTAAAAAACGGATAAAATAATACATAACCACACCGCAGCCAGCCGGAATTGCAGATAAACTGCTCTCCATAAGTCCGCTTCCAATAGGAAGTAATGCCGGAAGGCTGAATGCAAAGGAAAGCGGTGTAAATACAAATGTTACATTCTGTTCACCACTGAACCTCAGGAAAAAGATCATCATCAGAAGGATCAGAACAAGCATAAATGCCGCAATTTCAATTCCAAGTGCATAACTGTGAACAAGGATCAGCACAAAACCAATATACATCATAGCGGAAGACGGCAAAATGGAACAGATCAATGCCAGGATCAGTACTAAAAATACATTATTCAGGCGAGACATATATCCCATATTCGCATTGATCCACAGGAAATAAACCAGTGCAAGAACAAACTTCATTACAGGCAGGATATACATTTCATACTGTCCGTATATTTCTTTTATTTTCTGCTTTAACTCAAGTAATGCTGTCATTTTCTATATCCTCCTGACATTTCACGTCCTGCGAATTTCTTTTCTTCACGAGTATAGATTTTCTCTAATTTCGTCAGCTGAGTGTAATACTGTTTTACACTCTTCTTCGCCTTATGGTACTTCACAGTGTACTGAATATATGTCAGCACAGAATATAATACCAATATCCCTATATATCCCCCCAGGACTACAACTCCAAGAGAGATCAGATCCATCTTGTGCACATTATCCAGCAGATATTCCAAATTATACGCTGCAATCACAGCCAGTATCAATCCATATCCAATTGTTACAAGAAAGAAATTCTTAATCAGCGCCAGACCAATATAGTCACTCCTGTAGTACTTGCTTACTGGAAGATACTTTCTGCCTTCCTGTTTCTCATATACAGCAAGCCGGTCCATTATCTTTACTTTTTCTTCGTTTATCATAAATGGCTCCTTATGCGTTTCTTTTAAAGCTGAAAAGCTATACTCATACAGGATGATTGTATCATATATCCCATGCCATGAAAAGCATTTTTTTACCTGTTGTTTCCAATACACAGCGTGAGAAAATATACATGGGATGCTCCCTTTTCCAGCAGAAGCTTTGCCAGCACATCCATGGTACTTCCAGTAGTATATACATCATCAATAAGCAAGATACGCATTCCTGCAGGATTTCCTACAACCTGAAAAGCTTTTTGAAGATTCTTCTTTCTTTCAGCCGCATCCAGTTTTTTCTGTGATCGGGTAGCATGGCACTTTTTTAGAATAGCAGTATCTACAGGAATCCCAGCATAACGGGACAGTTCTTTCGCCAGAAGTTCAGCTTGATTAAACCCTCTTATGCGCTGTTTTCTTCTATGAAGCGGAACCGGAATGATTATCTGCGGCTTCCATAATGCAAGCATATCTTTTCCGTAGATATACAATGCTTTTCCATAAAAGCGGCTGTATTCCTGACAACCAAAATATTTATATTTCATTATAGAGTATCTCATCCGGTCATCATAGAGAAAAATCCCGCGTCCCTGGTCAAAAGCGCCTGGATGGGCGCCGCAGTCCCTGCAGTATTCTTCATCTCCATTTACCGGTTTTCCGCATTTGTAACACCGTGGCCCCGATACAGGTCTTAAATCTCCGGCACAATCCAGACAGATCAACTGATGGCTGTTCCTAAGAATCCTGTGACACAGAGGACACCGTCTTGGATACAACAGATCCAGAAAGTTCCTGTATCCTTGCCCAAAGAGAGCTGTAACGTTTCTGCTGCTTCTCATTGCGGATCATCTCCCCGAAAGTCTCCTCACTTCCAACTACAGTAACACATTTCCGGGCTCTTGTAACACCTGTATACAAAAGATTGCGGTTCATCAGCATCTTGGGGCCGGAAAGGAGCGGCAGAATAACTGCCGGATATTCTGAGCCCTGGGATTTATGTATGGTTATAGCATAGGCAAGTTCCAATTCTTCCAGCTGCTTAAAAGAATAGTCAGCGAAACGGCCATCCTCAAATTCCACAGTGGCAGTCTCTGCAAATTCATTGATTTCCTTCAGAATGCCAGTATCTCCATTAAATACGCCCACCCCTTCTTCTACAGGAATTCCGTATTTCCCCCGGACTTCCCATTCCAGCTGATAGTTGTTCCGAATCTGCATAACCTTGTCTCCCTCACGGAAAAGCCGGTCTCCAATTTCTTTCTCTTTTTTACCTGATTCTGGTGGATTCAGGTATCTCTGTAAGATCTGGTTCATCCTCTCTACGCCCAGAAGCCCCTTTCGCATTGGAGTCAGAACCTGTATTTCAAAAGGTCTTGCATCCACATACTTCGGCAGTTTCTCCTGAATCAGTGCGATGACCACGCGGATAATAATATCGGCATCATATCTCTTCAGGAAAAAGAAATCGCGGCTTTTGTTATCAAGGGAAACCTGCTCTCCGTTATGAATCTTGTGTGCATTTACTACAATATCACTGTGAGAGGCCTGCCTGAAAATTTTCTTCAGTTCTACTACTGGAAAAACGCCGCTTTGAATAATATCCCGCAGCACATTTCCAGGACCTACACTTGGCAGCTGGTTCTCATCTCCTACCAGAATGATCCTGGTTCCCGCAGTCACCGCAAGAAGCAGTGAATGCATAAGAAAAATATCCACCATAGACATCTCATCAATAATGATTACATCTGTATCCAGCGGATTCTCTGCATTCCGTTCAAAATGAACACCCTGAGACTCTCTGCCATCCTCATCCGGCACACCGTTCAATTCCAGAAGCCGATGTATTGTCTGTGCTTCATAACCTGTAGCTTCTGTCATTCGCTTGGCTGCTCGTCCTGTAGGTGCTGCCAGACGAAGAGTTGCGCCTTCGCCCTCGAAAAAACGAATAATTGCATTGATCGTGGTAGTTTTACCGGTACCTGGTCCTCCTGTAAGTACAAAAAGGCCATTTCCAGCAGCCTCTACAACAGCCTTCTTCTGCATTTCCTCCAAAACAGTACCTGTTTCTTTCTCAATCTGGGCAATTCTTCGCTCCATCATCTGCTCATTCTGTGGATAACGGATATTTAATTCAGTGAGCATTCTTGCTGTATTCAGTTCCAAGCGGTAATACTGGCTTGGATAAACCAGTACCTCTCTGTCATTCTCTTTTAAAACAACTTTCCGGTCAATTGCCATATCCATCAGATGTTTCTCCATATAAGAAACATCTACCTGAAGCAGCTGGGAAGCTCTGTCAAACAGTTCGTCCTTCGGAAGATATACATGTCCTTCCCCTGAAGCCTGTAGGAGAGTATACAACATTCCACTTCGGATTCTGTAATCTGAATCTGTATGGATTCCGATCCTGGATGCGATATCATCTGCGATCCGAAATCCCACACCGCTGATATCTTCTGCCAGACGGTATGGATTCTCCTGAAGGACACCATATACCGACTGTCCGTATTTCTGGTATATCTTCGCTCCCAGATTCAAAGAGATCCCATATTTCTGCAAAAAGATCATGGCACGGCGCATATCCGCCTTTTCTGTCATCTGTTCCGCAATCTCCATGGCTTTCTTTTCGCTGATACCTTTGATCTCTGCCAGCCGTTCCGGTTCTTCTTCCACGATCCGCATAGTATCATCCCCAAACCGCCGGACGATTCTTGCCGCCAATGCGGCACCGATACCTTTGATCGCACCGGAACCCAGATAACGCTCCACCGCAAGTGCATCTTCCGGCATTTTTTCCACATAGGAGGATATCTGAAACTGTTTTCCGTATACCGGATGTGTTGTATAATTTCCGGAAGCTTCAATTGACACGCCCTGTGTGATCGCAGGAAATGTGCCTACACAGGTCAGCTCCTGTCCCTCTTCCATTCCTTTCAGTACCATAACGGTATACCCATTATCTTCATTTCGGAATATCACATGATCTATATATCCTGTAACTGTCTCACTCATCTTCTTCTCCATCTGCATCGCGGTTCAAATGCTTAACGCATCAAAGATACCCCTGCGAGTATGATGCATTAATTATCGGAACACTGTAATAACATCAAAAGGCACTGCTGTCGCAGCGCCTTATCTGGTGTAAATTTATACTCTTGACATGATCTCCGCATATTTCCCTGTTCCGGCAGCTACAACCAGCA
>ERZ773181.2619-NODE-2619-length-11548-cov-7.170974_pt1 | contig 11548 bp, 8 predicted proteins | sample MGYA00581001_ERZ773181 | MGnify/ENA primary metagenome ERZ773181 (study PRJEB29015, sample SAMEA2737780) | human gut metagenome | biome: human gut; feature: human-associated habitat; material: faeces | place: China | collected 2012 ... | reverse complement strand
CAGCCGGGCAGAAATCCCTCCGCCTCGCTTACGCTCGGCACCTCCCTTTGACAAGGGAGGCTTTTCTCGCGGGCTCCGCCCGCGCAGCCTGAGGGGCTTTGCCGCCCAATCCACTCCTAACTCCTCTCTCCTAACTCCACCCCCCACCCTCTCCCTTTCCCCAAACTTTACAAACTTTACACGCTCTACACAAAACCAGCCCTCTCTTTGCAAAACCTTTACCGCGATTGTACCGTACTATGGTCGAAACCGGCGCAAAACCGCGGTACAATTAGCTTGCTTCCGGTGAAGCACTGGCAAAACATCCAAACTATACCATATAAATTTGGGAAAAAGGGAGAATACACACATGAAACGTACTTCTGCAATTGCTGCTGTTACCGCTGCTGCGCTGGCTCTGAGCCTGGCTGCCTGCGGCTCTGCCGATTCCGCCGCTGCTTCCTCTGCCCCTGCAGAGAGCACCGCCGCTTCCACCGAGGCTGCCCCTGCCGGTGACTTCGACGCCGACCAGGACATCACGGTCATCTCCCGTGAGGACGGCTCCGGCACCCGCGGCGCCTTCATCGAGCTGACCGGTGTCGAGGAGAAGAACGCCGACGGCAAGAAGGTCGATAACACCACCGAGGCCGCCGCCATCCAGTCCAGCACCAACGGCGTCATGACCGCCGTCGCCAACGATGAGACCGCTATCGGCTACATCAGCCTCGGCTCTCTGAGCAATGACGTCAAGGCTGTCACCGTCGGCGGCGTCGAGGCCTCCGCCGAGACCGTCAAGGACGGCAGCTACGTGCTGTCCCGTCCGTTCAACATCGTCACCAACGGCGACGCGACGGACCCCGTGGCCGTCGATTTCATCGCCTACTGCCTGAGCAAGGACGGCCAGGCCATCGCTACCGACAACGGCTACATCGGTGAGGACGGCGCGGACTTTACCTCCGCCCAGCCTGAGGGCAAGATCGTCGTCGGCGGTTCTTCCTCCGTCTCTCCGCTCATGGAGAAGCTGATCGAGGCTTACAAGACCGTCAACCCCAACGCCGAGCTGGAGCTCCAGACCACCGATTCCACCACCGGCGTCTCCGGTGCGCTGGAGGGCACCTACACCATCGGCATAGCCAGCCGTGAGCTGAAGGACTCCGAGGTCGAGGGCGGCGCCAAGGCTACCGTCCTGGCACTGGATGGCATCGCCGTCGTCGTCAACCCCGGCAACACCACCGACGACCTGACCGTTGACCAGATCAAGGGCATCTACACCGGCGAGCTGACCACCTGGGCGGATGTGCAGTAAAAAGAAAAAGGCTTCCCCCTAGGGGGAAGCTGTCCGCGAAGCGGACTGATGAGGGGCGGGTTTCCCAAGATAACCCGTTCACGGGTTGGTAAGGCAAGGCCGCCCCTCATCCGGCGCTGCGGCGCCACCTTCCCCCTCTAGGGGGAAGGCTTTTTGGGTATCATAACCAATCTACGAGCATAAGGAGTATAGGAAAATGACCTCCAAGCTAAAAGAAGGCGTTATGCAGGGCGTGTTCACTCTCTGCGCCTGTGTGTCCATCCTGGCGGTGGCGCTGATCTGCATCTTCCTGTTTGCCAACGGTGTGCCCACCCTGTTCAAGATCGGCCCGCTCAAGTTCCTGCTGGGCACGACATGGAAGCCCGGCAACGACATCTTCGGCATCCTGCCGATGATCCTGGGCAGCATCTACGTCACGGCGGGGGCTATCCTCGTCGGCGTGCCCATCGGCCTGCTGACGGCCATCTACATGTCCAAGTTCGCGTCGCCCCGCATCAATAAGGTCATGCTCCCGGCGGTGCAGCTGCTGGCCGGCATCCCGTCCGTCGTTTACGGTTTCTTCGGCATGATCGTGCTTGTGCCCGCCGTGCAGGCCATGGTCAAGTCGCCGTTCTTCAAAACCGTGCTCCACGTCAAGAGCGGCAAGGGCATGAGCCTGTTTACTGCCGCCGTGCTGCTGGGCATCATGATCCTGCCCACCATCATCACGGTCAGCAAGGCGAGCCTCGACGCCGTGCCCGACAGCTACTACGAGGGCAGCCTTGCCCTAGGCGCGACGCATGAGCGCAGCGTGTTCTACGCCGTGCTGCCCGCCGCAAAATCCGGCGTGCTGTCGGCAGTCATCCTCGGCATTGGCCGCGCCATCGGTGAGACGATGGCCGTCGTCATGGTCGCGGGCAACCAGACCTGGATGCCCAAGGGTCTGTTCCAGGGCCTGCGCACGATGACCTCGAATATCGTCATCGAGATGGGCTACGCCGCCGACCTCCACCGCGAGGCGCTGATTGCCACCGGCGTTGTGCTGTTCGTATTCATCCTGCTTATCAACCTCTGCTTCAGCCTTGTGAAAGGGGGTAAGGACTATGCCTGAGAGTGCCGCAGCGCAAACAGCCGCCGATATGACCTACGCAAAACCGCATGAGTTCATGCCCGCCGGCGGCAGCAACCGCCGCGCCGCCCGTGCGCAGGCCGCCGCGCTGCGCTGGCTTGTGCGCATTGCCGCCCTGCTGACCGCCGCGGTGCTGGTGTTCCTCATCGGCTACATTCTGGTCATGGGCATCCCCAATTTGAAGCCCGAGCTGTTCGCCTGGGAGTATAACTCCGAGAACGTCTCGCTGACGCCGGCGCTCATCAACACGGTGCTGATGACGGCCTTCTCGCTGGCGATCTCGACGCCGCTGGGCATCTTTGCGGCCATCTGGCTGGTCGAGTACGCCCACCGCGGCAGCAAGCTGGTCAAGGTCGTGCGCGTCACCACCGAGACGCTGCAGGGCATCCCGTCCATCGTCTACGGCCTGTTCGGTATGCTGTTCTTCGTCACCCAGCTGCACTGGGGCTATTCGATGATCGCCGGTGCGTTCACGCTGGCCATCATGGTTCTGCCCGTCATCATGCGCACGACGGAGGAGGCGCTCATCGCAGTGCCCGACTCCTACCGCGAGGGCAGCTTTGGTCTGGGCGCGGGCAAGCTGCGCACGGTGTTCACGATCGTGCTGCCGTCCGCCATGCCCGGCATTTTGTCCGGCGTCATTCTGGCCACGGGCCGCATCGTCGGCGAGACCGCCGCGCTGATCTATACCGCAAGCTCTGTGGCAAAGATCCCGTCCGGCGTGTTCAGCTCCACCCGCACCCTGGCCGTACACATGTACCTGCTCTCGAACGAGGGCCTGTACATCGGCCAGACCTACGGCACGGCAGTGGTCCTGCTGGTGCTGGTGCTGGTCATCAACGCCCTGTCCGGGCTGGCAGCCGGGAAGCTGGCAAAACGGTAAAGGGCAATGCCCTGCACCGTAGGGGCGGATTCCATATCCGCCCGTGGGAGTATGCGGCAGCGCAAACCCCGCGGAGGGGTCAAGACCGCTTGGCGGCGCACAACGAGCGCCGCCAGCCAGCAAAGCTGGCCCGCTCATGCGGTTGTTTGCCCCGCAGGGGCAAACATTGTTCGCTCCCCGGTTTCGCTACGCTCAACCGTGGTCCCACGCTTACAACCCCGCACCTCCCTACGATTCGCCGTTCACGGGTGCCATGTAGGGAGCGGTCTTGACCGCTCCGGGCACTCTCCGCGCAGCAGCCCCTTCCCCGGCCCCTACCGCTGCATTGCACAGAGCAGAGATAAAATGTGAGGTCATTTCATGAACAAATTTGAAGTGCGCAATATGGACCTGTACTATGGCAGCTTCCATGCGCTGAAAAATATCAATATCGACATCCCGGAAAAGGAGATCACCGCGTTCATCGGTCCGTCCGGCTGCGGCAAATCCACGTTTTTGAAAAGCCTGAACCGCATGAACGACCTCGTCGAGGGCTGCCGCATCTCCGGCGACATCAAGCTCGACGGCGTGGACATCTACAAGGACAAGATGGACGTCAACGTCCTGCGCAAGCGCGTCGGCATGGTGTTCCAGAAGCCGAACCCCTTCCCGATGTCCATCTATGACAACATCGCCTACGGCCCGCGCACCCACGGCATCCATAATAAAGCGCAGCTGGATGAGATCGTGGAAAGATCCCTGCGCGGCGCGGCCATCTGGGACGAGGTCAAGGACCGCCTGAACAAGAGCGCCCTGGGCATGTCGGGCGGCCAGCAGCAGCGCCTCTGCATTGCGCGCGCCCTGGCCGTTGAGCCAGAGGTCCTGCTGATGGATGAGCCGACGAGCGCCCTGGACCCCATCTCGACGTCCAAGGTCGAGGAGCTGGCCACGGAGCTGAAAGAAAATTACACCATCGTCATGGTCACCCATAACATGCAGCAGGCCGCGCGTATCAGCGATAAGACGGCATTTTTCCTGCTGGGTGAGCTGGTGGAGATGGGCCCGACGGAGCGTGTGTTCGCCACGCCCGTGGACAAGCGCACCGAGGATTACATCTCGGGCCGCTTCGGCTAAGGAGGTACGACAAATGGGTACGAGTGTACGAAAAATGTACGACGCCGAGCTGCTGCAGCTTGACACGATGCTGGCCCGCATGGGCCACGCCGCCGGCGGCGCGATCGAGAGCGCCATGACCGCCCTGCGCTCCGGCGACACCGAGCTGGCCCGCAGCGTTATTGCCCGGGACAGCGAAATCGACTCCGCCGAGCATGAGATCGAGCACCGCTGCTTAACGCTGTTTCTGCGCCAGCAGCCCGTGGCGGGCGACCTGCGCAAGGTCTCCACGGCGCTGAAGATGGTCACCGACATTGAGCGCATCGCCGACCAGGCCAGCGACATTGCCGAGATAACGCTCCATCTCCACCCGGACGGCGCGCGCACCGTCGGCGTGCTGGACGACCTGTACGCGATGGGCGACATTGCCCTGCACATGGTCAAGGACGCCATTGCCGCCTACGTGCAGGTGGACCTGTCCACCGCCGCGCAGGTCATTGCCCGCGACGACGACTGCGACGCGATGTTCAGCCGCATTTCCAAGGAAATTGCGGCCTACATCGCCGCCCACCCCAGTGATGCCGAGACGGCGCTGGACTTATTTATGATCGATAAGTACCTTGAGCGCCTGGGCGACCACGCCGTGAACATTGCGGAATGGGTCGAGTTCCTCAAGACCGGCGTCCACAAATCCCGCAAGATCGTGTAATGCGGGGATAAACAAGCCATTTTCTTATTATTTTCCTATACCAACCAAAACGGGACCTGCCGAAAAGCGGGCCCCGTTTTGGCGTGGAGGAAGGCTGCCCGGAGGGGTCAAGACCCCTCCCTACAAGGCACCCGTGAGCGGCAGTTCGTAGGGAGCGGTCTTGACCGCTCCGGGTGCTTTGCGGCAACGTCAGCTTCCCTGTAGGGGACGCGCGGCAGTAAAAAAAGCAGCCGTCCCTTTCCGGAACGGCTGCTTGCTATCATTTCGCCCCTTTCCCCGCGAACACAACGTAAATCGTTTTGAACAAAATCTTTACGTCGCCCCAGAGGGACCAGTTGTCGATGTAGGCTACGTCGAGCTTGACGACCTCCTCAAAATCCTCGATGTCGCTGCGCCCGCTGACCTGCCACAGGCCGGTGATGCCCGGCTTCATCGACAGGCGGCGCTTGTGGTGGCTCTCATACTGCTTGTACTCGTCCACCGTCGGCGGGCGGGTGCCCACAAGGCTCATATCGCCCCGCAGCACGTCAAAAAACTGCGGCAGCTCGTCAATGCTGGTGCGGCGGATGAATTTGCCCACCTTGGTCACGCGGGGGTCATCCTCCATTTTGAACATCAGGCCGTTCATTTCATTCTGGGCCATCAGCTCCTTCTTGCGGGCCTCGGCGTCCACGTACATGCTGCGCAGCTTGTGGATGTAAAAATACCGCCCGTTGCGGCCCACACGCTTTTGTTTAAAAAACAGCGGGCCGGGGCTTTCGAGCTTGAGCGGGATGGCGACCACCGCGATGATCGGGATGCTGATGATACAGCCGATGACAGCGCCCACCACGTCCATGCAGCGCTTGGCGATCTGGTCGCGCAGCTGCAATTCAACGGTGCCCATCGTGACGATGTTGCCCCCGGCGCAGCGCCCCAGGGAACGGCTCAGCCGCGCGGCGCTCGTCTCGTCGCAGCAGGCTTCCTCAATGCGGTCCAGCAGCGGCAGACGGAAGTGCACGGTCAGGCCCATGCTCTCCATCTCGTCCAGATAGGGGATGAAGCTCTCGCCGCTGTCCATCGGCACATCGACATAGACCTCGTCGAGCGCCTCGCGCCGGATCCAGTCCATGAAGTCGTCGAACGTCGCCTTGACCTCGACGCCGCAGACTCTGGTGGAGATCGCGGCGGGCGTGGCCTCCAGCAGCGAGACGCCCACGACCCGGCGGGACCAGTCCTTTTGAATCTCGGGGATCAGCCGCTCGGCCCGGTCCGACGTTGTGACGACGCCGACGAGCGTCTCCATGCCCCAGCTGCGCTGGAACCGGATGAGCAGCCGCTTTAAAATCGCATGGGAGAACGGCAGCAGCACCGCGTTGACCGCGGGCACTGTGACCGCAAAATAACGGGAGTCCAGCATCGTGGCCTTGGCCAGCAGCATGCAGCCTGCATAAACAAGGCCGAGCGCGATGTTGAACCGGAGAGAAAGGCTGATTTCCTCATTTTCAGACCGTGTTACGATGTTTTTGTCCTGGTCAAAGAAGAAGAAGGTGACGACGAACGCCACAAACAGCAGGCACAGGGTCTGCAGCCAATCGGTGCTGGTGTAGGGGATCAGCACGCCGAACAGCCCGTCGGTGATGAGCCACGCCAGCAGCACGCTGACGGCCATCGTGAGCAGATCGGCGAAAAATACATAAGCGTATTGCAGCTTTTCGCGTTTACTTGTCATGAAGAAGGAGAAGTCCTCTCTAATAGTTATCTTCTTATTTTACCATAGACAGAGGATATTTTCAACAGAATCCGCAATATCATAACAATTACACAATTTATAGTGGCGCGGTAGGGGGAGGGCTCCATGCCTCTCGGGGAGGTTTCCGCCGCCGCGCACGGGCACGGAGCGGTCAAGACCGCTCCCTACAAACCGCGCGTTATCGTGGCATCGTAGGGAGGGGTCTTGACCCCTCCGCAGAGGTTTCCGCCGCCGCGGGCTCCGATTCGTTCTCCCGTCCGACGATCTCGGCCTTTAAGACGTCCTGAATTTCCACCAGACATTCCAGCAGTAGGGGGTTGAACTGCCCGCAGTCGCCGTGCAGGATCATCTGCACCGCGGTGTCCGGTGAGTAGGCGGCCTTGTAGACGCGCTTGCTGACCAGCGCGTCGTAGACGTCCGCCATCGAGACGATCTGTGCCGAAATCGGGATGTCGTCCCCGGCCAGGCCGTCGGGGTAGCCGCGGCCGTCCCAGCGCTCGTGGTGCCAGCGGCAGATGTCGTGGGCGGTCTTGACAAGCGCTTCGTTTTTATAGCGGCCCAGATGGTCCAGCATGTTTGCGCCCACAACGGTGTGCGTTTTCATAAGATCGAACTCCTCCGGGGTAAGCCGCCCGGGCTTGTTCAGGATCTTATCGTCTATCGCAACCTTTCCGATGTCGTGCAGCGCCGATGCCATGACGATCAGCTCCTGCGTTTCGGGCGGCAGGTCATACTTGTCGGTTTTCTGCGTCAGCCGCTCCAGAAGGCGCTGGGTCAGCGTGCCGATGTGCAGCACGTGCTGGCCGCTCTCGCCGTTGCGGAACTCGACGACCTCGCTCAGGATCGAGATCATCATCTTGGTGTTTTTCTCTTTTTCCTTGATCTGGCTCGTCACCAGCGAGGCGAGCCGCCGCTGCTTGGCGTAAAGCTTGATCGTGTTGAAAACGCGGCGGTAGACGACGCCCGCATCGAACGGGCGGCTGACATAGTCCGAGACGCCCAGCTCGTAGGCGCGGCGCACAACGGTGTCGGCGTCCTCGCTCGAGATCATGATGACGGGGATGTCCTCGATCCAGTGGCTGTGGTTCATCTCGCTCAGCACCGCAAAGCCGTCCATGACCGGCATGACGATGTCCAGCAGGATCAGCGCAATGCCGGTGTCGTACTGCTCCAGCATGGCCAGGCATTCCCTGCCGTTCGCCGCCTCCAGAATGTTGTAGTCGCTGCCCAGGATCTCCGCCAGAATGGCGCGGTTCATCTCGGAGTCGTCCACAATTAAAATGCTCTGGCGGGTCTGGCTTTCGCGCCCGGCAGCGCTCAAAGCGCCGTCCCGGGCGTTGTCCTCGGTCACGACCATGTTTTTGCGGTTCTTGGCCTGGTACATCAGCTTGTCGGCGCGGGAGACTGCCTGCTCCACGGTCTCGCCGGGCTGCGTTATGACGCCGCCGATGCTGGCGGACAGCTGCAGACGGGAATACCCCGGCACGCTGGCAGTGTGCAGCTGCTCCCGGATGCGGTCCAGCTTGGCCAGGAACGCCGTGCGCTCAATGCCCGGCAGCACCAGCAGGAACTCGTCGCCGCCGTAGCGGATGAGCACGTCCGATTTGCGGATGCAGGCGCGCACCACGTCAACGCAGGTGCGCAGCGCTATGTCGCCGGCCTGATGGCCGTAGGTGTCGTTGATCAATTTAAAGTCGTCCTGATCCAGCACGGCCACACCGGCGGGGTCGGTCTTGTCCTTGAGCGCGTCCTCAAAGTAGAGGCGGTTGTAGCTGTCGGTCAGTGCATCGTGGTAGAGCTTGGTGTGGTAGCTCGCGATGCTGTCTATCAGGCGGTCCCCGTTTTCGGGATCAATGAGGGTCTCGCCGTCCAGCTTCTGGATCAGCTCCATGACACAGGGAACGCCGTCGACCTCGCGGTAGACGGCGGTGACCTGAAAGACCTCGCTGCCCATGTATTCCAGCTTGGTGCGCTGGCGGTGATCCTCCAGCACCTGCCGGGAGATGCAGTTCCGGCAGGGGGCGTTTTTGCCCCAATAGCTGTAGCAGCTGCAAAAGCTGTTGACGGACTCCTTGCCGCCGACCTGCGCAGCATCCAGCAGCCGCACCACAGTAAAGATGGTGCGGTATTGGGCCATTTCCGTTTCGACCTGTTCTCTGGTCATAATGCTTCCGCCTTTGTGTGAAGGAATGAGTAGATAAAAATTGTGTTACATATAAGAACATTATAGCATTGCAGGGTGTTTTTTGTCAATGTGGCAAAGGGGGACCCTATGGCCGCCCGGCAGCGGATTGCCGCAGGGGGCGGCCTCCCGGCGGCCCTGTCCTACCCGCTGCCCGCTCCGCATATACATACCGCAGGAGGTACATGCCATGCGTCGGATCGGATTCTACTTATTTATAATAGCCGTCTTTCTGCTTGCGCCGCTGCTTGCACTGCCGCAAAAGGCTGTCCCGGCCCCCGCCGCGGTGCCGACCCCCGCCCCAACCGCCGTCGCCCGGGCCGCCGCGCCCTACCGCGCTGTGTGGGTCAGCTATCTGGAATGGGAGCAGGTCGATTTCTCGTCGGCGGAGGCGTTCACGCAGGCAATCGGCACAATGCTGGACAATATACAGTCGATTGGCGCAACAGTCGTGCTGGCGCAGGTGCGGCCCTTCGGCGATGCGCTCTACCCCAGCGACTACTTTCCGTTCAGCCACCTCTGCACCGGCACGCAGGGGCAGGACCCCGGGTTTGACCCGCTGGCACTGTTGCTGGACGCCGCCCACGCGCGGGGCTTACAGCTGGAAGCCTGGGTCAACCCTTACCGCATCCAGGCCGGGCAGACCCCGGCGCTGTGCGGCGCAAGCCCGGCGCGGCTGCACCCGGACTGGGTCAGGTACACCGACACCGGCGCGTATCTCGACCCCGCCAACGCGGACGTGCGGCAGTACATTGCCGACGGGGTGGGGGAGCTGTGCGCAAGGTACGCTGTGGACGGCATCCACTTTGACGACTATTTTTACCCCACCACCGACCCGGCCTTTGACGCGGCGGACTACGCGGCCAGCGGCAGCACACTGACGCAGGACGACTGGCGGCGGGAGAACGTGAACGCCCTGATGGAGCTTTGCCACGCCGCGGCCCGGCGGTACGGCGTGCGGTTCGGCGCAGCCCCGGCGGGCGACCCGGAGCAGAACTACACCCTGCAATACAGCGACGCGGCCCGCTGGCTGCGGCAGGGGACTGTGGATTACCTGATGCCCCAGCTTTATTGGGGGCAGGAATATATAAAAAACGGCGATGCGTCGCACAGCTTTGCGCAGCTGGCCGCCGCGTGGGCCGCACTGCCCCGCGCGGCGGGCGTGAAGCTGTACGCCGGGCTGGGGGCCTACCGCGTCGGCGCAGGGGATGGGTCCGATGCCGGCTCCGAGTGGTTTTCCGGCCATGCGCTGGCCGACCAGCTTGCTTTGCTTGCCCGCTTAGGGGTGCAGGGCGCGGGGCTCTACCGCTACGGCAGCCTGTTTGCCAATTCCGACGCCCCGGCGCTGGCGGAAAGTGAAGCGGAGGCAATAAAAGGCGTCTGGCAGGGCTGACCGGAAAATCCGGCGGTGCCGACAAAGATTTGGTACTTGCAAAAGCGGTAAAAATGCAAGATAATAGAGAGGCGGGCGGCTTGCGGCTGCCCGCAGGACCCAAGGGAAGATAAAGGAGAAACTCCATGAACAATACAAACGACCTCTATAACCGCTGGCTTGCCCAGCCGGATCTGGACGACGCCGTCAAAGCCGAGCTCGTCTCCATCGCGGGCGACAGCGACGCCGTCACGGACCGCTTTTACCGCGATCTGGAATTCGGCACCGGCGGCCTGCGCGGCGTGATCGGCGCGGGCACGAACCGGATGAACCTCTACACCGTGCGCAAGGCAACGCAGGGGCTGGCGGACTACCTCAATGCGTCCGGCCTGCCCAAAAAGGTAGCCATCGCCCACGACAGCCGCCATAACGGTGCGCTGTTCGCCCGCGAGACCGCCCGCGTGCTGGCCGCGAACGGCATTACCGCCTGCATGTACCCCCGGCTTGAGCCGACCCCGGCGCTTTCGTGGGCGGTGCGGTACCTCGGCTGCGGCGCGGGCGTCTGCGTGACGGCCAGCCACAACCCCGCTAAGTACAACGGCTACAAGGTCTACGGCGCGGACGGCTGCCAGATCACGCTGGAGGCTGCCGAGAAGATTCTGGCAGCTATCGAAAAAATTGATTGCTTTGACGATGTCCGGCTGGCAGATTTTGACGCTGCCGCCGCCGCGGGCCGCATTGTGACAATTGACGAAAAATGCCTCGATGATTTTGTGCAGGCTGTCTATGACCAGCGCGTCGGCGACGGCGCGGGCATCGATGCGCTCAAGCTCGTCTACACCCCGCTGAACGGCACGGGTCTGGAATGTGTGAAAAAGCTGCTGAAAAAGCTCGGCGTGACCCATGTGACCGTTGTGCCCGAGCAGGAAAAGCCCGACGGCGACTTCCCGACCTGCCCCTACCCGAACCCCGAGATCCGCGAAGCTATGCAAAAAGGCTTGGAGCTGTGCGACAAGGTCCGCCCCGATCTGCTGCTGGGCACCGACCCCGACTGTGACCGCTGCGGCACCGCCGTACCGGATGGCAAGGGCGGCTACCGGCTGATTACCGGCAACGAGATGGGCATCATTCTGCTGGACTATATCTGCCGCACCCGTCTGGCACAGGGCACGATGCCCGCCGACC
>ERZ773181.2608-NODE-2608-length-11588-cov-3.717593_pt1 | contig 11588 bp, 8 predicted proteins | sample MGYA00581001_ERZ773181 | MGnify/ENA primary metagenome ERZ773181 (study PRJEB29015, sample SAMEA2737780) | human gut metagenome | biome: human gut; feature: human-associated habitat; material: faeces | place: China | collected 2012 ... | reverse complement strand
GCTAAAAAGCATTTAAAAGAATTACACAAACTTTACAACGATAATGAGAAAAAGAAAAATAAGAATAAACTTACAAAAAAAGATTGCGAAAAAGAAAGAGAATTAGCTGACAAAATAGAGGGATATATTTCTGATGTGAACAAATTTATTGAAAAGTGTGACGAGTATATAGACTCGCATATTGATTACTTCTCAATATTTTACTATAATCTATTCACAAATAAATCAGAAGTTGATCGTGGTTATCTTCACACAATGAAATCGGATACACCTCGAGAAGAAGGAAATGTTATGTAGTTGCGTCGTGATATTTTTATAAACATCTATTGATAAATTGTTTTTATATGTATATAATATATACAAATCAAAAGATCGATTTGTATCTTTAGTTATGAAAGGGTTGATTTTATGTCTATTCATTTTTCTACAAAAAGACCTACAAGGTTAAAAACCGACAAAGTAACTGACGAAAAATTAAAAGAGCTATCAAAGAATCTTAAAGACTTGGAAAGTACTTTAGCAAAATTTGCAAACGTAGTACGAGATGGTAAAGATATCGCAAAAGAATTAGACAAAGCTCGCCAAGATACCGATAAAAAGACAAAAGATAAAGATAAAGCAAAAGGATATGAAAAAGAAGGTAAGTTAGTAGAAAAAATGAATTTAAATCTTGCTGAAATAAATCAGTTAGATGGAGAATTCGCAGACAATATAGCAAATTTTTATTCCAATGAGGCTTTAAAAGTTATCGGTGATCCAATCATAAATAAGAAAGTACTGATTGACGATTTTACTCGAAAACTGGAAACTAAGCAAGAGTAATATTATAGTATTTTTATGTGTTCATAACGAATGCAAATCAAGAGATTGGTTTATATTCGTCAATCTTTAGAAAGGACTGATTTTATGTCTATTCATTTTTCTGCAAAAAGACCTACAAAGTTAAAAACAAACAAATTAGACAATAACCAAGGATTGCAAAACATAGCTAAACTTTACCAATTTGATGAGTATAATGGAGAAATACTGGTAAAGAAATCACGAAATGTTAAAGTTTTAATAAAAAAATTAGACAAGCTTTACAACGATAATCAGAAAAAGAAAGAAAAAAATAAGCTTAGTTCGAAAGATTGTCAGAAAGAAATTGAATTAGTAGAAAAAATAAACGAGATTATAAAAGATATAAATGAATCTTCTAGAATATTAAGTGAAGAACGCAAGAAAATTATCTCTGATAAAAATTTAAATGAAGACAATACATTGAAAACCGATTGGCTACACAGATTAGATTATGATACACAAACAAAAGATCAAGATTCATAAATCGTTGGAGTGCAAACCTAATGACAAAAGTATTTATTCTAAAAAACTATGTTGCACAACGGCTCGTTCGAAAGCGGTTGTGCTTTTAAGTTTTAAAAACACTTTTCAAATCAAATTTTCAAAAGATTCACAAAATTTTATGTATAAAAAAGAAAAATAAAAAGTATTGAAAAAATTTCAAATTTATTGTTGACAAACAAAACGTACCTATGATACAATATCTTATGTCAATTGAGATGCGGGTGTAGTTCAATGGTAGAACTTCAGCCTTCCAAGCTGATAGCGTGGGTTCGATTCCCATCACCCGCTCCAATTCGCCGGTCTGATTTGCGACATGGTGCTGACATCTGCGCTAGTAGCTCAGCAGGATAGAGCAACTGCCTTCTAAGCAGTAGGTCAGGGGTTCGAATCCCTTCTGGCGCACCATTTATAATATGGTGGATATAGCTCAGTTGGCTAGAGCGCCAGATTGTGGCTCTGGAGGCCATCGGTTCAACTCCGATTATCCACCCCATTTAGTATAAAAATTTTTGTTGGGGTGTCGCCAAGCGGTAAGGCAATGGACTTTGACTCCATCATTCGCTGGTTCGAATCCAGCCATCCCAGCCATTTTAATTTAATAAGAGCCATTAGCTCAGTTGGTAGAGCACCTGACTTTTAATCCGGTTGTCCGGGGTTCGAGTCCCCGATGGCTCACCAGAAACGAGATTCTATAAGTTTTGATTTGTAAGACTTATGGAATTTTTTGTTACAATAAAAAATTAAAACTATGTCAAAAACAAAAATCTTGATGTAAGTAAACTTACTTAAACACACGGAAAGTGTTTGTACCATAAAACCGTTGCTTTATACTTCATTCAAGTTTAAGAAAATTATCAATTTTCATCTATCAAATTTCGTAAATTTAAATTGCGATATTTTTTACAAATAGCAAAAAATTCAAACTATGTCAAAAACAAAAATCTCGAGGTAAGTAAACTTACTTAAACACATGGAAAATGTTTGTACCATAAAACCGTTGCTTTACACTTCATTCAATTTTAAGAAAATTGATTGTTGTCACCTTTAAAAGTATATCTTAAATCTGATAGATTTAATTTATCGCTTCGTATCTTACTTCAATTAATTTTTTATTACTTTTATTTTTCTATTAGCCACGGCAAAGCTTTTTATATTTTCTACAAGTACTGAAAAAATCGAACTGTACTAAAACATAAATCTAGTAAACATGTAAATATCACCACAAATGATTTACAATTTCATTCAAGTTTAAGAAAAATTATCAATTGTCATCTATCAAATTTCATAAATTTAAATTGCGATGTTTTTATATTTTTTACAAATCTTAAGATTTTATTTCAAAAATTTCTGTTTTACTCACAATTAAGTTCTACTCAACCACGCGACCATCGCGTGGTTTTTATATACAGAAAATCTTATGCATTTATTTAACAAATAAAGCCACATGCATAAAATTCCTAAACGGAACTGATAAAATTTGATTCACTTGCAAAAAATAATTATTTTCATTTTTCGCTGAATCTATATAATATCTTTTGAATCAAAATTTTCGATTACTATACACAATTTTATATATTCGAAATATCATACAAAAAATATTTCATTTTTGCGTTTTAATTTTTCCTAATGTGTTATTTTTATAATATTAGGTTTTTTACACATAAATAAAACGTCCAAGTACTAAAAAACTCGGACGCTTATTCGAATTAATTACTCAACAAAAAGCCTTAAACAAAAGTTCCTTCCGGTATGGAGCAAATTCCTTTTGAAAATTCTTCCAAAACAGCCTGCCTGAACATATCCATGTTCTTACGGTGGAATTTCCACCAATGTTCGGGATCCGCATGATCTGAGGCAACTCCCTTTAAATGTCCTTCGCTATGACTCATAATCTGTTCTGGAGGTATACCACATTTTTTACATAAGCATACACACAATAAAACGGCATTTCTCCAACAAGCTTTAAAATATCTCTGATTTTCGGGGTCATCCGAATTATACTCAGTTATGTTTCGATGTTCACTATCATAAGATACACTTTTTGGTTCACATATTTCTATGGAAATACAAAAATCGTTAGCTTTACCTCCACAATGCCAAGATCTAATAGCAATGGGCAAATACTGCCATATACTGTGATCATCTAAAAAGAAATGGACCGCAACCTCTCTTGCACCTTCATCTTTAAGTTCAACAGATTTATTCCACGCCTTATACCATGTTTCCGCAGAAACACCCGGAGTTGCTGTTGAATGTATCATTATCCAGGATTTTGGAGTTTCACGCCCGGTTCTAAAACAATCATTTCTTTCCATTATTCTTACATGACATTCAGGAATTGGCGGCACACCATCATGATCGGCAAAAATCGCATTCGAAACACAAGGAATCAAAATAAATGCAGACAACAAAAATCCCGAAATCTTTTTCAATAAACTTTTCACTATCAAACTACACATCTCCCACTAAATATTAATTCCATTATAACACAATGAATAATCTCGTCAATCCGTTTAATTATAAAAACTCCTCGCTACAAACCTGCGGCGAAGAGTTTTTTATTACTGAATTTTAATTTATTATCCCGGAAACTCCAGTATTGTTGGAGCACGCATATCCATACTAAACTTAAAGCACAGAAGCATTTTAACCGTATTTTCCCTTATGGTCTCTATCATGGAATCGAACATATCAAAACCTTCAACACGGTATTCGACAACGGGGTCTCTTTGACCGTATGCTCGGAGATTTATTCCTCGTTTAAGCTCTTCCATAGCGTCTATGTGATCCATCCACTGCTCGTCAACGTTAGAAAGAAGTATAGCTCTTTCCAATTCTCTTGTGGAAGATTTTCCTAAAATTTCTTCATGTTTGCTGTATATCTCATGGCAACGGTTTACAATGAAACTTTCAATTTCTTCCGCCGTCATTCCCAGCGAATCTACAGATGTGCATTCCAAATCTTCGGGAGTCAAAACCCAGCCCATGTAGTACGATTTCAAACCTTCCAAATTCCAGTTTTCCATAGGTATATCCTTTGAAATATATCTCGAAACAACCTTTTTAACACTGTCGTCAATCATGCTTTGAATTTGCTGACTCAAATCTTCTCCGTCCAAAACTTTATTGCGTTGATCGTAAATAATTTCACGCTGACGGTTAAGAACATCGTCATACTGAAGAACATTTTTACGAATTGCAAAGTTTCTTCCTTCTATCTTGCGTTGAGCTGATTCTATTGAACGTGTAAGCATTCTTGCTTCCAGCGGAACATCATCTTCAACATTTAAACGAGCCATCCATGCTTGGAGTTTGTCTCCTCCGAAAAGTCTCATCAAATCGTCTTCCAAAGAAAGGTAAAATCTGCTCTTACCCGGGTCGCCTTGACGACCTGCTCTTCCGCGAAGCTGATTATCTATTCTCCTGGTTTCCGCACGTTCGGTTCCGATAACGTACAAACCTCCCGCTTTTTTGACTTCTTCGGCTTCTCCCTTGATTTCTTCTTTAAACTTCTCATAGAATTTGTAGTATTTATCTCTTGCTTCCAGTATTTTCTCATCATCGGTTTCCATAAAGCTGTTGGCTTCGGCAACAACTTCGTCGCTGTAACCCAATTTTTTAAGCTCTGAAATCGCCATGTACTCAGCATTACCGCCCAATTTAATATCCGTACCACGGCCGGCCATGTTGGTTGCTATCGTAATAGCTCCCTTTTTACCTGCTTGAGCAATAATTTGAGCTTCTCTTTCGTGATATTTTGCATTAAGTACTTCATGTTTAATTCCCTGAGCACTCAGCATATCGCTTAAAAGCTCTGATTTTTCTATGGAAGTAGTTCCGACCAAAACAGGCTGTCCTTTTTCATGACTTTCAATTATGTCTTTTACAATTGCCTTGTATTTGGCTTTTTGAGTTTTATACACGACATCAGGCAAATCCTGTCTTATAACAGGCTTGTTAGTCGGAATTTCTATTGTATCGAGTTTATAAATTTCACGGAATTCTTCTTGCTCGGTCATTACCGTACCGCTCATTCCAGAAAGCTTTTTATAAAGTCTGAAATAATTCTGGAAAGTTATTGATGCCAAAGTTTTGGATTCTTTTTCTATTTTTACGCCCTCTTTGGCTTCCAAAGCTTGGTGAAGACCCTCGTTGTATCTTCTTCCGTACATTATTCTTCCTGTAAATTCGTCAACTATCAAAACTTCGCCATCTCTTACGACGTAATCTATATCACGTTTCATAACGCCGTTGGCTTTTATAGCTTGATTTATATGGTGCTGAAGATTTACGTGTTCGGGGTCGGTTAAATTCTCTACATTAAAGTATTTCTCGGCTTTTTCCACGCCCGATTTTGTAAGAGAAGCTGTTTTAGCTTTTTCGTCAACAACATAATCATGATTTTCGAAAAGCTCTTCGTTATCTTCTTTTGCATTAATTTCGGCAACTTTTAACATTTTAAGGCTCTTTGCGAATTTATCAGCTATTGAATACATCTCTGTAGATTTATCGCCTTCGCCCGAAATGATAAGCGGCGTTCTTGCTTCGTCAATTAAAATTGAGTCAACTTCGTCTACGATAGCAAAATTATGCCCTCTCTGAACGCGTGAAGCTTTATTTACAACCATGTTGTCTCTTAAGTAGTCAAAACCAAATTCATTATTGGTTCCGTATGTTATGTCCGCAGCGTAAGCTTTGGCTCTTTGAGCTTTGCCGTATTCGTTTATTATCAGCCCGGTTTCAAGGCCGAGGAAACGGTAAAGTTTTCCCATTTGTTCGGAGTCACGTTTTGCAAGATAATCGTTTACCGTAACAATGTGTACTCCTTTTCCGCTAAGTGCATTCAAATAGGCCGGCAAAGTCTCTACCAGTGTTTTACCTTCACCTGTAGCCATTTCGCTTATTCTTCCCTGATGAAGAATTATTCCTCCGATGACTTGAACAGGAAAATGACGCATGCCAAGCACTCTGTCTGAAGCTTCGCGGCATACAGCAAAAGCGTCGGGCAAAATATCATCCAAGGTTTCGCCGTTTTTGAGACGTTCTTTCAAAATAATTGTTTGAGAAGCCAATTCTTCATCTGTCATATTCAAATATTTTTTCTCAAGATCAAGAACCGCATTACATATAGGTCTGACACGTTTTAATTCACGTTTACTGTAATTTCCGAAAAGTAAATTTAAAAAACTCATGAAACCACCTCTTATGGTATAATTGTTTAGTTTAAAATGAAATGAAAACTTTAAGGTTAACCTTATTGTATTTCAAAACAATAAAAAAATCTACCTAAAACATTGATTTTTCTTCTTGATATTTCCATACTTAAATTGTAACCGATAAGATTATAACACGTTGTTAGGTAAAAATCATCAATTTTTATAAAAATCTACTGTTTTTTACGATTAAATTATTGTTAAACGCATTGTTTTGATTTCAAATTTTATAAAATATTAAAATAAAAAGGAGAAAATTATTATGGAAAATTTTGATAAAATATTTGAACTTATGCAGATTTCATTCCCCGAAAATGAATTCAGAACGTATGAAAATCAAAAAAAATTACTCGAAAATCCCTCTTACAATATCATTACAAAAGTAGATTCAGACAATAATGTTGTGGCTTTTTTGGCTTTTTGGTCACTTGAAAATTTTAATTTCATAGAACATTTAGCCGTAAATCCTAATTTCCGCGGCAAAGGAACAGGAACAAAAATAGTTTCTGAATTTATAAATTCAAATAAAGAAAAACCCATAATCTTAGAAATAGAGCCTCCATGTGACGTCATATCAGAGAAAAGATTAAAATTTTACGAAAAACTTGGATTCAAACTAAACGACTACGAATACTTTCAACCGCCTTTAAGAGAAAATTCAAAGCCTTACAAACTAAATATAATGAGCTATCCCGAAAAATTAAATCAAAAAGAATTTAACGAAGCAAAAGCAGCAATACACTCAAATGTGTACAACTGCAGAGTTTAAGGAATTTTTTTAAAACTCTTTTTTAATGCTTCTCAAAAACAAGCCCGAAATAGCTTCTTTCGGAGGAACAAGCCCTAGCACCGCTTCGTTTACGGCAGAACAAATCGGGAGTTCTACATCGTATTTCTTTCCAAGTTTAACTATAGCATGCGAAGTGGCTGCTCCTTCTGCGAGCTTGTCGTAATGATTTCCGTTAACTAGCAATTCTCCGAACTTTCTGTTGTTGCTGTGTTCAGAAAAAAGAGTTGCTTGATAATCTCCCAGATGAGCAAGCCCATAGGCAGACATCTCTTTTCCGCCCATGGCTTTTATTAATCGTGCAATTTCCCGCGTTCCTCTGGACATCAGTGCACCTTTAAGAGATTCATACTTCATTCCGTCAAGTATACCCGCAGCTATGCCCATAACATTTTTGGATGCGGCTCCTATTTCGCTTCCTATTATGTCAACGCCGTAGTAAAACCTTATTAAAGGACTTGAAAATTTTTCTACCAGATAACTTTTTATATTCTCATTTTCACAGTCAACAACCATGCAATTAGGTATACCTTTTACAAAATCTTGAACATGTCCGGGTCCGACCCAAACGGCAACATTTGTATTTTCTCCCAAAATTTCCTTAACAACCTCGGATAAACGCTTGCCTGTTGATTCTTCGATTCCTTTCATGCATAAAACAAAAATTTTGTCCTTTAAATCAACATTACAAGACTTAATGCAGTTCATAAAATCACGCAAAGCCTGTGCACTTATCGACACTATCAATACATCGGAAAATTCCAAGCATTCATTTAAATTTTTCGTGATATGTATCTCACTTGGAATTTCAAGATAAGCATTGCGACGAAATTTTTTTATTTCTTCCAAATGAACCGAACCCGGTCTTCCCCACAATTTTAAGTTATGCCCTATTTTATTTAAGTACCACGCTATGAACGAACCCCATCTTCCGCATCCTAAAACAGATATATTCAATTTAATCCCTCTTTCTGAATTAAAGCATTAAAATAATTATACTTAAACTCGAAAGACAGTAAACATAAAATTTATTTTGAATTTGAAAAACTTACACTATGAGGAAAAATATCTACAACCCAAATCACAGGAGTATACTCTTCTTTTCCTGAATCAATTGTTCTTCTTTTGAAAAGTAACTCTAATTTAAAAACATTTTGGTATTTATTTTGGCATTTATTTTGGCCTTTTATTATAGTAATTTTGCTTAAAGTTTCTGCCCCTAATCCTTCCTTTATTTCCTCTAAATGTTTCATAAACTCTTGATAGGTCACATCTTTTAAATAAGCTAAAATTTTCATACCTACTACATCGTTCAGTCCAATTGTATTACCAAAATATTTCAAAAATAAATTCACATAAAACGATCCCAAAGGATACTGTACTTCGTCATCTTGCTCAGAGTAACCTCTATTCATGAAACCTCTAAAATAACTTAAAAATTCCTTTTCTATTCCATACATCATTCTGTATAATCTCATATCATACATACCCACATCTGAGATTAATTTGCATAAATTTTGACCTATACTGATTTGCCTATCATAGTGGTATAAACGTCTTTGCTCTCTTGGTATGTATGAAGAAATCCATTCAACTCTACTGAAAATGTAATCTAAAATATTCTTTTCGGTTTCTTCCCATAAAAGATTATCTCTTAAATCAAGCATAGACGTAGTTCTACGCAAATTATGTTCTGGATCTGGAACAGGAATCGATGGAGTTTTACAAGTTTCAACACAAAACTCCTTGTCTTCAAGAAGAAGTTCGTCATCTGTAATACATTTGGCCGCAGGCATTAAAAAGCAACCTGCTGCTATTGCTGCAACAGCATGATTTAAAAATTTTTTCATTTATAAACACATCCTAATTTATAATAATATAATTGTATTATTACATAATTTAAATTAAAGTTCAACAACAATTTTATATTTTATAAATTTATACATTTAGTGGTATCTTTAGATATATTTTCTCAAATTAACTTATTTTTTGTTAATTTTATTACAACATTGTTATATATAAAATAATTTATTGATTTTAAGTTGAATTAATCTTAGAATGATTATTATTTCGACAATTATGTGAGCAACTAAATTTAGAATAATAAAAAAGTCTCTATAATCAATTTTTTAAGATCTCCACAGAATTTGAAAATTTTATAATAGTGTGATATAATTGGTTTGTTATAGAGAATTTATGTTTTCCATATGCGACTTTACATATACAAACGAATTTTATCAGGAGGAGTTAAGTTTATGGGTTTCGAGTTTGATAACAATGCCGAAGAAATAGTGCAAATAAAGGTAATAGGTGTAGGCGGAGGCGGCGGAAACGCTGTTAACCGCATGGTTGACTCAGGAGTCAAATGCGTTGAGTTTATATGCATTAACACCGACAGACAAGCTTTGTTGCGTTCTAAAGCAACTCACAAAATTCAAATAGGGGAAAAAATTACTCGCGGAAAAGGTGCGGGTTCAAAACCTGAAATCGGTCAAAGAGCCGCCGAAGAAAGCCGCGACGAAATAATAGCCGCCATTAAAGGTGCCGACATGGTATTCATTACGGCTGGAATGGGCGGCGGAACAGGAACCGGTGCTGCTCCTGTTGTTGCTCAGATTGCAAGAGAAATGGGAATTTTAACAATAGGTATTGTAACGAAGCCTTTTGCCTTTGAAGGCCAAAAGAGGATGGAACAAGCCGAAAACGGAGTCGCTTTGCTAAGAGAACAAGTAGATTCTCTTGTTGTTATACCTAACGAAAGACTTAAACTCGCAAGTCAACAAAGAATAACTTTAATGAATGCATTCATCGTGGCTGACGACGTTCTAAGACAAGGTGTTCAGAGTATATCCGACCTTATCTTGTTGCCGGGACTCGTAAACCTTGACTTTGCTGACGTTACATCAATCATGAAAGATGCAGGCTATGCTCACATGGGCGTTGGACGTGCTTCAGGAAAAGACAAAGCCGAAGTCGCCGCAAACATGGCTATTTCAAGTCCGCTTTTGGAAACTGCAATAAACGGAGCAAAAGGAGTTATTATAAACGTAACTGCTTCGCCTGATATCGGGCTTGACGAAATCGAAACAGCTTCTTCTCTTATTGCAAAGCAAGCTGACAAAAACGCAAATATTATTTGGGGTGCCGCTTTCGACGAAACCATGGATGATGAAATCAGCGTAACCGTTATAGCGACGGGGTTTGCAAAGCGTGAATCGGAATTTCCTGTTCCGCAACCCAGAAAAGTCACGGAGAGCCCAAGAAGTTTTTCTCCACATGCTTCTGAAAGCAACACTCCGAAAAACGATGATGACAGTTTTTATGATATAATGTCAATTTTCAAAAACAGATAATTTTTAATCCCTCGATAGATTTGTCGAGGGAAGTTTTGTATAAAAATCACTTTATAATCAAGCAGTTCTTAAAATCTTAAACAATTGAAATATTTAATTTTCCAAACTGAAAATAAACTTAGCAAATTACAAAAATAGCACACTAGAAGAAATTAATACAAAAAATCAAAACACATCTATAAATATTTAATATTTTAATTCCTCAATAGATTTGCCGAGAAAAAATTGTTTTACACAAAAACTACTCTCTAGATGAGTAATTTATAAAAAATTAAACAATAAACAAAAATTCAGTGTGCTAAAACAAACTTAGCGACCTACATAAATAGCACACTAGAAGAAATTAATACAGAAAAACAAAACTGCACTATAAATATCCAATGTTTTAGCCCGTCGATAGATTTGTCGAGGGAATTTTCAGTAGGCATTCAAAACAAGGAACAATACTATAAAAATGTTTTAAAATGAAGTAAAAAAATAATTCTCCCTCATAGCCTTGAAATAACATATCCAAATATTTACTATAAACAAAAAAGTTAGCAGCAATCTAATGTTTCATCACAATTTAAATTAGTATGCAATTTTATAGTTCGATAAAAAATAAGCAGTAAAATTTTTAATAAACAACTCAAAAAAATTGAAACAAAACAAATCCGAAAGATTTTTCGTAAATTTGACGTGTTACTATAAATTTCAGTTAATCCAAAATACAAAATCGCTTATGAAAACTAAAGTAAAAACTTTTTCATAAGCGAATTATTCGTATAAATTTTTATAAATATTTTAAAACCGATATTTATACCAAAATAAATTCATTGAAAAATTATCGAGCGTTTTTTGAAATTTTTATTACAGCTGCAGTAATATCATCGTCGTGGTATTCTTTTCGCA
>ERZ773181.2606-NODE-2606-length-11591-cov-3.812067_pt1 | contig 11591 bp, 14 predicted proteins | sample MGYA00581001_ERZ773181 | MGnify/ENA primary metagenome ERZ773181 (study PRJEB29015, sample SAMEA2737780) | human gut metagenome | biome: human gut; feature: human-associated habitat; material: faeces | place: China | collected 2012 ... | reverse complement strand
TAAACCCTCTTGAAAGAAGCAAAAATCTTTCAAGAGGGTTTATTAACTACTGATTTTGAAATTTAACCTTAGCAGCAGTAATCTTATTTTGCTCAGCTACATCAGTTTTATACCAACCTTTTTCAGCCATAAGATTATAAATTTTATTTTGAATGTTTAAACTTGTATTTAAAGCATTTTTAAAAGTTTCGTGAACTTCAGTAGTAGTTGATTCAATTGCACCATGCATATATAAATCACAGACACCTTTAATAACAAGAAGCTCTTTTTCCATTAATTCTCTGTCTTCCATAAAATCCTCCTATAATAAATTAAAAAAATTGTTAAATAAATCTGCATGAATTTGTTCTAATTGTTTAACATAATTTGAAAGATTAACATCTTTTAATTGACTTGAAGTAGAGCATGAACTTGTTTTCATAAATTTTTCATGTCCTAAAGCATCTTCAACATATAAAAGCTCTTTACTTGTCATAACATATCACCACCTGAAAATAATATTTCCAAAAGAAAAATTAAATATACATATTTAAGTATTAAATTTTTTAAAAAATAAATCACTGCTAATATTATTAGGTCTATTATATCTTTTTAACATATATAGACATTCAGGGTCATTCGAAATAATATTTATACCTTCTTCACAAGATAGACTTGCTTTAAAACCAAGTTCTTTTATAACATCAAAAGAAGCATTACTAACAGCACCAAAAGGATATGTAAAAGTATTTGGGATATAACCAGTATTTTCATTAAATTCATTTTGAAGTTTTGTTAAATTTTCACTTAATGTATTTTGGTAAGATTCCAATGATTCTGTTTTCTTTTTCATACATCCGTTTCTGCCATTAGACATACTATGCATATTATAAGTATGATTTTGAAATTCAATACGATTGGTTTTTATCAAATCATTTATATCACACCATCTTAAATAGCTATAATTTGGATTAGCTTCGTTGCTTTTTGAATATCTATCAGTATATTCACCAACAATAGATATTACAGCAACCATATCATATTGCTCTAATAAAGGTAATACATAGGTAAGGTTATTGTAATGTCCATCGTCAAAAGTTATAATAATAGGCTTTTCGGGTAATGCTACAGTAGAATAAACAAAATTAATTAAATCAGTCATAGTAATTGTTGTATATCCATGATCTTTTATATATTTTAAATCATTTTCTAAAGTTTCAGGATGAACGATATATTTACCACTCTTAGACTTCAAAACACTGTGATACATAATAATAGGAACATGAATATTTTGAACTTTATTAGCTTTAACACTATAATAAATAAAAATAGAAGAAAACAACAAAATAGTAATACTAAAAATTGTAATAATTTTCAAACTAAATTTAAATTTTCTAAAAATAACAAACAAAATTAACACCTCAGTAAATTATATAGAAAAAATAAAAATTAATGATTAAAGTGAAATAAAAGTTCAAATAATAATTAGAATTAATATGCGCAAAATAGTATCTTATAAAATCATAAATTGTAATATAATAAAAATAATTAATTTGCTATAATATATTGAAAAATAAATGTCACATTGATATAATTTCGAGTAGAAAAATATTGAAAAAAGGAACAATGGTGAATAAATAAAATGGGTGATATAAATGTATACACAGGTCCAATGAAATGTGGAAAAAGTAATAAAATAATAGAAGAAGCAAAAAGACAAATGATAGCTGGAAAACAAATAAAAATTTTTAAACCACAAATAGATACAAGATTTGCAGAAGACTATATAACAGACAGAAATGGTAATAAATTAAAATCTGTAAATATAAATAAAATAGAAGATATAAAAAAATATGATGCTGATGTATATGTAATAGATGAATTTCAATTTTTAGATGGAAATGTAAATTGTATAGAAGAAATGGCCGAATCTGGAAAAAAATTCTATATAGCAGGTCTTAATTTAACATCAGAAAGAAAACCATTTGGAAAAATGGGGGATTTACTATGTGTATCAGATAATGTGCAAACAATGACTTCAATTTGTGAAATATGCAGAAGAGATAATGCTGTATTTAGCTATTATAAAGCTGGTAAAAAAAATGGTGATATAAAACTAGGTGATTTAGAATATATTCCAGTTTGTAGAAATTGCTACAATGAATTAAATAAAAATAAAGCATAAATATTTTTTATAAAAAAGCATAAAATATTTCCTTTTTGACATAATAAAACTATACATTATAAATAAAGGAGGTAATATAAATTGAAAGCTACAGGTGTAGTCAGAAGAATTGATGATTTAGGTAGAATTGTAATTCCAAAAGAGATAAGAAAAACTTTAAGAATAAAAGAAGGAGATCCACTAGAAATATTTACAGATAGAGAAGGTGGAATTATACTAAAAAAATATTCTCCAATAGGTGAGCTTTCAGAATTTGCAACAGAATATGCAGAAACACTTGCGAAAACAACAGGTCATATAGCATGTATAACAGATAAAGATACAGTAATAGCGATATCTGGAGGATCTAAAAAAGAATATCTTGAAAAAGGTGTTAGTAAACAATTAGAGCAAATAATGGATGAAAAAGAAAATTATACAAGTAAAGATAATAACAATACAGCAATTCCAATAACAAATAATGAAAATGCAGATAAAACAAAAAATGCACAAGTTGTATATCCAATAATTGTAGATGGAGAATCAATAGGAAGTGTAATACTACTTTCAAAAGAGCCTAATAGCCAAATGACAGAAGTAGAGCAAAAAGTAGTGCAATCAGCAGCAAGTTTTTTAAGTACACAAATGGAAATTTAAGATTAAAACTGATAATAGTTAAAATAAATTGTAACTATTATCAGTTTTTTGTATTATTTACATAAAACTCTAGATTTTTAAAAAAAATTATGTTATAATGGATATAGTTTTTACAAAAGGAGAAATGAATATGCTTGAAGTTGAATTAAAAAGTAATGAATTAAAGGAATATGTATATTTGGAACTTAATAAAAATAAAAAAGATCCAATATATGATGATGATTTAAATGAAATCACTTCATTGTATTTAAATAAGTTAGATTTAATAGGGGAGCCAACAGATATAACTATATATGATTTGATATTTTTTAAAAATTTAAAAGAATGCACAATATCAAATATGAACATATCTGATAAAGAGCTTGCAATATTAAATAGACTATCAAATTTAGAATCATTACAATTAAATGATTGTAATTTTTCAAACAAAACAAAAGTAGAGCTAAATATAAAAAATCTTATAATAAATGATTGTGAAAATGTAAATATATCTTTATATGAAGATATTAAGACTTTGTCACGTTTGCAAATTGTAAATTGCAAAAACATTAATTTGAAAGGTATATCAAAATTATCAAATCTATCTGAAATTTTATTACAGAATATTTCAATGAATAACATTGATGAAATTTTAGGTGTAAAATCATTGAAAAAATTAAACTTAAATGGTAGTAAAATTGAAAATCTTGATAAAATAAATAAAATGCCAAATTTATATATAGAACATGAAGAAATAAATGGACTATATGATGAAGAATATTAAAGAAGAGGTGGATGTTTTGGAAAAAAGTAGTGTTACAAAAGGTAATACAAAAGATAAAAAAGAAAAAAATAGTAAAGGTACTTCAAAAGGAAAATTTAAAAGCGAATTAATAAAAGGATTGGTAGAAAAATTAAATTCGTCAAAAAATAAAGAAAAAGGAAAAGACGAGATAAAAGAAAAAAATACTATTAGTTTAGGTGATATATTGAAAGGTATTGATGAAATGTCTGAAACAGATATTAAAAATATTTGTGATGATATAGAATCAATGAATTTAAAAGTTGGAATTGATTCTAAAACAATTCAATTTTTAGTACAAAATAAGAATAATGAAAATATTAAAAAAATGCTAAGTAAATTAAATATGTCAATGGATGTAGATATATCAAGTATTGCACAATTTAGAAAAAGTGATGTTGATACTGTAAGAAAAATTTGCGAAGAGAGTGGATGCAATATTGATAAAGTTTATGTAAATACTGGTTGGGATGAAGGTGCTCTACAAGGATATTCTTTCGAAAAATATGATAAAATTATTCAAAATGCAGAAAAATTACTTGAAAAAGCTTTAAGAAAAGTACCAAAAAATGCCAGTAAACAAGACAAAGTAATGGCAATTTATAATGCTGTATTGAAAGCAAGCAAATATGATTATTCAGCTTTGAAAAAAAATAGCTCTAAAAGATGTTCTTCAAGAAATTTAGAGGGCTTTTTCTTACAAAATGGTTCATGTGTGTGTGCTGGAAATGCAACAGCACTTCAAAACTTGCTTGAATGTGAAGGGATAAATGTTGAATATGTTCAAGGATATGCAAAGCATAGACATACAGATAATCCAGATTATCATTCATGGATAAAAGTACAGCTTGATGATGGAAATTGGTATAATTGTGATCCAACATGGGATTCTAATAAAGTTGGTAGAAAATATAAATATTGTTTAAAAAGTGATGAAGAATTCTTTGGACATACAGAAGATGAATCATATAATCCAACTTATGAAAGAGGAAGTAATGCACAAAGATATAGATCAACTACAAGAAAATATAAATTAGCAAGAAGATCTAAAGAAAGTGAATACTTAAGTGAGAGATATCAAGATACAGAGCTTGATGAATCTTTAAGGATTGCACAACAATATAGCGATATGCAATCAGTAAATGAAGAATATCTAACTTATGCTAGAAAAAATAAAATACCTATTAATGCTGGAGTTGCAGTTGCACCTAGATTGACATTTAAACAAAAAATAGCAGAATTTTTTAATAGAAGTAAGCATTTAAAAAATATATCATTTGTGAAAAAGTTTATAGAGAAAAATACTGTAAATGCAAATAATAAAAAAACAACAAATGTACAAAAACAAAATACCGCAGCTCAATTATATAAGGTAACTCCACAACGTTATTATGTAAGGAATGTACAACAAAGAAAAAATGAAACACAAAATAGAGATGAAAGATAATATTTATGAAAAAATGTAAACAGAAATAAATGTTTACATTTTTTTTTGTAATATTTTCAAAATAGAAATAATAAATAAGTAGTTGAATTTTATGGAACATTGCCTTATAATTTTTGAAGAAAAGCAAAAAAATTATGGATTTTGTGAAAAATTTACAAAAAGAAGGGAAAAATATGTATATAAAAATTGGGGATTTAAAATTATTAAAAATTCAAGTAATACAAAATGGTGTGACTGTATATGAAGGTATGGTTGAAGATGCACCAGAAGAATTAAAAGAAACTAATTATAAATCTGCTAATTTTGATAGCGGATATGTTATTATTGAAATTTAAGATTTTATATTTAATTTAAACAAAGGAAAGCTGGTTGATAAAATGGGATTATTAAGAAAAACATATGCTGAAATTAATTTAAAAAATGTAAAAGAAAATGTTAATAAAATTATAAATAAATATAAAGGGTATAATTATTACTTTGGAGTTGTAAAAGCAGATTGTTATGGTCATGGGTATAAAAAGACTGTTCAAGCTGTTATTGATGGCGGTTGTAATTATTTAGCTGTTGCGACTCTTGAAGAAGCAATAAAAATAAGAGCAATATATACTAAAATTCCAATATTATGTTTAGGTGTTATAGATGAAGAATTTTTAAAAATATGTGAGGAAAATAATATCACAATAACAATAGGTTCATTGAGTTATTTGAAAAATTTAAAGTTAAAAGATTACAATAAAATAAAGGTACACTTAAAAATAAATACAGGAATGAATAGATTGGGAATTTCTAATGGAAGTGAGTTAGAGGAAGTTGTTAAAATTCTAAAAGATAATAACATAGAAATAGAAGGAATATATACACATATATATAATGCTTTAAATGAAAAACACTATGAAGAACAGGTAGAAAAATTTAAAAATATAACGAAAAAAATAGATATTAGAAATATAAAAATAGTTCATATATCGGCAAGTGAAGCAACAATGAATTATCCAAAGTTAGATTTTGCAAATGGATGCAGATTAGGAATAGTAATGTATGGATTTTACGGACCAAAAGATTTAAATTTAAAATCTACATTTGCATTAAAAAGTGAAGTAATTCAAATTAATGAAATAAAAAAGGGTGAGACAGTTGGGTATAATGGCACATATACAGCAGAAAAAAATGAAAAAATAGCTGTTGTAGCTATTGGTTATGCTGATGGAGTTATAAGAAAAAATAAAGGTAGATTTGTATATATAAATGATAAAAAGTATGAAATTGTTGGAAATGTATGTATGGATATGATGTTTGTAAAAGTGGATGATACAGTTAAAACTCATGATATGGTATATGTACTAAAAGATAAAGAGCATATCGAAGAGGTTGCTAAATATCTAGATACAATTCCGTATGAAGTAATATGTTTGATTGGTAAACGAGTTAATAGAATATATGTAAAATAATAAATAAAATCTTCTTAAAGTTATAGCTACAGTTTGTAATTCTCATTTTGTGTTTTAGAAAAGTCAAAAAAATTGTGAATAATATTTACAGATAACAAAAATTATGGTAATATTATTAGACATCTTAGTAATAAAGAGGAGGAGAGTTGTTTTGCTGCTCAAAATGATTAAAGATGAAATTGCAAATAAAATTGCAGTAAAAAGGTCTTTAAAAAGATGCAATGCTACTGTGGAAAATTTAAATCTAATAAAGTGTCAAAACTGCAAAGCACAAAAATGCTGTGAAAAATTGAGTGAATTCAAAGTCAAAGAAACAGAAAGATGTGTTATTGCGTCTATGGCAACAGATGAAATACATCCACATTGCTATAATTGCATTGCACGGGATATGTGCAACTTCTTTTTAAAGAACTAGAAAATAGAGAGTTGAAGGAAAATTTTCTCAACTCTCTATTTTTAGTTCTTATTTTAATTTAAATTCAACAACTTTATTTTCTTTTAAACTTTCTTTAACATCAATAATTCTTTGATTAGAAGAACCTCTAAAACGAAGTTTTAAATCCTTTTTATCTTCTTCAAATTTCCCATCAACAACAACATCAAGATAACGAACCAATTCATTTGAAGTTTTGCTTACTTTAACCATTTTCCCAACAACATCTTTTTCAAAATCAAATCCTGTATAGCACCAAATATTTTTATCAGGAAACTTTTCCTTTACTTTTTTAACAAGAGGTAATAAACCCTCTTGATTTTTAGGATCAAGTGGTTCTCCACCAAGAAGAGATAAACCAGAAATATAATCATGATCCAAATATTTTAAAACTGTATCAATTTGTTCATCAGTAAATTTGTTGCCATAATTAAAGTCCCAAGCACATTGATTAAAACATCCTTTACAATGATGATTACAGCCACTAACAAAAACCGAAACCCTAACACCTTCGCCATTAGCAACATCAACTCTTTTTATATCCGCATAATTCACACATATCTCCTCCTTTAATTTTCTGGGAAAAAAGAATCGTCCCCTTTTCTCAGATTTTTTTATAAATGAAGAACCCTTTGTTTTATTTCTTTAGTTTTTCCAGCATTCCAGAAATTTTCACCTAGATAACCACAAGTTCTACGAACTACAGTCATTTTTGAATGATCTTTGTTTCCACAATTTGGACATTCCCATTCATTATTATCATTTATTATAATTTCACCATCAAATCCGCAAACATGGCAAAAATCTGATTTAGTGTTGAATTCTGCGTATTGAATATTGTCATAAATAAATTTAACAACTTCTTCAAGTGCAGAAATGTTATTTTGCATGTTTGGAATTTCCACATAAGAAATTGCACCACCAGAAGATATTCTTTGGAAATCACTTTCAAATGCTAATTTATCGAAAGCATCAATTTTTTCTCTAACATCAACATGGTAAGAATTTGTGTAATATCCTTTATCTGTAACGTCTTTTATAGTACCAAATCTTTGTTTATCAATACGAGCAAATTTGTAACATAAACTTTCAGCTGGAGTACCATATAAAGCAAATCCAATATTTGTTTCAGCTTTCCATTTGTCAGTTGTTTCTCTTAAGTGATTCATAACTTTCATAGCAAATTCACGACCAATAGGGTCTGTATGAGATAAACCAGTCATAAGTTTTGTCATCTCGTAAACACCGATATATCCAAGAGACATTGTTGAATATCCACCATACAATAATTTATCAATTGGTTCACCTTTTTCAAGTCTAGCGATAGCTCCATATTGCCAATGAATAGGACTTATATCAGATTTTGTACCAAGTAGGGCATAATGTCTACACATTAATGCTTCTTTACAAAGCTCTAATCTTTCATCTAAAAGTTTCCAGAAAGTTTCTTCATCACCATCAGCAATTATTGCTATTTGAGGTAAGTTTATACTTACAACACCTTGATTAAATCTACCTTCAAATTTATAATTTCCATTTTCATCTTTCCAAGGAGATAAAAAGCTTCTACAGCCCATTGGACTAAATACATTTCCCTCATAATTTTCACGCATCTTTTTTGCTGATATGTAATCTGGATACATTCTTTTTGAAGAGCACTTAACAGCAAGTTTTGTTAAATAATCATATTCTCCTCCTTTTAAACAGTTGTGTTCATCTAAAACATATACAAGTTTAGGGAAGGCAGGTGTAACATAAATTCCGGCTTCATTTTTTATTCCTTCGTATCTTTGTCTTAAAATTTCTTCAATGATCATTGCATTTTCTTTTATATATGGATCATCTGGTTCAAGGTGTAAAAATAATGTAACAAAAGGAGATTGGCCATTTGTTGTCATTAATGTATTTATTTGATATTGAATAGTTTGAACACCAGCTTTAAGTTCAGCTTTTAATCTTGTTTGAACTAAGTCTTCAATAATATCTTGGCTTAGTTTATCTTTATATTTTGTTTCAATTTCTTCTTTAAATTTATTATAACTTTTTCTTAAATATTTTCCTAAATGTTTCATATCTACTGATTGTCCACCATATTGGTTACTTGCAACAGCAGCAATTATTTGGGTTGTTACTGTACACGCAACTTGGAAACTTTTTGGGCTTTCAATCATCTTTCCATTCATAACTGTACCATTATCAAGCATATCAGATATGTTAATTAAACAACAGTTAAAAATTGGTTGAACAAAGTAATCTGCATCATGAAAATGTAAAACCCCTTCTTCATTTGCTTTTGAAATTTTTTCAGGTAATAACAATCTTTTTGTTAAATCTCTTGAAACTTCACCTGCGATATAATCTCTTTGAGTTGATGCAAGCATTGTATTTTTATTAGAATTTTCTTCAGCTAATTCTTTATTTTCGTTTCTAATAATACCTAAAATTGTTTCGTCAGTAGTATTTTGTTTTCTAATAAGTGCTCTTGTATATCTATATACTATGTACTTTTTAGCAAGTTCATATTTTTCCATTTCCATTAATTTTTCTTCAATAATATCTTGTATATCTTCAACTAACATTCTTTTTTTATCTAAATCTTCAATATAATTAACTATTCCTTTTATATCCTCTTTACTAGCTTTTTGTCTACCTCGTACTTCTTCGTTAGCTTTTTGAATTGCTACCATAATTTTTTGTCTGTCAAAGTCTACTATTCTTCCGTCTCTTTTGATTATTTTCATTTCCAAGTTACCTCCTTTATTTCGTATGCGTTTATTATATCTCAACTTAAAAACTTTTCTGTTGCAAAAGCACCAAATTAGCAAAAAAAATTTTTAAAAGCATATAAATAAGATTGCTCTAAGAAAAGAAAATTATTACATTTTTATTACATTAATTTGTTGCATTTGCAACTGAAATATTGTATAATTTCGAGTATATACAAAAAAATAGGAGAAACGAATATGAGGAATGAACTAGAATTAACTGATTTTTTTGAAGAATTTTCAAATAATTGCAAAAATGTACAAAAGAAATTCTTTCAAAAAAGTCAAATAATAACATCATATATTCAAAAGAGAAATCAAATTTGCGTTTTATTAACAGGAGAGGCAGATTTAGTTAGATATGATTTAAATGGCGGAAAATCTATAATAGAGCATTATACAAAAAATGATATATTTGGGGAAGCTTTTTATATAGTGACAGTAAATAATGAATTGTTAGTAGAGGCAAAGAAAAATTGTGAAGTATTATTTTTTTCTTATAACAATATATATGAAAGATGCAAACAAAACTGTAAATTTCATCAATTATTAACAGAAAAGTTTTGTAGAATTGTTGTAAATAAAGTTACAAATTTAAATACGAGAATAGAAGTATTAACAAAAAGAACAATTAGAGATAAATTATTAGGATATTTTTCAATACTTTCAATGAGAAATTTATCAAGAACATTCGAATTACCTTTTTCACTAACAGATTTAGCAGATTTTTTAAGTGTAGATAGAAGTGCAATGATGCGAGAAATAAGAAATTTAAAAGATGAAGGATTTATAAAAAAGAATGGCAACAAATTAACTTTATTATACTAAAAACGGGGACGGTCCTAAAAAAATAAAGTAAAAATTAGTTTAGTAAACATGTATAGTTAATAAAAATAAATAAAAAGTATTGCAAAAGCTATAGTATTAATATATAATATCAAATACAACTTTTTTGTGTTTTGCAAAAAAGCATCCGAACATCAACCTGAAATGCCAATTAAGGAGGAAAGAAAGTTGCGTATATACGAAAAAAAGGATGAGGTTGCAAGAGGAAAAAATACTGGAATTCTTGATGAATTAGATGATATGATTATCGTCAAAAAGGAAGCAGAGGAAATTGGTCCATTTTCATTTGCACATTCTAGTATAAAGACAGCAATCATTGATGTCCCGATTATTGGAAGAGGAGCATTTGAAGATTGCAAATTTCTGAAAGAAGTTGTGTTTTCTCAAAATGTTCTTAAAATTGAGGAAGAAGCTTTTTACCGTTGTGAATCTTTGACAAGAGTGATTATGCCTGAAAACTTGGTTTCAATTGGGGCGAAGGCTTTTGCAGGATGCTTTAATATTGAAGAGCTGACATTTGGTGAAAGACTTCAAGAAATCGGTGATTTAGCATTCCTTTCATGTGAAGGTTTGAATTCAGTAAAAATCAATGCGAATTTGCAAAGAATTGGAAACAATGCTTTTGCAGGATGTGTAAATTTAAATGAAGTTGATTTTTCTGGAGGAAATCTTATTCTCGAACTACATAAGCAGAAGGTAAAATCGCAATTCAATGGAGATGTAAGGAACTATATTAGCATTGCAAATAGTCCGTTTCTTGAATGTGGCAAAATAGAGTTCCTTAATTTTCAAACATTTGTATATGATTCTGGTAGAAATATTTATCGTGAGTCATACAATCGGTTAATGAAATTATGGATGCTTGAAGAAAGTGGAAGTTTAACATCAATGGTAGTAAAGCGAATGCTTGAAAAGTGATGAAAAAATTCCCAAGAAAAAGAAAGATGAGATTGGTACAACTGTGCCAGTCTCATTTTTCTTTTATAAATTATAAAATATTAATTTTTTTTGAATCTTCATTTCTAATAGCAATTATAGAGCCTCTAACCTCATATGCAACAGGATCATTAA
>ERZ773181.2598-NODE-2598-length-11622-cov-3.067433_pt1 | contig 11622 bp, 17 predicted proteins | sample MGYA00581001_ERZ773181 | MGnify/ENA primary metagenome ERZ773181 (study PRJEB29015, sample SAMEA2737780) | human gut metagenome | biome: human gut; feature: human-associated habitat; material: faeces | place: China | collected 2012 ... | reverse complement strand
ACGGTAATGATCGTTGGTCTTGCTATGGGAGCAACGGTTAATATCGGACAGGCGATTGGGGCGGGCAATAAGAAAAAAGCAGCCAAAGATATTGGGAATACAGTCACCCTTTTTATGATGCTGGCAATTGTAGGAGCAGTAGGTCTTTTATTTTTTATCAAACCCATTGTCGGCATGATGTCAACACCGCAGGAAGCAGTTCATGAAACAGTTATTTATCTTACCATCTGTTTTCTTTTTTACCCAATTATTTATGCTACTGACCGTGCGAAATACATTGGCATCTGCATCAAAATACTTTTTAATTTTATCTTTGTATTCTTTTGAAAAACTAATACCATCATTATTCTTTTTTTGCCAAATTGAATTCGCAATTTTTAAATCACTACTGGTATTAAACTCTTGCGATATCTTTTCATTAAAATCATCAAGGTTATCAATTTCGAATGCATTTAAAATTTCTTCTTTAGTTTTGCCTTCAGCTCCATTGGCAGCCATCATCATGGCAAATTTTAAACTAAGCGGTGAAACTAAAGCGTTTGTGTCTTTTTTTGAAACTTTTTCAAGCAAATCAAAATCGCATTTATTGGCAAAAGCACATGGCGTAAATCCGAAAGAAAAAGCAGACACTGTACACATTGCAGCTGAAACAAACTTTTTAATCAAATTTTTCATAGTATATCTCCATTCTAAATTTTAAAAAATTATCGATCGATTTATCATTATTATAACACTATTTAATTATAAAGTCAATATTTCTTTAAAATATAATTACTTATTTTTTAAACTACACAAATATCTATACATTAAAATAATTAAGCAAATCATTTGTTTTTTGGTTTTTAGCAGACCTTTACAAGTTTCAATTATTATTTCTTTTAATAGTTCTTTGTTGTCGACTTCATCTACAAAATGATATTTCTCATTGAGAGATGCCGTGCGAGGAGACCTCCAGCCATCCGTTGCCGTTCATCTTGGTGTCGTACCGAGCCCTGAGCCATTTGGTTAATTCTTTCTATAGCATATCTGTTTTCTCCTTTTCGGGGTAATAAGAAGGCAAATAGATTTTTGATTTCTATCTGCCTATATATCTGATATTCATTTTCGGGAGTTCAAGTCCTGCTACAAAGGGGAAACGGAGATTTTACATCTGCGTTTCAGTACAGAGAAAAATCGCCGTTTGGGTAGCAAAAAAGCCCGATATAATCGGGCTTCTCGCAGGAGACATCTATTTTGTCTCCATTTTTTGGTACGAGGTTCCATAAGGGGCATGAACAAATCCAGTATTTAAGCGGATTACAGCCATTAGTAATATTTACATTTTAGAAATTCGACATAAAACTACAAGTATATGAAGCCTCTTGCTTTAAATTGTACTGATTTATGTCCGAACTGTCAACAATCTTAAAAAATTTTTATCTGACTAAAAAACCTAACGAAAGTTAGGTCATTTTTATGTTCAAAAATAATTTGAAAGGACAAGTCAAAATGATAATTACAAAATGGCTGTTATCTGTTTCGATAACAGTTTTATTTATTAATCAGATAGTCATTATTTTGGAAAAAGAGAAACTGGAAAAGAAAATCAAGATAATTCTAAAAATTATGCATGGAAAACCTCTGACAAGAAAGGAAAAAGAATATGCCAGAAAATTTAAATGATAGTTCATATTTAGAGCCGCCCAAAGACGAAAGAGATTATGTTTACAAGTGTGATATTTGTGATGAAGAAATTTTCGAAGGAGATGAGTGCTATGAGATTGGTGGTTTAATCTATTGCCCCGATTGTATGGAAATGCACTTTAAAGTCATTGCTGTAAGCATGGATACCCAGGGATATCTTTCAGATTTAGAACATGAAGATATTACCGAATAAGTTGGTGATTAAATTGGAAGAAAAAATAAGTAAAATCAGAGAGATTTTAAAATGCTGGGATTTGTGTGTTAGTGAAAAAGTTATTCTTATCTACCTGATAAGCTTTAGCGAGAACAATATCATTAGAGCTTCAAGGCATGAAATTTCAAAGGATATTGGAATTTCAAATTTAACACTCGGCAAGTACTTAAATTACTTATCGGATAAAAAACTGATATATAAGAAACAAGTTAGAGCCGATGGCAGATTTTCAGCAAATGAATACTCATTTTCAGAAGAAAAAAGGAGAGATTAAATGTCAACACTAGTATTTGTGAAGGAAAAACATCAATATTTTCTAGATGATAACCTTATCCCCTCTGTTTCGGAGATTTTAAAACCCATACATGACAAAATTTATGGGAAAATAAACGCAAGAACGCTTAAAAAGGCATCTGAACGAGGAACAAAAATTCATAGAGCAATAGAATTCATGTCAAAGTATAAGCTAAGCAAATTTGACGGAGAAATTTCAGGTTATATCGAAGCGTATAAAAAATTTAGAGGTGATTATCCTACTTGGCGGCTTCTACATTCAGAGTTTAGAACGTACCATAAATCACTTTTATACGGAATGACTATTGACGAGGTGTATAAAACCGAAAATGGCATAGTTTTACTTGATTTAAAAACTACAAGTGAAACATATTTAAATACCTGGAGCGTTCAGTTATCCGCATATAAGTCGGGTTACGAAAGTCAGTACGAAAAAGTCATAAAAACATATATTTTAAAACTAGACAAAGACGGAGAATATCAGCTTTTTGAATTAGATGATAAATTCTCTGTTTTTTTATCTTGTTTAGAAATTTATAGATTTGGAGAGTAGATTATATGAACGAAATGGAAATTAAGAAAAAATCAAGTGATATAAGGAATTTAGCAGAAAATGCGGTGGTTCAAAATAGGTGCGATTTGGAAGAAGCTTTAGAAATGCTGAAAACCATTAAAAAGCATAAAACGATGATTGCTGATTATTGGAAAGAAGCTAAGGAATCGGCTAAAAAGACATATCAAAATATTGTTTCAAAGGAAAGACAAATGATGGATATTTGTGAAAAGTGTGAAACAGACCTTAAAGACAAAATTTTGAAATACGATATGCTCAAAAAATCCTATGAAAATAAGCTTTTAAAAGAAGCGGATAAAGATAGAATGTTTGAGGTTCAGGAACTTCTTGAAGAAGCTAAAGTTTTAGAAGAAAAAGGTGATTTACCAAAAGCAGAAGAAAAATTTAAGCTTGCCGAAAAACTTGCTCATGTGAAAATAGATTTTGACAAAGAAAAATATCTAAAAGGGCTTTTGTTTCAAGAACGGACAAAGTGTGAAATCGTAAATAACAAGCTTGTTCCGTCATTCTTTAAAGGACTTGAAATAAGAGAAATAAACACTAAAAAAATTCTTGAAATCAAGCATAAAAACCCCGAAATAAATATTCCAGGTATTAAATTTTATAAAGAAAAAAGCGTGGCGGTACGGATATGAAACTAAATCATATTTATTGCGGAGATTCGGTGCAAATTTTAAAAGAGTTTCCAAGCGATATATTGACAAACTCTTATGTGTATTTTCAGATTGGCTTAATCTGGGCGATACGTATTCATATTCATCAAGAGATTCAAATGCCCACAAAACAAGGTCATTACTCCAAAGAACAAATATTGGAAGTTTGAGTATGCCTAATCATGAAGGTATTGACCTAAAATCATCCAATCTTAAACCTAAAGACTTAATGGGAATTCCGTGGACGATTGCATTAGATTTAAGAAATAAACTTGGATTTTATTTAAGGCAAGACATTATCTGGGCAAAACCTAATCCTATGCCTGAAAGCGTAAAAGATAGGTGTACCAAAAGCCATGAATATATCTTTCTTTTATCAAAATCAAAAAAGTATTACTTTAACGCTGATGCAATTAAAGAGAAAGCCGATGAGAAAAGCATTATACGATATAATTCAAGATTTAATACAGGAGTTAAAGAAATTTCGGGGGCTGGAAGATTAAAGCAAGGGTCAAATACTGCCGGATTTAAAAAGTTTACTGGTTATAAAAATAAACGTGATGTATGGATTGTTGCTACAAGAGGATATAAAGGAGCCCACTTTGCTACATTCCCTACTGCTTTAATTAAGCCTTGTATTTTAGCTGGATGCCGTGAAGGTGGTATTGTTCTGGACCCTTTTTTCGGGAGCGGTACTGTTGGTGTTGTAGCTAAAGAATTAAACAGAAATTATATAGGTATAGACATAAATGGAGATTACTGTAATTTGGCAGAAAACAGAATAAATGGAGGAAATAAAAATGCCTAAAGAAACGACAATGTCAGTTTATCTATCAAAAGACGATACAAAAAAATATTTAAATACAATACTCGGCGATAAAGAGCGAGTAAATCAATTTATAACGAGCCTTACAAGTCTTGCCGGGAGTTCAGAATCACTAAAAAACTGTGATAGAAACAGTTTGCTTGCTTGTGCATTAAAAGCGACTTCAATGAGCTTACCTTTTGACCCGAATTTAGGCTTTGCATGGGCGGTTCCTTATGGAAATGTAGCAACATTTCAGATTGGTGCTAAAGGATATATTCAGTTAGCTTTACGAACAGGACAATACCGATATATTGGCTCAAGAGATGTTCGAGAGGGTGAATTTTTAGGGCGAAACTTTGTCGGTGATCCTGAAATTTCTTGGTTACCTGATAATGAGAGAAAAGATTTGAAAATTATCGGATATATGGCTGGAATTGAGCTGATAAACGGCTTCAGAAAAGTGATTTTTTGGACTATCGATGACGTGGAAACTCATGCTCAGAGGTATTCTCAAAGTTATCGGAAATACAAGAAAAGTGGCAATAAAAATGATGCAATTTGGGCTTTGCAGTTCGATAAAATGGCAGAAAAAACTTTACTTAAATTATTAATTTCAAAGTACGGCATAATGTCGACCGATATGCAACAAGCGGTTGTTTCAGACCAGTCAAAAATCAATATTGACCTTGATACTGGAGAAGAAAATATTGAATATATCGACAATCCAACAGTTTTGGAAAGTGATAGTTTGACTGATGGTGAACAACAAGAATTACTTTAAAAACACGGCGGAGAAAAAATTGAAAAAATACTAGATAAAATGAAAATTCCTAATCTTGATAAGTTGAAAAAATCTGATTTAGAAGCATTCGAAAAATATTTGAAAGAGGGAAAGAAAGTTGAGAAAAGTAAAAATATTTAATGACGATAAGTTAATTTATGAAAGAAACTTAGCAGTTAATACAGCTATTCTGAGAGGAAGAATCCACAAAAACGTTGAGAAATTCGGTAGTACTTACCACTTTACGCTTAAGCTAAGTAACGGAATGGACGAAAAGACAGGAGAATGGCGAAAAACTACTTACGCTGATTGTACGGCTTTCGGAGAACTCGGCGAACAGATTTATATTAATTACTGTGCAGGCGATGAGATATTTATTATCGGAAAATTTTATGCCAACAAAATTGAAGATAAAGTCTACAAAGGTTTCAATGTTCGGGAAGTTATTGATTCACAGTTAGATGAAATTCAAACGCTACAAAGGATTGCAAAAGAAAATCGAGAAAGTACAGAAAATGCAGATGACGATCTTCCGTTTTAAAAGTTGAGGTGAATGAATTGAATTACTTGAAAGAAATATTAACATTTGAAAATTGGCTTGACTACAATTCTACAATAAATAAATCTGATATTCGCTTGTGGTACACACTTATGTACACAGCAAATAGATTTAATTGGAAGGAATTTAGCATATCAATTTCATCGTTAATATTCAAATCAAAGTTATCAAAAAGCGATATTTACAGGTCAAGAAACAAATTGAAACAATTTGGGCTTATCGATTTCAAAGAGAAAAAAGGAAATCAATGTACAGTTTATAAAATTAATTCATGTGTGGATGTTTTTGGAACGCAAAATGGAACGGATTTTGATACGGAGTTAGAAACACCTTTTGCTACTAATTGCGATACACCTTTCGATACGAATCAAGGGAACATTAATAAAACTAAAAACATAAACATAAACAAAAACAAAAAAGAAATAGTTAAAGAAAAATTTGGCGAGTTTGAAAATGTGCTTTTGTCAGCTGATGAACTCCGGAAGCTAAAATCTAAATTTGGAGATGAAACGGAAAACTACATTGAACGTCTGTCAAGTTACATTGCATCGAGTGGTAAAAGGTACAAATCTCACTATGCAACAATTTTGAGCTGGTCGCAAAAAGACAGCAAAAATTCGGGAGGTTTAAGTTATGGAAGCAACAGTAAAAAGCAGACAAGACAGCTTTGCACCGAATATCCCGAATAATGAAGAAGTATGCTCTGTTTGCGGTGTGAAAACACTTAGAACTATCGAACTTATGGGAATTAAGCGGACTTTTAGAGTCATGTGTAAATGCAAGCAACGAGAGCAAGAAGAAGAAAAAATCCGTCAAGAAAAGCTGGATAAAATGCGAAAAATTGAAAATCTTAAAAAACTTTCTTTGCTTGGTGAGCGGTACAAAAATGCAACATTTGAAAATTCAATAATTGGCAAAAATCCGACTTTTGATAAGGTTTTTAGCAGGTGTAGAAAGTATTGTGAATTGTATGAGAAAACAGTAAAAGGCGGCTATGGTATCTATATTTTTGGAGATAAAGGTGTAGGGAAAACCCATTTAACTGCTTGTATGGCTAATGATTTAATGACAAATTGTGTGCCTGTTCTTTTTACTAGCTTATTTGAGGTTTCAAAAGCCGTAAAATCCACGTTTAATCGGGAATCAAGCCTTACAGAGCAAAATTTAATAGAACGATTTGCGAATATAGATGTCTTATTTTTTGATGATTTAGGTACAGAGATTTTTAGCAAAAATTCAGGTGACACATGGCTTCAAAGCCTTCTTTTTGATATCATCAATAAGCGTTACAACAACAAAAAAGCCACTATTTTTTCAAGTAACCACAGTCTAAATGCACTTATAAATGAATGTGGTATTGCCGGAAAAACAGTTGACAGAATATCAGAAATGACTAGCGGAGCGGTTATGAAAATTGAAGGTTCAAGTTTAAGAAGCATCAAAAAAGACTGCATATTTTAGGTGATTACAGATTTTTGTTGTCTGAAAAATAAAAAATCCTCCAGCCAAAATTATGACTGGAGGCAAAAGTATTATTCTAAAAGCTGAATTGTTTTACAACCATCCTATAAATAGAATCAAAGTGATGGATAATTGTAAAAAATTAAGAGCGTTAATTAGGCTTTAAAGCCACTGTTTTTGAACAAAATAGCTCTTGTTTTCCACTTTACCATTGGATGCTTGGCAATTCTTGAAAGTATTTCTTCGTCATCAAAAAGTAAATTCGGAGTATAATTTCCTTCATAAAAGTTACTCAGGAAACTCTTTTCATCTTTCGATAAATCAAGCAGTTTACCAATAAAAATTCTAACATTTTCTTTTGCGAGTTCAAGATTAAAAACTTCCTTTTTGCGTATAACCGGATTTAAATCTGTACGTATTTTGTACTTTGTTATGTTGTCAATCGTATTTAGAGATAAATCTTCAAGCTTTATATAACACGACACAACACTATAAAAAATCATACATTTTTTAAGAAGATTTATTTCCTTATCCCCGAATATATTGTATGAAATCAGATTATTCATATCGTATAAATCTCTTGCAGCCGCACGAGTCAAAAGTGCAATTACTTTGGTCGCAAATATTTCTTCAGGTGATAAAACGTTTATACTTACTGAGTGAAAAGCGTTTTTGGTGTAAATCTCTTTTTGTATTATCGGCAAAATATGGGCTCTGAGAGAATAATTGATTTCAATTTTTATGTTGTCTTTTATTCCTGCTGAGTTAGTATATGTGAAAACAAAAGAATCGAGCGAATGATAAGTTTTACTTTTGCTACTAAGTTCATATTTCTCGGAAAACATATATTTTTTTATTTTTTCGGAAACAATTTTTCTGTTTTCGAGCATTTCTTCTTTGCTTTCGTTTACCGTGTAATCAAGGTCAATATCAACCGATAATCTTGGTAAGTCAAAAATTGTTAGGTTAATCGCTGTTCCACCTTTTAAGGCCAAAGACTTTTTTAAAAGTGGGTCTTTATTCAAAAAATCAAGTATTTCCGAGAGTCTAAGCACCTTTTCAAAAGTATCTCTCACGAATGAAAGTTCTTTTGCTTTACTGCTTAAAAATCCTTTATCATAGGTCAGCAAGTTTTATTGCTCCTTTCGATAGCATATCTTCAAAATTATTTGGTACTATTAAATTCCATTCCTTATTTAAAAAAGCTTTTTTGGGATTTAAACGGATTTCTTTGGATAGATAGTATTTGTTATTAGAAACGTAATTTTTACATACATCAAAAAAGCTATCATCTAAGCCAATATTATCCTTGAAATGCCAAAGTATATATCCTGTTTTTTGAAACAAGAAATGATTATCGTATTTTTTCAAGTAGGTCAATATTTTTTCTTGGTCTATGTATGGTATAGAATCTATACACTTTAAAAGTTCTTCTAAACCGCCTATTTTTTCAAAATCTTTTATACCATCAAGTAAAGTTTTTTCTTTATCGGTAGTCTTTATTAATGCGGAAGGTGAAACCACTCCAAAATCATTTGGAGAGTATATATATTTGTAAGTTATATCTCCGAATTCGAATGTATGAAATCGTGTCCCCGAAACATAGACCTCATAATAGACTTGATTTGAATATCCGTAATATTCAAAAGCAGAATGATGCGTTATGTATGAATTTTTGGTGATATGCGAGGCTATTTCAAACTTGTTTGCGGTAGGTTCATGTGTTTCCAAATCTAATACCACATACAAATTTCTTTTTACATTTGTTATATACCCCTTATTTTTATATTCTCTAAGTATAGATTTTGCACCACTGGAGCTTCCGCATATTTTTTCGGCATCTTCAAAAGAAAAACATTTTAGTTTTAGTAGCTTATCATAATACTTCATTATTTCACTCTCCTTGCTTAGTATTTAAAATAGCACATAAGTATAGTTTTTTCAATACTTATGTACCTTTTTAACAACTAACGATTTTGTTTTTTTACGAATATCAAGTCATCAATATTAATTTTGTATATTCGTATAAGTTTGATAAGTATGAAAATATTCGGTATATTTACTCCGTTTTCGTAATAGCTGATACTAGAGCGATTAAGGTTTGTTAATTTAGATACGACATCTTGACTTATTCCTGACTTTATTCTTGCTTTTTTTTAGGTTTTTGCCGAGTTCTTTTTTGCTTTTTATATATTTCTGACCTATCATTTTTGTCACCCAACTTCATTATAAAGCGTTCCGTCTTGCAAAAATTCATACTCCATAGCGTTGCAATATTCTTTCAGTTCATCGTTTGTTATGCCATAAAAAAATTCATATCCCCATTTTTCATATTCATCACACAAATCCAAGTACCATTCTTTTATATTCCTTATTAGTTTGTCCGCAACTTTTCTATGATTTTCATAACTTTTAGGACTTAAATTTCCGTCAATATAAATATCAATATCAACTGAATATTTGTGATAATACCGCCCTGAATGATTAAAATTTATTTGGCTATACTCCTTTAAGCTTTTTAATATTTTGTAGTCTGACAACTTGAAATCTTGATAGAAAATATTTTTAAGTTCTCCTATTATTTCCTTAAAATCTATACTTCCATAGATGCATAAACCGTCACCCTGACAATAGCTTAAACTGTAATATGGTCTTAGATTTTCAAGCCTTAATATCTCAAACTGCTGAAATAGATATTAAAAGTTCGGGTGTTAGTCATAACCTTAAATATGAAAGAACAGATGAAGTGGCCCAAAACCCCATATCTATTCCTAATGTCATTTCGATATTATCTGAAAAATGTGGAATACCTGCCCTACTGTGTGAAAAAATACTTCTAAATAGTGGTAAACTTCGTGATTTAGTAAATAATCCGGAAATGTTTATTGAAACTGTTACAAGTATAGTTAAAGAACTACTTTGCAATTTTGAGATTGACGGAATAAGATATGTTAAATTGCCCGGAGAAGAGTACTACGTACAAGAAATTTTTCCAAGCAATGATATTATTACCAATTTAGACAGAAATTTAGTACCTACAAAAAATAGTGTATACGACCATGTGATTTGCAACAGCACGACAATAGAAAAACCCTTTGCTATTGACCTCGATAATGACCCCGATGTTAAAATGTTCTTCAAAATTCCCGATAACTTTAAAATTGAGACTCCTATTTCAGCATATAATCCAGACTGGGCTATATATATCGAAAAAGATGGAGTTAAAAAAATGTACTTTGTTTTGGAAACAAAAGGAAGTTTGAATGAATCAGATAGACGTGCTAAAGAAAACATGAAGATTAGGTGCGGTAGGGAACATTTTGAAGCTCTCAACAATGGAACAGACTTTGAAGTGGCAACAAGTTGGCGAGAGTTTAAACGAAGATCATAGTTAAAAACATTTTATAAAATAAAAGTGCTTTTCGTTAATGATTGAAAAGCACTTAAGAAAATATAGAAAATAAAAGTTTTTCGCTATTGCATACTTGAAACTAGTAGAATAAATTTAAACAAGTTAATGTACTTCTCATTTAAACTATTCTCAATTTCAGAAGTAACCGGAATATAATCATCAGAATTGTAGTCACTATGCTTATCTATATACATTAATTCTTTCTTCAGAGAAATAAATGCTGACTTGAAATTTTCAAAATCATTTTCCGTTATTTTAACAGTTTTGTGGGTGTTCTTAGATTTATTTCAGTAGATGAAAATATTGATAGCGAAAAAAGTACAGATGAATTTTTGCAATTACAAAAAATAATAACCAAATTGTACGAGGCAAATAAATTAAGTCAAAAAAATAAGCTGCTTGCTAAATGAATTTAGCTCACAACTTAAAATTAAAGCGACATTCCATAGAACATTTTCATGCCCCTTATAGAACGTCAGACTGGTCCGCCCGGAGGGATTCGAACCCCCGACCTTCAGAATCGGAATCTGCTGCGATATCCAGCTTCGCTACGGGCGGAAAACTTAATATTATGCTATCAACTTTTTTCAAAAATGTCAACGACATGATAAAACATAGGGAATGGGGTATTTAATATTATGAAAATACTTTAAATGTAAGTATTTTGACTGAAATTAGAATAAAAAAATGGTACCCCCTGCCAGAATCGAACTGACAACTAATCCTTAGGAGGGATTTGTTATATCCATTTAACTAAGGGGGCGTACCATTGAATTGTATCACGTAATTAAATTTTTGTCAAAACAATTAATGAGTAATTTTTTTTACAAAAATCGACAAAGGATAAGATAACAATATCGTAACAATTAATTTTATAAAGTTGTACGGAACAATTACCGACATCATAAATTTATTGATAACTTCAGGAGAAATATTAAAAAAATTTGTCCATAAAAAATAATTTATAATTAACTTAATCGAAAGACAAATTACAACGCCTAAAGCAATTCCTAAAAATTTATAAACTTTTGAAATTTTATCTGAATTAAATATTCCCAAAAATAATACTATAATAGCCGATGTAGATCTTATTACAAATCCAATCCAGCCTGAAGAGCTGAACATAAATGTTCGAAGTAATAAAGATACAAGCAAGACTATAAGTCCCGAAGGAAAACCTGCA
>ERZ773181.2593-NODE-2593-length-11641-cov-3.513982_pt1 | contig 11641 bp, 6 predicted proteins | sample MGYA00581001_ERZ773181 | MGnify/ENA primary metagenome ERZ773181 (study PRJEB29015, sample SAMEA2737780) | human gut metagenome | biome: human gut; feature: human-associated habitat; material: faeces | place: China | collected 2012 ... | reverse complement strand
AATGCCCGTCCAAAAGGTGGGAACTATATGGACGGTTATCGTACGGCCGGTTATTTCTTTGTCTGGCTGCGTGATAACAAAGACCCTGAATTCTTGCGTAAGTTCAATCGCAGTACGTTGGAGGTGGTGCCTTGGTCGTTTGATGGTGCTATCAAACATATTTTAGGGAATGAATATAATATTGATGAACTGTGGCATGAATATCAAGTTGCGGTAGGTGATATACAAGCATAATAATGTAAATATGGTGAGTGTAATGGGTAAAAGAGGATTGTTTTTAGTATGGCTGTGCCTGGTGAGTATTTTGCCAGGCATGGCTCAAACCGAGAAACTGATTGATTATGTGAATCCATTTGTGGGAACAGATGGTTATGGTAATGTGTATCCGGGTGCGCAGATTCCTTTCGGAGGAATTCAGATGAGTCCGGACACGGATAGTAAATACTATGATGCGGCTTCCGGTTATAAATATAATCATTCCACCTTGTTGGGGTTCAGTCTGACTCATTTAAGCGGGACTGGTATACCTGATTTGGGAGACTTCTTGTTTATTCCCGGAACAGGAGAGATGAAACTGGATCCAGGGACACGTGAGGAGCCGGAAAAGGGATACCGTTCACGTTATTCTCATGAGAAGGAATGGGCATCACCTAATTATTATGCGGTGGAACTGTCAGATTATGGAGTAAAGGCTGAAATGACGTCAGGGGTACGTAGTGGTATGTTCCGCTTCACCTATCCTCAATCGGATAAAGCTTTTATTATGATCGATATGAATCATACTTTATGGCAATCTTGTGAATGGGCGAATCTGCGCATGGAAAATGATTCTACCATCACCGGATATAAACTGGTAAAAGGCTGGGGACCGGAACGGCATATCTATTTCACGGCTACTTTCTCTAAAAAGCTGACCGGCTTGCGCTTTATGCAGAATAAGAAACCGGTGATTTACAATACCTCCCGGTTTCGTAGCAGCTATGAGGCTTGGGGAAAGAATCTGATGGCTTGCATCTCTTTTGATACAAAAGCCGGAGAGGAAGTGATTGTAAAAACTGCTATTTCATCGGTCAGCACAAACGGGGCAAAGAACAATATGGCGGAACTTGCCGGACTCGCTTTCGATGATCTGAAAGCTAAAGGAGAAGCACTATGGGAAAAAGAACTTGGAAAATATACCCTTACTGCCGACCGTAAAACGAAAAGAACCTTCTATACGTCGGCTTACCATGCGGCTTTGCATCCGTTCATCTTTCAGGATGCAGATGGGCAGTTTCGAGGATTAGATAAAAATATAGAAAAAGCCGAAGGATTTACCAACTATACGGTATTCTCTCTTTGGGATACCTACCGGGCTTTGCATCCCTGGTTCAATCTGGTTCAACAGGAAGTGAATGCCAATATTGCCAATTCCATGTTGGCTCATTATGATAAAAGTGTGGAGAAAATGCTGCCTATCTGGTCGTTTTATGGAAATGAGACTTGGTGTATGATTGGTTATCATGCAGTTTCCGTATTGGCTGACATGATTGTGAAGGGAGTAAAAGGATTCGATTACGAACGTGCGTATGAGGCTATGAAGACCACGGCGATGAATCCGAATTATGACTGTTTGCCGGAATATCGTATGATGGGATATGTGCCTTTCGATAAAGAGGCGGAATCAGTATCTAAAACATTGGAATATGCGTATGATGATTATTGCATGGCACAGGCTGCCAAGGCTTTGGGTAAAGAGGATGATTATCGTTATTTCTTGAATCGTGCACTCTCTTATCAGACTTTGATTGATCCGGAAACGAAGTATATGCGTGGCAAGGACAGTCAGGGAAACTGGCGTACACCGTTTACTCCGGTAGCTTATCAGGGCCCCGGATCTGTAAATGGATGGGGGGATATTACGGAAGGCTTTACTGTACAATATACCTGGTACGTACCACAAGATGTACAAGGATATATGAACGAAGCTGGCGAAGATTGGTTCCGTAACCGGTTGGATGAACTGTTCACAGTAGAGTTGCCGGATGACATTCCGGGAGCACATGATATTCAAGGCCGTATCGGAGCCTATTGGCATGGAAATGAACCTTGCCATCATGTAGCGTATCTTTATAATTACTTGAAAGAACCTTGGAAATGTCAGAAGTGGGTACGGACGATTGCTGAACGTTTCTATGGCGATACTCCGGATGCATTAAGTGGCAATGACGATTGCGGACAGATGTCGGCTTGGTATATGTTCAATTGCATTGGCTTTTACCCGGTGGCTCCTTCAAGCAATATGTATAACATCGGTTCTCCTTGCGTTGAGGCAATAACTGTTCGGATGAGTAACGGAAAGGTGATTGAAATGGTAGCAGATAATTGGTCGCCGAAGAATGTGTATGTAAAGGAATTGTATGTGAATGGCAAGAAGTATGACAAATCTTATTTGAAATATGAGGATATACGTGATGGCGTGAAACTACGTTTTGTCATGAGCAATAAACCGAACTATAAGCGTGCGGTATCAGATGAAGCGGTAGCTCCTTCTTTGTCGTTGCCTGGAAAGACAATGAAATATCAGGCTAATTTGATGAAAACGGGTATATCAAACCAGTGAAAATGACTTTTGAAGGAGTATTACCCAGTCCGTTTGATAGTACGAAGTGATGTTTTTATTACATTTGCCAATGTAAAACGATTATTAATTAAATATCTAAATCATGAGAAGATATTTCCTGTTAGTTGTGTGTTTGTGCTTGGCATCACTACTTCGTGCACAGAATAAGTTAGAGTTAATTTCTCCCAATGGAGAGCTGAAAGTGTTCTTGAATCTCTCGGATAAAATCTATTATAGTATAGATTATAACGGAGATGTATTATTGAAAGACAATACCCTTCAGTTGACATTGAGGAATCAGGTGTTGGGACGAAATCCCAAACTGCGTCGTCAGAAACGTACGAGTGTCGACGAGCAATTAACTCCTATTGTTCCTTTGAAATATGCGAAAGTCAATAATCGTTATAATCAATTGCTACTGACCTTTAAAGATTATTCAGTAGAATTCCGTGCTTTTGACGATGGAGTTGCTTACCGGTTTATTACCTCACAAAAAGGTGATGTTGAAGTAATGAACGAAGAGTTTGCTATCAACTTCCCGTCGGATTATCTTCTTCACTTGCAACAACCGGGAGGCTTCCATACAGCTTATGAGGAACCTTACACACATGTTCAAAGTAATGCGTGGAAGCCTGAAGAACGGATAGCTGTTTTGCCGGTATTGGTTGACACACAAAAAGACTATAAAATATTAATCAGCGAGTCGGATTTGGCTGATTATCCATGTATGTTTCTCAAAGGAACGGGCACGAACGGAGCAATTTCTGTTTTTCCTAAAGCTCCGCTTGCGTTTGCCGAAAACAGTGATCGTAGTGTGAAGATTACTCAAGAAGCTGATTACATTGCTAAAACAAAAGGTACGAGAAATTATCCTTGGCGTTACTTTGTGATAAGTAAAAATGATAAGCAGTTGATTGAGAACACAATGACTTATAAACTGGCTGAAAAGAATCAACTTCAGGATATTTCATGGATTAAACCGGGACAGGTGAGCTGGGAATGGTGGAATGACGCTTCTCCTTACGGACCGGATGTGAATTTTGTTTCTGGTTATAACTTGGATACTTATAAGTATTACATTGATTTTGCTTCTAAATTTGGTATTCCATATATCATTATGGATGAAGGCTGGGCTAAAAGTACGCGTGATCCTTATACGCCTAATCCCAAAGTAGACTTGCACGAGTTGATTCGTTATGGCAAAGAAAAAAATGTAGGGATTGTGCTTTGGTTGACGTGGTTGACGGTAGAAAACAATTTTGATCTCTTCAAGACTTTCAATGAATGGGGAGTAAAAGGACTTAAGATTGATTTTATGGACAGAAGCGATCAGTGGATGGTCAACTATTACGAACGGGTAGCCCGGGAAGCAGCCAAACATCATTTGTTTGTCGATTTTCATGGCTCTTTCAAACCTGCCGGACTGGAATATAAATATCCGAATGTATTGTCTTACGAAGGAGTGCGTGGCATGGAACAAATGGGCGGTTGTTATCCGGATAATAGTCTGTATTTACCGTTTATGCGTAATGCTGTCGGTCCGATGGATTATACTCCCGGGGCGATGATTAGTATGCAGCCTAATGTGTATCGGTCGGAACGTCCTAATGCTGCAAGTATCGGAACACGCGCTTATCAGTTGGCACTCTTTGTGGTTTTTGAAAGTGGTCTGCAGATGTTGGCGGATAATCCTACTCTTTATTATCGTAATGAAGATTGTACCCGTTTCATCACACAAGTTCCCGTAACATGGGACGAGACTGTGGCATTGGAAGCTAAAGCGGGTGAATACGTCATTGTAGCAAAACGGAAAGGCGATAAGTGGTTTATAGGAGGAATGACTAATAATGGTAAAAAGGAACGTGAGTTTACCATAAAGTTAGATTTCTTGAATAAAGATCGCTCTTATCAAATGATATCTTTTGAGGATGGTATCAACGCAGGACGTCAGGCGATGGATTATCGTTGCAAGTCAGCCCAAGTGAAAGCCGGAGAGCAGCTAACTATAAAGATGGTTAGAAATGGTGGCTTTGCAGCTGTCATTGAATGATGGCACATATTCTAACTTTCCATACGTAAAAATGGAAATCATCTTTCAATCTATCACCATCCTTCTGAAATGCCTTGTTCATCGAGCTTTCAGGGTGGTGATAGATTGTTCTCCACCTATCACCTAATCATTCATCTATCACCGTCTGAAATGAACATGCCTGCATATAAATATAAGCTTGTATGTAAATAGAAGTTTCAACAGGAGATACCTTTGGTTTCAAGCGTTGAAACCAATCGTTTCACGGCACGAAACACTTTGTTTTGCTATTTGTTCTAAGAAGGCAATGTCTCGGAATCAACGTTTTCTCTTAGAGAACCACTCTTTAAACTCTGCTACTCGGGCTTTGCTGACAAGTATTTTTTCTTTGATTCCTGAATAATACAAGTTGATGGACAGTCGGCTGTTGAACCATAAGTCAATATCTTTAATAGCTTCTCGCGAAATAAGATATTGGCGGTTAGCCCGAAAGAAAAGAGAAGGATTGAGACACTCCGTAAGTTCATCTAATGTTTGAGAGAAACAGTATTCGGTTTCATCGGTTAAGACTACTTTGACCTGACAGTCCTTAATATAAAACAATTGTATCATATCTACAGAAACAGGCAATAGTTTGTCTCCTTTGGTAGGAATAAGGAAATGACTTTTATAGTTTTCCTGCTTTTGGAGTGAATGTATCAGTTTCAGTAGCTCATTCTCCTGTTGTGGAAAAGGAAACTGGTGTTTGTCAGCAGCATCCTGTAAACCTTGGAGCTTATCGAAAGCGTGTTCTATGTCTTCCTTACCGATGGGTTTTAATAAGTAGTCGATGCTGTTTACTTTGAATGCACGTAACGCATATTCATCATAGGCAGTTGTAAAGATAATCGGACAAGTAATATTGATATGATTGAATATCTCGAAGGCGGAACCATCTGCCAGGTGAATATCCATGAATACTAGTTCCGGCATCGGGTGAGAACTGAACCATTCGATAGTGGAACTGATACTATCCAGTATGGTCACGATTTCTCCATTCGGTTTTATTTCATTAAGCAGTGAAGTCAGGTTTCGTACTGCTGCTTTTTCGTCTTCTATAATGACAATCTTCATGGTGATTATTGTTCTAGTTGTGATTTTTCAATCAAAGGAATACAAACTGTAAACTCTCTGTCCTCCGTTATTTGTATATCCCGTTTAAACAAAAGCCTGTATCGCTTGGCAAGGTTGGCAAGTCCGATACCGGTTCCGGAAGTTGCAGTCCATTTGGGCTGAATGTCGTTGCTGATAGACAAATTGCCGTTATCGTCCGTCGTGATATGAATGGTCAACGGCTTCCGGTTGCTGATTTCGTTGTGCTTTACTGCATTCTCAATCAACACTTGCACCGCCATTGGAGGGAGGAGATATTCTTCGTAGGCATTGCTTATCTGTATGTCGAATTGTAGATTGTTCTCAAAACGCATCTTTAATAGAAATATATAAGCGGAAACAAATTCCATTTCTTCCCGGAGACTGACACATTGTGACTCATTACTTTGTAAAGTATACCTTAGTACCCGGGAGAGTTCCTGAATGTAATCCTGCGCTTTATCCTGATTTTCGCGTACCAGCGAACGCAGGGTATTCAGCGAGTTGAACAGCATGTGTGGGTTCAGCTGATTCTTCAGTACTTCATACTGATTGCGGAGATTCTCTGCCTGAAGCTGTTCGTTCTCAATAAGTACCAGTTGCTGCTTGAATATAAGATGAATGATACAGCAACTACTGGTGACGAGACATGCCACAATGAAATCCCGCAATGGATGCAAATAATGATGTACCATGGCATCGATGGCCGGAATATCAAACGTTCTGTGAAGGAAAACAAAAAACTGTCCTGACAAGTTGCTCAATATCCATGTCACGATAAAGGAAAGCAAAATCTTTGTCCCTGTAATTTTAATGGAAGCCTGATTGAAATGAAACAAACGGGTATTGATGGCAAAAAGTAACAATAGCGACAGAAAGGTAAAAAGTATTTCGTTTGCCACATCTATAAACTTCATCCCCGGGAATAAGGAATGACTTTCGAAACGGTCGAAAAGAGATACTGATTCAGGAAAATGAATCAGTACAGCAACCGCTAAGGAGATGATGACTGTGGAAAGTATATATTTATCTTTTTTTATTGCTTTGGCTATCATACAACAAAGATAGTGGTAAATTATGAGTTACCGGTTATAAAATGTCAATGCTGTTGTCACAGTTGGTCAATTATTGTTTCTGAATGTGTGCCGTGACATACATACCGGGGCGGAATTGTACATTTTCCTCCTTGATGGAAGCATACACTTCGAGCGAACGATTGGTTTCGTCTACTTTTTGTCCGATGGAAATCACGATACCGTGAAAGGTTTGTGTCCCCATTCCGTTTACACGAAACTGTACCGGGCTGCCGACTTGTATGTCTGCGAGATCTTTCTCGTAAGTAGTCAGGCAAAGCATCGGGCTGCTTTTATCGATAAGTTCGCAAAGTGCTTCTCCCGGATTGATATATTTGCCGATATTCATCGCTACATTAGCGGCATATCCACTAATGGGGGCTTTGACTTCCAGTAGCGGTTGTATTCCGTTCTTAAGTAATGCCTCCGTTTGAACGCCTAAAAGAGAAAGTTGTGCAGCAGCGGCGTCCTGGCGACTCTTCATGGAGAGAAAGTCCGCTTTACTTTGCTGGAATTTCTTTTGGAGAAGCTGCTTGTTCGGCAGACAGATTTTTTTGCCGTTCGTATTCGGCTAAGAGATATTCGGTCTGTGCGTGACTGTCCAGATAAGTTTGTTGCAGGGTGATGAACTCCGGATTCTCTAACGTGGCGATTACACTGTTTGCAGCCACCCATTGCCCTGGAAGCAGAGAAGCCTTTTTTACAATGCCTCCCATGGTTAAAGTAATGGTTGCCTGACGTTGGGGAGGAAGAACGATTCGTCCGTTGAACGAAACCTGATTAGGCTTTGAGGTAGCTGAAGTGATGGCATCCACTTCGGGTTGTGCGATGGTATCCTCTATCGTTTCGGCAACGGGAATTGCGCCGGATTCGTTATTTGTAGTTTGCTGGTTTCCTTTGCAAGCCGTTAGAACTAGTAAAAGGATGGGATAAACTATCTTTTTCATATCTTATGTTTTATAATAATTATTCTGGGTGATGTATGTCATTCAATGTCTCGATTTTCCACCTACTTGAAAAGTTCATATTCCAGTGCAGCAATATTGTATTGGTAGACTGTTTCAATATAGCCTCTGCGTATCTCTCTGGCGGTGGTAATCGACTGTATATATTCGGCAATGCCTGTTTCGCTCTGCTGCAATTGCAGGTTGGCTGCCTTTGTCAGTTCATCCGCTTCTTTCAAGGCAGAAGAGGTATAATATCGTAAACTCTCATTATATCTGCGAAGGGATGCTTCCAGTTCGAGTGTCTTATTTCTTAACTCCCGGATGTTGGCGTCTGCCTGTATTTGCGCTGAAGTGGCAGTTAGCCGTGCCTGCTTCACTTTGCTCTTTTGTGGCAGGAAGTAGATGGGGAAAGAAACCCCGATCATCCAGGCATTCAGATTCTTAAGTGGGAGAATGTCCTGACGTGTATACCCCACACTGATTTCAGGAAAGAAATGGCTCTGCTCTACACGGAGCATTGCTTTCGCTTCATCTGCCTGGCTTTGAAAGTAGGCAGTATGTGCTCCCGACAGGTTTCCATCCGAAATGCCGGTATAGAATAAGGATAAAGTGGAATCTACCGGAACAATGGGATCGTTGGAGTAGCAACTCCATTGAAAACGTGCCAATGCCATTTTCTCTTCTTCTTTTGCTTGGAACCAGCGGTTATGCAGATCGGCAGCTATGGTGGTCATCATATTTTTTTCGAGCAAGGTGATCTCTCCTTGTTGGTATCGTAATTCTCCGATGCGCTGCAGCTCTTCTGCCATTTTATCCTGATCCCGATACATTGAACAGAGATTAGTGGCATATTGGTAGTAGGCCCACGCCCTTTTCACTTCTGCTGTGATTTCTTTCTCTACCATCTGCCGATAATAGGTGTTCGTTTTTACCTGACGGTTGACTAACGCATTCTTGTAGAATGGCGTTAGAAGGGAGCCCAGGCTTTGCTCGAAAGCCAGTTCCTTGTCTTTTTTGTTTTCTCCGTTAAGTTGACCCCAGGAATAGCTGAACGAGGTAGGCGTTGCTTCTATCACTTCTCCACGAGTGGCTTTGGCTTGTTGAATAGCATTATTGGCTATTTTCAGGCGAGGATGATTTTGTTTGGCTATTTCTATCGCCTGTTCGAGACTAACAGTTTGTGTCTGTTGAGCGGAAACGAACGCGGGAAGAAATAAGAACAGGAGAAACAATTCCCCGAAAGGCCGGTGCAGTTTGATTCCCGGACGTCTCCAGGTAGCAAATGAATTTACAATTTTGTAAAACACCGGAATGATGAGTAAAGTCAGTACGGTAGAAATAATCAAGCCACCGATGACCACTGTTGCCAACGGACGTTGTACTTCTGCGCCGGCTGAAGTGGCTATTGCCATCGGGACGAATCCCAAAGATGCAACCAGTCCTGTCAGGAATACAGGACGGAGCAAGTGTGGAGTCCCTCTTTTGATAATCTGGTTTGTAGTCATGGAATAGGTATTTTGTTTACGAAGTTCGTTGAAGTGATTTACCATCAGGATACCATTCAATACTGCTACCCCGAACAAAGCAATGAATCCTACTCCGGCCGATATGCTAAACGGGAGCCCGCGTAGCCAAAGTGCGGCGATACCACCGATGAGCGATAGGGGGACGGTTGAGAATACCATCAGGGTATAGGTGATGTTCTTGAATGCGAAGAACAGAATCAATAGAATGAGCATTAATGCCACGGGGATGACCACCAGTAAGGTATTGATGGCATTTTGCAAGTTTTCGAACTGGCCGCCGTATTCGAAGTAATATCCAGGCTTCAGTTTGATGTTCTTGTTCAGTGTCTCTTGAATATTGGCGACAACTTGCTGGATGTCTGCGTCACGCACATTGACACCGATGACGATGCGCCGTTTGGTTGCATCCCGATTGATTTGCAGTGGCCCACTGACAAGGTCGATGCTTGCTACCTCTCCAACAGGAATTTGAATTCCTTCCGAAGTGCGTACAAACAACTTATCAAGATTCAAGTCGGCCACTTTCTCCTGGTCAAGCCGTACCACGAGATCGAATCTCCGTTCGTTTTCAAAGACTACACCTGTTGACTCTCCGGCATAGGCAGTTCGGATAATGGTGTTAAGCTCTTGTATGTTGATGCCGTAACGGGCTATTTTGCTACGGTTGTATTTCACTACCAATTGGGGTAATCCCATCGTCTGCTCAACGATGACATCCGCTGCTCCCGGCACTTTTTCTACAAAGGTAGCTGCTTCTTTGGCTCTTTCATATAATTCGTGCGTGTCTTCTCCATATAGTTTGATGGCAATATCTGCTTTTGCTCCCGTCATCAGCTCGTTGAAGCGAAGCTGTATCGGTTGCGAGAAGTTGAATTCGGCACGTTCAGAGAGCGGAGCAAGTGCATCTTTCATTTTATCCACCATTTCTGCACGGCTTCCGGCACTTGTCCATTCTTTGAATGGTTTCATGATAATCATCACATCAGCATCTTCCACTGCCATCGGGTCAGTGGGAACTTCCGCCGTTCCTATTTTGGCTACCACGTGTTTGATTTCAGGGAATTTATCCATTAATGCTTTCTCTGCCAAGCGGGAAACTTCGATACTTTCGGTCAGCGAACTTCCTGCGGGTAGTGTCATTTGCATGGCAAAATCACCTTCGTCCAAAGTGGGAATGAACTCTGCTCCCAGGCGGGTAAAGAGAAAAAGTGAACCGATCAGCGCGGAGAAGGCTATGATGACGGTACGCCATTTGTAACGAAGACAGGCGCGCAGGGTATGCTGGTAGATCTTGTTCAGTTTCTCGAAGAAGCGGTCGGCAAGGGTGGGTTTCACAACAATGGTATGCTTCAGAAAGAGGGAGGCCATCATAGGAACATAAGTCAGTGAGAGAATTAAGGCTCCGATAATGCAGAACACAAGTGTTTTTGCCATGGGGGTGAAGTATTTCCCTTCAATCCCGTTCAATGTAAGGATGGGGAAGAAGACGATAAGGATAATCAACACTGCAAAAGTGGCCGAACGTGCAACGCCGGAAGCTCCTTTTTCCACTTCTTTGTCCATCTCTTTGCGGGTCAGTGTGCGGCCTCGGAATTGTTTTCCGTAAATGTGGGCGAGGATACCTTCCAATATAACGATAGAGCCATCTACTACAATACCAAAGTCAATGGCACCGAGACTCATTAGATTGGCGGTGACATTGAATACACGCATCATGATAAAAGCGAAGAGCATTGCCAGCGGGATGACGGATGCGACAATCAGTCCGGCACGGAGGTTGCCGAGGAAGAGGATGAGTACAAGGAAGACGATAACCGCTCCTTCAATCAGGTTGTTGACAACCGTAGAGATGTTCCGGTTTACCAGTTCCGAACGGTTCAAGTAAGGTTCTATACTGACTCCTTCGGGTAATAGCTGCTGTATTTTTTCTACCCGTTTTTCGAGTTCTTGAGTCACTACATTTGCGTTGGCACCTTTCAGCATCATGGCAATTCCGCCGACACACTCGCCCTCACCATCCTTGGTCATGGCACCGAAACGCTTTGGAGAACCGAAGCGGACAACTCCTACATCACTGATATGTACCGGAATCCCATTCCGGTTGGTCACTACAATCTGTTCAATATCCTTGATGCGGGTAATCATACCTTCCGACCGGATATAGTAGGCATTCTTTATCTTCTCAATGTAGCTTCCTCCGGTATTTTGGTTGTTGCTGCTAAGTGCTTCGAACACCTCGCCGATAGTGATATTCAAAGAAAACAGGGCGTCCGGGTCGACGGCTACTTCATATTGTTTCAGGTAACCGCCGAAACTATTGATTTCTACTATAC
>ERZ773181.2588-NODE-2588-length-11664-cov-4.769231_pt1 | contig 11664 bp, 8 predicted proteins | sample MGYA00581001_ERZ773181 | MGnify/ENA primary metagenome ERZ773181 (study PRJEB29015, sample SAMEA2737780) | human gut metagenome | biome: human gut; feature: human-associated habitat; material: faeces | place: China | collected 2012 ... | reverse complement strand
TCCGTTTCGCTACTATAAACTCAAAGAAGACGAGGTGCAGGCCAAGGAGCACCTCACGGCGCATGAACTGGAACTACTGAGCCGCAAGGCGCTCGACCACCGGCTGGCCCGCATCCGCGACGTCTTCGTCTTCTGCTGTCTGACGGGGCTGGCCTTCGCCGATGCCGACCACCTGCGGCGCGAGCACCTCTCGCAGGACGACGAAGGCCGCTGGTGGATTCACAAGCCCCGCGAGAAGACCTCCGTGATGAGCCGTATCCCGCTACTCCCGGCCACACTCGAAATCCTGCGCCGCTACGAGCACGACGAAGTATGCGTCGCACGCTCACGGGTGCTCCCTACGCCGAGTAACCAAAAGATGAACGCGTACCTGAAAGAGATAGCAGCCGTGTGCGGCATCAACAAAGTGCTGACCACCCACGTTGCCCGCCACACCTTCGCCTGCATGGCCGTCGAATACGGCATGCCGATTGACGTTCTAGCCAAGATTCTCGGCCACTCGAACACCAACATGACGCGCCACTACGCCAAGTTCTCCGAGACAGTCATCGGCCGCGAAATGGAGATGTTCGGACAAAAACTGACATCGGCCGCCGCGGAGTAACATTCCGGGTTTTAAGAGAGCAAGTTTATGTTTCGGGTGCCCCGAAACCCTTGCAGATTCATCCCGCTGGTCTCAAATGGATATAATGAAAAAGAATCCCAAAGGCGGACGTCCGCCCAAATCCGCAAGCGAAAAGCTCAAGGAGCGGCTGACCGTGAAGATGGCCGCAGCAGACTACTACGCCCTGCGCGGCAAGGCGCGGGCGGCAGGTCTCACCTGGGCCGAATACGCCCGGACGGCGCTCTCAAGGAGCGTCGTCCGCCAGCGCCTCACGGCAGAACAGATGACCCTGCTGCGGCAGCTCGCCGGTATGGCCAACAACCTCAATCAGCTCGCCCGAAAAGCCAACTCCGCCGGATATGTTCAGGCAGCGGCGGAGTGCATAGCTCTGATCGAAAAGATAGATACGCTAATAGATCAAATTAACGAATAACCATGATTGCCAAAATATCGAAAGGCGGTTCGTTCGGCGGAGCCGTCGATTACGTCCTTGACAAAGGAAAAGACGCCGAATTGCTCGCCGGACTGGGCGTCCGGATGAAAGACCGGGATTCCATCGTCCGCAGCTTCCGAATGCAGGCGGCACTGAATCCGCATCTTTCGAAGCCCGTCGGCCACATCGTCCTCGCCTTTTCGGCACAGGACGCCGCACGGCTCGACAACAGGCGGATGGTCGGAATCGCCGCGGAGTATCTCTCCGGCATGGGCATCCGAAACACGCAGTTCATCATCGCCCGCCACCGCGACCGGGAACATCCCCATCTGCATATCCTTTTCAACCGGGTGGACAACGACGGCCGTACCGTCTCCGACCGCAACGACCGCTACCGTTCGGAGCGACTCTGCAAGGAGCTGACCGTCCGGCATGGGCTCTACTTCGCATCGGGCAAAGAGAATGTCAAGGAGCACCGCCTGCGCGAACCGGACAAAACGAAATATGAAATTTTCCACGCGCTGCGCGACGCCGTACCCCGCTGCCGCGACTGGCCGGAGTTGACGGCAGCGCTGCGGCACGAAGGGATCGCTACCGAGTTCCGGATGCGCGGCGGCACATCCGACGTACAAGGCGTCGTCTTCGCCAGGAACGGCTACCCGTTCAACGGTTCGAAAATCGACCGGCAGTTCAGTTTCTCCAAAATCGACCATGCGCTGAGCCTGAACCGCCGACAAGCACTCTCCGCAAACGAACGCGGTTCTGTAAGCAATCCGGTCGCATCGTTCAGTCACCTGCTCGAAGATCTTCTGCAACCGGTCTACGATGCGGACGAAGAACGGCGCCTTCAGGAACGACTGCGCAAAAAGAGAAAACAACACCGACTTTAATCGACAATACCTATTATTTATGGACACGAACACGATTATCGAACTTTTCGAAGAACTGAGAAAACAACTCACCTCCCTCAGCCGCAGAATAGACGACCGCAACATATCCGCCCCAGCTCCAGTAACAACGGATGATAAAATCGCCCGACTGCTCGAAACGGCCCAATTCACCCGCACGAATGTCGAACGGGTACGCATGGAACTTGCAGACCGCATTACAACTATCGGAAAAGAGACTGAAAACCATACCGAGAAAATTATTGCGGCCGTCGCTCATCCTGCGCAACCCGCAGCCCAACGGCATATCCACGTCATCGACTTCAACACCTCGTGGGCACTACTCTATATGGCGATCTCTTTCATCGTGATTCTCTGCGGCGGCATCCATATTACTAAATTATACGACCGTATTGCCAACCTGCGTGATACGGAATTGAAATACCGTTACGTTCAAATGATGGGCGACATCGACGAGCAAAAATTGCGCAACCTGAACGCCCTCTTCTACGATTCCGAACGCCGCGCAGACCGTCGCTCGCTCCGGCAACAAGTTGAGCGTTACGAAACAGCCGTCCGGGAAGCAATCGAGAATCAACAACGTAGCGTTATCCGAAAGCAGGAAGCAGAAGATATCCGGCAAAAAGCAAAGCAGCTCCAAAAGGAATTAGACATTACAAAATAATCATACGCGCCTGTTATCTAATCAGAGTTAACAGGCGCGTATTACTTATCTTGCAAAATCATTATGCAACTCTTCTATACGACTCTTCCAACTTACCCATAGCTATCCCATTCAATTATTTTCGTTCCACTTCTTACACTGCTCCATAATCGTATTCAAAGCATCTTCCTGCCCTGCAGGCGGATAATCATACTTTTTCAACAACCGTTTGACAATACGCCGCATTCCGGCACGAGCACTCTCCTTCATATTCCAGTCGATCGTTTTGTTACGCCGGAGTGCATCCGTCAGCTCACGTGTAATAGCGATCAACTGATCGTTGGAATAGAAATCTTTTACAGCCTCAGGCTTGGTCAACGCATCATAAAAGGCAAGTTCTTCGCTGTTCAGATTAAGCGACTCGCCGGCCTTTTCGCCGAAAACGATCTCACGGGCTATTTTCAGTAATTCTTCGATAACCTCTTCGTTCGTCAGCATCCCTTTCAAATAGCGACTCATGGCATCGGACAGAATTTCCGAAAACTTCTCGGCTCGTACCGTATTCGTTCGCTGATATAGTTGTACCTGTTCTGCAATCAACCTACGCAATAATTCTACGGCGAAATTCCGTTCCTTCATCCGGGCAACCTCTTCAAGGAATTTCGGATCGAACAAAGAGAACTCCTCCTTAATATCGGAGAAAAGATTAATTACCCCTTCGCTCTTGATACTCTGCTTGAGCAATTCATTAATACGCCCGTTGATCTCACGGAACGAAATCTTACCCTTGCCCTCCACGCGCGTCAGTAATGTGCGCACCGCCTCAAAATAGGCAGCTTCGATACGCTGCTCGTAATTCAGCAAACTCTGACAAAGCGACAATGCCTGCCGCAGCAGCAGCGCCTCTTTGATATAGAGTTTTTTCGTTTCCATCCGCTCAGGGGACTGCATGAAATCGACACCTCCGCTGATGGCTTTCGCCCGCTCCAAATCAGACTTACCGAAGAAAGCGCCATAATTGAATCCATACATCAGATCACGGCAAACGTCCAGTTTCTTTTGAAACTCCGGATAGGCGGTTTTAGCCACATCCGTATCACCATAATTTTTGCGGTCACGGTATGTATAATCGTTCATCGCCGTCTTCAACGCCGAAGCGATACCCACATAATCCACAACCAAACCGCCTTGTTTATCCCCGAACACACGATTCACACGAGCAATAGCCTGCATTAGATTGTGTCCGGACATCGGTTTATAAACATACATCGTCGAAAGCGAAGGTACGTCGAAACCCGTAAGCCACATATCAACTACGATGACGATTTTCAACGAGCTGTCGTTGTCTTTGAACCTCTTCTCCAACTCTTTCTTGTGGGAATCATTTCCGATAATCGCCCGCCAGTCTTCCGGATCTTTATTACCGGAAGTCATCACAACAGCCAGCTTGTCACCCCATACCGGGCGCATTTCGAGAATCCGACGGTAAATCTTGATCGCTATCGGCCGCGAATAGGCTACTATCATCGCCTTACCCGTCTGCTCGTATTGCCGGAATTCCTCATAGTGTTTTACGATGTCCTCGCACAATGATGCCACCGTCGCGTCAGCTCCAAAGATCGAATCGAGCCGCCCCAATTCACGCTTGCTTTTCTCAATGACATACTCTTCCGCTTCCTCGGCCATCGCATCATACTCCGCATCAATACGTCGCAAGGTCTGCTCGTCGAGTTTCAGATTGATTACACGGCTCTCGTAAAATACCGGCCGTGTCGCACCGTCATCCACCGACTGCGTCATATCGTACACGTCGATGTAATCGCCGAATACTTCGCGTGTCGACCGATCTTTTTGCGCAATAGGCGTTCCGGTAAACCCGATATAGGTAGCATTCGGCAACGCATTACGCACCAGACGCGCCGCGCCGATTACAACTTTGGCCTGCATCACCCCGTCAGCATCCGTAACCATTCGGACCCTCTCCTCCAATCCATATTGACTGCGATGCGCCTCGTCGGCCATAACGACTATGTTTCGTCGTATCGAAAGCGGTTCTTCGCTCTCCTCGAATTTCTGCATCGTCGAGAAAAAGATACCGTTCGCTTCGCGTCCCGCCAATAATTCCCGAAGATGAGCCCGACTTTCGGCTTGCACGGGTGTCTGACGCAAAAAATCCCTGCAACAAGCGAACTGCCGGTACAACTGGCCGTCCAAATCGTTACGGTCTGTCAGCACGACAATCGTCGGCGACGACATCGCCTGCTGCAACTGCTTGGCGAAAAAGACCATCGACAATGACTTTCCGCTGCCCTGCGTATGCCAAAACACGCCACCCCGACCATCCGTCTCAGCTGCTTTGACCGTCGAAAGCACAGCCTTGCGTACGGCATAAAACTGATGATAAGCACTTAATATCTTAACGCGCTGTTTACCGTCTTTCGAGTAACAAATAAAATTCCGCAACAATTCAACAAACCGCGTTTTTTCGAACATTCCCGCGAAAAGCACATCGAAATTCGCGCTATGGGTATCCTCATAACTCCCATCTACCGTCTTCCACTGCATAAAACGGTCTTCACCCGCCGTGATCGTCCCCGCCTTAGTCATCCCCTGATCGCTCATCACACAAAAAGCGTTATAAATAAAGAGAGACGGAATCTCCTGCATATAGTTACGCAATTGTGCATAAGCTTCCGACACGTCCGTATTCTCACGCGAGGGCGATTTGAGCTCGACCACCACCAGCGGCAATCCATTGACAAATACGATCATATCCGCACGCCTTACCGAGTGCCCATCGACCGTCCATTGATTAGCGATTGTAAACCGATTATGTAATGGTGAATCATAATCGACAAGCCGGACATTGGCGGAACATTGCTCGCGGCCATCGAAATAATTGACAGCAACACCATTTTGCAAGTAATCCGTGAACAATTCATTCTTCTGTACCAACGTTCCGCCCTCATAAGTTCGAATCTTCACCATGGCTTCGTCAATAGCGGCCTGTGGCAGCCCACGATTGATCTGCGGCAACATAGCCTCCAGTACCTCCACGTAAAGCGGTTCTGCATAGTCGCGTATCACATTGGGACTGTACACATAATCATAACCTAATTGCTCTCGAAACAACTCTAGAATGGCGTTTTCAAAATCATCTTCGGTGAAGTGCATATAATTGTTATTTTTTCACATACAAGTTAACAAGCTGTGATACCATATTACGCGCAGATTGCGTTGCGACATCAGAACTAATAGATTGTAAAGACAGGCTTCGTTTGATTTTACGTCTCAAATCACTAATGGTCGCTTCCTTATTGGCCCAATCTATATATTCGGTTTGCCGTGTAATAATTCGAAGAACATTCTGTTTTATAGCATCATCTGAAATATATTGTGATACGATATCATAAATAGCCTTATCAACTAACTCTTCTTTCACTACGGATTCAGCTATCTCAACACCTTCCTTCGATTCTTCAGCTTTTATTGCATCAAAATCTATCTTTTCAAAAGATGAAGCGCTTCTGACATTAGATTTACACATACTATATTTGATATATGCCATCTGATGCTCCAACTCCGGAAATAAAGCCCCTTGGTTTATATTGTAGAAATTCAATTCTTCTAAAAGGCTTTCCTTACTTCCGGCCGGTATGATTATCCTTTCGCTCGCAAACTGGCTATTTAAAGAACAACTGCTCTTTTCGATCCGACTGACGCCGTAATCAGATTTATTGAGTTGAATATTAATGCTACCCGAAAGCAAAAAGGCTCCGCTCTGCCGAATCAAACGTTCATTGTTGAATGTCGATATAACAAAGTAGGCATTTTGCATCACCTTTGCCAGTTCCTCAAAATCCTCGGCTTGTTTTATTTGACTGCGTAATCCTAATTTCTCGACCAATTGATGCAATACAATATCTCCGTTGAAATCCATTTCCGCAATTCGAGCCAACAGATCAATATCATCTGAATTATGCTTATGTCCATAAGCCCGTCTATAATAAACAGCCCCATCGACATCATATTCATTATCAAATGGATGATCGGAATCGACATCAATAGTATCAGATTCTTTATAATTCTTGTCGTAGTTTTCTTTATCTTCACATTTTGCACACGCAAAATACAACGCGACTAAAGGGTTTAGCGTTACATCCAACATTCTGGTTGGCAGTCCATAATGTTGTAATTTTGTCAGTCGTTCAAATGCGCTTCGGCCACCAAATTCAAAAGGAGCACGAGCACAAGCTTCGGATATAATATCGGATTCAATCGTCAGGTTATTCTCTCTAAATAAACATGGGCGCACATCCCAATTTTTATTGGATTGGCCCCTGAAAAAGAATCGCTCATTGCTACCTTCATTGGCAGCTTGCAACTGAGAAATATATGCAACATATTCCGACAATGTATTGACGATTACATTGCCGTTTGAATCAATATTAAGATCTAATTCCATTAGAAATCCCAGTTTAATACAAATATAACAAAAATAGAAATTACAATAGTAACTTTGATAAATGATAATTTAGAGGAGCAGGCCAAAGCGCTGTTTAATCATTACTTTATTCAAAATACAGAGAATTTAGGAGAATGGCAAGACGGGGTTTTGACTGACATTGCCCAATACCTTAATGGATTGGCTATGCAAAAATATCCAGCGATGCCTAATGAGGCAGGATTGCCAGTTTTAAAGATTGGCAATAGTGGATTTTATCAAATTGGATATGGAAAACAAGGTAGAATAATAGAATCAGCTATTAGTAACTCAACTAGTTGTGTTGCAGCTGATATTTCTTGTGATAAATTACTTACTAAAGAAATACTTAGAATACAGAACCTGCCTATTTCTAGGGGGGAGAAGGTAAGTAATATTATAGGGTTATTAAAAGCTGCAGAAAACTTAGAATATCCAGTTGTATTAAAACCTGAGTTTGGAAGTAAGGGTAGAGATGTAATACTAAAGATAAAAACTGATAAAGAATTGGTGGATTCTTATCAGAAGTTAACTAAAAAATATAAGGATATAATAATAGAAAAATATTACGAAGGCGATGACTATAGAGTATGTGTTATAAATAATAAAGTTGTTGCTGTATCAAAGAGAATTCCACCATATATTATAGGTGATGGAATAAAATCAATAAATCAGCTTATAAATGATTTGAACAGTGATGAAAGAAGAGGCGAAGATCATGAAAAGCCACTTACTAAAATTAAAATAGATGATGAAGTTATTAGAAATTTAAATATAAATAATTATGGAATAAATTCAATTTTAGAAAAAGGTAAAAAGCTAATTTTAAGACAAAATTCAAACTTATCAACAGGGGGAATAGCTGTTGATTGTACTGATGATATTTCAGAGGAAAATAAAGAAATATGTATAAGAGCAGCTAAGGCTATTGGATTAGATATTTGTGGTGTAGATATTTGCACAAAGAGTATTAAAAAATCATTACTTGAAGAAGGTGCGATAATAGAAGTTAATGCAGCACCAGGATTAAGAATGCATTCATATCCTGCTATTGGAAAGAAAAGAAATGTTGGAATTGAAATAGTTAATATGATGTATAATAATAATCCTAAGAATATACCTGTTATTTCAATTACAGGCACAAATGGAAAAACTACAACTACAAGGATTATAAATAGTACATTATCAAAAATGGGATATTGTGTTGGAATGACTAGTACAGATGGTATTTATATAAATGGAGCATGTATAGATAATGGTGATGATACTGGATTTGAAAGTGCAAAGTGTGTATTGTTTAATAAAGATGTTGACGTAGCTGTTTTAGAAACGGCAAGAGGTGGTATAATAAGGAAAGGATTAGCTTATGATTTGGCTGATGTTGCAGTAATAACCAATATTACTGAAGATCACTTAGGGTTAAATAGAGTTAATACAATGGAAGATTTATGTATGGTGAAATCTTTAGTAGCAGAAGCTGTTAAAGAAGATGGTTATGTTGTAATAAATGCAGATGATGAATGGAGTAAAAAGATAATAAGTAGAATCAATGCAAATATAATTTATTTTTCAAAGGATTATAATAACGAATTAATAATAAATAATGAATCTAAAAATAGTATAGCAGTATATTTAAAAGATGATTATATATGTGTTAAAAATTTTGGAAAAGAATATAAAGTAATTAGTGTAAAAAATATACCTATTACATTAAATGGAACTTTAGAATTTAATGTTGAAAATGCAATGGCTGCTTGTGCTGCGCTAGTAGCATTGAAAGTAGATTATGCAATGATAAAAATAGGGTTATTGAATTTTAAGCTGAATTCTGTTGAAAACTCTGGTAGATTTAATATGTATGATTATAATGGAATTAATGTTATTTTAGATTATGGTCATAATATAGAAGGGTATAAAAAAGTACTACCTACATTGAGATATATTACTAACGGAAAAATAACTGGTATAATAGGTGTACCAGGTGATAGAGGAAATTATGTTGCTAAAGAGATTGGTAAAATAAGTGCTAACTATCTTGATAAAATAATAATTAAAGAAGATAAAGATAGACGTGGAAAAAATATAGGAGAAGTTGCTGAAGTAATTAATCAAGGTGTTTTAGAAAGTAAGAATAATATTAAAGCACGAATTATACTAGATGAAGTGAAAGCTTTAGAAGTTGCATTTAATGAATCGATTCCGGGAGATACTATAATTGTATTTTTTGAAAAATTACAACCATTATTAGATTTTATAAAAACTAATCAATCTGATGATGAAAATCTAGGTAATGTTGCTAATTCAATTTAAAGAATACAACAATGACATATTTACTAGAAGAAAAATAATATATATAATATTATTTATAAAGTTCAGGGTTTATACTCTGAACTTTAATTTAGAAATATGCACTTTCCATTGAAAGGATTTGAATATATGAAGATAAAGGCGTATGCAAAGATAAACATTTCCTTAGATGTAGTAGGAAAAAGAAAAGAGGATGGTTATCACCTATTAAGAATGATAATGCAAAACATTGATTTATATGATGAGATATATGTTGAGAAGCGTAAAGAAGGTATAACTATAGATTGTAACAAAAACTATGTACCTACTGATTCAAGAAATTTGGCATATAAGGCGGCAATGTTATTTAAAGAAAAGTATAATATTAAAGAAGGTGTCTATATAAACATCATAAAAAATATTCCTGTTTCAGCTGGATTAGCTGGGGGTAGTACTGATGGGGCAGCAGTATTAAAGCTTATGAATAAGCTTTTTGAAATTAATGCTTCAGATGAAGAATTAATGGAAATGGGTTTAAGCCTTGGTGCTGATATACCTTATTGCATTAAAGGAGGAACTGCTCTTTGTGAGGGAGTTGGAGAGGAAATAACACCTCTAAAGCCGTTTAAAGATAAAATCTTAGTATTGGTTAAACCAAGTTTTGGAGTGTCAACAAAAGAAGTATATAAAGCTTTTGATTTAGAAAAAGCAAGAATACATCCAAGAACTGAAAAATTAATTGAAGCTATAGAAAAAGATGATTTATATTATGTTGCAAATAACATGAAAAATTTACTAGAAAATGTTACTTTAAGAAAACATAATGTATTAATTAGAATAAAAGAAGAAATGAATAGATATGGCGCTGTTGGAAGTATGATGAGCGGTAGTGGGCCAAGTGTTTTTGCATTTTTTGATGATATGCTAAAAGCTCAAAGGTGCTACGAAAAGATGAAAGAAAATCATAGAGAAGTATTTTTAACTAGAACTATCTAAAAAATTAAATATTATAATGAAATGAATAAACCCCTTTAAATTGTCAATAATTATTACTAGAAAGGGGTTATGTTATGAAAAGATATATGTATTTTATAATAGTTTTAATTTTAGTAATATTTACATTGAATGGATGTGCTCAAGTTAATAATATAAATAATAATAGTTTAGAGCTTAATGAACTTAATTATGATGATATAAAGGACAAGCTGATTAGATTTCATGTAATAGCAAATAGCGATACAGAAGAAGATCAAAATCTTAAATTAAAAGTAAGAGATAAGGTTGTTGAAGCATTAAGTGAAAAGCTTAAAGGAGTAGAGTCGTTAGAAGAAGCAGAGGAGATTTTAGAAGATAATATTGAATATGTTAATGAAATAGCGAGACAAGTTATTACTAGCAATAATTATGATTATGAAGTAAATACAATGTTATCATATGAAAATTTTCCAGATAAAGTTTATGGAGATTATAGAAGACTTCTGCAAGGATCTGCCAGAAAAGTTAGTGAAATGTAAACCTATATTTATTGAAGGAAAGCAGATTATTCCTGTTAAAAACGTTGCTAATACATTTTTAAAGAGGTTTAATGATATACCTTTATTAAACAGAATTAATGTAGTTAAACAAAGCATTTTTTCACAGGTTGAAAATAGATTTTTAAATAGCGATTCAGGAGATTATGATTTTGAATATGTAGAAGATAAAGAAAACTTCTATGAACATTGTAGGGCAGAAATTAATGCTCAAATAGATAATATGGTGTTAACATTCAATACTGTAGAAATATATAAATTATTATGGAGTGATATTGAAAAATATTGCAATGATGATTTAGGCAAGGTAAAAGAAATTACTTTAGCATATTTAAATAACAGAGAAGTAAAATATGAAGATATAACACCTATGCTATATATAAGAGCTGCCATGGAAGGGTTTAGAAGTTATAAGAATGTTAAGCATATCTTAATAGATGAAGCACAAGACTATAGTCCATTATTTTATGAATTGATTAGAAAATCATTTAAAAATGCAGCAATAACAATTATGGGAGATTTAAATCAAAGAATAGATGAGCATTCAAACGTTAAGAGTAGAAATGCAATAACAGAAATATTCAATGACATAAAAATTGAAGTGTTATCAAAAAGTTATCGTTCAACAGCAAATATAACTAATTTTACAAGAGAGCTACTGGATACACATGAGCCAATTGAAGCAGTAGAAAGAAGTGGAGATAATCCTAAGGTTATAATCACAAAAAATAGAATAGTTGAGGTGGCCAAGACTATTGAAACCATGCAAGAAAAA
>ERZ773181.2587-NODE-2587-length-11668-cov-8.768621_pt1 | contig 11668 bp, 10 predicted proteins | sample MGYA00581001_ERZ773181 | MGnify/ENA primary metagenome ERZ773181 (study PRJEB29015, sample SAMEA2737780) | human gut metagenome | biome: human gut; feature: human-associated habitat; material: faeces | place: China | collected 2012 ... | reverse complement strand
TTACTACTGCCGGCAATTTCCAGACATCCGTTGATATCAAGGTTTTTCAGGGTGAGCGAAAGTTTACAAGGGACAACAAACTGCTTGGCAACTTCCGTCTTAATGGTATTAAACGTGCGATGGCAGGAGTCCCACAGATTGAGGTAACATTTGACATTGATGTTAATGGTATTGTCAATGTATCTGCCAAGGATTTAGGTACCGGAAGGGAACAGAGCATTACTATCACTTCAAGCTCTAACATGACCGAAGAGGAGATTGAAAAAGCCCGCTGGGAGGCTGAAATCTACAGCAAGCAGGACGAAGCATACCAGAGTTTCATTGATATAAGAGAAGACGCAGTAAGAACTCTTAATGAGGCCAACAACGCCCTTGCTGCCAACAAGAAGGTCTGGGAAAAGGATAAGAAAAAGAATGTTAAGACTCAGATTGGACATCTGGGTAAGCTTATATCTAAAGCTCCTATTGATAAACTTGATGAAGAAAGGGCAGCTTCCCTGCATGAAGCTGCGGAGGCGGTGAGAGAGGCTTTAAGGTAGTGATGAAAAAGACCGGTTCAGGCATTAACTGAACCGGTCTTTTTTATCTACTCTGCTTTCTTCCCCTTCACATTAACTATACATATTCCTATGCAAACAAGTACTAACGCTATAAGTGCATTTATTCCAAGCTCTTTGCTTCCCTCTCCAAGCCACCATGCTGAAAGAAGCACGCCGAATACCGGGTTGGTGAAACCGAAGATTGCTACCTTAGATACCGGGTTGTGCTTTAACAGTATTCCCCATATTGAGTAGGCTACGGCTGATATGCATGCAAGATAAAATAACATGAGTATTGCTGATACTGACACATGTGTAATTCTGCCTCCCATCACAAGCCCTAATATAATCATTACTATTCCGCCGAATATGAACTGATAACCGCTCAACATAACCGGATTGTCTTTCTTTGAATAGTTCTTCATAAGGCATGATGAAAATGCATATGACAACGCACATAAGAACAGACTTCCGTCACCCATAATACTTAAATTCATGTCGATTTTCTGTCCATTCATGCTGACTACGATAACACCTGCAAAACCAATCACACAGCCGATAATTTTCTTCAGATTCAGCTTTTCCTGTCTGAATATAATTGTCGATACAAGTATTACGAAAAATGTGTTAGAACCGTTAATTATTGACGCCTTTACTCCGCTGTTGTGTGCAAGTCCGATATAGAAGAATATGTACTGCAGAATTGTCTGGAACATTGCCAGTTTTACAATGCTTGGTACACTTGATTTCGTTGGAAGCAGCATTTTTCTGTTAAGAATACTTCCAATTAAGATTGTAAGCACTCCTGCCAGCACAAATCTTGTTCCTGCAAATAATACCTGTGTCCATGTTTCACTTGACGGTATCTTAAACAGCGCATATCCTAATTTGATACAAGGCGATGCGCTTCCCCAAAGGAATGTACACACAAGTGCAAGGGCGCACACCACCCATGTTTTCTGTAAAAAATCTTTTTTCTCGTTTGTTTTTTCCATGATTAATCTCCTGTTTTTCTAATATTATTGCTAATTATAATGGCATTCATAATCTGACAGGTTTTCTCCCTGACACCTGCCATTTCCATATAATCTGAAAATCTTTTTGCAACATCTTCTATATACGATATTATTGCATCACATTTCCTCTTGCTTACTCCCATGTTTATTCCACATTTTATCAAATCATCATAACTTATATCTGAACTTTTTCCATTTATAAGCATCTGATGTGCTTTCAACCACATATTGCTGCTGTCATATGCAAATGTGACATCATATGCTGGTGACAATCTCCAGACACCATTCTTATCCATCAGAAAAGAAACATTTTTTACATGATCATCCTGATTAATCAGAATAACATTAAAAACCATTCTTCTATAAAATTGTTCCACATCTGAATATGGTATACGTAGTCTATTCATATAATATGCTGCCTGTTCATAACTGCATAATCCCGGAATATTGTAATCTATATGTGAAATTGCTCCTAATGTCTGCATATGAATTTTTTTATTATTGTTCCTATCGAAACGTTTAGTTATAAAATGTGCATATCCGGCATCTTCAAGCAGACGGCATTCATTCATAATTACCCCCGCTGCTTTTGCCATAAGATAATATCCGTATTCTATTCTTGTATATTCTACTGAATCTTCCAGATTATGATCCCCATTTTTAGATACTCCATCAAACTTCATAAGCCAGTATTCAAATCCATTACCAGCATTAATCTGTCCACTTTTTATTTCTCCCGTATCTTCATTCCATGCAATCAGCGCCTTTGCTCTTGCACCACCTGCAGATGTTCCCAATAGCACAAGCTGGCTATATCCAGCATTATCTTTCAGATTAATCAGCTTATCTTTTCTATCAGATAATACATCAGATGCAAACTCTACCATTTTCGATATATTAACATCCTCTATTGTACTGTCAAACGGACTTGTTGCTGGTATATATTCTAATGCACCCATACCTCTTTTTCCTGTATAGCACAGTCTGTCTATAACATTAAATTCACTAATTGATTTTCCCTGCTCAGCCAGCCATCTGTCTATAATTTTATTACCAAATTTATCTGGAAGCGAATCCGCTACCAATCCAGGTGCTCCATGAAATGCTGTCCTTGCAAGTTCCGGAAATTCATACACTCTTTCTGATAATGGCATATGTATAGGTGATACCTCAATATTACTCTTTAAAAAATCTTTATCATATTCAAATGCAACAACTCCATTTGCTTCATTCATATGAATTATTCCAATTCTTGTGCCCCAAAGCATTACCTCCGCTGTATTTATCATTCATCTTCCCCCCATTTAAATCCAGTATCTGCTTTTCTTTTTGCACATGCTCTCTGCCTTGTTTTAACATTTTTCAAATAAGATGATGGCCGGTTGTTCATATCTGGTATCACATTCACGAAATTATTCATAAGCTCCATCGCATTCATTAATTTCATAAAATTAACAAGACTTATATCTTCTCCACTTTCAAACCGAGTAATACTTCTTAATGAAACGCCTGATTTATCCGAAAGTTCTTTCTGTGTTAATGGATAACTTATCCTATATGCCTTAAACCTGATAACAACTTCCTCATAATCACTAATCATAATTAAACATCTCCAAATCCATAAATCTTATATATCATATTCAAATGTTTTTTGTATTGTATCACATTTGCAATTAATTAGCAATATATGGCGTGTTAAGCTATATTTTAATGCTTAATACGCCATATATTGCTAGTTATTTTTTATTTTGTGCGGCAGTCGTACCCGAAGAATTTTTCTTTTAAACATCTGGCTGTTAAAAGGTATCACCGGATAAATATAGCTTTTTCCTGATATTGTCCTGTTAAAGCATACAAGCACTATTGCAAATATGACTCCTGCCAGAAGTCCGATTCTTCCAAAGAACTGAACAAGAATCAGATTGACTATTCTTATGAATTTTAATGCATATCCCATCTCAAAACTTGCCTGTGAGTAAGTTCCAACCGTTACAACTGCCATATAAAGAAGCGATTCTGAATTAAACCACCCGGACTCCACAGCGTATTCTCCCACAACAATACCAGCAAGAATACTCAAAGGTGTCGACAGCATTCCTGGCGTATTGACCGCCGCCAGCTTAAGCCCGTCAACTGCAAGTTCAAGAATAAAAAGCTGCAATATAACCGGAACCGTTATATCCTCACTTATCGTTATGAATTTCAACCATTCAGGCACCCACTGTGGATTGCTCTCAAGCAAAAGCCATACAGGTGTAAGAAAAACCGTAAGCAATGTAAAGAAGAATCTCGACAGTCTTATATAAGTTCCTATCATTGGCGAAAAATTAAAATCGTCCGCCTCTTCTATTATATCAAACACACTTGTTGGAATTATCATTACCGCAGGTGATGTATCTACCATAATAACGATATTCCCATCAAAAAGTGCTGCTGCAGCGGTATCGGGTCTTTCGGAATATTTATACTTAGGAAACGGATTAATCCATTTTCCCTTAAACATACATTCCGCAAGGCTCTCTATATTCATAGTGAGCGCCTCAACCTCTATGCTGCCTATCAGATTCTCAATTCTTTCAAGCAGCTTCTTATCAACCTTATCATCAATATAGCACACAGCAACATCTGTCCTGGAGCGTTCCCCTACAGTATACATTTCCATTGAAAAGCGGCTATCCCTTATTCTTCTTCTTAAAAGTGCCGCATTGCACACAAGTGTCTCAACAAATCCGTCTCTTGAGCCACGCAGAACCTTGTCTTTGTAAGGCTCTGTAACTGAACGCATCGGATAAGTACGGCAGTCAATAAGTATACATTCATCAAAGCCATCTATTATCATGACTGTCTGTCCTGAAAGAAATGCCTTCTCCACCTCGTCGTAATGTCCGTTTTTTTCAATCTCTGTATACGGCATTCCGACTTCTAAGAATGTATCTATATCCTTTATGTCCGATTCTTTCAATGAATAAAAAAACTGCACCAGTTTTTCAATTGTTTCTTCCTGTACGAATCCATCTATAAAGTAAAAATGTGTTCTCTTCCCACCTATTAATACATCTCTTTGCAGAATATCAAAATTCCTGTCCACTCTTAACTTTTCATTCATCATGCGGACATTCATGTCTATGTTAGTTGTAAAATCAGTCATGCTTACTCCTTTCACCAGCACATTTTCAACCGCACTCTGAATCAACTCTCAATTTCACTAACCCTGTCAAAGCACGAAAAGGGCAGGACTTACGCCCTGCCCTTATAGAATGTCCACATTTGACACATTTATTCTGCTATTAGTTCTCAAAAAGTGATGTTGAGTAATATCTGTCGCCGCTGTCTGGAAGCAGTGCAACGATTGTCTTGCCTTCGTTCTCTGGTTTCTTAGCCCACTCGATTGCTGCGTAAAGTGCTGCACCTGCCGATATTCCAACCAGAATTCCCTCTGTGTGTGATATCAATCTGGCATACTCGAATGCGTCATCATTATCGATTGGAACTACGCTGTCATATATCTTAGTGTTAAGAATTTCTGGAACAAAGCCTGCTCCAATTCCCTGAATCTTATGTGGTCCTGGCTTGCCCTGTGAAAGTACCGGTGAAGTTGCAGGCTCAACTGCAATTATCTCAATCTTGTCATTCTTAGACTTAAGATATTCACCAACGCCTGTAATTGTTCCGCCTGTACCAACACCTGCAACAAATGCGTCAACTTCTCCATCCGTATCATTCCATATCTCTGGACCAGTTGTTCTTCTGTGTGCTTCCGGATTAGCAGGATTAACAAACTGTCCTGCAATCATGCTGCCTTCAATCTCTTTCTTTAATTCTTCTGCCTTCGCAATTGCACCTGTCATTCCTTTATAACCCGGAGTAAGTACAATCTCTGCACCATATGCCTTGATAATATTTCTTCTTTCGACACTCATAGTCTCTGGAAGAACTATTATTGTTCTGTAGCCCTTTGCTGTTGCAATGGCAGCAAGTCCGATTCCTGTATTGCCTGATGTAGGCTCAATAATTGTTGCGCCCGGCTTAAGAATTCCTTTCTTCTCTGCATCTTCAATCATTGCCTTTGCAACTCTGTCCTTAACGCTTCCTGTTGCATTAAAATACTCAAGCTTAACAAGTACTCTTGCCTTAAGTCCAAACTTCTCTTCAATATGTCCGACTTCTACAAGCGGTGTGTTACCTATTAAATCTGCTGCTGATTTATATATCTTTCCCATACTATCCTCTTTTCTTGTGGTATTATTCCACATTTTCTAATATCAATTCATGAATCCAATCAATAAATGTTATTATTGAATGTCATTCATAAATCAGACTGTATGTTTATGCAATACATAAACATACTATGTTTATATGTTATTATAAAACAAGGATTTTAATTTGTACAGTATTTTTTTATTTTTCTTCAAAAAAGGAGTCTTAAAACTCCTTTTTTCTCATCACATCTAATTTTGAAAAATGCAGCTACCACTCCATCATGATAACTGCATCTGTAATAATTACTTATTCTGTTCTTCTAGTAACTTCTTTAATCTTTCTATCTCGGCATCTTTTGCTTCAATTGTAGCATCTTTTTCCTTAAAGGATGCTTTAAGAGCCTCATTCTGTGCTTCAAGTTCTCCATTCTGCGCTTCAAGTTCTCCATTCTGTGCTTCAAGCTTACCTTTCTGTACCTTCAGCTCGTCCATCTCGTCCTTCATCCTGTCAACCATCAGCTCCGCCGTATTCCTGTCTAATATCCTCAACGCCTCAGAAAACATATTGAGCACCTCCTTTGGTCTCTCCAAATACTCATTAATATCAAGGCGTACTGATTCCAAATCAGGAAATATCCTAATCAACTGTTCTATCTCCTCCGGTGTCTCGGCTACGAATAACGACAGGTACTTTAAGCGGTCAAGCTTCATCTTCTCAGTCACCTGCTTTTCACTGTACTGCGTTCTGTCATAGTCGTATTCCGTCACCTCGGTACGCCCTTTCCTGATATCAGCATATCTATATTTCTTAAATGTGTCAAGGCTTACCAGCACATAATCCTGTAAAAGTTTTATCTTAATTCCAGTATTGAATTTCGTCTTACCAACATGAAAATATAATGCCTCATCAACCTCGCTGATAAGGCTGCTGCTACTGTTATCAAACAGAATAATAGTATGAACTGGTCGCATATCCTTATACGAAGGTTTTGATGAACCTTTCATTGAACCCCCATCACTTCCAGCACCTCCTATCTCCCGATTTCCAGTAATCATCTTATACTGGCGCAGCACAAGGTCTGCCGAGTAACACGATATTCTCTCTGCCTGAAAGTCATAAGAAATCTTCTGAATCTCAATATTAGCGATACTTCCATCAGACATCATCACAACCATATCCATAATAATCATCACGCCAAGAAACTGTGAATCCTCATTCGGAAATACCTCAAGTACAGTAACCTTCTGCCCCAACAGACAGCTCACCAGCTCTGAAAGCCTGTCCCTTCTCTCAACCGGATTAAATATCTTCTTAAAAAACGGATCATACAATAACGGAAGTGACTTCCTTCCCTTTAGAAAATCCTCATACCTTCCAATCCATTCTTCATTACTCTTAAGATACCCATATGCACTCAGGCTCCATGAATCTCCTTTAATCTGACGCATGGCTGCGTCATAATAATCTTCCTTCTCTTTAATCTCCATAATATATACAACACCAGTGTTTCTTCCTCCTCTGAATTAATAAATATGCATATTTATATACTTATACTATCATAGTTATATCATATTGTAAATATACTTATTGTATTTTTATCATATATCATTCACTGGTTTTTCGTCGGCTCTGCATCTGACAGCTTCTACCAGTCCGTCATATGTATGCTTTTCTGCCTCAACTATACGTTCTTGCACAATTCCAGCTTCCTTAAGCTTCTTACTGCAAGCCGGACCAATGCTGTACACCAAAACATCATCAAGTCTGTCAATCAGCCATTTTATACGCTCCCCGCTGCTGCCACTTGTAACAATTATCCCATCAATATCTCCGCAATTCATGCTGTCGTATTCCATACCATCATAATCCACAGGTTCATTCCTATATACTGGAATCTTAATTAAGTTTTCATACTCCTTCATAGCTGTCTCAAGCGAACCACTTGTTACCTCTGCACACAGATATACAATCTTGCCGGCTGCAATATTCATAAGACTCCTTCCAAGTTCCAAGCCTGTAGATTTATATGATACAAAGTCTGCCTCAAAACCGCATGCCGTTCTTAGAGCTTCTTTAGTTTTACTACCTACTACCGCAATCTTAATACCGTCAGAAAACCCGCTCCTCACATCAAAAGCTTCCACACTGTCTCCATTCAACGCACACTCACAATCCAGCTCGCCTGCGCAAACTATCTCCCTCATATTATAAACAAACCCAGCCACAGCATTTTTACTTGTAAACACAAGCCACTGAGCATCTTTTATCCGTGTCTCAAAATCTTTAACCTTTATGTATTCAATCCTGCCAGTCACTATTTTTTCGCAGGAAAGCCCCTCCTTTGCAAGTAATTCTGCAAGGGAAGGGCTTTTATCGTACATCTGTCCGTTTTCAATATATGTATATATGTATTTACCCACAATCTACTCCAATCCTAGCATACGGGCTGCTTCGTGGCCAACCGCCTCGCTGTCAGTTCCTGTAACTTCAATTCTAAGAATCCTGCTGCAATCATCATTGCCAAAAAACACAACCATTCGAAGGTCGCCGTTATCCTTTGTTACACAGTGTGCGCCAACCGGGGCATGACAGCCGCCGCCTGTCAATCTTAAAAATGTTCTTTCAGCCACAGCTTCTCTATCAGAATTATCATCTGACAAAGCATTTATCTTATCAAGAAGTTCTGTATTCACCTCTGCAGTCTCAATCGCAAGAACTCCCTGCGCAGGCGCCGGAATAACGACCTCCGGGTCAAGATATTCTGTTATCTCAGATGACCTGCCAAGTCTGTTAAGTCCTGCTGCCGCAAGCACAATTCCATCAAGTCCGTATGAATCGTCCATAAGTTTGTTAATTCTCGTATCAACATTTCCCCTGATAGCAGTAAACTGGATATCAGGACGCAGCATTGCAAGCTGGCATGCACGCCTGAGGCTACCAGTTCCTATAACCGCACCAGAAGGAAGTTTTGAAAAACTTCCTGCAGTCTTTAATATAAGTACATCTCTGCAATCCTCTCGTTTCCACGCCTTTGCAAATGTAAGTCCAGTCGCACATTCAACCGGCATATCCTTCATGCTGTGAACCGCCATATCAATGCTGCCTGAAAGAAGCGCTTCCTCAATCTCCTTTACAAAAAGCCCCTTAGTTCCAATCGCAGCAAGCGGCTTATCCGTAACCTTGTCGCCTGTTGTCTTAATTATAACAAGTTCAAATGTATCCTCAGGATACGCCTCTTCCATTCTTCTCTTAACATATTCCGACTGGACAAGTGCCAGTTTCGAACCTCTCGTTCCTATTCTGTAATGCATAATCCTCCCTACAAGCCAAACAGTCTCTCAACCATATCTTTATACTGCTGCTGTTCATTTTCTTCCACATTTTTCAATTCTTCAATCGGTTCTTTTAACAATCTGTGTAGTGACGACTTAAGAATCTTCTTTAAGATTACCCTGTCATGGTCTGAAAGGTCAATCTTGCGGTTAAGATAATCATAGCTGTCCTGTACTATCTCATCACATTTTTTGCCAAGTGACTGGATAGTTGTATCCATTCTGCTTGATGTGAGCCATTTCTTTGTTTCCGCTATATACTCATCAATCACGCACTGACTTTCCTTTAGCAAATGTGCCCTCTCGTTCTGATTAGACTTCACAATCCCACCTATCCTGTCAAGGTCAATAAGAGTAACTCCACAAATGTCACCTGCAGATTTTTCTATATCTCTTGGTGCAGCAAGATCAAGAAGTGTCATCTTTTTACCCTCTGATAATTCAGAAACTCTAATCACCAGATGAGGTGATGAAGTCGCTGAGACAACTATATCACTGCTTTTAAGTGCTTCTGTTTTCTTATCATATGCAATAACCTGAATATCTGGAAATTCCTTAAGCAACGCCTTCGCATGCTGATAAGTTCTTGAACACACTGTTACATCAGCGCCATATTCTGCCAGATATCTTATGGCAAGAGCCGCGGTTTTGCCACTTCCTATAACAAGTGCGTGCTTTCCTGATATGCCACATACTCTGTCTAACTCCTGAATACCGACATAGCATACAGATACTGGTTTTTCACTTACCTTGTACTCTGTCTTAATCCGCTTTGCACAGCTTACCGCTTCTCTTACTATATAATTAAGCTCTTTCCCGCTGTGTCCAAGCGTTCTTGAAAGGTCTGCCGCATCCTTTAACTGGCCTAGTATCTGATCCTCTCCAAGCACCATGCTTTCAAGTCCGGCGGCTATGCAAAACAGATATACCAGTGCTTCTTCACCACATTTGACACCAGCTAATTTAGTATCAGTAAGTCCAAAATAATCATTGAATAAATCGGACATTACTTGTACAAATGTTTCATCCTCATACAGATAAAACACTTCGCATCTGTTGCATGTTGAAAGGCACATGCACTGGTTCACACCTGCTTCCTCTGCCTGCTGCATAAAGTCTGCTATCCCGCTGTCTGTAAATGTAATCTTATCCCTTACTGAAAGGTCTGAATTCTTATAATTAATTCCTACATATCCTAACTGCATCTGTATTCCCACTTATTATCCGAATTATTTCCTGAAGAATTCTTCCATAACCTCTATTGTACGGTTGATATCCTCATTAGTGTGTGCGTCTGATACGAACATTGCCTCAAACTGTGATGGTGCAATGTATATTCTGTTATCAAGCATATGTCCAAAGTATTCTGCATACTTCTTAGTGTCTGACTTTACTGCACTGTCATAATCTTCAACTGCATCTGGTGTAAAGAATATGCTCATAAGTGAGCCAATCTGATTAACCGATACCCTTCCGGCTCCACATTTTCTTACACTGTCAGCAATACGCTTTGTCTTAGTCTCAAGTCTGTCGTATATATCCTTATTATCTCTTAAGATTCTTAAAGTCTCTAAGCCTGCTGCTGTTGCAATCGGGTTGCCAGACAATGTTCCTGCCTGATATACAGGGCCGTCAGGACTTACCATTCGCATAATGTCAGCTCGTCCGCCATATGCGCCGACTGGCATACCCCCACCTACAATCTTTCCAAGAGTTGTAAGGTCTGGCTTTATGTTAAAGTACTCCTGCGCTCCGCCAATTGAAAGTCTGAAGCCTGTTATTACCTCATCAAATATAAGAAGGCTTCCATTCTCCTTAGTTATGTCTCTTAAGAATTCAAGAAATCCATGTCTTGGAAGCACAACTCCCATGTTAGCTGCAACAGGTTCAACTATTACAGCAGCTATTTCGTCTTTATTGTTATCAAAAAGTTCCTTCACAGAATCACAGTCATTGTATTCTGCTACAAGTGTATTCTTGGTGTAATCAGCAGGAACTCCTGCACTGTCTGGAACTGATGTTGTAAGCGCTGCCGAACCGGCTTTTACTAAAAGTCCATCAGAATGTCCATGATAACACCCCTTAAACTTAATGATCTTATCTCTTCCGGTAAATCCTCTTGCCGCACGAATCGCACTCATCGTTGCCTCAGTTCCTGAACTTACCATACGCATCATTTCCATAGATGGTACGCAATCTTTGACAAGCTGTGCCAGTTCATTCTCCTTACCAGTTGGCGCACCAAAAGTAAGACCGTCAAAACATGCCTTCACTACTTCTTCAAGAACCTCTGGATGAGAATGTCCAAGAATTCCAGGTCCCCAGGAACAAACATAATCAATAAATTTATTTCCATCTACATCATAAACATAGGAACCCTTTGCATGGTCAATAAATAAAGGGTTTCTTCCCACAGCACCAAATGCTCTGACCGGTGAGTTTACACCACCCGGCATCAGGTCAAGTGCTACTTTATATAACTCTTCTGATTTTGTTGTATTTAACACGTTATCCTCCTTAAAACAATACTGTTTTTACCTATTTTTTGTATTTTTCGTAACCTTCAGAACATGACATTCAA
>ERZ773181.2585-NODE-2585-length-11685-cov-2.925967_pt1 | contig 11685 bp, 9 predicted proteins | sample MGYA00581001_ERZ773181 | MGnify/ENA primary metagenome ERZ773181 (study PRJEB29015, sample SAMEA2737780) | human gut metagenome | biome: human gut; feature: human-associated habitat; material: faeces | place: China | collected 2012 ... | reverse complement strand
TCCGGTTCCGCCTTCTGCCATCAGCAGATAATAATATTCTCCAATATGGTAAATATGTGGACCTTCTGTATAGCCGCGTCCGGTTCCCGGAAAAACATTTTTCGCTTCCCCTACCAGGCGCTCCTGTACCGGATCGTACTCCTGCACCAGAATCCCCTTGAAATTATTGATCATATTCACAATATACATTTTGCCATCTGTATCATGGAAAACAGATGGGTCAAAACCTGAGCTGTTCAGATAAACCGGCTCAGACCAGCCGCCACGGATGTCCTTTGATTTTACAAGATAATTATGGGTATTAAAAAGTCCTCCGGTACGGGTTTTCACGTCCGTATAAATCAGCCAGAAGTATTCCCCGTCCCAGGAAATATCCGGTGCCCATACGCCACAGGAATCACCCTCGCCAACCATATTAAGCTGGCTCATTCTGTTCAGCGGTGATGGCAGCTGTTCATAATGCTTCAGATCTTTAGAATGATAGATTTTCACACCAGGCCACCATTCAAAGCTTGAATTTGCAATATAATAATCTTCTCCAACACGTATAATACTTGGATCCGGGCAAAATCCCGGAAGAATCGGGTTCTGAATCATGTTTTTGCTCCTTTATCTGTTTCATTTTACAAAATAAACTTAAAACACATTCTAAGTATAAGCTTTCTGAATTTTTTTGTACACACTTTATTTCAGAAAGATGTTTTTTACCGGTCAAACCAAAAAAGGACTGCAAAATTCCACGTATTCTGCAATCCTTTTCCTGTATTTACTTACCTCACAGCAGAAAAATCTTATTATAACGATTGCTTTTCTGCCTGTTTTTCCAGCAGCTCTGGCAGACACATTGGTTTCTTTCCTTCCAGCTCATCTGCCATATTCAATGCTAGTATATTCCAGTTAATAAAGCCACCATTCATAACTGGTTCTCCATTAAATGGATTGTAATACTCATGAAGACATCCTGTTTTCTCCAGGTCCTCTCCCAGAAGGCGCATGGTGCGCTTATACATAATTTCCGCCTCCATGCGGTATCCGTAGTTCAAAAGTCCGCGGAATACCACATAGTTTGCAACCAGCCAGATCGGGCCAAGCCAGTTGGACGGGTTATTGGTAACAGACAGGTCAAACATTTTTTCATCCTTTGAAAGCGTGGTCAGACCAAAGTCAGAACCAAAGGTATCGGAATCAAAAATATGTTTCACCATGTCTGCCGCCTGCTCTTTTGTAGCAATTCCTGCATACATGGGAATAAAGCCAGACCATACACGTACTTTGATGGGCAATGTCTTCCAGAAGACTCCCAGTCCCTGGTGGAACCAGTCGTATTTCCTTGTCTTAATATCCACATCAACTGAATAGAAGAAATGATCACGTTTGTCCCAGCATTCCTGCTGAATAGCACCGATCAGTGCCTCGCGCTTATCCAGAAGTCTCTTTGCCGCTTCCTCCTTGCCAAACTGTCTGTATAATCTGGCACCAGCTTCCAGTTCTACACACATAAAGCTGTTCAGATAAATATTGGCAGTGGAAAATGACGGACGGCCAAAAGTAGCCGGATCATTGTCCATACCGATCATAATATCATCCTGCCATACATACAGTCCGCTGTTTTCATGAAAATAATAGTGATCATAACATTCAAAATACTTCGCCACGCCTGAAAGAAATTCTTCCGTCCAGGCATAATCACCAGTATAATCACTGATCAGGCACATCTGACTGCAAAGAAAGGGCTTATGCATATTCATAATCTTGCCTTCCTTATGCCTCATATTCAGATAAGGCTCCGGCCAGTCTGCCACCTCGATCATCATGGGAATATATCCATCCTCCAACTGGTGGTCGAAGAAATTGCGGATATTTCCCTGTGCATGCTCTATAATTCTTGGCTTCACAGACGGATCCTGGTAGGAATCCGCCAGATTCAGAAAGCCATATACGGACCAGTAGGTATCCCAGTCCCATACATTTCCATCGTAAACAGAGCCCGGATCAATAAACGGATAACGGATAAAGCTTCGCGGATTCTTAAGCACATCCTCCGTATGAGACATTACAAATTCTTTTAATTCCTGTCTATACTGCTCTGTCCTTTTATCTTCCATAAAATCAACCCTTTACAGCTCCGGCTGTCATACCTTCCATCAGTTTCTTATTCAGTGCCATGTACAGAATCAGAAGTGGGAATACACTCATGGATACAGAAGCGAAAATTGCACCCCAGTTCTTGGATCCAAACTCATCAGAGAAGTACAGAAGTCCTGTCTGAACAGTCTTCAGTGCAGAATCACTGATAAATGTCATGGAAAACAGAAGGTCGTTCCATTTAAAGAAGAACTGAAGAACCAGTACGGTTACAATAGAGTTCTTCATAAGTGGTGTTACAATATGCCACATCAGTCTGTAAATACCACAGCCATCAATAACGGCTGCCTCCATAATATCATCCGGGAAGGAACGAAGATATCCCTGAACCAGATAAATGGACAGCGACAGACCAAATGCTATGTACGTAATGATCAGACATGTTCTGGTATTTAACAGATTTGATCTGCTGTAAATCTGGAACAGCGGGATCAAAGCAATTGCTACCGGAATCATGATACCGAAACGGAAATACTGTGCAACTGCATTTCTGAATTTCCATTTCATCTTTGTTACAGCAAATCCTACAGTTACTGAGAAAAATACAATAAATACAAGTGCTACTAATGTAGTGATCAAACTGTTCTTAAAGAAGGTGGACATATGTCCCCTTGTCCATGCATCAGAATAGTTCTGGAAATAAAAGCCATCATTTAACGCATAAGCTGGCTTCTCACTCCACTCAGCCTGTTTCTTGAAGGATGCAGTAAGCATCCAGAATAACGGATAAATCTCAATTATGCAAAGAAGGAAAATTACAATTCCTCGAAAAGCTGCTTTTACTTTTTTCATAATATTTCCTCCTTTCAGTCTTTCACATCAAATCTGTTGATAACAAGAGATCCAACTACACAGATCAGGAAGATCACGATTGCGATAACGCTGGCGTAACCAACCTTATTATAAGTAAATGCAACGTCATACATATACATGGACAGTGATTTTGTTGCACTTCCAGGTCCGCCCTTTGTAAGAGCCATAGCAGACTCGAACATTTTTACAGTTCCGGAAAAGCTGAATACAAGACTGGTAATTACCATCGGACGAAGAAGCGGAAGAAGAATGTTTTTAAATAACTGCCATCCACCGCAGCCGTCGATTCTGGCCGCTTCCAGGATATCATCAGAGATATCAAGGAGTGCTCCATAGAAAATTACGGAATAGAATCCCATGGCTACCCAGATATCCATTACGCACAATGCCCAGAGAGCTGTGCTGGACTGGCCGATCCATGGCTGAACAAGGTTCGTAAAACCAAGAGAGTCAAGCAATGAGTTTAACAGACCATAATTTGGCTGAATCTCATAGATCTTTGCAAACAGCTGACCTACTGCAACAGTAGGAAGTACTACCGGGAAGAAAACCAGAGTTCTTACGATGGTTTTGCATCTTCTCAGCCAGAATTTAAACATCAGGGAAAGTAAAAGTCCCATTCCAACCTGGCCAACGGTTACTACCAATACATATTTACAGTTTACTGTCAATGCATTTAAGAAGTTCTTGTCTCTGAAAAGTCTTGCATAATTGTCAAATCCGGCAAATTCCCACTGAAGTCCCGGGCTGCCGCTGAAGAATGAATAATACAACGACCAGATAACCGGTACCATTACAATAATGGTGTAAATAATCAGTGCCGGAACTACGAAAAGGGATATCGCTTTCTTATTACCTAATACCTTGTTCATAAAATTCCTTCCTTTCTGTGTCAAAAACCATTATAATTTCGAATTTTTTCAACAAAAACGGGAGTGTCTGCTGGCAAACACTCCCATTTGAAGTTCAAAGCTTATATTGCCAAAGCTGTTACTTACTGCATGTCATATACATCCTGGATGGACTGCATATATTCTTCGCCAGTCATTTCGCCGTTTAACAGAGGCTGTACATTTTCCTGAGCTGTCTTGGAGATTTCGCTAGGCATTTTTGCTTCCCACCATGCAAATCCTTCTGTGGATTTGTCAATCTCGTCAAGAACAAGCTTGGTGTAGTTATCCATATCATCTGCTGCAACATCATATGTGTAACCTTTAACAGTTCCCTGATCTTCCATAGCTACGTTTCCGATGTTCTCCATGAAGTATTTCAGGAACCAGCCAGTAGCCTCATCATATTTGTCATTGTCAAGTGCAAGAATGTTACCACAGTTCATAGAGTAAGAAGTAGCGGAGCTGATGGACTCATCTGCAACCGGAATGTTGAAGAATCCGATTCCGTCCTCGCCTGCCGGGTTCTGGGAATCATCAGTCAGGTTCTGTGTAAACCAGGAACCATTGTAGAAGATGGCTGCTTTTCCACTCATCAGCATGGAACCAGCTGTATTCATATCAACGGTTGTGATACCTTCTCCGAAATATCCTTTCTCTGCCCACTCTGCAATCTTATCAGCTGCTGCAACAAGTTTCTCATCTGTATAAGGAACTTCGCCGTCAGCTGCTTTTGTCATAATGTCGTTTCCTGCGGTTCTTACTGCGTATGCATTGATCAGACGGGTTGCACCCCATTTGTCAGATCCGCCGGTTGTAAGAGGCTGGATACCTGCATCGGAAAGTTTCTGAAGAACCTCTTCAAACTCATCCCATGTAGTAGGAACTTCGCATCCTGCCTGCTCGAACAGGGCTTTGTTGTACCAGAAGCCTTCTACGTTCAGTCCAAGAGGAAGATCATAAAGATCATCTGTTCCGGATAATCCTTTCAGAAGCTCAACAGCACCGCTGTTTAAATAATCTGCTGTTCCGATCTCGTCAACAGCTTCTGTAATATTTTTAACCTTTCCGGAATCGATGAGAACGCTGAGCGGAGCACCTGCTTCGTAAGCGAACAGATCCGGAAGATCATTGGATGCTGCAAGTGTAGCAATTTTCTGCTGAAGGTTGTCAGAAGCAACCATCTCATATTCCCATGTAAAATTCGGGTTTACATTTTTCTGATAGTCTTCGCAGATTTTATTTAACAGCATACCATTGTCATTATCTTCTGCCCAGATGGTAAGGATTTTGATGTTTTTCTCAAGCTGCGGATCCTCTCCTGAGTAATCTGCTGCAAATGTAGGAACTGCAAACATGGTACTTGCTGTTAATGCTGCCATTAAAATAGCTAATGCTCTCTTTTTCATTATAAATTCCTCCAGAATTTTCAAAATTATTGAACTTTGTTATAATTTACTCTTGATAGCCATTTACTTTTCGGTCATGTTTAATTTGTTTCTTTGTATCCCCGGGAAATATCTTATGGTTATATAATACCATTGTTCTGTTTTTTTACCAGTGCCTAATTTTTTTGGTAATGTACAGTTTTTTTAGACTGTTTTTTATAAAAAGTTCCACTTGTCCAGGCGTTCAATTGTGCTAAATATATAAAATGCACATATTCAGCAATTTGAATATGTGCATTTTTGCAAATCCTGTTTTTATCATTCTGCTTTCCACACGTTTCCCTTATACTCATTGGGAGTCATGCCCTCGTGTTTTTTAAAAATATCACAGAAATATCTGTAATTATTATATCCCACCATTTCACTGACTTCATTAACCTTATATCCATCCTGCAACAGCTTCTTCGCCTTTTTTATGCGAAGGTCCGTCAGATATTTCACATAAGATGTGCCAACCTCTGTTTTAAAAAGAACACTTAAGTAAGCCGTGCTCATTCCGGCTCTGTCTGCAAGCTCACTAAGTCCGATATCCTGATCATAATGCTCATCCAGATAAGTAAGAAGCTCCAGGATAACTCTGTGTTTGCTTCCGGTCTGGTCTGCGGTCAGATGCTTGCTGATATCAGACAGAACGCTTTCCCCATAGGCCTGTACTGCTTCTATGCTCTGACATTTTGCCATCTCCTGAAAAGAGACAAGGGACCCTCGTTCCACCTGCTTCTGACTTTCGATCAGTACATCGCTGAGCACACAGAGATGCTTGTAAAATTCCCTGCGAAAATCCTGCAACTCCGGGTAAAGTTCCTGCAGGCATCTGATTGCCTGCCGGCATTCTTCCCGAAATGCTGCAGCATCACAGTCTGTAATACATTTTACACTGCTCTCAAAAGTTCTTTCCAATTCCTGAAATTTCTCGCGATTAGCCTGTGCCTTACGATTATCCTCATGACGAGTCTTCGCCCATTCATCTTCAATTCTGGTAAGGGCATTTTTCAGTTTATCTGCTGTAACCGGCTTATCAATATAATCTTTTACGCCAAGAGTAAGCGCCCTCTGCGCATACACAAATTCAGAATAGCCACTGATCACAATAAAATATGTATCCGGACATTCTTCCTTCGCCGCCTCGATCACAGACAGACCATCCAGCCCCGGAATTCGGATATCCGTAATTACTACATCCGGTTTCTCACTTCGGATCACTTCCAGTCCCTGGATTCCGTCATAAGCAGCCCCTACTACCTCATAATCCAGCTTCAGGCGGGAAATTAAAGCCTTAATTCCCTGCACAACTATATATTCATCATCAATTACCACTAAGCGATACATGAAAATCCTCCTTGTATCTGCATTTCCCTATCCCTTATCTTACCGGAACCACAATCGTTACCTTCGTTCCATTGCCTGGACTGCTTTCAAATGTTACGCCGTATTTTTCCCCGTAATTCAACTTTATACGCTCTATTACATTGCGCACTCCATAACCGTTCTCCAGTCTGGACATATCGTCAATTCCCACACCATCATCTTCAATAGTGAAAATCATATTATTCTGCTCCTGCCAGCCGCGAAGGGAAATCTTTCCTTTTCCAATCTTCGGCTCCAGACCGTGATACATGGCATTTTCAATAAATGGCTGAAAAATAAAGGTAATCGTTTCACGCTGAAGAATTTCCCTTCTGATATCCACGAACAGTTCAAAACGATTATTGTAGCGCATATTCTGAAGCTTCATATAGCCCTGCATCCATTTCACAGAATCCGCAACTTTAATATATTTGCTTCCATTATTCAGCGCCAGCTTAAAGTTATCAGAAAGTGCTTCTACCATTTCTGCCATCTGGTCATCCCCATGCATGATTGCAACAAAGTACAGGGAATCCAGTGTATTATAAAGAAAATGGGGATTGATCTGGGACTGAAGCAAAAGCAGCTCTGCTTCCCGTTCATTCAGCTTCACCGCCATAAGATGCTCGGAAAGCTCCAGGTTCGTATTGACCATTTCCTTGAATTTCCGTCCAATCCGGCCAACTTCACTGTAGTCAAACTCTTCTGTAATGTGACGCTCTCCTTCCCCAACCTGTGCAATGGTATTTTCCAGCTGCTTCAGAGGATGGCTGATGGTTCTGGAAATGATTCGTGCCATGAGAAAGCCCACTACAAGAACACAGCCGGCTACCAGAAACGAGGTCAGCCGGATATTTTTGCTCTCTTCACTGATCTCATTTTTCTCCACTACGTTTACAATATGCCAGCCTGTAGTAGAATTGGTGACAGAAGAAAACAGATACAGATGGTTCTCTCCCGGATTAGAATAGGATTGCATAATTGCATTCTCCCCTTCCTCATTTCCCACAAAATAAACCAGCTGATCATCCTCATCTACAACCATAAAGTTACTGGAATCAAAGCTTTCATTGCCCATAACAAAGGATTTTCCCAACAGCTTCTGGCTCAGTCCCACCACCATATAGCCCATTCCCTGTCCATCAGAGGGATTGATCATATATTTCGCATAAGAAAATCCTTTCTTTGTTCCTGCTTTTAAAATACTGTCACGGAAAAAAATTTCCTTTCCCTGCGCAGCCTTTGCCTGTTTCACCCAGCTTTCTTCCAGAATATCCTTATCACTATAATAATTATAGAAATCATAAGTACCCTGGTTCACATTGTTCAGCTGATACACATGACCATAAAGATCCGTAAATACTATATAATTCACCCACACCTGCTGACTTGCCATTTCATTTGCAATCACACGAAGCTTCACACGGTCTGTGGACGTAAACTTGCTGCCTCCGTATTCATTGCCTTTTTCCAAAATCTGCTGAAGAGCTTCATCATTCAGAAAGCTTCGCCCTACGTCTACAATGTTCTTCAGATTCATATCCATAACGCGGCTGGAATTCTTCAGTGTAGACTGATAAGATGCCCTGTAATTCTGTTCAATCGCATCAATAGAGGTTTTGTATACAATATTCATCAAAACGCCCACACCCAAAAGGGTGATAAGAAACATGGATAAAAAAATCTGATTCTGAATACTCAGCTGTCTCCACGCTTTCTGTATTCCTGAAGGTTCCTTTTTCTTTTCCATATTCTCATCACCCTTTCGCATTTTGCGTTATGATTACTGTTCAAATGCGATATGGTATGTACCGCTTCCCGCTTCGGCAGCCATATAGTCTGCTTCCCTGGTAAATGTCAGTCCATCGCTTTCCAGAACAGCTTTCGCCTTATCCAGACGGAGATCACTGACATCCGTGATCATAACTTTTGCTGCTCCCATTCCCTTTGCTACCTGTGCCACAAGATTACCAATCGGACCGGCACCAAGCACGGCAATGTTCATTCCTTTCACATCACCAACCTGCTTTACTCCGTGAACTGCAACAGCCAGTGGCTCGATCATTGCACCTTCTTCATATGACATTTCTTCCGGAATTGGTGTTACTTTCGATGCATCTACTGCAAAATATTCTGATGCTGTTCCGGTTGTCTGGAATCCCATAACTTTTAATTCTTCACACAAATTGTATTTTCCGTGTCTGCATGGATAACATTCTCCGCAATAAACCTGTGGCTCAATTGTTACTTTCTGACCTTCGTGAAATACTGTCACATCTTTCCCAAGTTTTACAACTTCACCGGATACTTCATGTCCCTGTGTTACCGGATATGAGGTAAATGGATGCTTACCGTGATATACATGAATATCAGAACCACAAATGCCGATATTCATAATCTTTACCAATACCTGATCATCTTTTACCTCCGGAACTGGTACCTCTCTGAAAATAATCTCTCCTGGTTTTGTCATTACCTGCTGTAACATATTGTTTTCCTCCTTCATTCTTTTATCTTATCTTTTATTAAATGTTTTATTAAAGTAATTACATTATTGTACAACCACTCTATTTTGTCAATATATGAATGCCTATTTCTACTTGTTGCACAAGTTTGATCAACTTTTTTATGCATATTTACCAACTGGATATGCATAGAATTTGCCACTGGCAACTTCTCTTGCATACTTAGATATCTATAAAACCTGCCAATTGCAGCTTCTTCCGAACATCTGACAATAAAAAAAGAGGTAAATATTCAAAGTCCGTAATCATTACGAGCCTTGAATTTCACCTCAGTTTTTCATTCTTATTCTTTTTCCTACAACATATCAAATTTATAAATGCTGTATATATTCAGAGAGGAAATGTTTTGCCGCTCCGACAGCTGATGCCTCTCTTTTATAGGAGCAATTTTTTAAGTAACGTACATCATGTTCAAAACCATTATATGCCATCACTTTTTCCCCCAGTGGTATCATATACTCTGATAAATACCCCCCGACTTCTCCTCCAAGTATGATATCTGTGTCATACGCCATTCGCAGATTGGAAATCAAAATAGCCAGATTATCCAGATACTGATTCCATTTTTCCACAGTCTTTGTATTTTTCTGCTCCACTTTTTCCATAAATTGTTCCAACGTCATTTCCTGCTCTTCATCAGTCAATGCACTGGCTGCGCAATAGGCATCTGCACACCCGGCTTTTCCGCAATAACATTTCTTTCCTCCCGGCACCAGAATCATATGTCCGAATTCTCCTGCTTTCTGATTCTGACCAGCCACCAGTTTTCCATTAATACAGAATGCGCCGCCTAATGTATTGTTGAGCGAAAGATACACAGCATCCTGATATTCATGCATATCTTCTGCCATCATCGCAGCATTTGCATCATTTGCAAAATACACCGGATAAGAAAATACCTGTTCCAGAAAGCTCAGACTGAAATTCTCCAATTGCAGTGCATGAGATTTCACAACCATTCTATTCGCCTGATCAATAATACCGGGAATCGAAATTCCGATTCCTAATATCTTTTCCCGGTCTTCTACATCCTTCAGGAAGTCCTCCACCATTTCAGCTACTTTTAAGCAATAAGATGTTTCTGTTGAAAATTTTAACCGCATCCAGATTGTTTTTTCTATTTCATACTGCATGTTCAGCAATACGATTCCCAGATGATTTGCTGTGATCACTACACCGACTGCATATTTATATGCCGGATTAATCCCTATCCGTTTTGCTTTACGACCGCCGGTAGATTCATATTCTCCTATCTCGATGACCATATTCCGGTCGATCAGTTCGTTTACATTAGAAAGCACCGTCGGCATACTTAAGCTCAGATTCTGCGCCAGTTCTGCCTTTGATGTAATTTTATTATTGATGATATAGTTTACAATTTTAGATTTTGTAATATTCTTTTTTTCATTTCGCCCTGCCATATCAGACCTCTTTTATAAATTATTTTACAAAAGTATCTTAGTCCTTTTTTGCTATTCTGTAAAGAATAAATATGTTGCTTCTAAAAAACTTTTTCCCAAGGCACAACGATATAAAACAAGCCACTGGGACAGATACCACTCTTTTTTCTCCATCCCAATGGCTCAATTTAATATTCCTATTACATCCGCTAACGAATCACAGACCCGATACGTAAGTTCCCGTATCTCCTGTGTCGGCTGCACAAGATCCGGCACCATGATCACCTGCATGCCCGCCTGATGTGCCGACAGGATTCCTCCTGGCGCATCTTCAAACGCCATACAATATTCCGGCTGTATTCCCAGACTTTCACATGCTTTCTGATAAATCTCCGGATCCGGCTTCGCTTTCTTAACCATATCTCCACAGACCACACTGTCAAAATGCGAATCTATTCCGGCCCGGATCAGATTCCCCATGGCATACTCTCTGCTGGAAGATGTCGCTACCGCCATCTTATATCCTTGCGATTTTCCATAAGCCAGCAGTTCTTTTGCACCTTTTACTTGTATAATTCTTCCACAAAAAAGCAGAACTATATCCTCTTTCTTAAATCCAAATTCATCTCGAATTTTTTTTCTCTCTTCTGGCGTAATCCGCTTCTTAAACTTGTCCTCATTCACACAATTATACACTGTGTAAGCTTTTACATCTTTATCCTCAGTTGTCCGCATCCACTCTCTTGTTGCAAACTGACTGATTCCAATCACACTTCCGTAAATATGATCAATATATGGCTCGCACAAAAGGTGATGGTGAATATGAAGATATACATTCTCTTTTCCGAATTCCTGTGCAAAACGTTTGAATTCATGATATAATCCACCTTCTGCAACAATTGCATCCGGTCTGTATTCTTTCAGATAACGAAATACTCTGCGATAATAAGCAATATCAATCCATGTCTTGTTCTTAATAATCCGATTACTGTAACGTATCACACGATTGATCAGACGATCTGCCAATGTTGTCTTTGGAAGATATATAATTTTCGAATACTTATACTTCTCTGCAATCGCCCTCGCCTGCTCATTGTCCGCGCAAAATACCATAAAC
>ERZ773181.2583-NODE-2583-length-11695-cov-4.537199_pt1 | contig 11695 bp, 8 predicted proteins | sample MGYA00581001_ERZ773181 | MGnify/ENA primary metagenome ERZ773181 (study PRJEB29015, sample SAMEA2737780) | human gut metagenome | biome: human gut; feature: human-associated habitat; material: faeces | place: China | collected 2012 ... | reverse complement strand
CTGGATATCATTCGTACTTCTTGTGATCAGTGATGCAGTTGAAAAACGGTCAAATTCTGCATTGGAAAATCCAACAACTTTTTTAAATACCTTTCCTCTCAGATCACGTCCAGTACTTGCCGCAACTCTTGATGCAAGAAGTCCGACAAGTACACTTGCGATCATTCCGAGAAATGCAAGTGCAAGCATCTTACCGCCAGTTGTTAAAATATATCTGTTCTGGATCTTATCTGTATTCACGCCCAGAACACTGTAGGTTTCTTTAATATATGAAGTTGCTGCCTGTTCCAGCATGGTATCCGGCATATCGTCCATTTTTTCTGATATTTTATCAATAACGTCTGCTCTCTGTTCATCCGGTATCATGTTCAGGATCTCAAAGATATCTGCATTTTCGATCTTTTTCACCTGTTCATCAATGTTTTTCTGCATTTCATCCTGCTGTTTCTTGGCAAGCTCCGGATTTGCCGCAAGTGCTGCTTTCTGCTCATCTGTCATCTGGGACTGCATACTCTCTGCCTGCTTTTCTGCCTGCTCTTTTATAGAAGAAATCATGTTTTCTTTCATAGATTCTTCCATCTTCTTTGTTGTATCGCTTCCAGATTCAAATCCATAAGTCAGAAGCATCGGCTTTCCAAGGATGTCAAATACCTTTCCTGACTTTTCTTCATCTTTTTTCACGGAATCCTTCAGAACATAAATTGCTCCATCATACTTATAATCCGAATCGGATTCCTTTTTCTCATATGCATCCAGCACTGTCTGCTGGTCTTCTTCTGCCACAAAAAGCAACAGCTTATTCATCTCTTCCTCTGCGATTGCATCCGGAATCTTCTCATCAATTCCTCCCTGCTGGATTCCGACATTGACAATGTCTGAAGTATAAGAAGGCAATGACAGATCGCAGTACGCCTGAACGATCAGGATAACAACAATCGCTGCTATAGTTGCTGCATAAGGCTTCAAATGTTTGAATAACTTTCTCATATAGCAATTATTTCCTTTCTTAGTAACTATTTTTATTCCTCAAATGGGTTTTTACATGGCATATCACGGAATTCTTTTTCCTGGAAAAGATTGTCACTCATCTGTAAAAGCAGTCTTCTGCACAGTATTTTCTCTTCTGTGCTCATATTCTTCAGGAGTGTGTTTTCCGTGCTTCGGAGAATCTCATGCATGTTGCCAAGAATCTTCTCTCCTCGTTCTGTCAGATGGATCCTTGTCATCCGCTGGTCTTTTTCGTCCTGCTCTTTTCTAATATATCCGAGCTTTTCCAGTTTCTGAACTGCTACATTCACCGATGGCGGCGTAATGTGAATATGATCTGCAAGCTCTCTCTGTGACATCGGTCCTACCATCTGCAATATTGCAAGAATTCCTGCCTGTCCGGCTTTCAGCTCTGTATCCTTCATCTGGTTCGTCACATACCATTTATACATATGTCCGACCTGTGCAAGAAGAAGTTGTACCGGCATATTCTCCCTGGTAAAATCCCCACACTCAAATTTATCCGACTTCACTCTTTCACCTCCCGCAATTTGATTAGATATCTATTCATTAGAAGTCTAATCGTTATTTTATGCGTATCACACACATAAGTCAACATTTATTCTCAATAATTTATATTTTTATAATATTTTTCACAAACAAATAATTAAATGCCTAACTATTATTTTCTCATACTAAAACACTACGAAAAGCAAAAAAGGACTCTTCTGCCATTTTCTGTGCAAAAAAGTCCTTATCATTTACCATATCTGCCTTACCTGTAAAGCTTTATTCAATTTTTCACAAATTACATATCTTGCAGGAATGCCTTCACATTTTCCTCTTTTGTCGCCCAGGAAGTGCATAATCGGATCACACTATGGGTCTCATCGTACCTTTCCTGATAAGTTACGCCATATTTTTGGCGGATTTCCTGCAATTTGGCATCTTCCACAATAATGAACTGCTGGTTGGTATTGCTGTCCATGAAGAATTCATATCCTTTTTCTTTCATTAAAACGGCAGCCACACTACTGTCCACACCACCGCTCATTGCTATTAATGCTTTTTTCATTTATCCTAACCTGCCTTTATTTGCTTAATGGGTCAATTATACCGCTTTTTTCTTCGCCTATCAATCTTTTCAACCCATTTAACACATTTTTTGTACTTTCCAATGCGTCTGTCTGCTTCTCTTTCAGATTCCTTCTCTTCTTCTCATAGATAAAGCATGGCTGCACCCCATCCGCTTTGAACGTCAGCTCGCCACGAAAATCTTCAATCAGCTTCGGAATCCGCTCCGGATGTACTTTTGCTTTTTCATACATGGTAAATGTGTAAACCTCGCCTTTCTGCTCGACCGCCGTTACATACAACTGATGTGCCTGCGCCTTCAGAGCCGCTACTTCCAGAAGCTTTTCTACTTTCTTCGGAATATCTCCGAAACGGTCGATCAGTTCTTCTGTCATATCTTCCATCTCTTCTCTGTTCTCGATTGCAGCGATCCGTTTATAAACATCCAGTTTCTGATATTCATTCGGAATATACGAAGCCGGAATAAATGCATCCACATTCAGATCCATCGTCGTTGTAAATGTCTCCTCTTCTTCCATCTCGCCTTTCAGCTGCTTCACCGCCTCGTTCAGCATCTTACAGTAAAGGTCATATCCGACTGCTTCCATATGTCCATGCTGTTCTGCTCCTAGAAGATTGCCTGCTCCGCGGATCTCAAGATCCCGCATTGCGATCTTGAATCCCGAACCAAGATCCGTAAACTCGCGGATGGCCGCCAGTCTCTTTTCAGCCACTTCTTTTAACATCTTGTCTCTCCGGTATAGAAGGAATGCATATGCCATGCGGTTAGAGCGTCCGACACGCCCACGCAGCTGATAAAGCTGTGAAAGGCCGAGACGATCCGCATCGTGGATGATCATCGTATTCGCATTGGAAATATCCAGTCCGGTCTCTATGATCGTTGTAGATACCAGTACATCAATCTCACCATTAATGAAATCATACATAATCCGTTCCAGTTCGTGTTCCCGCATCTGTCCGTGTGCATAGGCAACCGTCAGATCCGGCACCAGTTTCTGCACACGAAGTGCTAGATCTGCAATATTTTCCACTCTGTTATAAACATAATAGACCTGTCCACCTCTGGCGAGTTCACGCTCCATTGCTTCACGTACCATCTCATCATTGTATTCCATTACATATGTCTGTATTGGCATACGATCCATCGGTGCTTCCTCAAGCACACTCATATCGCGAATTCCGATCAAACTCATATGAAGTGTTCTTGGGATTGGCGTTGCTGTTAGCGTCAACACATCTATATTTTCTCTTAATTTTTTAATTTTTTCCTTATGCGTCACACCAAAACGTTGTTCTTCATCTATGATCAGAAGTCCTAAATCTTTATATCCAATATCCTTTGAAAGCACTCTGTGTGTTCCGATCACGATATCAACCAGACCTTTTTTCAAATCCTCTACTGTTTTTTTCTGCTGCGCCTGCGTCCGAAAACGGCTCATCAGGTCAACACGCACCGGAAAATCTTTAAACCTTTGAATAAATGTATTATAGTGTTGCTGCGCAAGAATCGTTGTAGGTACAAGATAAACAACCTGTTTCCCTTCCTGCACTGCTTTAAAAGCTGCTCTTATCGCAATTTCAGTCTTACCATACCCTACATCTCCGCAGATCAGACGATCCATGATCTTCGTGCTCTCCATATCTTTTTTCGTTGCCTCGATCGCAAGGTCCTGATCTTCCGTCTCCTCGAATGGGAACATCTCCTCAAACTCGCGCTGCCAGGTGGAGTCCGGCGAAAAGGCGAAGCCGGGGCGGCGCTGCCGCTCGGCGTAGAGCTTGATGAGCCCTTTCGCAAGGTCTTTCGCCGCGGCCTTAGCGCGGGATTTGGCCTTCGTCCAGTCCGTGCCGCCGAGCTTGTTCAGCTTGACGTGCTCGCCCTCCTCCCCGCCGCCGTGGCTGCCGATGTACTTCGACACCATATCGAGCTGCGTCGCGGGAACGTACAGGCTGTCGCTGCCGGCGTAGGCGATCTTGATATAATCCTTGTCCGCGCCGTCCACGCGGATGCGCTCCATGCCGACAAAGCGGCCGATGCCGTGGCGCTGGTGAACGACGAGGTCACCCGGCGTCAGGTCGGTGTAGGAGCGGAGCTTCTGACGGCTCGAATCCTTTTTCTGCCGCACCGCGCGCGGCGCTTTGCCGCTGACCGGCGCAAGAAGCTGCCCCTCGGTCAGAATGACAAGGCGGAGCTGCGGGTATTCGCAGCCCGCGCTCAGCGCGCCGAGGCCGATGACGGTCTCGCCCGCGGCAGGCAGCGTCTGATCGGTGAGATCAAGCCGCGCACGCACGCCGCGCTCCTCCAGAAGGCGGTGAAAATTCCTCGCGCGCGTTTCGTTGCCGCAGAGCACCAGCACGCCGCTGCCCGCGGCAAGATAGTGCTCCATGTCCGCGGCGGCGGTCTCAAGGCTGCCGCCGTAGGACGGCAGCTGCCGCGCGTTGATGCTGAGCATCGCCCGCGGCGGGGCCAGATAGCGCGAGGTCGGCAGGCTGTCGCACAAAAGCAGCGGGAAGCTGCCCCGCAGCCGCCGCGTCAGGTCCTCGAGCTCGACCGTGAGCGAGGCGAACTGCCCCGCGAGCGCGCCCTCCTCCAGCAGGATCTTCAGGTCCTCGCCCCATTCAAAGGCGCAGCCCTTCGCGCGCTCCATGACGCGGCTGCCCTCGCAGACGAGCACGATGCTCCCCTCCGGCAGGTAGTCCGCCGCACAGACGGCGGTCGGGTAGGCGGCGGCAAGGTAGCGGTCCATGCCGCCGAGCGGCAGGCCCTCACGCAGGCGGTCCATATCCGCGCGGATCGCTGCGGCGGTCTTTTCCGTCGTCTCCTTTTTTGCCAGCTGCGCCGCGGCGTGCTCCATACGCGCGAGCATCGCGTCCCGTCCGCCCTCGGCGGCAAAGGGCAGCACCTCGGCGGCGGGCAGAACGGTCAGCTCCTCAAGGTTTTTCGTGCGGCGCTGCGTGGCGACGTCAAACTCGCCCATCGCGTCGATCTCGGTATCAAAAAATTCGACGCGCACCGGCGCGCTCATCGGGGAATAGACGTCTAAAATGCCGCCGCGCACGGCGAACTGCCCCGCGCCCTCGACCTGCTCGCAGCGGACATAGCCCGCGGCGGTCAGGCGTTCGGCGAGCGCACGCAGGTCGTGCTCCTCTCCGAGCCGAAGCGTGAGCACCGCGTCGCGCAGCGCCGTCGGCGGCAGCGTGCGCTGCATCATGCCGTCCACCGTCGCCACGACGATGCCCGTCCTGCCGAACGCCATGCGGCACAGCGCGTCCAGCCGCTCCTGCTCAAAGCTGTGGGAGGCGGAAACGCGGTCGCGCAGCTGCCATTCGCGGGCAAAGAGCGTCACGCACTCCTCCCCTGTCAGGGCGGCGAGATCTGCGGCCATGCGCCGCGCCTCCTGCTCGTCGGCGCAGAGGACGGCGAGGGGACGCTTGGTCTCCTGCCGCAGCGCCGCGCCGAGCATCGCGCGGTGTACGCCGCTCACGCCGCTGACCGCCGCCGGTCCCGTGCCGAAGCGGATGATCTCCTCCAGCTCCCGCAGCTCCGGCAGCGTCATCATTTGTCGGTTCAGCTCCTGCATGAATGTCCCCCCTCCTTTTTTGCCGCAACGCGCAAAAGGGCGCAGATCGTCCCCGGTCGGACGGTCTGTACCCACACACATCGTTTTCCGTGTTCTCCTGAGATGTCCGAAAAGAACTTCTCCTCCGGCAGTATACTACGCCGGAGGAGAAAAGTAAATAAACGAATGATAAACTTTTCGCGCAGGCGGCTCTGCCGCCCGCCGCGCAGCGTTTTCTCAGTTGAAGCGGTTCTGCGCTTCGGTCATGCCGCGGGAGATGATGCACTCCGCCGCGTCGAGCGCGCGGTCGAGCGCCTCGTCCACGATCTTCTTCTCCTGCGCGGAGAAGCTGCCGATCACCCAGTCCACCATGTCGTAGTCCGGATGGCTCGGCGCGCCGACGCCGACCTTCACGCGCGGGAACACATCGGTGCCGAGGTGGGCGATGATGTTCTTGATGCCGTTGTGCCCGCCGGCGGAGCCCTTGTCGCGGATGCGCAGCTTGCCGAGCGGCAGCGAAACGTCGTCGTAGATAACGAGCACATGGTCGCTCGGGATCTTATAGAACCGCGCCGCCTCGCCCACCGCCTCGCCGGAGAGGTTCATATAGGTCTGCGGCATCATCAGCAGCACGCGCGCCCCGCCGAATTCGATCAGCTCCGTCAGCGCGCGGAAGCGCAGGCGGTTGCAGCGCAGGCCCTGCTTGTCAATGAGCCGCTCGGCGGCCATGAAGCCGATGTTGTGGCGCGTGTTCTCGTACTGCTTGCCGTAGTTCCCCAGACAGACGAGCAGCCACTCCGCGGGACCGGTGACTTTCTTTCCAAAAAACATGACGATAACCCTCGTATAAAAAAGAGCGGCCTTCCGCCGCTCTTTTTGAAATGCCCTTAGTTGAACAGCTTTGCGATGGAGATCTCCTGATAGGTGCGCTCGATCGCCTCGGCGAACATGGGCGCGACGGTCAGGTACTTGATGCGGGCCTTGGCCAACTCCGCTTCGCCGACGGGAGCGGGAATGGTATCGAGCAGGGCCAGCTCCTCGATGCAGCTCGCCTCAAGGCGCTCAAGCGCGGGACCGGAGAGAACGCCGTGGCTCGCGCAGGCGTAGACCTTCTTCGCGCCGCCGACTTCAACGACCGCCTTGGCGGCGTTGCAGAGGGAGCCGGCGGTATCGACCATGTCGTCGAAGAGGATGCACTCCTTGCCCTCAACGTCGCCGATGACGTTCATGACCTCGCACTGGTTGGCCTTCTGGCGGCGCTTATCGACGATGGCAAGGTTCATGTGCAGCTTCTGGGCAAAGGTGCGGGCGCGGGCAACGGAGCCGACGTCGGGGCTGACGACGACCATGTCCTCGCAGACAGCGCCGAACTTCTTGGCGTAGTAATCAACGAAGATGGGGTTGCCGAACAGGTTATCCACCGGAATATCGAAGAAGCCCTGGATCTGGTTGGCGTGCAGGTCCATGGTCAGCACGCGGTCAACGCCCGCGGCGACGAGCATATTGGCAACGAGCTTGGCGGAGATGGGATCGCGGCTCTTGGCCTTGCGGTCCTGACGGGCATAGCCGAAGTAGGGCATGACCGCGGTGATGCGGCCCGCGCTGGCGCGGCGGCAGGCGTCGACCATGATGAGCAGCTCCATGAGGCTGTCGTTGACGGGCTTGCAGGTGGACTGGATGAGGAACACGTCGCTGCCGCGCACGGTCTCATACAGAGAGACGGAGGCCTCGCCGTCCGCGAAGCTCTTGACCTCGCTCTCGCCGAGCTTGGTGCCGATGATCTTGCAGATGTCCGCTGCGAGCTTGGGGTTGGCGTTGCCGGTGAAGATCTTGATGTCCTTGCCGTGAGAAATCATTGTTTCCACTCTCCCTTGGTAATTTTTTTATGTAAAAGTTTTTACTTTTCCTTCTTGCCGAGCAGGGCGCGGCGGCGGGCCGCCCACCCCTCCTTGACCGTCTGCTTCATGCGGGCGAGCGCCAGCGCGTCGGCGGGCACGTCGTCTGTGATGGTGGAGCCGGCGGCGATGTAGCTGCCCTCGCCCACCTTGACCGGCGCGACCAGATTGGTGTTGCAGCCGATGAAGCTGTCGTCCCCGATGGTGCAGCGGTATTTTTTGAAGCCGTCATAATTCGTCGTGACCGTGCCGCAGCCGAAATTCACGCGCTCGCCGCAGTCGCTGTCGCCGACGTAGGTGAGGTGCGAGATCTTCGTGCCGTTTCCGATGACGGAGTTCTTGATCTCCACAAAGTCGCCGACCTTGACGTGGTCGCCGATGGTCGAATTGGGCCGCACATAGGCGAACGGTCCCACGGTCGTATGGCTGCCGATGGCGCTCTCGTTTGTCTGCGAGGCGTTGATCTCCGTAAAGTCGCCCACGGTGCAGTCGCGCACCATGGCGTTCGGGCCGATCGTGCAGTGCTCGCCGATGACCGTCTCGCCGCGCAGGATGGTCCCGGGCAGGATCGTCGTTCCCGCACCGATCTTCACGCGCGGGTCGATGTAGACGCTGTTCGTGTCCATGACGATCACGCCGTTCGCCAGATGCTTTTCCATGATCTTCTGGCGGCACATCGGCTGCGCGGCGCGCAGCTCCTCGGCGTCGCCCACCGGCAGGAAGCCCTTGGAGATCTCACAGCCCTTGGGGAACGCGGCAAACGCGCCGTGCTCGCGCAGCACGTCGCAGCAGGCGTCCGCCGGAGCGGAATACACCGCGCCGCCGGAGAACACGCCCACCGGCAGCACCACGCCGTTGACGATCAGAACGCTGCCCGTTTCGCCCTCAAGGAGCTTCAAAAGCTCCTCCGCGTGCTTCGCGCCGTCAACAAAGGTGACGTCCGCCTCCTTGGGCAGATAAGGCTTCATCCGCTCCTGCGCGGAGATGTCGGAGACAATAAAAAGCCGCTCAATGCCGCGCCCGCACAGCTCCGCGCACATCCACGTCAGGACGGGGCAGAACAAAATGGGCTGCAGCATCAGCGGCGTCTTCTCTTCGGTACAGGCGATGTTGTCCGGCATGAAAAGCACGGCGATCTTCTGGTCCATCGGATAGTCCCCTCCTTTGCGTCCACTTCTATTTTTATCTGTATTATACCAAACCTTTTTGAAAAATCCACCTTTTCCTGCAATTTTCCCAAAAAGTTTTTCATGCTCTGCATGAATTCATGCAATGCGCAAAATAATGTTAAAGAAAGTGAGTTTTATGGTTGATTTCGTAAACTTTAAGAGGTATAATAAGGAGACTTTCGGAAAAAGGTGGGATGGTTCCGTGCTGAATATCGTGCTCGTTGAGCCGGAGATCCCGCAGAATTGCGGCAACATCGCGCGCACCTGCGCCGCAACCGGTTCGCGGCTGCACCTCGTCAAGCCGCTCGGTTTCGACATTTCCGACCGCGCCGTCAAGCGCGCGGGGCTGGACTACTGGCATCTGGTCGAGGTCAGCACCTACGAAAACCTCGCCGACCTCTTTAAACAGCACCCCGAGGCCGCCGCGGACTGCTGGCTCGCCACGACCAAGGCGCCGCAGGACTACTGCGAGGCGGAATTTCACGATGGCTGCTGGCTCTTCTTCGGCAAGGAGACCGCCGGCCTGCCCGAGGACTTCCGTCTGGCGCATTATGAACGCTGCATCCGCCTTCCCATGCGCGCCGAGGCGCGCAGCCTGAACCTGAGCAATTCCGTCGCCATTCTGACCTACGAGGCTCTCAAGCAGCTCGGCTTCCCCGGGCTCAAGGGCACCGGCGAGATAGCGGAGCAACCGGACTGATCCGTAAACATTCACATAGAAGGAGCGTCATCATGAACTACAACAAGAAAACTGTGTACGACATCGACGTGGCGGGCAAGAAGGTCCTGCTGCGCTGCGACTTCAACGTCCCCCAGGACAAGGCCACCGGCGCGATCACCTCGGATAAGCGCATCGTCGCCGCCCTGCCGACCATCCGTTACCTGCTCGGGCAGGGCGCGGCGGTCATCGCCTGCTCGCACCTCGGCAAGCCCGAGCCGAGCTTTGAAAAATGGGTGAAGAAGCAGGCGGAAAAGGGCAAGGACCCCGCCGAGCTGACGGAGGAGAAGTGGCAGAAGTCCTTAAAGAAGCTCACCCTCGCCCCCGTTGCCGAGCGTCTTTCCGAGCTTCTCGGCAAGCCGGTCGTCTTCGCGCATGACGTCGTCGGTCCCGACGCCAAGGCCAAGGCCGCGGCACTCAAGGGCGGCGAGATCATGCTGCTCGAGAACACCCGCTTTGAAAAGGGCGAAACCAAGAACGATCCGGCGCTTGCCAAGGAGCTTGCCTCCATGGCCGAGGTCTACGTTTCCGACGCTTTCGGCTCCGTCCACCGCGCGCACGCCTCCACCGCCGGCGTGGCGGCGTACCTGCCCGCCGTCTCCGGCCTGCTGGTCGCCAAGGAGCTGGAGGTCATGGGCAAGGCGCTCGACGATCCCAAGCGCCCGTTCGTCGCGGTGCTCGGCGGCGCAAAGGTCAGCGATAAGATCGCCGTCATCAACAACCTGCTTGAAAAGGCCGACACCGTCATCATCGGCGGCGGCATGGCCTACACCTTCGCCAAGGCACAGGGCGGCGAGATCGGCAAGTCTCTGCTCGAGGAGGACAAGTGCGCCTACGCGCTCGAGATGATCGAGAAGGCCAAGGCAAAGGGCGTCAAGCTCCTGCTGCCGGTGGATACCGTGGCGGCGAAGGAGTTCGCCGCCGACGCCGAGCCGGTCGTGGTGGACGCGATGCACATTCCCGCCGACATGATGGGCATGGACATCGGTCCCAAGGCCATTGAGCTCTTCTGCGCGGCGACGCGCGGCGCGGGTACCATCGTCTGGAACGGCCCCATGGGCGTTTTCGAGTTCCCCGCCTTTGCCAACGGCACTAAGGCCATGGCCAAGGCGCTCGCCGAGAGCGGCGCCGTGACCATCATCGGCGGCGGCGACAGCGCGGCGGCCGCCGAGCAGCTCGGCTTCGCCGACAAGATCACGCACATCTCCACCGGCGGCGGCGCGTCGCTTGAGTTCCTGGAGGGCAAGGAGCTGCCGGGCGTTGCCTGCCTGCTGGATAAGTAACGGCATCGTTCTGCCCGCGCAGCGACGCGACCGAGCGTCAGCGCAGGGAGCCGTGCGTCAGCGCGTGTTCCGATCAGGGGCATCCCCACGGGGGATGCTGCCGGGCGTCGCCTGCCTGTTGGATAAGTAAGGTTTTCAGAAAACATTTTATATATTTAGGAGAGCATTTACCATGAATCGCAGATATCGCAAAACCATCATTGCCGGAAACTGGAAAATGAACAAGACCGCCACCGAGGCCAAAAAGTTCGCGGACGATTTCAAGGCTCTGCTGCCCAAGACCAAGTGGTGCGACGTGGTCGTGTGCGTGCCGAGCGTGGACATTTCCGCCGCCGTGCGCGCCTTTAAGGACAGCCGCGTGGCCGTCGGCGCACAGAATCTTTTCTATGAGGATCACGGTGCTTACACCGGCGAAGTCAGCGCCGCCATGCTGTGCGACCTCGGCGTGAAGTACGTCATCGTCGGCCACAGCGAGCGCCGCGCCATGTTCGGCGAGACCGATGCCATCGTCAACAAGAAGGTCCACGCCGCGCTGAACGCCGGCCTAAACCCCATTATCTGCGTGGGCGAGAGCCTTGGCCAGCGCGAGATGGGCGTGACGATGGAGCTCATTGCGCTGCAGGTCAAGTCCGCCCTCGCGGGCGTGAGCGCCGAGCAGATGCGCCGCTGCGTCATCGCCTATGAGCCCATCTGGGCCATCGGCACCGGCAAGACCGCCACGGGCGAGCAGGCGGCCGAGGTCTGCACCTATATCCGCTCGCTCATCCGCGCGCAGTACGGCGCGCGCATCGCCCGCAGCGTGACCATTCAGTACGGCGGCTCGATGAAGGGCTCGAACGCCCACGAGCTGCTCTCGCACGAGGACATCGACGGCGGCCTGATCGGCGGCGCTTCGCTCGACCCCAAGGCGCTGATGGAGATCGTCCACGCTGCCAACCAGGAGTAAGGAGGAAAATCGATGAATAAGACTCCCACCACGCTGATCATCATG
>ERZ773181.2580-NODE-2580-length-11719-cov-7.443330_pt1 | contig 11719 bp, 8 predicted proteins | sample MGYA00581001_ERZ773181 | MGnify/ENA primary metagenome ERZ773181 (study PRJEB29015, sample SAMEA2737780) | human gut metagenome | biome: human gut; feature: human-associated habitat; material: faeces | place: China | collected 2012 ... | reverse complement strand
GCGTCCCCAAACCATCAGCTCCCGCCATTTCTCCGTCTTTCGCAACCAACCAATCAAAGAACCGCCACATTCTCCACAACAAAAAATCTAAATTTAGAGCAATGAAAAGGCTGCGTCAAACGCATAAACCAGCGTTTGACGCAGCCTTTCACCCCCACTCGAAAGAACGGGAATCTACCGCTATAGCAGCACCTTGCCTTCCGGAGCGGTCACAGCTTCGCCAAATCCCAAACGAGCGGTGAACCCGCGACCATCGGAACTGGAAACCTCCACACCGGCATCGGTCTTTCTGGCGGAGAACACAACGGTAGAACCGTCCATCTCGGTCACCACGGCCTTGGCGTCATCACCATCGTTCAGGAACACGGAAACCAATGCGTCCTTACCATACTCATATTCAGGAGTCTCGGCACCAGGCTTGGTGACCAGCACACTGCCATCACGCACCCACAACGGGATGGTGTCGAACCCATGGCGTTCATTGCGCCATACACCATGTTCAGAGACCACCTTTTCACCGGTGAACCAGTTGGTCCACGTGCCGGCCGGCAGATAGTATTCCACATCTCCAGAATATGTGAACACCGGTGCCACGAGCAGATCCGGACCGAACATATACTGACGGTCAAGCGTGCGGCACGTCGGGTCATCCGGGAATTCGACGAACATCGAGCGCATCACTGGGGTTCCGTGCAGATGCGGCTGCAGACCCACCTGATACAGATACGGCATCAAGGAAAGCTTGAGCTTGGTGAAAGTGCGGGCCACATCGACGGCGGTTTGCCCCGGTGCGTTGACCACACCATTCTTCTCGTCTTCCTCATCGAACAGCCATGGCACGCGATACACGGTGGAACCATGCATACGCGAGTGGGAACCAAGCAGTCCGAAAGCCACCCAACGCTTGTAGACCGCAGGATCCGGATAGGCACCTTCGAAACCACCAATGTCATGGCTCCAGAAGCCGAAACCGGAGCTGGTAATCGACAATCCCGCACGTAGCGTCTGGGCCATGCCGTTGAAGGTCGACTCGCAATCACCGCCCCAGTGCACTGGCTGCTGCTGTCCGCCGACGGTTGCGGAACGGGCGTACAGACAAGCCTTGCCCTTGCCGTAGGTCTCTTCGATGGCTTCAAAGACGGCCTGGTTGTACAACTGCGTGTACCAATTGTGCATGGAGAGCTTAGGAGAACCGTCATACCAGACCACATCTCGTGGAATGCGCTCGCCGAAATCGGTCTTGATCGCGTCTACACCTTGGTTCAGCAGCTTCTTGACCTTGTTCTTGAACCATTCACGTGCTTCAGGGTTGGTGAAATCCACCAGCCCCATGCCCGCCTGCCAAAAATCGGTCTGCCAGATTTCGCCATTGGCCTTCTTGACAAGGTAGCCTTTCTCCTTGCCTTCCTTGAACATGGAACCACGCTGGCCGATGTACGGATTAATCCATGCGCAGATATGCAGACCCTTATCCTCGTGCAAACGCTTGAGTGTGGATTCGATATCTCCGAAGAAACGCTTGTCCCATTCGAAATCGGTCCAATGGAATTCACGCATCCAGTAGCAGTCGTAGTGGAATGCGCTCAAAGGAATATCGCGTTCGGCCATGCCATCGATGAAGGAGTTGATGGTCTTCTCGTCATACTTGGTAGTGAACGAAGTGGTGAGCCACAGTCCATAGCTCCAGGCGGGCACGTTGGCCGGGCGGCCGACCAGCTTGGTATAGCGGTCAAGAATCTGCTTCGGCGTCGGACCGTAGATCACACAGAAATCGATGGTCTCCCCCGGCACCGAGAATTGCACGGCCTCAGTGTTTTCCGATCCCACTTCGAAGGAGACGTGCCCACGGTTGTTCACCAGCACACCGTATCCGTTGGATGTCATGTAGAACGGAATGTCCTTATAGCCCTGCTCGGAAGCGGTACCGCCGTCCTCATTCCAGATATCGATGGTCTGGCCGTTCTTTACATACGCGCCGAATCGTTCGCCGAAGCCGTACACATTCTCGCCAACGCTGAGATGCAATTGGACTCCGGTGAACACATCCGATTCGTCATAGGCAGAGCCGTCCATGGTCACGCCAAACTCACCTACCGGCTGTGCCGTCACATTGGAAAGCTTGTTCAGATTGAAACAGCCAAGCGACTTTCCCGTCGATTCGGTAAGCACTTTGCCATCTTCTCCGAGGAACGTCAGATTCCATGGAGCGCCCTTGACCACTTTCGCAGTCAAACCGCCAGTGGTCAGGGACACGGTGGCACCATTCTCGCCCACTTCGCCATCGCCGTTGCCTTCCGCGGTTGCGTGCACATATCCGCGACCACCTGGCTCGTCAGCGTTCAGAGGAAATCCCGGATAGTCAGTAGCCCCCTGCCAGTGCCCAGCCCTGACGCGAATCACACCTTCCGCAGGCGAGGTCACATCAATGTCGAACGTAGGTAGATTCAACGTATCGTAACGTCCTCGAATCACCGTTGTCGGTGCCAGGATATTCAGGCTTTCCCCGTCTTCACCGATTCCCAACTCATACGCCTCACGTGCGTACAGTGCGCTAACGCCATCACGAATCATCCAGTAACCATTGGTGAACTTCATTGTTGCTCCTTAAGGATATTGGCTCACTACATTAGTGAAAATAGAACTTTCTATATATAAGCTCCGGGGAAAGAAGAGAACAGGAATCACCGGAGCATTTACATGCCATTCAACTACTTGACAGCACCAGCGGTAATACCACGGGACAGCGTGCGCTGGAAGATCAAATAGAAGATAAGCGTTGGCACGATACTGATCAACGATGCGGCAGCAGTGGTCGTCACATCCATGAGACGGTCACCGGTCAACGAGCTGACCGCAATCGGGATGGTCTGCGTCGAATTATCAATAAGGAAGGCCATCGGGATCATATACTCGTTCCATGTCCAGATGAAGAAGAACACGAGCATGACGCTCAGCGTCGGCTTGGAAATCGGGAACACTATCTTACGGAAGATGGTCCAACGACTTGCGCCGTCGATAGTCGCCGCTTCCAGTATGGATTTCGGGAATGTGCCGTATACCGATGACAAGAGATAGGTACCGAAAGCACTCTGGATGACGGTGAAGATGATGACGATTGCCCATGGCGAATTGTACAGGCCGATCTTCTTGAACATGATGTACAGCGGGTACAGCATGGCTTCCTGCGGCAGCATGTTGGCGAGCATGATAAGCAGGACTATCCAACGACGGCCCTTGACTCGTCCGATACCGAGCGCAAATGCGTTGAACATGGACAGCACCACGGCGAGGATGGCCACGAGGCCTGAAGTCCAAATGCTGTTCCACAGCTTTTCGGGATAGTTGACACGGTTCCAGAACTTCATCAGACCGACGGTGCTGAACTCCTTCGGCCATGACAGCGGCCCCGATGAGTTGTAGTCAGCCGTCGTTTTGAATGCGTTGAGCAACAGCACGATAAACGGGAACAACATGACCAGACCGCCGACGATGAGCAGAATGAGAATCGCCCAATCGCCTGCAGTGCGGTTTTTCTTAACATGCACGGGAATATTGGTTGCGGAAGTCATGGCTCTACTCCTCATCTTCCTTCGCGACCTTCTCCTGAAGGTTCGTGAAGATAACTGCTACGACGATAATGACAACGGTCAGCGCAGTGGCGATTGTTGCGCCATAGCCAACTTGCTGAGACTGGAAGAACTGCACGTAGGAGTAGTACGACGGCACGATGGTGCTGGTACCAGGACCGCCTTTGGTCAGCATGTAGACCGGGCCGAACACCTTAAGAGCAGCGATGGTGCAGGTCAATGCCACCACGAAGATCTCAGGCTTGATGGCCGGCAGGGTGATCGCAAGGAAGCGCTGCCACCAGTTCGCTCCGTCAAGGCTTGCAGCTTCGTAGAGTTCCGGATCAACTCGCTGCAAACCCGACATGAAGATGACCAACGGATAGCCAACCTGAATCCAAATCATGATGAGCATCAGGAAAATCAAGGCAGTATCCGGCTTACCAAGCCAGTCATGCTGGAGAGACCCTAATCCCACAGCTTTCAGCAACGCGTTCAACGCACCATTCTGCGGACGGAAAATCCATCCCATGACCAAGGAGGCGACAGCGATTGGGAGCAGCTGCGGGAAATAGTAGACAGCTCGCATGGTAGAAGCCACTTTCGGCCCGAACTTCTTCTGCACTACGTCGAATACCAGCGATGAGAGGATAAGACCGAGCAGGATAGGAACGACCACCATGGCGATGATCATCCAAATCGAGTTACAGAACGACACCCAGAAAGTGGTGTCCTTCATCAGCCTCACCCAATTGGTCAGACCGGCGAACTGCGGCGGTTTGATGCCTCGGTAGTTGGTGAAGCTGAGATAAATGTTCCAGACAGCCGGAACAATAATGATCCATAGCAGCATCAGGAAGCCCGGAAGCAGATACAGCCAAAATCGATTGGACGGATTGCCAGGAATCCTCGACATCCCTTTTTCTCTGGCAGTTGGCTGCTGGCCGTGTGCCTGATTTTTATTAACGTGAGTGTTCATTAGTATGCCACTTCCCATGATTCGCATCGATCTTCATCTGAGACTAAGATGCTCCGCAATGCGGTTGAGTCGAACAACTTAGATTGCCGCCGTTCCTGGCCACGGTGCCCGTTACTGACGGCAGAAGTGTTGATATAAGGGCCATGGCGCCGCCACGTTCTCAACGACGCCATGGCAATGGTGATTGAGATGTTGAACCGTTAGGTTCAGACTCAGGACTTGACGCCAGCGGCCTCCACGCCCTTGTCGTAGTTATCCTTCATCTGATTGAGCACGTCCTTCACACCGGAAGTACCATTGACCAGTTCCTGCAGGGAAGAATTCAGCTCATCGTAGAAGGTGGACGTCGGCCAATCCGGGTAGAAGCCAAGGGCATTCTTTTCAAGCACGCCGTTGAAAGAAGTGATAAGCTCCTTCGTCTTTTCGTCAGTGATCTTGTCAGGATCAGCCGCAATCGGCAGACCACCAGAGTTGCCCATGAGGTCCTGAACTTCATCGCTCAAAGTGATGTCGATGAATTGCGCGGCAAGGTCCTTCTTCTTGGAGTTCTCTGGAATGACCCAAATGTTGCCGGAAGAGCCGACCACCTTATCGGTATCCGGGAAGGTGGAGAACGTCCAATTGGCATTCTTCATATCGCTCTGGAAACGACCGAACCACCAAGTGCCAGAGAAGAACATCGGATAGGTACCGTTCATGAAGCCTTGTCCGGCATCCTCAGCCTTGGTACCGGTGCAGTCCTTGGAAATATAGCCCTTGGACACCCAGTCCTTGATGGTCTTAGTGGCGTAGGTAGTTGCCTCGCCCTGCCAATCGACGTCGCCATCGTACATCTCGTAGTTCTTGATGAACTTGTCATTCGCCTTAGACAAGACCAGCTGCCACCACAGATGCTGCAGCGGATATTCCGCGACACCTTCGGAAAGCGGGGTCACACCGTTATCCACGAACTTCTGCATTGCAGCTTCGAGATCATCGAAAGTTTTCGGGATTTCGATGCCGTACTTGTCAAACATGTCTTTGTTGTAGTACATCACGACATCTTCGCCGTAGTTCGTGATGCCGTACCAGTCACCGGATCCCATAACGCCTTTGTCGTTGTACTTACCGGTAGCGGCCAAAGAACCTGAGACCTTCTTGTCCCAGTTGTACTTCTTCACGTAATCGTTCAGGTTGCTGAGCAGTCCCTGGCTAGCGAGCAGACCAGCAGTGGCGTTGCCCTTGTTGTATTCCATAACATCCGGCGCTTCATCGGAATTCAGAATCTGAGCAGCGTTCTGACGAATTTGCTCGAAGGATTTCTTCTCAAACTCGACCTTGACTCCGGTCTTCTTCTCGAAGATTTCCATGGCTTTGGCCCACGCCTTGCCTTGTGCACCGTTGTCTTCCTCGTAATGCCAGATTTTGATGGTCTTCGGATTTGATTCCTGCTCGCTACCGCTGTTGCTGCCGCATCCGGCCAAGCCAAGGGTACCGAACATGGTCGCCACAGCCAGACCAGCCGCAACGATTCTACGGGTTGACTTCATTGCATTCTCCTTTTTCAGCTCCATTACTGAAATGAAATCCGAGACGAATCGGAATCTCATTGATTACAATGATATGTTTTTCCCGAAGCGTATTTCAACTTATTTCGATTTATTTCGATAAATAAGTTCATTGAATCACTTAATCAGAAAATCACCGAAAATAAGGCAACACGGTACATAACCGCACATCATGAATAGAAGAAAGGATAAAAGACCGCAAAAACAATCGAAATAATAAGCTACCGCGGACGGCAGGGGCCGACCGTGCCACGAGCGCAATACTTGCCGGGCAACAGCTCCACCGCGCCGACATCATGCCGCTGCCCACTCAGTATCTCCATCATGATGTCAACCCCTCGAGAGCAGACGGCATGCGGATTCATAGGCATCTCATCAACCCCTTGAGGAAGCTGCTGCATGCCCTGCGTGCAAGCGGCCATCACTGAAATATCGCCAGGCACACTCAATCCACGTTCCTGCAACGCAAACAACAGGTTGTTCACATGCGTGGCGTTGGTCTGACAAATAATCGCAGTGGTCTGTGGAGCACTGGCGAAGACCGAATCAAGCATCAACCGCACGTCCGCCATTCCATAACCAGTCGAGGCCACGAAATCGGTTTTGACACCGAGATCAAGGCCATATTTCGTCACAGCATCGCGAAAGCGAATCAAATAATTCGAACCATCCTCATACGCGACGTCACTCGTCCCGACAATCACCACATGCTTATGGCCCAAATCGGCAATCCGGCTTATCGCTTCACGGCCCATCCGCTCGAAATCCAAATCGACGGAATACACCGCCCCGGTATTCGCGGGGTAACCGACGGAAACCACGGGCACATCCAACGTTGAAGCAAGATCGGCACGCGAATCTTCCATCAATACATCCAGCAGCATGATGCCGTCCACCATGCCATTGCGCGTGACCCTTACCAATTCCCGGTCACCGTATTCGTGCATCAGTAAAAGAATGTCATACCCATAACGCTTAGCCCGCGTAGCGAGAGCGAAGAAAAATGCCGCGTAATTCGTGTAATCCGTATATTCATGCACAGGCGAGCTCAGCGCCAAAACCTTAGTCCGAGGACGCCCGCTCGGCATGCCAGGCAAAGCGCCATCGCCCACGCCCAGCAAGGCAGCTATCGACTGGTCCATATGCTCTACATGCTTCGGACGATATCCAAGCGACCTCGCGGCCTCGATCACCTTGCGCTTAGTATCGTCCCTCACGGAGCGCTTGCCGCTCATCACATAGGAAACCGTGCTGATGGACACTCCGGACTTTTCCGCGACGTCTTTGATTCCAGCCATATCTAAACCCCTATGCAAGCGTTCTAACGAGCACATTCAACACACAGTGTAACCGCAAAACCGATCATACCGGGCAAGGTTCGCAGATGGGGATTACCCCCACCCCGCATAGCGATAGCCAGGAAGCAGAAAACGCCACGCCGAGCTTTTTTGAAACCCCTCATCGAATCTCAGCACATCCAATACGCCAGCAACGACCTCAACAGCATTTAACCCGACACCGGCAAAAACGTGCGTCGGTTCATTTCTACAGATACGACGCATCCGTCAGAAAACCAAAAACGCATCCACCAGATATTCGGATTTTCCCTCCCGCAACATTCGGATTTTCACTCGTCGCACATTCGGATTTTCCATCGCATATAATTCGGATTATCATCGAAACGAAATTCGGATTTTCCACTGCCTAGGATTCGGATTTTCTAGAACGCCGGATAAACCCTACAAACGATACGGAAACGGAACACATATGGCACAGCAGAACGTCAAGCCGAACGGCTATCGCCCACGTATCGTGGATAAGCAAATCGAACGGTACATGCGCATTTTCGGAGCCGTCGAAATCGCAGGAACCAAATGGTGCGGCAAAACATGGGCCGCACGCGCGCACGCAAACAGCATCACCTACGTCGACCGCGACAACAACCTGCCCATGGCACAGGCAGACCCATCGCTTATGCTGCTCGGCGATCGCCCGCACGTCATTGACGAGTGGGCGATCGCACCAGCAATCTGGGACGAAATTCGCCATAAGGTCGACGATGAGCCCGGCAGCAAAGGCCAGTGGCTGCTCACCGGCTCTTCCACTCCACAAAAGGACACCCGCCCGCAGCATACCGGAGCTGGGCGAATCGGACGCATCCGCATGAACCCGATGAGCCTGTGCGAAAGTGGGGACTCAACCGGGGCAGTCAGTCTTGCCGGATTGTTCGAAGGCAGATTCGAACCGTCGAAAGCGGACAACGACACCCTGAAACTGTTCGACATCACTTGCCGTGGCGGTTGGCCTGAAGCGCAAAACATGCCGACAGAGGACGCGCAGATCCTTATTCGCGAATATATCCGCCTCACATTGACGGAAGGGGTTCCGAAACAGGGGTACGATCCGGAAATCGCCAGACGTCTGCTCAATTCGCTAGCCCGCAACGTCAGTCAATCCGTAACATTCGAAACGTTGCGCAAAGACATGTACGGCACCGAGGAACACCTTGACGATTTCATTTCCGCAAGCAAGGTTTCCAAATACGTGGCAATGTTCACCGATATGTTCGTCATCGACGACATCCCCGGCTGGGTGCCGCCACACCGTTCACCGAAACGCATGCTGACCAAACCGCGCCGATACTTCGCCGATCCTTCCATCGCGGCCGCACTGCTTGGCATCAATCCACACGCACTGCTCAACGACTGGCAGACTTTCGGACTGTTGTTTGAAAACCTGTGCATGCGCGATTTGCTGGTATACGCCCGCGCGCTGCCGGATATCGGCATGGAGCCGGTACGTTACTATCACGACGATTCCGGCCTTGAATGCGACGCGATCATCGAACTTGCGGATGGGCGTTGGGCAGGTATCGAAATCAAAAGCAGTCAGGACAAGGTGGAGCAGGCCGCGGAAAATCTGAATCGTATGAAAGCCAAACTGTTGAAGAACCCCCAGGCCCGAGCCAAAGCGCCGGAATTCCTGGCCGTTCTGATAGGCGTCGGCGAGTTCGCCTACCGACGCGAAGACGGCATCTACGTCATTCCGATACGCACGCTAGGAGCCTGACGCGTTATCGATTTGCCGTTGACTTACCGCTGCTGTCTCGTCAACGGTAAGTCTAGACTTGCCACGAATTCGGATTTTCCCTTCTGCAACATTCGGATTTTCCTTTGCGTAGGATTCGGATTTTCTCAGACGAGGGTGAGACGGCGATTCAACACGACTTTGGACATGCCATCGATAGCATGGAATCATGCGTTATTTTGAAGATGAAATTTCCGGAATCGACGGCAGCACGGCCACGTTCGTCGGCTACTGCCTTGACAACAGCAGCGAAATCGACCCGAATCGCAAGCGCCCGTCCGTGCTGGTGATTCCCGGCGGCGGCTACGAAATGACGTCCGACCGCGAAGCCGAACCAATCGCCATGCAATTCCTTGCAGCCGGCTTCAACGCGTTCGTGCTGCGCTATTCCGTGAAGCCGTCCATTTTTCCGGTCGCGTTGCTGGAAGCGGCTGAAGCGATGCGGCGGATTCGTACGCATGCCGACGAATGGCATTGCGATGCCGACGCGATCGCGGTGATCGGCTTTTCCGCCGGCGGTCACCTTGCCGCCAATCTTGCGACTTCCGCCAGCGACGACGTGCTTGCGGTGCATGGTTACGATGCGGATGCGGTGCGCCCGAACGGTCTGATGCTCGCCTACCCTGTGGTCACGTCCGGCCCGCTCGCCCACCGCGGCAGTTTCGATGCGCTGCTCGGCGACCGCAAGGCCGATCCGGAGGCGCTCGACGCGGTTTCGATCGAGAAGCATATCGATGCGAAGACGCCGCCGGTGTTCGTCTGGCATACCGTTCCTGACGATTGCGTGCCGTACGAGAACACGCTGATGCTCGTCGACGCCTGCAAGAAGGCGGGCGTGAGTGTCGAGGCGCACCTGTTCCCCAACGGCGGCCACGGTCTGTCGCTCGGCACCGCCGAAACCGCATGGCAGGGGGTCAACGGCGTCGAGCCGTGCGTGCAGGTCTGGCCGAAACTTGCGATCGCGTGGATGCGTCGCACGTTTGCCGCTACCGACGCCACCGCCGCCATGACCGGCTCTGCCACGACCGTCGCGATTGCCGAATAATCGCCATTCCTGCGTTTTTTTCCGCGTCTTTTCACGTCTTTTTTGTCGCACGACTTCGCTTTTCGGACCAAAAAATCAAGTCGTGCGACATTTAATCGAGTACAAATACCCCCTAACTGGCATTTTCCGGTCGAAAACGACACTTAGGGGGTATTTGGCGTCGCACGACTTGAAAATAACCGCCAAAAATCAAAGACGTGCGACGTTTTGCGCCACCTAATCGCCAAAATCAGATGGGACGCGACTCGTGCACCATCTGACGATCGCCGTAATACAACGAGTTCAGGCCAGGATTCGCCGGCGTGCCCCACGCGGACGCCGGACGCGCCGGATGCACCGGACAGCCGGTGAGCACGCTGGACAACCACCAGACAACCACCGGGCACCACCGGCCGAACACCACCTACAAGCACACGCACATAGGCTCCCATAGGCACATATTGACGATTTGTGCAGATTTGCCACCCGTCGTCGCACTGCGGCGCACACTGCATAGACCCGTTGGTAGTCTGTGATTGGTTCGCAACGGCACATTCGTTGCGCCCGATGGAAAAGCAAGCCACACGAACCGACCCCGCGCAACCGCGCAAAACCACACAGAGAGACCTATGAATATCATCAATTTCTTCGTCAACCTCATCAAGGACCCCCGTACCGCGATCGCCAGCTGGATTGCCATGGGCGTCGCGCCGACCCTCGGCTTTATTTTCCTTATCGTCTTCATTGAGACCGGCGTGGTGTTCTTCCCGTTCCTGCCGGGCGATTCGCTGCTGTTCGCGGCCGGCTTCTTCGCCGCCCCCGACGCACAGACCGGCGTGTCCGCACTGCCGCTGTTCGCTCTGCTGCCGGTGGTCTGGTGCGCCCCGGTCATCGGCGACCAGTGCAACTACTGGATCGGCCATTTCTTCGGCCGTCGCATCCTTGAATCCGGCAAAGTCAAGGCCATGACCCCGGAGCGCATCGAGAAAACCGAGAAGATGATTGAGAAGTGGGGCCCGCTGGCCGTGTTCCTTGGCCGTTTCTTCCCGTTCATCCGCACGTTCATGCCGTTCATTTCCGGTATTTCCGGCATGCGTTGGAGCCGTTTCACGCCGTTCTCGGTGCTCGGCGGCCTGTGCTGGTCGACGCTGTTCACGCTGCTCGGCTATTTCTTCGGTGGCATTCCGGCCGTGCAGAAGCATTTTGAATTAGTGATTATTGCGATTCTTGTGCTGTCGCTGATTCCAACGATCGTCGGCCTGCTCAAGGCCAAGTTCGGCAAGAAGAAGCCGGCTGCCGAGGACACTGCGGAAACCGCCGACGCCGAATAAGCAGCGTTCAATCGTCGTAAAAATATCGGCGAATACAACGCAAGCACAACACGCGGAGTGTGGAATTGCATTTTTCCACACTCCGTACTAATATTTCGAGAGTTGTCTTGCTAAACAAGGTGACGCACATGGGGCTGTAGCTCAGTTGGTAGAGCGCTTCGTTCGCATCGAAGAGGTCGCGGTTT
>ERZ773181.2578-NODE-2578-length-11727-cov-3.287183_pt1 | contig 11727 bp, 9 predicted proteins | sample MGYA00581001_ERZ773181 | MGnify/ENA primary metagenome ERZ773181 (study PRJEB29015, sample SAMEA2737780) | human gut metagenome | biome: human gut; feature: human-associated habitat; material: faeces | place: China | collected 2012 ... | reverse complement strand
TACATGAACTAAATGTGAACACTGCAAGCAGTGTCAAGAATAAAGCATTTAGAATCTTTTTCATAATTGTATATTGTTATTTGAATTATTTATTGCGTTTTACATCACTGCCAGTACGAATAATCAATTGCCAAGCATTGTTATATCGGGTCAGTATACCTGTCACATTTAAAGTACCTTGCGGAAGAATATCTTTTGAGAAGTTAGCATAGATACTGGTATGTGCCACAGCCGCAGACTTAGTACCATCAGCATAGTTGATATTGCGTTCTACAAAAGAAAGATTTGGATTAGCTACATCTTCCTCTGCTGCATAAGTTGTAGTACCATTTGCATCCGGAAAACTTACATTTTTTAATGTAACAAGCAATGGCGCCTGCTTCATATCCACAGCGGTCAATTCTGCAGCCGTAGAGATTTCTAAAGGTCTTAATTCATCATAAAACAACTTCGGTTCATTAATCAAACGTACATGCTGTTTCCATACATATTCGGGCATACGTCCCACTTTGCCTTCATAAATTGAACCGATTTGTGCAAGCTTACGGTAACTACCGATTTGCAATCCCTTACAGTCAATTACGACTTTTTGACCTACCGGACAGAAGGCATATAATCCGGAATTATTAACTCCTACAATAATAGCACCTGTTTCATCACCAACGACAAGCTGTTTGTAGATGTTTCCACTTTCATCATCTCCAATTATTACACCTTCAATACGTGTCTCATCCTCAATAGTAGTATACGTATCAGTACTCGTATCAATGAAATCATTGTATTTCTCTTTCAGCGCAGCTATTGAAATGGTGCGTCCTTCCGGGATTGAATTATTGCCATAAGCATTTCCCGTCACCGGATCATCATAGTTCTCACAGGAAGTGAGACCTGCGCCACATAGCAGCAATCCGGTACATAATATAGATAGTAATTTCTTCATAATTGTTTCTTCCTTTCTTATTGTTTTGGATTGATAACTACACATTCTTAAAATCTATAACCAATGTTCAAGAAAGCGTTGAACGGGAATGCGTAGAAATACTTAGAGTTCTTAGAAAACTTGTAAACACGTGCGTCACCGTCTTTGTAATTATCATCACGGTTTTGTTCGAAACCGCCTGTACGCAAATCTGTATTGTTCAAGATATTAGTCAAACTCAAATTAAGACTAATGCTCTTTCCATTACGTAAACGAATGTATTTTCCGATGGAAGCATCCAACATAAATCCACCATCCAGTTTCTCCTGACCTGGTACATGGAGAACCGGATTTCCATTAGCATCTACGCCGGCACCATTTTTATCCAATACGCTGCCAAGACGACGATAGCTTGAGAAATCGATATATACACGATCATAATAATTTCCTGTCAAATTGAAGAACCAACCTTTTACGTTATAATCCAAAGCAAGGCTATAAGCAGAAAGCGGAGTACCATTAGCACGCATACCTTTAGCATAAACACGATCGAGGTTTGACTCATTCTCACTTTCATACGTCAACACAGCATCCGGATTATTGGTATACTTAGCTTCGCTCCAAGTACCGATAGCTGTTAATGACAGCTCACTTGTCAATTTAAAGGTAGCAGCAGCTTCTATTCCCCAATGTTCCTTTTCAATACCGTTCATAGAAAGATAAGTGAAACGTGCTTCGCTATCATTATAAAAAGCATCCATTTCTACCTGATTCTGGAAGCGAGTGTAATAACCAGTCAAACGTCCCATCACCCATGGAGTGTTGAAGTTATAAGTCAAATCACCACCAATGATACGCTCTGTTTTCAAGTCTCTCACAAAGTCATTCTTAATACGTGGAGCAATAAAAGAGTTATAGGCCAACGGTGCACGTTCTTCATATCCGGCATTCAACGTGAAAGAATGGTTACCATTGATAGCCCAATTCAAACCGGCTTTTATACCTCCTTCAAGGAATTTAGCCGTACCGCTGCTACCAAGTGATTTCAACGGAGCACGTCCGTTTCTCATCAATCCATCGCGGAACATCTGTGTAGATCCTATCTTACCGGAAGCAAAATAGTTTAATGACCCGCCATTGTTACCCTGATAACGCACCCATGCACTCTGCTTATTCACATAGATGTTATAATCATAACCAAATTTATCACCTTCACCAATACGGCGGTTAGGATTATCAAGATCATTTTGCACCATACTGGAACTAGCTCCATGATCGCGCACTGCAAATTTGTCGACGTCAGTATAAAGCTGTCCGCCCAGCAAATCCTTCATTTTTTTATAATGCATACCTTTGGTTGTATTCACGGCAACTCCCGCAATGTAGCTGTTGTGTTCATTCCATTGATGATTGAATACCGAACTAAGGTTGAAAGCCAACTGATCATCATGACGTTCTTCTACATAATAAAGTGTCTCTTTACCTAATGCATTCGCCTGTTTATTGGCAAAATAAAGAGCATCCCAATCTAACTGACGATAAGCTTTATTATTTTTCCAATTATCTGTAACTTCATTAAACTGCTGCAATTCATCGGCAGTAGGAACAGATTCCCATACATCAAAGATTGAGCTAGGCAACTTTTTATAATAATCCGGGCGTGGATCGGCCGCATTACCATTCCAGCCTAGAGCACTTTTCCCATAGTTGGAATATTTGAATCCGGCACTTGTCACTAACTTCTTATTATCATCAATGGTGAAATTCCATGAAGCAATAGCCGATGGTTCGAACTGACGTACAATACGTGCATTTCGTTTTTCTCCATTCTGATATCCCCAGTTCGGATTATAATAATGACTGTTTGCTAAATAATAGGCTTCTTCAGTTGCCGCCATTTGCTGCCCTCTCTCTGTAGGTGTTCCCCAAGTTGCCAAAGAGAGACTATGGCGTTCGTTGAATACTTTCTCCGCACCGAGAAAGTAAGAAAAAGAATTATATTTGATTCCTTCAATATTTCCCTCATTACCCCAGCGATAACCCAATGATCCGGTAAATGCCCAACCATTGTTCATCAGACCTGTAGAATAAGTATACATTCCACGCAAAATGTAGTTGCGGTTACTACCTGACAGTGTTAGTTTTGAGCCGGCCGCATATTGGCTGGCACGTAAATTGATATTGGTGGCACCTCCTATCGCGCCAAAAGTAAAGTTGTTAAATTCAAAAGGACCGATCCCTTCCTTATTACGGGTAGCATCGTTCAATCCTCCTATTAATCCGTAGCTGAAACGTCCTGTTTCTGCATCATTAAACTGTACCCCATTGATATACATGTCACTGTACTGGGAATCATATCCCCTTACACGAAATCTCATTGGGCTAAACAGATAACCTACATTTGACAGATAAACATCATTGTTAGAAGTGACCAATGCAGATGTGCTCTGTGCTGCATCATCATCCTCATTCAATTGTGATTCTGTAAACATGAAAGAAGCATTGTCCTCACGGGCGTTTTGCTTTGCCTTTTGCTGCGCAAAAAGTGCTGGCATTAAGCAAAATAGCACGATCGCTAACCCTAGTCGTTGTTTCATAATTTAATTTATATTAATGTTAATTGGTCTTTCGCTTTGCAATACAAATGAAATAAGCTGTTACGCAAAATAACAAAGAATTTTATAAATAACAATGTTTTTTACAAAAAAAGTAACTCGTAAGGGTGGGTTTTTCGTTTTCTTTTTAGATATTTGTCATACAAATGACAAATTACCCACTTTTAAAATCAATTTTAAAGATGAAAAAAAGCTTAATGACTTTAGGTGTACTCGCTCTTTTCGTCCTCATGGCCTATGGACAGGAAAAGAAATTTGCCCTCTACAGTGTAGCGTTCTACAATATGGAGAATTTGTTTGACACCATTCATGATGAAGGTAAGAATGACTACGAGTATCTTCCTAACGGTACTAATCAGTGGAATACGATGAAGTATAAGGCTAAGCTGAAAAACATGTCGGAAATATTAAGTATGTTAAGTACCGACAAGTTACCAATGGGTCCCGCCATTATCGGCGTTTCTGAAATCGAAAATTACAGAGTATTGGAGGACATACTGAAACAACCTGCTTTAGCGGACAGAGGGTACCAATATGTTCACTACGAAGGAGCAGACCAACGTGGTGTGGACTGTGCTTTCTTCTATAATCCCAAATTGTTTGAACTGACAAATAGTAAACTCGTACCTTATGTATATATCAATGATACGGTGCATAAGACACGTGGTTTCCTGATTGCCAGCGGTAATATCGCAGGTGAGAAAATGCACTTTATCGTCAATCACTGGCCTTCGAGAGCAGCTGCTTCTCCGGCGCGTGAACGCGCAGGGGAGCAGGTTAGAGCGATCAAAGACTCACTGTTAAGGGAAGACTCCGCAGCCAAAATTGTTATCATGGGGGATATGAATGACGACCCGATGGATAAAAGTATGGCCGTAGCACTTGGAGCTAAACGTAAGCCTGCTGATGTAGGACCTACAGATTTGTACAATCCTTGGTGGGATACTTTGAAAAAAGGATACGGAACTCTGATGTACAAAGGCAAATGGAATTTGTTCGATCAAATCGTATTCACCGGGAATTTATTGGGCACTGATCGCAGTACACTGAAATTCTATAAACATGAAATCTTCCGCCGTGATTTTATGTTCCAAAAAGAAGGGAAATACAAAGGTTATCCTAAACGGACGCAAGCAGGTGGTGTATGGCTAAATGGGTATAGCGATCACTTGCCTACTATTATTTATCTAATTAAAGAAGTGAAATGACAAAAGCATTATTTAAACTATTCATCCTGTTCATAACTTGTAGCACTGTAATCTCATGTAGTGAACAGGATTCTCCAGAACTTCCGGACAATCCGGGCAATACCAATCAAGGAATTGCCTCTATTGACCAAACGCAAATCAATGCAAATGGAGGCGGATTTATCATTCGTGTAAAAGCTGATGGCACATGGCAGGCTTCAAGTAGTGAGACTTGGTGTACATTGAGTAGAACATCCGGCAATGGAAATGGCTCTATCAGTGGATATATGAAAGCAAATACCGGAGCTGAACGAAGTGTCATTATTACAATCATAGCAGGGAAAGAAAAAGCAGAGTTTACACTCAAACAATTAGCAGGCAATGGTTCTAATCCTGATCCAGATCCAGACCCGGAAAAGCCTTCAGGATATGCAGGGAGGATTGAAATTCCAGCTTTGCGTTCTGGAGATATGTATAAGTTCATCACACACACTACTAAAGAGAATAACAAAGAGATTATTACTTATAGCTATGAGTATGATTGTAACAAAATGCATTCTCGTTGGGTCGCATGCACTTTTAGCACCGCCACTTCTGACCAAGATGCAGGAAGAAATGAGAACTTTACAGAAGATCTTTCATTACCTCCAGCATACAGACTTGGAGAAAAAGCTTTTTCTGGTTCTAACTACAGTAGAGGACATTTAATAGCTTCCGAAGACAGACAATATTCAGTAGCAGCCAACAAAAAAACATTCTACATGTCAAATATGAGTCCACAAATTCAAGATGGATTCAACGGAGGTATTTGGCTAAATTTAGAAAGACAAGTTCAAAGTAAAGGCTATAGCATTACTAATTCAAAAGATACATTATATGTAGTAAAAGGAGGAACAATTAGGGATGACCAGATACTAAAATATATATCTGATGGCTCTCATAATATAGCCGTTCCCAAATACTATTTTATGGCACTGTTATCCCTTAAAGATGGAAAATATTCTGCCATAGGGTATTGGTTTGAGCATAAATCTTATAATAGTAAAGAACCCTTTTCTAAATATGAGGTTACTATAGACGAGTTAGAAGCTAATACGGATATTGATTTTTTCCCTAATCTTCCTTCAGACATAGAAAAAGAGGTAGAAAAGAGTAAAGACAACTGGAAATGGTAACAAGTCATACCACTACTTAAAGATATTCAACAAATATCTCACTTTGAATTTAAATGAAGAGTAAGTTTCCTTTTTAATGAAATTTACTCTTCATTTTTTATCCATTTCACTTTATCGAGTATAGTCGATAAAAACACCTCTATTTTATCGATTATATTCGACAAAATAGTAAATTACTTGAATTGGATTAATGAAAAACGATCAATTGCTCGCTTTTCTTAAATATAAAAGAACAGCAACAAAACGAGATTACAAGTAATTACCACACCGAATCCTCCCAAAATCCAAGGACGAAGTTTACTTCCCTTCCCTGCAAAGAATAGAGCATAGAACATATTTACCATTATATTGCTAATGATAGCCTGCATACTACAAGCAGTAATTATCAATGCAGCCACACTACCTGTATTTTGCAACAAGTTTAAGATGAAAGGAGTTATATCACTAAAACCGGAAACAAAAGACAAGAGATTTAATCCGCCTGTGCCCGCATACACTAACGTATAGTGAGTTAAGAAAGTAAATATCACAAAGAGTACGGCAAAAATCAAAGCAACTTTAAATTCCAACGGGTTGCTACTATCATCCTCTTCTGTTTCAGCAGGCTGGTCTTCCGGTCGTTTTTGTCGGGAATGGATAAACCAAGCAACAATAGCCGCCACCACCGCCATAGTCAACAGATACGGATAAATAGACAGGAAGATTTCTCTACTGAAAATAAGTATCAGTATCATAAATCGCAGAAACATCATGCTGACAGCCAACAACATGGCAGCAACATAATCAGTAGCTTCCTGTTCAGAGGCTTTCCGGCTTTTACGGGCAAGTACCGAGATCGTAGCCGTACTGCTGTATAATCCACCAATAATACCAGAAACTAACGTGCCGGATTCATGGAATACATACCTTTTTAATAGATAAGAGAGATAGGAAATGCCAGATACTACTACCGTTGCCAACCAAATAGAATAAGGAGTAAGATTAATATCCGGAATCAGATTCTTATGCGGAAGCATCGGTAATATGATACCGCTGATAGCCAAGAACTTGGCTAACGTAATCATTTCATCATTCTTCATCCGTTGCGCAAACTCTGTAAAAGTATGTTTGAGTTCTGTCAGCAGGAGCACAGTCACAACTACCATAACATAAAACCAGGAAGGTTGGGTAGCTACGATAGGAGCCATACAATAAGTAATCAGGGCAATAATGATGGTAGTTACACCAAAAACATGAAATTGTGATTGCTTTACATAATAGTTTAATCCCAACAGCAATCCCAATACCGCTCCACCTCCCATAAACAGACGCATATCCGTAGGGTCTAAGATATAAAGCAAGTAACCCAGTATACCAATAAAGGTAAAGGTGCGGTCGGTTCCGAAAAGAGTAGTTTCCCCCTCACGCTTCAGACTGATTCGACGTTGCGAAAGTCCGATTAATAAAGAAAACAAGGTTACTAAAACAAAAGTAACCAATTCACGCGGCACATAACTGTACAACTGTTTCATATCCATATACTGCTCTCTTTTTTATATAAGAACAAATATACGGTTTATTTGTTAACGCTCACCACGTTTTATACGGTTTTTTCATTAGCTGTGAGTTATAGTAGCGTATGTCGCCCGTTACCTCCTCACCGATAAAGTCGGGCTTTACAAAAGCCTCATCTTCCGATTCCAGCTCTACTTCTGCCACAATAAGTCCTTCATTCTCACCATAAAACTCGTCGACTTCAAATACATGTTTGCCACTACGTACCAAATAACGGGTCTTGTCAATAATCCCCGGTTCGCAAAGCCTCATCAATTCTTCTGCTTCTGATAAGGCCAGCTCCTTTTCCCATTCATAACGACTAGTACCGGAAGCATTAGAAGCTCCCTTTATTGTCAGATAACCTTTTTCATCCCGAATACGAACCCGGACAGTACGCCCGCGAGCACTACTGATATACCCCTGCACAATATGACTCTGCGCAAAAGCCGAAGACTTGAATTCACCGATAACTAAAAATTTACGTTCTATTTCCTGTGCCATGGCACAAAGATAAATTAAAAATTGAAAATTGAGAATTAAAAAATGATAGTTTGATACCTCACATCATGTATCAGAAAACTACAATTCTTAATTCTCAATTTTCAAGTCTCAATTTATTTCAGAATCTCGTCATAAACTCAATCACGATTTTGTCCCGTTCCGATTCTTTTGGAACACCGGAGTTCTTATAGAAATATTTCTCGAAGTTCAATCGGAGGTCGGCAATGAAAGCTTTGGAAAGACTTAGCGTGATTCCACCCGTCACACGATGTCGGGCATAATCATTTATAATCAGAGCTTTTGTCGTTTCATCCATCTTGCCATCACTATGATCGGTCATCATATCATAGCGAGCCAGGAAAGAGATTTTATTGAACACTTTCTTTAATGGTAAATCGTAATTAATAAAACTATTCACCGCATGAACATCTTTAAATGCTTCGTGGCCGTACATTTTATATAAATATTCCGCCTCAATATGAAAACGGTCATTCTGATAATAGATACCGGCATCGTACATATTAATCCGCACATTTTCCGGTTTTATCATTTGGGTGCTAAGTGTCAGATTCCAGTTCTTATTGGGCAATAACTGCGCTTTTATGGAGTAATTCAGCGTTTTATGCCATTCTTTCTGATTGGTCAAACCGGAGCCGTTGAATAATCCTCCTTCAAGGATAAAAGGGAAGCCACCTTTATTCGTATAGCCAGCCGTAAAACCAACGTCACGCACATTTCCTACTTGCTTGGCAATGAATGAACGGTTGGCAAAATACTGCTGATGTGGTGAGCGGTGAGCGTCTATTGTGAAAGGAACGCGCATCTGACCAATCGTAAAATTCAGGTCTTTCACCGGAAAAACACGTGCATACGCATCAAGCATCTTGATAGAGCCTTCATCGGAAAGGTCGATTTCCGCTTTATAAGCAACTATCGGATGCACATTTCCCGAAACACTGAAGCGTGCATTACGTACTTCAAAACGGCTTTCACTTGTTTCTGTCTGGTATTCGTACTTTCCCCGGATTGTTCCGTGAATCTCCGGCAGATAATCCTTAAACTCCATGGTCTGTTTATCCAGCATCTTACCATCCCCTGCATCTTCTTTTGCCTGTCCAAAGGCCATTGTCGCCAGCAAAAGCATAACGACGGTTGTTCTGATTCTACTCATTTCAGTTGTCTGCTACTAAATTCACGGCAAAAGTACAACTGTGAGGATACACGGAGATGACAAATTAACTACGGGAAAATGACAGAAAAGTTACATTTATATTACAGAGAACACAAATGCATTACAAAACAAAGAGTTCGCCACAAATTACGCAGATTAACACAGATCGGATTTGATATTTATCCTATCAATAACCAAACAATCTGGGTTAACCGTATAATTTGTGGCGAACTTATCAGCCGAAAAAGGAAAATGCGATCAGCATAATCAATGCCAAAATAATTAATGAGACGAACACTATTTTGACAACCTTCTGGGCTTGTTCTTCTTCTTTCTTACTAATTGCTACTTTTTTCTTCACCTTACCCATAATAGTTAGCTTTAAAGTTCAACGCTAACAAAGTAAGTACAAATCTATTAACTTTCCAAAAATAATTCTTGCTAATTTTATTTTTTATGATTCTTGTGAAGAAAACTCCATCAAATAAGCTTTGATAAAACCATCTATTTTGCCATCCATCACGCCGTTCACATCCGAGGTTTGATAGTTGGTACGGTGGTCTTTCACACGACGGTCATCAAATACGTAGCTTCGGATTTGTGAACCCCATTCGATTTTCTTCTTACCGGCTTCCACCTTCGCCTGTTCTGCCATACGGTGCTGCAATTCCTTATCATATAAGATAGAACGTAACTGACGCATTGCATTCTCACGATTCTTCGGTTGGTCACGGGTTTCGGTATTCTCGATCAGGATTTCTTCTTCCTCACCGGTATAAGGGTCTTTATACTGATAACGCAAACGGACACCGGATTCTACCTTGTTCACATTCTGACCACCGGCACCACCGCTTCGGAATGTATCCCAGGAAATACGTGCTGTTTCTATATTCACCTCGATACTGTCGTCTACCAGCGGAGTCACAAATACGGAAGCAAAAGAAGTCATACGCTTACCTTGTGCATTGTACGGAGAGACACGAACCAACCGATGCACGCCGTTCTCACCTTTCAGATAACCGTAAGCAAAATCTCCTTCGATATTGATCGTACAAGTTTTGATTCCCGCCTCATCACCTTCCTGAAGGTTGGCAATCGTAGCCTTATAACCATTTGTCTCGGCATAGCGCAGATACATACGCATCAACATGGATGCCCAGTCCTGACTTTCCGTACCACCGGCGCCGGAATTGATTTTCAACACACAATCCATCTGGTCGGCTTCGTCACGAAGCATATTCTTGAGTTCAAGTGCTTCCACCGCCTCACTGGCTTTCGCATAAGCGGCATCTACATCTTCCTCCGTCACCAGTTCTTCTTTATAGAAATCAAATGCCAGTTCAAGTTCATCTGCCAATGTCTTGAGTTCGTTGTAGCCTTCAATCCACTTTTGCAGGTCTTTCACCAGTTTCATTTGAGCTTCGGCTCTCTTCTGGTCATCCCAGAATCCCGGAGCTTGTGTTCTTAATTGCTCTTCTTCGACTTGAATTTTCTTCCCGTCGATGTCAAAGATACCTCCTCAGCGCATCTGTGCGCTCTTTCACGTCTTTAAGTTGTTCAATAGTAATCATCTGATTTACAATTTTATTAGTTATATTTCTTCAAATCCGGCGACAAAGATACGAAAAAGCCTGCTTACTCCTCATACATCTTTTCAATCAACTCGCTATAATTCTGCGCTACAACCGCCCGTTTCAATTTCAGCGTGTTGGTCAGTTCGCCACGTTCCATGCTGAATGGTTCGGGAAGCAGAGTGAAGCGCTTGATTTGCTCGTAATGAGCAAACTGCTGTTGCAACGTTTCTATCCGGGCACGGAAAAGACCGACAATCTTCGGATGTTGCAGCAGTTCGGCCATATCTTTATACTCAATGCCTTTCTCCTTAGCATATTCCTTCACGTATCCATACACAGGAACAATAAGGGCAGAAACAAACTTACGCTGATCGGCAATAATAGCAATCTGATCGATATAACGGTCAATCACCAGTTTTGTTTCCAACGCTTGCGGAGCGATATATTTGCCGTTCGATGTTTTGAACAGGTCTTTGATACGTTCCGTCAGGAAAAGCTGTCCATTTTTAAAGTAACCGGCATCACCTGTATGGAACCAGCCATCCGGCTCAATAGCGGCAGCTGTGGCTTCCGCTTTTTTGTAATAGCCTTTTGTGATCGTCTTACCCCGAAGCAGGATTTCATTGTCTTCACCGATTTTCACTTCAATTCCCGGAAGTACAACACCTACTGAACCGATATCATAGCCAACCGGCAGTGTACAAGATACAGTAGCCGTAGATTCCGTCAGTCCATATCCTACCACCATATTGATTCCTACCGAATGAACGAATTCATTAATCTCATCGGGAACGGCAGCACCGGCAGTCGGGAAAAAGTTACCATTCTCAATACCAATTGTTTTTTTCAGCAAAGAATAGATAGTCTTTTCGTAAAACTTATATTTCAGTTGATTCATCACCGGAGGAGTCTTTCCCAGACGCAGATAATCCAGATTATGGATTCTACCTACCCGGATAGCATCCAGCATCAGTGCTTTCTTCAACCCTGTTGTTTCGTTTATTTTTTCCTGTACCCCTGCATACACCTTCTCCCAAAAACGGGGAACA
>ERZ773181.2577-NODE-2577-length-11735-cov-4.934846_pt1 | contig 11735 bp, 10 predicted proteins | sample MGYA00581001_ERZ773181 | MGnify/ENA primary metagenome ERZ773181 (study PRJEB29015, sample SAMEA2737780) | human gut metagenome | biome: human gut; feature: human-associated habitat; material: faeces | place: China | collected 2012 ... | reverse complement strand
TGTCTACGGCTGCTCGGACGAGGAATATCAGGCGCATCTGCGCAGCGTGCTCTCCGTCGGCCCGAACATCATCATTGATGACGGCGGCGACCTGGTGCATCTGATGCACACGGAGTTCACGGATCTTATTCCGCAGGTCATCGGCGGCTGTGAGGAGACGACGACCGGCATCCACCGCCTGCGGATCATGGACCGTGCCGGAACGCTGCGTTTCCCGATGATCATGGTCAATGACGCCGACTGCAAGCACCTGTTCGATAACCGCTACGGTACGGGTCAGTCTGTGTGGGACGGCATCATGCGCACGACGAACCTCGTCGTGGCCGGTAAGTACGTCGTCGTGAGCGGCTATGGCTGGTGCGGCAAGGGCGTGGCCCTGCGCGCCAAGGGCCTCGGCGCGAAAGTCATCGTGACAGAAGTTGACCCCATCCGGGCGCTCGAGGCCGTTATGGACGGCTACGAGGTCATGCCGATGATGGATGCCGCCGCCATCGGCGACATTTTCGTGTCCGTCACGGGCTGCAAAGACGTCATTACGCTCGAGCACTGCGAGCGGATGAAGGACGGCGCGATCGTCTCCAACGCCGGACACTTCAATGTCGAGATCGACATGGAGGCGCTCGACCGCTGCGCGGATGAAATCTATGAGGCGCGGCACAATATTGATGCTTACCGTCTGCCGAACGGCAAGACGATCTATGTCATTGCGCAGGGGCGGCTGGTCAATCTGGCGGCCGGCGACGGCCACCCGGCGGAGATCATGGACATGAGCTTTGCCGTGCAGGCCATGAGCGCGGAGTATCTGGTGCGCACGCGTGGCCAGCTGAAACCGGGCGTCGTGTCGGTCCCTGCGGAAATCGATGACAACATTGCGCGCCGCAAGCTCAAGGCTATGGGCGTTTCCATTGACAGCCTGAGCTGTAGCCAGAAAGAATACCTGAACGGTTGATGCTTTGAGACCGGACGGAAAGGAGGGGCAGAGAGATGGACGATCAGAATCGGGAATACGAAGATTACGAGGCACTGCACGACGAGCTCTTTGCACTTCTCGATCAGCACCGGATGAAGGCGCTGAGCCAAAAGCTCGGCGAGATGAACGAGTTTGACATTTCCGAGTTCCTCGGCGAGCTGTGGGAGGATAACCCGCAGCGGATGGCCATGGTGTTCCGTATCCTGTCCAAGGAGATCGCGGCGGCCGTGTTCGCCAACCTCGAGGTCGAGGAGCAGGAGACGATCATCAACTCCATCACCGATACGGAGCTTGCCGGCATCATCGAAGAGCTGTATGTTGACGACGCCGTCGACATGATGGAGGAGCTGCCGGCCAATGTGGTCAAGCGTGTCATGCGCACGGCGACGCCTGCCACGCGCAACCTCATCAACCAGTACCTGAAATATCCCGAGAATTCTGCCGGCAGCATCATGACGGCCGAGTTTGTGGACCTGAAAAAATACATGAGCGTGCGCGAGGCGTTCGCCCGCATCCGCAAGATTGGCGAGGATAAGGAGACAATCTACGTCTGCTATGTCACGTCCGCCAAGCGCAAGCTCGAAGGCGTTGTCACCGTCAAGGATCTGCTGCTGTCGGACGATGATGTGATCCTGGAAGACATTATGGACACGAACGTCATCTATGCCTCCACGACCGACGACCAGGAAGAGGTCTCGGAGATGATCTCCAACTACGACCTGATCGCGATCCCGGTCGTGGATAAGGAAGGCTGTCTCGTCGGTATCGTCACGGTCGACGATATCATCGACGTCATGGAGCAGGAGACGACGGAAGACATCGAAAAGATGGCCGGTATCACGCCGTCCGATAAGCCCTACTCCCGCACGAGCGTCGTGGATATCTGGAAAAACCGTATCCCGTGGCTGCTGCTGCTGATGGTTTCGGCGACGCTGACGGGCATCGTCATCACAAGATTTGAAAACTCGCTGGCCGCCCTGCCGTGCCTCACGGCGTTCATCCCCATGCTGATGGACACCGGCGGCAACTCCGGCTCACAGGCCTGCGTGTCCATCATCCGCGGCATCAGCCTGAATGAGATCGAATTCCGCGACCTGGGACGCGTGGTCTGGAAGGAGATCCGCGTGTCCGTCCTCTGCGGCGTGTGCCTGGCAATCGCCTGCTTCGCGAAGATCATCGTGGTCGATATGCTGCTGTTAAAGAGCGAGAGCGTGACGTATCTGGTAGCCTTTGTCGTCTGCGCGACGATGGCCGTGACGGTCTGCCTTGCCAAGATCGTCGGCTCAACGCTGCCGCTGCTGGCTAAAAAGCTCGGCTTCGACCCGGCTGTGATGGCCTCGCCGATCATCACGACGATCGTGGACTTCCTGTCCCTGCTTGTCTATTTCGCTTTTGCGACCGCAATGCTCGGCATCGGATAAAAAACCGCCCGCTGCACATAATGTGCAGCGGGTTTTGTATGCTCGAATGCACGCCTCTCCTGCTCGGTAAAGCACTGGCGCGGGAGCGCTCCAAGGCATCCACGGAGGGGAAGGCGCTCAGCGCAAAACTGGGAACAGGAGCTTCTGGTTTTCCTGCGTGTACATATTTTCCCGCGTAATGAGGACGCAGGAAACCTCAACGAAATCGTCGGTCTGCTCGCCGTTTGCCACGCGAACGGCCTGCTGGACGGCCACGTAGCCCATGTTGAACGGCCGCTGCGTGACAATGGCCTGAATGATGTTCTGCTCTAAAAACTGGATCTGCCGCTGCGAATTGTCGCAGCCGACGACATAGACGCGCCCGCCCATGCCCAGCTCGACCAGCGCGTTTGCCGCGCCGACGTTGCAGACCTCGTTCGTGCACACAAAGCCCCGGATCTCCGGGTCGGCGGAAAGAAGCTCCGTCGTGATCGTCTGCGCCTGCTCGGTCGAGTTGTCGCAGCAGAAGCTGCCGAGGATCTCGATATTTCCTGCCTCGTTCAGTGCGTCCAGAACGCCGCGCGTGCGTTCAATGCCCGTTGTGGTCGTCAGCATATGCTGAATGACCGCGACCTTTCCGCCCTCCGGCAGATAGGATGCCATGGCGCGGCCCATCTCCAGCCCGATCTCATAGCTGTTGCTGCCGACAAAGCAGGCGCGGCCTGCGGCATTGACGTCCGTGTCGATCGCAACGACGCCGATCCCGGCAGCGATGGCTTCCTCCGTTGCTTCCGCGCAGCGGTCATAGTCCGCGGCAGAGAGGATCATGACGTCCGGCTTATCCGCTGTCACCTGCCGGATCAGCTCGATCTGCTTGTCAATGTCAATTTCGCGCGGCGAGGTCAGGACCTTCAGCTCGACGCCGTATTCCTCCGCCGCCTTTTCAACGCCGGACAGGAGCGTTCCCCAGAATTCTGCGACCTCTGTCACGGTTTTCAATACCAGTGTCACCCGCAGCGGCTTCTGTGCTGCCGCGCAGCCCGCAAGATTCAGGAGCAGACAGAGCACCAGGAGAAAAACGGTGCATTTTTTAATCCTCCGCATGGCTGTCCTCCTCCTTTCCACGTACAATGGGCAGCACGAGCATGACCATTGTGCGCACACCGGGCGTAGAATAATACTTCATAACGGCGTCCGGGCCGAAGAACAGCTGCAGCCGCTCGTTGACGTTATAAACGCCGATCTTGGTGCTCTCCGCGTCGGATTCCTTTTTGTCGAGAATGGTTTCCAGCTGCTCCGGCGTCATGCCCACGCCGTCGTCCTCAACGGTGATGAGCAGGCGGTCCTCCTCCAGCAGCGACTCAATGCGCACCGTGCCGCCCTGCTGCTTGACCTTGATGCCGTGATAGATCGCGTTTTCCACCAGCGGCTGCAAAATGAGCTTCGGCAGCAGACAGTCCTCCGTCTGCGGGTCAAGGTCGATCTCGTAGCGGAGCTTTTCGTTGTAGCGCATCTTCTGGATGGTCAGATAGCTGCGCACATGGGCGATCTCCTTTTTGAGCGTGTTGGTGTCGGAGCCGTCGCCGATGGACGAGCGCAGCAGCAGCGCCAGCGCGCTCGTCATCTCCACGACCTCCGCATTGCGTCCGGCGTGGCTCATCCAGATAATAGAGTCGAGCGTGTTGTAAAGAAAATGCGGCTGGATCTGCGCCTGCAGCGCCTTCCATTCGCTCTTGCGCTTCTGCTCCTCGCTGCGCAGCCGTTCGTCCATCAGTTCGGCAGTTTTGGCGATCATGTGGTCAAAGCTGTCGGACAGCTGGCCAAGCTCCGTGCGGGAGGATACCTGGCTGCGCACGTGCAGATCGCCGTCTTCCACGCGCCGCATCGTCTGCATCAGACGGCGGATGGGTCCTGCGATGGAGCGCGAGAGCTGAAGCGCGAACACCAGCGCAAGAATGAGCGCCGCCGCCGCGATGAGCAGATAGGTCTTGTAGATCCTGTCCTGACTGCGCAGCAGCTCCTGCGTGTAGGCAACGCCCACCGCCGTCCATCCGGTGGCCTCCGATGCGCAGGCTACATAGAGCCTGCGCATCCTGCCCTTGCCGGAGAGCGTGCGGCCGTCCGCCGCTGCCAGCACCTCCGCGACGTTTTCCTCCTTCAGTCCCGCATAGATCAGATCCTGCTGCGGGTGCCAGAGGATGCCGCCGCTCTGGTCGATCAGATAGATATAGCCCCGGCTGCCGAGCTGGATATCTGCGCAGAGCCGGTCGATGATCTGGTAGTTAAGGTCGATGAGCAGAACGCCCTGCATATTCCCTGCGCGGTCGAGCACGGCCTTGGAGAACGAAACGACCCAGTTGTACTGGCCCGCGATCAGGTTTTCCACGCGCGAGGACGACACCTGCACCTCGTTCGGCTCCCGCAGCGCGGCCTGGTACCAGGCTGCGTCCCGGTAATTGGAGTAGGTGTTGAGCGACGCACCCTCGCTTCCGAACAGCGCGCCGCCGGATTCCGGGATCAGGGCGATGGCCGTGATCTCCGAGCGGATCTTCTGTGCGGCGGCCAGCTGCTCCTGCGCTTCGCGGCAGGCCGCGTCCGTCAGCCGGTGCTCGTTGGCCGCGCGCAGATAGGCCGCGACCGCGCCGTTGTCGACAATAAAATCGGAAATATCCTTCATGTACTCCACGTACATATCAAGCTCGGCGTTGACGCGGCGGATCAGCTGCTCGGTGTACTCCGTCGAGCTGTCCAGCAGCTCGTTCGTCGAGACGCTGATCGACACATAGGTCATGGCTGCCGTAATGACGAGGATCAGCAGCATGAACAGCGCCGCGATCCGCGTGCCGATGGAGTGCCGGGAAAAAAGTCGTGCTTCGGTCATGTTCCGCTCTCCGCCTCCCTGTACTGCCGGGGCGTCATGCCGGTTCTGCGGCGGAAGGTGAGCGAGAAATAATGCGGGTCGGCAAAGCCGATGCGCTCGGCGATCTCATAGGTGCACAGCCCCGTTTCACGCAGATATTCCTTGGCCTTCTCCATACGCAGGTTTGTCAGATATTCCACGAACGACTGGCCGGTCTTTTCCTTGAATACCGTTGAAAAATAGCTGCGGCTGACGCCGAGATGCTCCAGCACGTCCGGCAGCTTGAGATCGCAGTCGGCATAGTGCTCGTTAATATACGCGACGGCCAGACGGCCGCAGCGGGCGGCAGGCGTGTCGTTCTGCTGGGCCTGACATTGCAGAATATAGCCCTCAAGCCGCTCGACGGACAGCCGTACCTCCTCCAGCGCATAGCCCTGCTGCGGAAGGAGCATGGCGGGCGCGCGCAGCAGCTGCTCGCGCGTCAGATGCGAGGCCACGAGGATCTGCAGGCGCTGCAGAACGGGGCGGCACTCGCTCTCATGCACCCTGCGGCGGCGCATACAGGTAAAAAGCGTCCCGGTCAGCTCCAATGCACGGCCGCCGCTGCCGGATTGGAGCGTGCTTGCGATCTGCGCCGCAGTCGGACAGTCGTCCGTCTGCAAAGAGCCGGAGGATTTGCGCAGCTCCGGGTCAAACAACAGTGTCTCGCCTGTGGAAAACGCGTAGCCCAGCGCGTGCTGCGCCTCCTGCGCGGACTGCCGCAGGCCGTCAAGCCCGGCATAGGCCCCGCCGATCCCGATGGGGGCGGTGATCTCCGCTTCCTGCATCACTGCGCGCAGATGGCGCGCTCCGGCGGCGGTGCGCGCCATGAGTTCCGCCGTTTCATCGCCGCTGACGATGAGCATAACGTGCTGGTCGCCGAGCAGCCGGAGCTGCGCGGGCGCACAGCCCTGCGCCACCCGATGTCCCTGCGCCTCAAAGCCCTCGGGGCGCTGCGGCAGCGCCGCCAGCGCGACCGCATGGAACCGCCCGCCAAGCTCAACACCGGCGGCAAGCGTCGCCTCCGGCAGCTCCTGCGCCGTGTCGGACTGTAAAAGCCCCTGAAAGAAATGATCCTTCAGCACCTCGTCTGCCAGCACGGCCCGGCTGTAAAGCCCCTGCCGGTTGTCCCGGCGCGAAAGCTCCGCAGACAGGTTCTCCAGCAGCTGATCAAACTCCTTCGGGCTGACGGGCTTGAGCAGATAATCGTGGACATGGTACCGGATGGCCTTCTGCGCATAGGAAAACTCGCTGAAGCCGGTCAGCACGACGACGATCGTGTCCGGAAATTTCTCATAGATGTTCCGCGCCAACTCCAGCCCGTCGACAAAGGGCATACAGATATCCGTGATGACCACATCCGGCAGCACGGATTCGAGCTGTTCAAGCGCCTGACGGCCATTTTCAAAGACATGGGGCGGCGCAAAGCCGAATTTGTCCCAATTGGTGTTCTGTGCCATGGACTCCCGGACAAGCATTTCATCCTCTACAAGCATGATCTGGTACATACGGCGCGCCCTCCTTTGCATTTGTTATTAGTGTATAACAAAACGGTCAAAATTGCAATCAAATTTAGCAATTCGCCAATATGCCCGTGCGGTATGACGCGGAAAAATTCGCCGATATCGAACGTATCCGGTTGCTGAACGATATTCGGCATGATATAGTAAAGGAGACGCAATGAACAGAAAGGAAGCTTCAGCATGGCAGAACAGGAAGGCAAAACCATACACTCCGTTGCGAAGGCGATCCGTCTTCTCGACATTCTGACGGAAAGCGGCCAGCCCGCTTCCCTGACGGAACTTTATCAGAAAACCGGCTGGCCGAAGAGTACCATCCACGGCCTGCTGTCAACGATGCGGGAATCGGGTCTGATCGAGCAGACGCCGAATGGCCGCTACTGGCTGGGCATCCGCCTGTTTGAATACGGCTGTGCCGTCTCCAACTCGTGGGACATCGGCTCGATCGCAAGGCCGCATATGCAGAGCATCTGTGCCGAGCTTGGCGAGAGCGTATTTTTGTCGGTTTTCGACCGCGCGGCAGTCGTGACGCTGGCGGAGGAGGAATCCCGCGCGGGACTGCGCGTCGTGTCCGAGGTCGGCGCACGGCTTCCGGTCTATTGTACGTCGCAGGGAAAGCTGTTTCTTGCCAACAGTTCCCCGGCGGAGTGCCGCCGCATTCTCACGCACACCGAGCTCAAGGCCTTCACGCCGCACACGCTCACCACGCCGGAGCAGTTCGCGCCTGAGCTGACCCACATCCGCGAGCAGGGCTACGCTGTGGAAAACGGCGAGTATAAGATCGGCCTGCGCTCCGTCTCCGCGCCGATCCATGACGTGACCGGCGAGGTGCGCTACGCCATCGGCTGCGTCGGAATGTTCCGGCAGGTGCAGTCCGACGAGTTTCTCCGCGCCATCCGCCTCGTCTGCGCCGCAGCCGAGACGATCTCCCGCGCCATCGGCTATCACGGGTAAGGAAAATTCGGCCTGCTCCTGCAGCTGTTTTGCTTGCATATGTGCGGCGGCGTATGATATACTGATAAGAAATTAGAAAGAAAAAGGGGGAGCCTTTATGTCCAAAACCATTCTGCGGCGGCTGTTCGTGCTGGCGCTCTGCGCCTGTCTCGTGCTGCTGGCCGTATTGCCCGCCGGGGCCGATTTCGGCGATTACTCCGGCGATTCCGATTTCGGTGATTCGTCCGATTGGAGCAGCTCCGACTCCGATTGGGACTGGAGCAGCAGCGATTCCGACTATTCCAGCAGCTCCGAATCCTCCGGCGGGATCAGTACCATCGTCGTCGGAGCCATCATCGTCTTCATCGCGATCGTTTCGACCTCACGCACAAAGAAGAAGAAGGGAGCGTCCGGCGGCACCAGCTGGTCCGCGGCTGCGAACCGCAAGCTGAAGCCCATGGCTGAGTATGAGCAGCTCGACGAAAACTTCGACAAGGCTGAGCTGACCTCCAAGCTGTCGAACCTGTATGTACAGATGCAGGATTGCTGGCAGAAGAAGGATATCTCGCCCATCCGTCCGTACTGCACCGACGCGTTCTTCACGCAGATGGACAATCAGATCCAGCGCAAGAAGCAGCAGGGCCAGACCAACTACATCGAGCGCATCGCGGTTCTGTCCGTGGAGCTGCGCGGCTGGTGCCAGGAGGGCGGCAACGACGTGCTCGTCGCCCGTCTGAACACGCGCATCGTCGATTACACGCTCGACGACAAGACCGGCAAGCTCATCTCCGGCAGCAGAGACAAGGAGAAGTTCATGGTCTACGAGTGGGATCTTGTCCGCACGACCGGCACGAAGACCGAGAAGGACAAACCCATGCAGACCGTCAACTGCCCGAACTGCGGCGCACCGGTCGAGATCAACGCCAGCGCCAAGTGCCCGTACTGCGGCAGTGTCATCACCCTCGAGGAGCACGACTTCGCCCTCAACGCCATCCGCGCCATCTCTCAGCAAACGAGAGGATAACGCGCCCCGGCAAACGCATTCCACTAAAAAACTCCACCGCCCAGGCCGAGCGGTGGAGTTTTTTGAAATCTAGCCTCTGCGCGGCGCTTACGCCTGCAGATTGAGCGCGGGATTCATATAATAGACGTTTTTCTCGTCCAGCCTCCGGCGCAGCAGCTCAATGGCCTCGCCGAAGCGCTGGAAATGCACGATCTCGCGCTCCCGCAGGAAGCGAATGGCGTCGTTCACATCCGGGTCGTCAGAAATGCGGAGGATATTGTCATACGTCACGCGCGCTTTCTGCTCCGCCGCCATATCTTCAAACAGATCGGTGATCGCATCGCCCTTAGACTGGAACTCGCACGCATTGAACGGAATGCCTCCCGCCGCCTGCGGCCAGATACCCGCCGTGTGATCCACATAGTAAGACGCAAACCCCGCCTCCTCCAGTTCCTCCGCACTCAGTCCTTTCGTGAGCTGACGGACGATGGAAGCAACCATCTCAAGATGTGCCAGCTCCTCTGTGCCAATATCGGTCAGCAGCCCCGCCACCTTCCGATCCGGCATGCTGTAGCGCTGCGACAGGTAACGAAACGATGCTGCCGCTTCTCCGTCCGGGCCGCCGTACTGCGACAAAATGATCTGCGCGATCTTCGCATTGGGGCTTGTGATGTTGACCGGGTACTGCAGGCGTCTCTCATAATTCCACATTAGCAGCCACCTCCTTCCCACGGCAGGGGCTGTTTTGCCCAATCCCAGTAAGCATCTGGATTTGCCGTATCAATCGTCAGCGGTCCGAATTTGTCCGCATACACCTGCATGGCATTTCTGCGCATTTCTATATGATGATTGAAGTAACAGATCGCTTCCGCATCGACGGGATGCGTATCAAGATACTCCGCGATGTCCACCACGGCAAAGCTCACCATATTGATCCAGTGCAGAAGCTGCGCCTGGTTCATCTGTGTCATCTGATTCATCAGCAACGCCTGCACCCCCTTCCCACTGCCAGAAACGGCTTATCAAGTTCTGGGAATATGGTTCCGGTTTCAAGTGCCTTATCCAGTTCGTAGGTCGTTTTAAAGTGCTGCCAGGGAACATATGCCATCGCGAGAGTCATATGTTCCAGTGGATCACGGGGAATGCGGCAGGAACAAGGCGACGAGACTGCTTCACCACAGGAGGAAGAAGGATTCTGTCGACGCTGCACCGGCATATTGCGATAAGGCTGCTGTTGACAGGTAAACCGTTCGTTTCTGGAATAAGACCGATTATTTTGCATAGTGTGTTCTTTCCTTTCATATAATTACAGTACATAATATGGAAAATCTGCAAAAAGGTGAATTTTGATGACAAATACAACTCTTTCCTGTACAATGGTTCTGATAAGTGAAATACGACCAAAAAGGAGTTATGTCATGAGTATTTTAAATGTAGAGCATCTCACACATGGATTTGGAGATCGCGCCATTTTTGCAGATGTATCCTTTCGCCTTCTCAAGGGAGAACATATTGGACTGGTGGGCGCAAACGGAGAAGGAAAATCCACTTTTTTAAATATTGTTACCGGAAAACTGATGCCGGATGAAGGTAAGATTGAATGGGCAAAAAATGTCCGTGTCGGATACCTTGATCAGCACACGGTCTTAGAAAAAGGAATGACGATTCGAGATGGATTAAAGTCCGCATTCTCATATTTGTTTGAACTGGAAGAACGCATGAATGCAATCTGCGATTCCCTGGGAGAGGCCTCTCCGGAAGAAATGGATACAATGATGGAGGAGTTGGGAACCATTCAGGACACTCTGACTCTGCACGATTTTTATATTATCGATGCCAAAGTTGAAGAAGTTGCAAAGGCACTTGGACTTCTGGATATCGGTCTCGAAAGAGACGTAACCGATCTAAGCGGCGGACAGCGCACCAAAGTCCTTCTGGCAAAATTACTTTTGGAAAAACCGGACATCCTTCTTTTGGATGAGCCGACCAACTACCTGGATGTGGAACATATCACTTGGCTGAAACGATACCTTGAAGAGTATGAAAATGCCTTCATTCTGATCTCTCACGATATTCCATTCCTGAACAGTGTTGTCAATCTGATCTATCATATGGAAAACAAAGAGCTGAATCGTTATGTTGGTGATTACGATCACTTCCAGGAGGTTTATGCAGTCAAAAAAGCGCAGAAGGAAGCTGCCTATAACCGTCAGCAGCAGGAGATCAGTGAACTGAAGGATTTCGTGGCACGAAACAAAGCCCGTGTGGCAACCAGAAACATGGCTATGTCACGGCAGAAGAAGCTGGATAAGATGGATGTGATCGAGCTTGCGAAAGAAAAACCAAAGCCGGAATTTCATTTCCGCACTGCGCGCACTTCGGGCCGCTTCGTTGTGACTGCAAAAGAACTTGTGATCGGCTATGAAGAACCGCTCTCCAGACCGTTGACCTTTGCGATCGAGCGTGGCGAAAAGATCGTGCTCACCGGTGCCAACGGAATTGGAAAAACAACACTCTTAAAGAGTATCCTCGGTTTGATCCCGTCCCTTGGCGGAGACGTGGAGCTTGGCGACTATCTAGAAATCGGATATTTCGAGCAGGAAATGCCAAAAGGCAACACCAACAGCTGTATCCAGGAAATCTGGGAAGAATTTCCATCCTATACCCAGTATGAAGTCCGCGCAGCGCTTGCCAAATGCGGTCTTACCACACAGCACATTGAAAGCCTGGTGCGTGTACTCTCAGGAGGAGAACAGGCAAAAGTTCGCCTCTGTAAACTGATCAATCGCGAAACCAATCTTCTTGTCCTCGATGAGCCGACCAACCATCTCGATGTAGACGCAAAAGAGGAGTTAAAAAACGCACTGAAAGAGTACAAAGGAACTGTTCTTATGGTCTGCCATGAGCCGGAATTTTATGATGGCCTGGCAACCAGCGTATGGGACTGCTCGGAGTGGACGACGAAAGTGATTTAATCGAATCAAGCAAGTCCCCTGCTTCCATTGCGTGG